>VAPB010025337.1_pt1 | contig 10492 bp, 8 predicted proteins | sample 3395101 | NCBI WGS metagenome assembly VAPB01 (sample SAMN08290433, study PRJNA428436) | hydrothermal vent metagenome | isolation source: Deep-sea hydrothermal vent chimney | place: Indian Ocean: Southwest Indian Ridge | reverse complement strand
TCTGAGGAAGTAAAGGTCAGTAGAGACCTTTAAATCAGGATTTACCTTCTTGGAGGCACCTACATTTATATACCAGGTGTTGGAAAGTCCGGTTCCTGTCGTACTTCCTCCGTAGCCTGATGCTGCACTCACTGCACGGTACTCATAGACATAGGTGTAATGCTGGGATGAACCCAGAGAGGTCTGAAATGCCTCATTTTTGCTTCCGCTTCTTCCGGTAGGAGTTGTGGTATCATAAGTTATCTTATCACCACTACCATATGCAACCTCTGCACTAAGGGTTGTATCTGAGACAGTTGTATCTGCGCCAACGAGCCACGCATACCCCCTATATTTTCTATCCCCTCTTGCAGCAGTTATAGGATCAACAAAATTCGATTTTGCCTTGCCATACTGCAGTTCTACGTTTGCCCTGAGGTTAATGCCGTTGATAGCTGTATCACCCCTTAAGCCTAAGTTCCAGAGGCGAAGCGCTTCTGTATCTTGTAGTGCTGGCCCGAAAGAGGTGAAATCCTGGTCATCCACAAGTGTAAGATCAGCACTTACGTTTGAACTGTTAAGTGGAGCTTCAACAGCGAGGACATAGGCGTTGACGTCATCATTAACAACATTGCTTCCCTCTCTAAATTTTACATAGGTAAAGGAGACCGTTGTGCCTTCAGGGTCTACCCAGAATATGAGAGCATCATCGCCGAATTTAGTGTGGTCAAGAAATAACCCGTTGCCGAGCCCAATAAGCATGTGCCCGACCTTAAAGCCGGCCTCTCTTCCAAGAAGTCCTGTGCCATGATGGTCGATGTATGCTTGGCGGATATATAAAGCTGTTGGCTTATAGTTACCTCTCTGGTAAGTTCCGTATGCTTGCGAAGAGCCGCCATCTCCCCATTCGTAAGTATCAGAAGAACTATAGCTTTCAAGCTCGATAACACCCTTTGTGTTTGGAGTTACCACTGCATCAACTTTAAGTCTTACTCTGGTGTCCATTGTTGACCTATTGTCATTTGCGCTGCTAGGATTATCATTAAGGCCATCAGAGCTAAAGTCTGCGGTGTTGTCCCTGAATTCGCCTCTTGACCTGATTGACCCGCTGATAGTTATGTCAGTCGCATCAGCAGCAGCAGCAGCATAATCCGCGGCAATAAAGCCTAAAACAAACACTATGCTGAGAACTATTAGTAATAATTTTTTCATTCAAACCTCCACCACTTCCCATCCCTCTTCTAAGTTTAGCAGGGATGGTTCAGTATTTTTTTCTTCGCCAAAAGCGAATTTTGCTTTCTCTCGACTTCTCATCTTCTCACTTATTCCAGACATCACCTCCTTTTGCATAATTGAAGAGTTTATAACATGCACTGCCTCTGTTGTCAAGGAAATAAAATGCATCCAGCGAGCGTATTCCCTGTGGCTTGCCACAGGATTAGCGAGCGAATTAGATGAAAAAAGAATTCCTTACATTTCAAGACCTGCCTGCCGTCAGGCAGGTTCCCTGTCCCGAAACCTCGGGACTGCAGGGAGCTTTAATATTACGAAAACAAAAACCCAAAAATTGTCAAAGAACAGAATATCCATACAATACAATAAGTAAGCAATAATTATGCCAGAAAGGCAGTTAATCAGTTATCAGTTATCAGTTATTAGTTATTTAGGTTAAAAATCAATAAATTACAATATTATGTTCCCTGTTCCCTGTTCATTCCACCTAAGGCTGATTACTGTTCACTGTGTCTATTGTGCAACATGTGAATAATAAATAATACAAGTATAAAGAGCATATTTGCTATAATTATTAAGGGCTCCATATGGTGAAGGCATGGAAACATGAGCTTGATATTGCCAGATATACAAGGGACATCGAACTAAACCCTGGCAATTTTCAGGCATACAACAATAGAGGAAATGTCTATCAGCAATTAGGCAAATATGAACTTGCAATCGCTGATTACAACAAGGCAATAGAATTAAACCCGGAATATTTTATTGCATACAATAACAGGGGAAATCTCTATCGGCAATTGGGCAAATATGAACATGCAATCGGTGACTGCAACAAGTCGATAGAATTAAGGCCAAAAAGTGGAATGCCGTATAACAACCGTGGTTTTGCATATCTTATGGCGGGAAGATTAAAAGAAGCAGAAAAAGACATTAGAAAGTCCCTTGAACTCAATGCAAATAATATCTATGGCTTAAATAGTATGTCTGAACTTTACGCTATAAAAAACGATCCAGCTGAGGCGTGCAGATGGCTGAGGTTTGCCATTAAGAAGGGATACAATAACTGGAACTATCTGAGGACATCAAAGACATATGACAATATCCGCAATCATCCGTGTTTTAAAGAGATACTTTCAAGGAGACCTGCCTGCCGTCAGGCAGGTTTGTAAAATGATTAAATAAAGTTGAAGAGGCGCCAACAATCAATACTTGATTCTGCCCGTTAGCTTAGATGCTGAGACAGTCGGTCTTATCGAGTCACTTGGAAGGGTACAGCGTTCTGCAACAGCCTACTTCCGCAGGTATGATATCTGTGTAATCAGTATTTAATCTATGAAATCAAAGGTTACTGAGAAACTCGGTAACCTTATAAACACACTTGACATGTTCCTTATCAAGTGATATGCTATGAATAGCATAAGACAGTGCAGAAGTGCTGAAAGAAAATAAATAGTTCGGAACTTAGATATGACAAGTACAGCTAAAGACTATTATGAGATTCTTGGAGTAAAGAAAGACGCCTCTCCGGAGGAAATAAAGAAGGCATATAGAAAACTTGCGCGCAAATACCATCCTGATTTAAATCCAGGGGACAAGCCAGCAGAACAGAAGTTTAAGGGTATAAATGAGGCGTATGACGTGCTTAGTGACCCCAAAAAGAAAGCAGACTATGACCAGTTCGGAAAGACTCCCTTTGAAGCAGGCGCTGGTTTTGCCGATACGGCTCGATTCCGGGAGGGTTATGGTCCTTTTGATTTTGGCGGTGGCGCTGAAGATATATTCTCAAACCTGTTTAAAGGTTTTAGGCGTGCCGACACGGCTCGATTCCGAGAAGAGGTGCCATTAAAAGGTTCTGATATTGAGACTAGTTTTGAAATTACCATTGAAGAGGCATACAGGGGAGTGAAAAAGCCAATCACCCTGACAAGGGAGGTTCTGTGTAAAGCCTGTGCAGGAACAGGTGCAAAGTCTTCTCAAACCTGTTCTGGTTGTAAGGGTACAGGGTCATTACAACAGAAAAGAGGTTTTTTCAGGCTGAGCCAGACATGTCCTTCATGTAACGGTAGAGGCAGAATAGTAACAAAGATGTGCAACGTATGCAAGGGCAATGGCAGCACTTTAACTACGGATACCATAAAGGTCAAGATTCCACCAGGTGCAGACACTGGTAGCAGGGTTAGGCTCAAGGGCATGGGTGGTGCAGGTGTAAGAGGCGGCTCCCCGGGCAATCTATATATTTATTTAACAGTAAAGCCACACCCTGTGTTTAAACGAGATGGAGATAATATTTACGTAGAAACCCCTGTGACTGTTGGTGAGGCTGTTCTCGGGGGGAAAATTAAAGTCCTGACACTTGGCGGCACTGTTACAATGACCCTTCCTGCCGGCGTAGACAGCGGCAGAAAATTCAAGCTTAAAGGCAAGGGTATTCCCAATATAAGGACAGGAGTCAGGGGAGATGAATTTGTAGTTATAAAAATAGTTGTGCCAAAAAAAGTTACGACCAAGACAAAAGAGGCACTTCAGGAAGTGGAGAAGGCATATGCTAAGGAGAAATAAAAATGCAGAGGATACCCTCCTCTCGCTCATTCCTGCCTGCCCTGCCTACCGGCAGGCAGGCGGCAGGCAGGCTTGTCGATATGACTCCGAGGGTCGAATCGACAAACCGCTCGAGGAAAATATCCTCTGCATTTATGAAGCTAATATAAGTTTGGAGAATTGAAAATATGGATGATAAAAAAAGACCATTATTTTTGATTAGCGTAGTCTGTGAGATGTTCCATATTCATCCACAGACCCTCAGGCTGTATGAAAAAGAGGGGTTTCTGCATCCGCAAAGGGTCGGAAGGTCAAGGATGTATTCTCAGGAAGATTTAGAGCGCATTAGGATGATATTGAACCTTACCAAATCTCTTGGAGTGAACAGGGCAGGCGTGGATATTATCCTCAGGATGAGGTACAAGCTTGAAGCACTTCATAGGGAAGTGGACGAAATGATGGATTACCTTGAAAGTGATATAAGAAGGGAATTTGAAGAAAGAATAAGAGAAGCATTTGAAGAGGAGGAAAGAGATGAGACCGGATAAATTCACAGTAAAAAGCCAGGAGGCTATAGAAAAGGCCCAGCAGTTCGCACAGAGAAAAGGCAACCAGCAGGTTGATACAGTGCACCTTCTTTACGTCTTGCTTGAAGAAGGCATTGCGCTGGAAATTATCAAAATGCTGGATGTGGATATAAAGGCACTAAAAACAGAAATAGAATCAGAGATAGAGAAGCTTCCGAAGATTCTCGGGCCTACTCCGGTTGGACAGCTTTATATAACTCAGGCTTTAAAAGATGTATTTGACAGGGCTTTTAAGGAAGCAGAGCATCTTAAGGATGACTTTGTAAGCGTAGAGCATTTACTCCTTGGAATTATAGGCGTAAAAGGCGCAGCAGAGAAGATTCTTGAAAAATCCGGGGTAACTACTGACAAGGTTCTTTCTGCAATGCGCGAAATAAGGGGAACACAGCGTGTTACCGACCCGACGCCTGAGGATAAATATCAGGCGCTTAAAAAATATGCAAGAGACTTAACAGACCTTGCAAAAAAAGGCAAGCTTGACCCTGTAATTGGAAGGGACGAAGAAATAAGAAGAATTATCCAGGTGCTTTCGCGAAGAACAAAAAACAACCCTGTTGTAATAGGTGAACCGGGCGTAGGTAAAACAGCACTGGCTGAGGGGCTTGCGCAGAGAATAACATCAGGGGATGTTCCGCAGAGCCTTAAAGACAAAAAGGTTGTTGCCCTTGATATGGGAGCGCTCGTTGCCGGTGCAAAATACAGAGGGGAATTTGAAGACAGACTCAAGGCGGTTTTAAAAGAAATAGAAGAAGCTCAGGGGAGAGTAATCCTCTTTATTGATGAACTTCACACAGTTGTCGGTGCCGGAGCAGCAGAAGGTGCAATAGATGCATCCAATATGCTCAAACCGGCGCTTGCAAGAGGAGACCTGAGGTGTGTGGGAGCAACAACTCTTTCAGAGTACCGTAAACATATAGAAAAAGACCCAGCACTTGAAAGAAGATTCCAGCCCATTTACCTGCAGGAGCCGAACGTGGAAGACACGATTTCAATCCTCAGAGGGTTAAAAGAACGCTACGAGGTCCATCATGGAGTAAGAATAAAAGACTCAGCCCTTGTAGCTGCAGCGGTTTTAAGCAACAGGTATATATCAGACAGATTTCTGCCTGATAAGGCAATAGACCTTATTGATGAGGCAGCGTCAAAACTGAAGATGGAGATAGACAGCATGCCTTCAGAGCTTGATGAACTTGAAAGAAAATTAAGACAACATGAGATAGAAAAACAGGCAGTAATGAAGGAAAACGATAAGGCTTCAAAGAAAAGGCTTGAACGTATTAAAGAAGAGATTGCAGGATTTACAGAAAAGAGGAATGTCCTTAAGGCCCAGTGGCTTAAAGAAAAAGAAGTAATTCAGAAGATTAGCTCAATCAAGGAAGAGATTGAGAAGACAAAAATCGAGGCTGAGAAAGCTGAAAGAGAAGGCGACCTCAACAAGGCAGCAGAACTTAAATACGGAAAGCTGCTTAATCTTCAGAAAGAATTTGAAAAGGAAAACAAGGCACTTTTGGAAAAGCAGGGCAAAACCAGACTGCTCAAGGAAGAAGTTGATGAGGAGGATATTGCAGAGATTGTAGCAAAATGGACAGGTATTCCTGTAAGCAGAATGCTTGAAGGAGAAGTCGAAAAACTTTTGAAAATGGAAGAAAGACTGAAGCTCCGCGTGGTCGGGCAGGATGAGGCAATAACCGCTGTTTCTGATGCAGTAAGAAGGGCAAGAGCAGGCATACAGGACCCCAACAGACCGATTGGCTCTTTTATTTTCCTTGGACCAACCGGCGTTGGGAAAACAGAGCTTGCAAGGGCTTTGGCTGAGTTTCTTTTTGACGATGAAAATGCAATGACAAGAATTGATATGTCTGAATACCAGGAGCGTCATACAGTATCACGGCTTATTGGGGCTCCTCCCGGCTATGTGGGCTATGAAGAAGGAGGGCAATTGACTGAAGCAGTAAGGAGAAGGCCCTACACCGTGATACTTTTTGATGAAATTGAAAAAGCGCATCCTGAAATTTTTAACGTGCTGCTTCAGCTTCTTGATGACGGAAGACTTACAGACGGGCAGGGAAGGACAATTGATTTCAGAAACACGGTTGTTATCATGACGTCTAATATAGGGAGCCGGCATATTCAGGAAATGCTCACTGAATGGACAGAAGAAGAGCAGATACAAAAAGGCGTGAGAGAGGAGTTAAAAAAGTTTTTTAAGCCCGAATTTCTGAACAGGGTGGACGAAACCATAATATTCCACGCCCTTAACAAGGAACTGCTCGTGAAAATAGTCGATATACAGCTTGAAAGGATGAAAAAGTATCTGAAAGACAAGCATGTTGATGTTGTGCTTACTGATAGTGTAAAGGCATATCTTGCAGAAGCAGGCTATGACCCTGTTTACGGGGCAAGGCCGCTTAAAAGGGCGATTCAGAAGGAAATACTGACGCCGCTTGCTACAAAACTTCTCGAGAAAGTCTTTAAAGAAGGTGATATCATAGAAGCTGATATGAAAGGGGAGAAAGTTATCTTCAAAAAGGCGGCAAATCATCAGAAGGTTGACTGAAAGTATCTTTCCATGAAGATGGAATATTTAGTTTTAGTGTAAAATGGGGTCAAACCTTTAAAGGTTTGACCCTCAATATCTCAATATCTATACCTTATAATCTCCTATAATGTACTTTTCAAGTTCCTGAATTTTGAATTTCTGATCAGAGATAATCTGGGTGACCACATCGCCAAGGGTCACGATACCAATCAACCGGTCATTCTCGAGGACGGGCAAATGGCGGATGTGCTTGGCTGTCATCAATGCCATACAGTTTTCGAGAGTGTCTCCGGGACTTATATAGAATACCTCCTGTATCATCACTTCGCCGACAGATATATCTTTAGAAGACTTTCCTTTCAGGATTACCTTACGGGCGTAATCGCGTTCTGAAAAGATACCGACAATCTTGCCTTCCTCGATAATCAGCAGGGCCCCTACGTTCTTATCGGCCATCATTTGCAGTGCCTCGTATACAGATGCCTGTGGCACAATTGACCAGATATTACTGCCTTTAGTTTGTAAGAGTTGTTTGACAGTATTCATAAGTGTTGCTCCTCCTTTCTTTAGTAGCTGCCTAACGGAAAACTCACCGATGTGTGCCTGAAAGATAATAACATGCAAGATGATAGTTTGAATATGAAAACTATCAAAAACCGAAACAGTCATACTATATGGGGTCAAACCTTTAAAGATTTGATCCTCAATACACTTGCAAAAAACAAGACCTGATTCCAGTTTTCTGTTAACTACTAAAGCAATTTTGACATCCCCCTACCCCTAATGCTACTTTATGTTTGTGAATAATAAACATAAAATTGCACAGCTTATAATTGCCCGTCTTGACGGCGATGATATTAACAGAAAATTTAAATACTATGAATCACTTGTTAAAAAAGGCATTGGCGGCTTTATTATTTTTGGCGGAAAGCTAAAACAAGTAAAAAACGGAATCAAAAAACTTCAGAAGAGTGCAGAAGTCACGCTTTTTATAGCCTCTGACCTTGAACAGGGTCTTGGTCAGCAAATTGAAGGCGGCACGCTTTTTCCTCCTGCCATGGCAGTCAGTCAGGCAGTTAACCTCGAAAATAAAAACAATGTTAAGCTCTTAAGAAAAGTTGTAAGCATTATTGCAAGGGAAGCAAAAGCTGTTGGGGTTAATCTTATTTTCTCTCCTGTTCTTGATGTAAATACTAATCCCAAAAACCCTATAATCTGCACAAGGGCATTTTCTGACAATCCAGGGAAAGTTGCATGGTTTGGGCAGGAGTTTATAAAAGGCTTTCAAAAACACGGACTTATTGCATGCGGAAAACATTTTCCCGGTCATGGAGATACAATAAAAGACTCACACCTTAGTTTACCGGTTGTAAAAGCCGGTATAAGCAGGCTTCAGAGCGTTGAGCTTTATCCGTTTTCTAAAGCAATAAAAGCCGGAGTTAAAATGGTTATGATGGGTCATTTGAAAGTACCTGCTATTGATTCAAGATATGCTTCAAGCCTTTCAAAAAAAACCATTCAGGGTCTTTTAAAAGAAGAAATGAAATTCAAGGGGCTTGTTATTACTGATGCAATGAATATGCACGCTGTGAAGGAGTCAGTCGCCTCAGGCGACCGCTCTACGAGTCGTAGACCTATGCAGCGGGAAGAAAAAGCATGTCTTACTGCCTTAAATGCCGGAGCAGACATACTGCTTCATCCCGGTAAGCCTGAAAAAATAATAAATTATCTTAATTCTCAAAGGGATAAGGTGATGCCAGCAGTTGAAAAGTCTTTTCAGAGAGTTATAAAGGTAAAAAAAGAACTCAGTAAAGTTGACAGTTCACGGTTGACAGTTGACAGTATTGGGACAAAATCGCACTGGAAAACAGCAGAGGAACTGACTCAAAAGTCAATCAGGATTAAGAATAAACTCAAAAAATTCAAAAAAACACCTGTTGTTTTAATTCTTGATGATGATAATTCCAAGTCAGGAGGAATTTTTATCAAAGAAATCAGAAAGCACCACCCGAAAGCAAAAAGTGTTTATGTAGATAATAATTATCGAGGTAATGTAAAAACACTTCTAACTTCTGTCTCAGGTAAAACCCTTATAGCCGCTGTTTTTTCAAAGACTTCGGCGTGGAAAGGAAGAAGCTGGCTGAGCAGAAAATTAGAAGATATACTTAAAAAGACTTTAAAAGCTTCAGAACATTCTGTAATAGTGAGTTTTTGCTGTCCTTATATGCTGTCGGATATAAACCCCGTTAGAAAGCGACGGGGCTTTCTTGCCAACGGGGCAAAGGCAGATACTGTTATTAACGCTTATTCCGGTTCCGGGCTTTCTGAGAAGGCTGCGGCAAAGATTTTGTGCGACCCGTAATATAGCTGTCGATTGCCCGCGCCGCACGTTTTCCAACTCCCATAGCGCTTATCACAGTAGCTGCCCCGGTTGTAATGTCACCGCCGGCAAAAATCCCTTTTAAATTAGTCCTGCCTTCCCTGTCTGCAGTAATGTAGCCGTCACCCCAGAGTTTGAGTCCCTTAATTGAACGTACCAGTATTGGATTTGAACGCTGGCCAATAGCAACTATCACCTGGTCAGCTTTAATGGAAAATTTTTTTCCCGTTGGCACAGGTTTTCTTCTTCCGGATGCATCAGGCTCGCCTAACTTCATTTTTTCACATTTAATCGTTTGTGCCCAGCCGTTTTTATCACCGAGTATCTCCCTCGGGTCAGAGAGGGAATAAAACTTTATTCCTTCTTCTTTTGCATTTTCAATCTCTTCCTGTCTTGTCGGCATTTCCCTTTCAGTCCTTCTATAAATTATATAAACTTTTTCTGCACCGAGCCTTAAGGCTGTCCTGGCAGAGTCCATTGCAACATTTCCTCCGCCGATAACAGCAACCCTGCGGGCTTTTTTAACTGGAGTATCGTATTCCGGGAACCGATGTGCTTTCATCAGGTTAACTCTTGTCAAAAACTCAGATGCAAAATAAACATTGTTTAAATTCTCTCCGGGAATACCGAGGTATCTCGGGGAACCGGCGCCAACACCTATAAATACTGCTTTAAAACCTTCTTTGAAAAGCTCGTCAATTGTCTGCGTTCTTCCAATTACCCAGTTAACAATAATTTTCACACCAAGTCTTTTTACATAATCAATTTCTCTCTGGACTATCTTTTTAGGTAACCTGAACTCCGGGATTCCGTAAACAAGCACGCCGCCCGGTTCGTGAAGTGCTTCAAAAACCGTAACATCATATCCTGATTTTGCCATGTCTGCTGCAACTGTCAGCCCTGCAGGACCTGAGCCTATAACAGCAACCCTGTAGCCATTGAGCGGTTTTGCTTCAGGGGGCTCCGTCTCTCCAAGTAATATTTCATAGTCAGCAACAAAACGCTCAAGCGCACCTATTGAAACAGGCCTGGCTTTTTTATTTTTTATACATTTACTCTGACACTGGTTTTCCTGCGGACAGACCCTGCCGCATATTGAGGGAAGGTTGTTGTATTCTCTTATTTTTTTCAATCCGGCAAGATAGTCTTTTTCTTTTACAAAGGAAATGAATTTTGGAATATCAATTTCAATAGGGCAGCCGTCAACGCACCTTGGTTTTTTACACTGAAGAC
>VAPB010675901.1_pt1 | contig 10493 bp, 6 predicted proteins | sample 3395101 | NCBI WGS metagenome assembly VAPB01 (sample SAMN08290433, study PRJNA428436) | hydrothermal vent metagenome | isolation source: Deep-sea hydrothermal vent chimney | place: Indian Ocean: Southwest Indian Ridge | reverse complement strand
TTGCCGGAATTGTCGGTTGATTTCACGAGTGCAGCCTGGTTGATCGCGTGCAGAAGCATAGCCATAGCTATGGTTCAAGCGGGATCAGCCGGGATGTGCCGCGCAATATGCGGGCTGGCGTACTGCCAGTGGCAAAAAGCTCGTATACTCAAACACGGTTGAACTTTGAGATTAACGTGACCGTCGCCCTGATTTATCTCGACCCTGACAGCAAACTCAATCTGCAAAGCCAGATCCGGCAAAAACTGGTTGAGGCCATTCTCAACGGCGCCTTCCCGGCCGGCTCAAAACTTCCTTCTTCACGCAAGTTGGCGGAACAACTCAGTGTCGCACGCAACACCGTCGTGCTCGCGTACGAGCAATTGATTGAAGAAACTTACCTGGAAAGCCGCCAGCGCAGCGGCATTTTTGTCAGCGAGCATATACTTGAAGGCCGGGTCGGGTTTCAGGGCAAGCCATCCCGCAAGACCACACTGGACCCACGCTGGCGTAAATGCATCCGTCTGAAAACCAGAACGGGAGCACAGTTTCACTGGCCGGCAAACTGGCAGCGATACCCTTACCCCTTCATAGACGGCCATTTTGACTCATCGCTTTATCCAGCCGCCCATTGGCGGGAGGCCAGCCGTCTGGCCCTGGGAACACGCATCATTGACGAAGGTGAAGGTGAAGAGGGGCATGCAGATCACCCTGCTCTAATCGAAGAAATCCGTACCAAGATGCTGCCAAGGCGCGGAATCACGGCCCAGGCAGACGAGATACTGATAACACTGGGTGGACAAAATGCCCATTACCTGCTTAGCCGGCTATTGGTCGACGTTACCACGACCGTTGCAATGGAGGAACCCGGCAACCCGGTCGTGCATCAATTACTCGATCAGTCTGGAGCGGAAACGATCAATTGCCCGGTAGACGAGCATGGCATGGTGGTCAACAGCCGCCTGAATGACGCGCAGGTCATCTATGTAACACCCAGCCATCAAATCCCCACTGCAGTGACTATGCCGAATCAACGCCGCAGGGCCCTGCTTCGCCAGGCGATAAAACACGACCAACTGATCATCGAAGATGACCTGGAGCATGAAAATAACTATCTCGGCCAACCGCACCCGGCCCTGCGAGGCATAGATAAAGACAACCGGGTTATCTACCTTTCAGCCTTACCCAAGGTTCTTGCTCCCGGCCTGCGCATCGGCTTCATTGTTGCTGCACCCGAAATCATCCGCCAGGCACGTCATTTGCGGCAGCTTGTGATTGGGCGCCCCAGCATGATCACGCAGCGCACTGCAGCATTCTTCCTCTCACTGGGCCACTACGATGCTTTCATGGCTCGCCTGCACAGGATCATGGGTGAACGCTGGGAGGCATTACGCCAGGCGCTGAATCACTATTTGCGAGATATCGAAGTCGAACTCCCCACCCAGGGCGGTACCGCATTGTGGGTGCAATGCCCCGCCGAAATTGAAGTGAAGGACCTGGTTAGCGAAGCTGCTAAGCGGGGCATACTGCTGGAACCGGACAGCCATTATTACAGCGACCGGCAACACACGGGAAACTATTTTCGTCTCGGCGTGACCAGTATTCCTGAACAGAATATCCGCGAAGGCGTCAATCAGCTCACCCGGTTGATCAGGGAAATGTGTACCGACCAGATTCCGCACATGGACCCGCATGACCCGCTACTGCTCAATGCAGGGGAACTACTTGCTACCATGAGTGGCGCAACCATTATGACACGCACTTTTTACAGCGACCCCTGCACTATCGAGCTACATGAGAACGGCAAAATGTACGGCCGTTCCGGGCATGCGGACGAGGACTGCGATACCGGCAGGTGGTGGCTGGAAGGTGACGTCTGGTGTCGTCAATGGAAGCGCTGGGGATACGGTGATGTCAGCAAGCTTCAGGTGACACTCGACGGTGACCACATACGCTGGTGGAGGCCCGGAGGCCGTCTCGTGGACTCAGGCATTTTGCACTGCAAGAAGTCCTGACTGGACTCATCCCCCCCTCAAATCTGGTTCTATACGCACCGCTCCCCGCCAGCTAGTCTGCTAATCATGGCCTGAGAATACAGGCGCAGAAAAAAAATACATGGAGTTGAGCATGAGCTATCTGTCTGTTGCCGGATTGCAGTTGGAGCTGGGCGCTGAAGACAATCTGTCTGTCGTCGAAGAAGAAATTGATCGGGTCAAAAAGCGCTTTCCATGGATCCAAATGGTGGTGCTTCCGGAACTTTGCACCTATGGAGTCAATACCAAAATGGCAGTGCAGCTTCCCGGCGAAGTTGAAAACTGTTTCCGTGAAGCGGCTAAAAAGAACGCTATCTGGCTAATTCCGGGCACGATTTATGAACGCCGCAAGGGCGATGTGTTCAACACCGCCCCGGTCATCAACCCTGATGGTGAAGTCATTGCCCGTTACAGCAAACAATATCCTTTTTACCCCTACGAAAAGAATGTTACAGGAAGCGATAACTTTGTGGTCTTTGAGGTGCCTGGAGTGGGCAAAGTCGGCCTCATCATCTGCTACGACATATGGTTTCCGGAGATTATTCGCCAGCTGGCCTGGATGGGTGCCGAGGCAATTATCGCTCCCACGCTGACCAACACGATTGACCGCGATGTTGAACTTGCCATATCACGCGCCAATGCCGCTACCAACCAACTGTATTTCTTTGGCCTGAACAGTGGCGGGCGCCTTGGTTATGGTAAATCGATCGTGATCGGGCCCGATGGAACCGTTATTCACCAGGCCTCCGCCGGTCGTGACATCATTACGGTAGAGATGGATTTCAAACATGTACGCCGTGTCCGCGAGAGAGGGCTTCACGGGCTCGGGCAAACTCTGAAGAGTTTCCGTGACGCCGGCATCACCTACCCCGTTTATCAAAAGGGCGCTGGTGCCGGTGCATTCGCCGACCTGGGTACACTTGAAGTGCCAGGCAGGGATAAGTGTTGAAAGCACCAGGTCAAGGTCCCCTTCGGCACTCTGGACTCAAAGCCATCTTTCAACTGGCTCTACGGTCAGACCGTCACTTCCGATACTTTTATATATGGTGCAACCTGCGTGCGGGCTGCCCGGGGACTGATCCAAACCAAAATAACGGAGCAAATCCATGATACACAAGCAGCAGATCAAGAGAAATGCACTTACCACAGCCATTACAGCAGCAATTATTGCTTCTACCCAGGTCAGTCTGGCACTTGCACAAGACCAGACCAATGAAGGTGAATCCGGCGATAACCTGGTTCTTGAAGAGGTGATTGTTACCGCGACCCGTCGGTCACAGTCACTTCAGGACATTCCCTTTAATATTTCCGCCGTCTCAGGAGACTATATTGTCCAGGCCGGAATCCTTGATGCGACAGAGCTGATGCGTGAAATTCCCGGTGTATCAGTCGCTGACGGCGGCGCCCGTGCTGCAGAGACCAACTCCACAGTGATGATCCGTGGTATCAATATCGATCCCAGCAGCACCGACAGAACCTACCTGTCAGCTCCAACGGTATCGGTCTACATTGGCGACACCCCCATGTATGCCAATTTTATTTTACGTGATGTCCAGCGGGTAGAAGTACTCAGAGGACCCCAGGCTACCTTGTATGGCTCAGGTTCACTGGGAGGCACGGTACGCTACATTATGAATCGCCCCGATACCAAAGGTTTTGACGGCAGCGTTTACGCTGATTTTAGCCAGACCACAGGTTCAGATGGCAATAACTGGAATGCAGATGTCATGTTGAACATTCCATTTACAGAGGACCTTGCCTTCCGCGTAAATGGCGGGCGAGTCGACAATGCCGGTATTATTGATTACGCCAATGTGTATGCAACCGACGCCAATGGCATTCCTCTGGCAGAAGGTGGCGACATACTCAATGGTGGACCGATTTACACCAACAAGAAGGATGCGGACTGGGTCAAAGTCAACTATGCCCGCGCGTCACTTGGCTGGACGCCTGGCGACGATCTTGACGTATTGCTGAGCTACCAGTGGCAGGAAGGCGATTTTGGCGGCCGCAGGCAAATGACCACGGCCCTCAACGGCTATGGCGAACCCTATAAAAAATACGAACACGGTTCTGTCGTACTGGAACCCGCATCAAATTTCGCCAAACTGGCCGCCCTCGAAATTGACTACGAAATGGGCTTTGCGACCCTGAGTTCCAGTACCTCCTATTACGACCGGGGTTTTGAAAGCGTCAGTGATAACACCGGTTTTTATGCCGCCCAGGAAATAAGCTGGGCACCGGGGCATTCCTGGCTCTACTACTATGGTTATGGCGGTTTCCGTCGCCCGGCTATCCCGGCTTACCGAACTGCGAACGAGAACGCCTTTGTGCAGGAACTGCGCCTGGTTTCAAACACCGAGTCTTCCATAGACTGGGTTGTCGGCCTTTATTATCTGGACCAGAAAGGTGATGCCAACCAACGAACCACCGTGCTGGGCTTCCAACCCTGGCGTGATGCCAGTGGCTGGGCAAACGATTTTTATGGTCCAAGCAACGACAGCTTTGTCTGGACCTACAAGACCAATTTCAAAGACACCGCCATTTTTGGTGAGGTAACTTTCCATCTCAGCGACAACATAAACCTCACCCTGGGTGGTCGTTATTTCGACAATAAGAACACCGTTACTTCCCAGACACTATTGCCGATCTGGATTGGCAGTATCTTTGATTTTGGCGAGGCTCCGGAAACCACTTCCACCAACAAGGACAACGACACCTTGTTCAAAGGCAACCTGGCCTGGAACCTTAACGATGATCAAATGCTGTACGCGACAATTTCAGAAGGCTACCGACGCGGCGGAAGTAATGCTGCACCAGTCTGGTATCCGGGCTGTGTACGTTATTGCAATGACCCTTCCTATTTGAATTTTGACAGCGACTCGGTCATCAATTACGAAATAGGCTTCAAAGGTGCGGCGGACAATATCAGCTATACCATCTCTGTGTTTTATATCGACTGGTCAGATCCGCAGTTGAACACTGCCACGCCGTCAGGCGCCTTTTATGCAGTTGTGAATGGTTCCAGGGCAACTTCCACAGGCGTAGACATGGAAATATCCTGGGCAATCACAAACAACCTGATACTGCGGGGTGGTTACGCTTACGTGAATGCAGAGTTAAAAGAAGACTTATTCGTTCCAACTGGTAACCCGGATAGTCCTTCCCAGCGACTGGAAGCCAGCGCAGGCAACAAACTTCCGGGCACACCGAACCATTCGCTGAACCTGTCATTATTGCACACCTATACTATGAGCAATGGTTTGAACTGGATCAACAGGGGGTCACTCTACTACCAGGGTGAAAGTGAGAACTCAATTCTGAATTCACAGGATTGGAACAAGACCCTGTCTGCGTTCTCTATCTGGAATTTCTCCACTACCCTGGCTGCACAGAAATGGAGTGCAAGCCTGTATATCAAGAATGCGTTTAATGAGCAGGGAACCACTGCTGAATTCAAAGACGGGTATTTTGTCACGCGCCCGCTTGACAACTACTATGGCCAGGGCCAGAAGACCTTTATCTCTCAGCCCAGAACCATTGGTATATCAGCGAAATACTGGTTCTGAAAAAGCAGAAAACCAGCTAACTTGATGGAAAAAGCCGGGCTGAACCCGGCTTTTTCCATATATGATGCAGGGCAATATGAAACAAGGCACCAGCAAGACCGAATTAATTGATCAGATATATCGCCTGATGGAAAAACGAGATTTCCAGAGTGCCGGTTTATTATGCGAGAAAGTTACCGCCGAGCACCCGGATTTTGCTGAAGGCTGGGTAGCGGCAGCGGAATTTTTTCTCCGGGTTTCCGCCCCCCAGCGGGCTCTCGAACTGGCCCAACGGGCTATCGCTCTGGAGCCAGCCAATACTCACTGGATGCTTTTACATGCGCGCTGCCTGATGGAAACCGGAACTACCGGGGACGTACTGGCTCTTATTTCAGACATTGCCGGGAAACCTGCTCTGTCACCTCAGCAACACAATGAAATTGGCATGCTGCTGGCCCGTATCGACAACCATGCCGAAGCGCAGTCCCACTATCGGCACGCTGTATCGGCATTACCCGACGAAATGGAATTCCTGTTCAATTTAGCGACATCACAGCGATTTCTCGGACAAATTGATGCAGCCGAAAGCACCCTCCAAAAAATACTGTCAATTGATGTCAAAGACCACGAGGCGGCTGCCATGCTGTCCTCATTGAGAAAACAAACAACTCAATGCAATCACGTGGATGCCTTGAGGCGAACGTTGGCGGATGAATCGCTGACCGCCGTAAGCCGGGTTTCATTCTGTTATGCACTGGCAAAAGAACTTGAGGACCTGGAGGCTTTCCCGGAGTCTTTCACCTGGCTCAAACGCGGTGCAGACCTGCGCCGTTCCGGTATGCGTTACCGTGTTGACACGGACCTGAAAATCATCAAACAGATTACTCAGGTGTTTGCACAGCGTTTTTTTTCCAGTGGCGCACCCGGGCATGAAAGCAAAGAGCCTATATTCATCATTGGCCTGCCTCGCTCGGGTACGACATTGCTGGAGCGAATACTCGCTTCACATTCCTGGGTCTACGCAGCGGGGGAACTGGGGGTTTTTGGAATCGAACTGACCAGGCTCACGCGGCAAAAAATGGCAGCCAGCCAGACGGACCGCAGCCAGTTTATTGCCACTTCGGCGCAGATTGACTACCGTCAACTGGGCGAAAACTATATTAGCGGAACACGCCCCCTGACGGGCAGCACACAGCACTTTATAGATAAGCTGCCATTCAATTACCTGTATGCAGGCCTGATCCATCAAGCGCTGCCAGGGGCCAAAATCATCAGCCTCCGACGCCATCCGCTGGACAGTTGTTACTCGATGTACAAACAACTGTTCCGCGACGCCTATCCGTTTTCTTATGACCTTAAGGATCTGGCGGATTATTACGTGGCCTATCATCGGCTTATGCAGCATTGGGAGCGTGTAATTCCGGGCGTAATCCATACCATTAAATACGAAGACCTCGTCACAGATACCGAAGGCGAAACCCGCCGGTTGCTGACCCACTGTAAACTGGATTGGGAGGAGCAATGCCTGGAGTTTTACAAGAATAAAGCAGCTTCGACCACCGCCAGTGCCACCCAGGTCAGGCAGAAGGTTTACGCCAGCTCAGTGGGTAAATGGCGGGCTTTCGAAACAGAATTATCACCACTAAAAATTGCTTTGGAAAAAGCCGGGGTCAGTCTGTGACAGCCTCACAGAATAATTACGCACAGCGGTTGCTGATTCTAACCGGAATGCTGAGTTCTGCCGTCCTGTTTACCGATCGTGCACTGGCTTCAGAACAGGCTGACACGGTTTTGCGCGGTGGTGCCGTTTATACCGTGGATGCCACACGCAGCTGGGCAGAGTCTGTAGCCATCAAGGCCGGTAAGATAATCTTTGTCGGCAGCGATCGTGATGTGGAAGCTTTTATTGGGTCGCGCACCGCTGTTATTGAGTTGGCAGGCAAGATGGTATTGCCGGGTTTTCACGACAGCCATATCCACCCCATCAGCGCGCTTATGAAAACCCGTATGTGCAACCTGAGGGGTCTAAAGGGTCGTTCGGCTTATCTGGAAAAAATTCGTCAATGCGTAAAAGATGACGTTGATTCCGAGTGGCTCATGGGGAGTGGCTGGTCGCATGCATACTTCGATGATCAACACCGTCCCGACAAAAAATTACTCGATGCAATCGTCTCTGATCGCCCCCTTACGCTCAGCTCCTACGACGGCCACAGTGTTTGGGCAAACTCAAAGGCCATGGAATTATCCGGTATCACTGCGGCTACCGAGGACCCGCCTGCCGGGATCATTGAACGCTATGCCGGCAGCCGGGAACCCATCGGCCTGTTTCTTGAGGGACCGGCAATCGACCTGATTTTCAAAGCCAAAACCGACTACACGGATCAGGACCGGTATGACGCGCTGATGGAGGCACAGGCCTATCTGAACAGTCTGGGTATAACCAGTGTGATTGATGCATGGGTCGACGTGGATAACGAGGGACTCACCGGAACCATTCCAGCCTACCAACGGGCCGCCAAAGAGAAAACCCTGAAACTCAGGGTAATTGCTGCCCTGTACTGGCAACCCACCGGTGGCATGGAACAACTGGCACGCATGCAGCAAATCCGTGCGGAATCAAATATCGGTTTGCTCAGGGCTGACAGTGTCAAAATCTGGCAAGACGGCGTCATGCACACCCACACTGCAAAACTACTTGAGGATTACTCCGATCGCCCCGGTGAACGCGGTCTGAGCATGTTTGAGCCAAAGTTGCTCAATGAAATCGTTGCTGCACTCGATAGAGAGGGTTTTCAGGTTCACATTCATGCGGATGGCGACGGCGCTCTGCGCGAGTCACTTGATGCTTTTGCATTCGCGCAGGAAAAGAACGGCAAGCGTGATTCACGACACCAGGTCGCCCATCTTGAGTTGGTACATCCTGATGACATTCCCCGGCTCCGAAAACTCGGCGTCATTGCAAATGTACAGCCGATGTGGTCAACCAGCCGGTCCTACATTTCAGATTTGATCAATGTGAAACTGGGCGAAAAACGCAAGCGATGGATGGAAGTCAATCGGAGTTTTCTGAAACAAGGCGTTACCGTTGCCTACGGCAGTGATTGGTTTGTCACTTCGCCGAATCCCATGGACCTTATTGAAGCCGCCGTGACGCGTATCCGTCCAGCCCTGCCCCTGGATGACAAGCGAACGGCAAAACCCATGCTTCCGGGTGAAGAGGTCACCATTGGGGACGCCATTGCCAGTTATACGATCAACGGGGCTTTTGCCGCCCACCAGGATGAAATTACCGGTTCCCTGGAAGTGGGCAAGCTTGCTGATATCGTTGTCCTGGATAAGAATTTGTTTGATGTAGAACCCGTCAGAATATCCGAAACCAGGGTTGTGTTTACCTTCCTGGGCGGCGAATTGGTATACGGCCGGTTACCACCGGTACAACGGCAGAACCAGGAACGATAGTACGCTTACTGGATCTGATAAACCCATATATACTTGGATAGTAAAACTATGATTTTCAATGGCTTCAAGAAAGTACCTCCAAATAGCATGAAGGCAAGAATATTTATCGCCTTTCTTGCTTCAGCCGGACTTTTTTACGTCAATATCATGCCGACGATCGTCAGCGGTCTGATCGAAGCCCTTGGTTTCACAAACCAGCAGGCCGGCAATGTTGCCTCGGCCAACATGTACGGTGCCGCAGCAGGTGCATTGTTTATCGTGTTTCTGATCAGGCAACTGAACTGGCGACTGGCATCTATATTGTTCCTGAGCGGGCTGATCGCCATTGACCTGTTTTCAATCAGGCTATCCGACCCGACAACGCTGGTCATTGTCAGGCTTATTCACGGGTTTATTGGCGGAATGCTGGTAGGTACAGGTTTCTCGCTGATCGCCCGTACCTTTGAGCCTGACCGCACCTTTGGTGTCTTGCTATTTGTTCAATTTGGCTTTGGAGGGCTGGGCATCATGTTCATCCCGGGCATGGTGCCGGAGTACGGTACACAAATCCTGTTCTATGCATTGGTGGCATTCAGCGTTGCAACATTCATGATGCTGCCTTTTCTTCCCGACTACGCCGTCACGGCGGAAAAGCAACAGCAGAAAAAGGCAGCAGGTACCGGCATACTCTGGCTACCGCTCAGCCTGACTTTACTGACCATTTTCCTTTTCCAGGGTGCCAATATGGGGCTTTTTGCTTTTATTATTGGCCTTGGCAAGCACTACAGTCTGCAAACGGATTTCATCTCCACTTCGCTGGGCATCGCCAACTGGCTGGGGTTACTCGGTGCCGGTCTGGTGATTGCCATTGGCAGTCGTTTTGGTTATCTGAAATCAGTGTTCACAGGTATCGCACTGACGGCCATTGGCATCTGGGCATTGCTGTACAGCAATACTCCATGGATATGGGTTGCTTCCAACTTCCTGATCGGCATCACCTGGGGCTTTACCATTTCCTATCTGCTGGGCCTGGCGTCACGCTTTGATGCAACCGGGCAAATGGCAGCATTGGGCGGTTTCGCTTCCAAAATGGGCCTGGCGTCCGGACCTGCGATTACTGCCTTGTTATTGGGTAAGGACAATTATGAACTAATCATTGTTGTTGCCACCGTTGTGATGCTTATCAGCGCAATCACGGTTTGGGTGCCTGCGCGACTACAGGACCAAAAGAGCGAAGTTCACTGAAGTGAACACCTGGAAATTATTTTCCTGCACGCTTGTCATTTTAATTCTGGCCACGGGCCCTGTATCTGCACAACCTGGTGAACAGGAGCCGTCATCAAACCGCAAATTGACAAAAGCATTTCTGAGCGCCAGGAAACCTATGGCTTCACCCGTTGCAAGCAGTGAGTTTGCTGCGGGAAAGGAGCCTGCGCGCGATCAATTTGAAGGCGTGTTGAACTTCCAGCCTTTCCGCTCCAGGGCTCGCATGAAG
>VAPB010041938.1_pt1 | contig 10494 bp, 10 predicted proteins | sample 3395101 | NCBI WGS metagenome assembly VAPB01 (sample SAMN08290433, study PRJNA428436) | hydrothermal vent metagenome | isolation source: Deep-sea hydrothermal vent chimney | place: Indian Ocean: Southwest Indian Ridge | reverse complement strand
GTGGCCGACGCCGTGAACGAACTCAAGGGTGAGGCTCCGGCCGAGATCGAGCCCGAACCTGTCCGAATCGACTTGTACGCGGACGCACATCTCCCAGACGAATACGTTCCCGGTGTCGAGGCTCGCCTCGAGGCATATCGAAGGCTTGCCGCGGCGATCACGAGCGAGGCGGTCGACGATGTTGTCACCGAGTGGGAGGACCGATACGGTCTACTTCCCGAGGGGGCCATCGACCTCATCGATGCAGCGAGATTGCGTGTTGAGGCGCTCCGAATCGGTATCACCGAGATCGTTCAGAACCGCAGGGAGGTCAGGATCGCTCCTGTGACTTTCAAGACATCTCAGGAGGTACGCCTCGAACGGCTTGTCCCGGACGCGCTCCTGCGCGGATCGGTGCTCTACTTCCCGCCACCCGGCGACTCGCCTGCAACGGTGATTGCTGATTTCCTCCGTACAATGTGGCCTGCACCGACCGAATCCGACGGGAAACCATGATCACCAAGAAACGCATAGTGCTGGCCGTTGGCGCCCTTGCACTCCTGGCTGCAGCGTGCAGCTCACCAGACGTCGCGGCAACAGTGAATAACTCTGAGATCTCCGAGTCATTCGTACTCAGCATCCGTGTCGGCAACGAAGGCAGGGACACCGTGTCCGCGGAGCAGTACCGCAACGATCTCTCGAGGTTGATCTTCACCGAGGCGATGTTGACAGCGGCCGAGGAGGACTTCGGATTGACCGACATCGACGCTCCAGGGGCCGGAGATGCGTTCCTCGCCACTGTTACGCCCCAGGAACAACAATTCCTGACGACCATTGCGCAGGATCCGGAAATGAGCGATGTAGCTGTTGATGTTGCTGTTACCCAGCTCCTCCTCCGATCAGAGGTCAGAAAGGCGCTCGCTGCCGTCGAGACCAACATTCAGGACGTATGGCAGAACGACCAGGGCACCCTCATCGAGGTGTGTGCGAGGCACATCCTCTCGGCAACAGAGAGTGAAGCGAACGACGTCCTCACCCGTCTCGAGGCCGGCGACGACTTTGCATCCGTTGCAGGTGAGGTCTCTCTCGACACCACCTCTCCCGGCGGTGTCCTGCCGTGTCCGGTATCTCCGGCTTCGTTCGTCACACCATTCGATGCGGTCGTGGCAACTGCCCCGGTTGGCGAGCCCACGGGTCCCGTTCAAACCGAGTTTGGTTGGCACATCATCATCGTCGACCTGAGAGAGTCGCCTGCCTCACTCGAGGAGCTTGCTGCAGACCCTGTCAGGTGGATGCCGCCGGAGGCACTCGACAGCTTCTGGACCACCTGGCTGAACGACGTCGTGGAACGAGCAGACATCGTTGTGCGGAGTGACATCGGCATGTGGTATCCGCCGGTGGACGGCATCATTCCGCCTCCGCCCTCTCCCTGACATGACGATCTCGATCGTCGGCCTCGGACCGTCAGGCCTCCGTCACGTGGATGCCGCGACGTTGACGCTTATCGCCGAGTCCGACACGGTCATCATGCGAACGGTTCGTCATCCGGCTGCATCCGAACTGGCCGAAACTCGTGACATCGTCACATGTGACGACCTCTACGACACACACCCGGAGTTCGACGATGTCTATACGGCAATCACCGAACGCGTCCTTGCCGCAGCCGCAACCGGCTCCGTCGTATACGCCGTGCCGGGGAGTGCTGTGGTGGGCGAGCGTGCCGTGTCACAGATCCGTGGCAAGGCATCCGATGCAGGATTCACGGTGGCGGTGTACCCGGGTCTCTCGTTTCTCGACCTCGCATACGTCGCCGTCGAGCTCGATCCGATCGCCGATGGCCTCCAGGTACTCGACGCGAGAGACCTTCCCGACCCGCTGCCGCTCCATCTGCCGACGATCATCACACAACTGGACTCGAAGCTCCGCTCTGCTGACGTCTCCCTCGCTCTCACCCGGACGATCGACCCCACAACGGCGGTGACCATCCTCGATCGACTCGGTGATGCCGACGAGACCGTCGAGGTCCTGGCCGTGAGCGATCTGGCGCGGTACGCCGCCGGACCCAGGACCACGCTCTATGTACCAGCGACACCATCGGGTCTTCTCGGCCTGATCGCAACGAACCGTGTTCTTCGACGTGAGTGTCCGTGGGATCGAAAACAAACCCATCACACACTTCTCACGCACCTCATTGAGGAGGCATACGAGACCGCGGATGCCGTCGGCAGGCTCCCCCAAACTGCTCCGCGCGGCGACCAGGACTTCGGTGCCTACGCCGAGGTCGAGGAGGAGCTCGGCGATCTTCTGCTCCAGGTGATCTTCCATGCAACACTTGCGTCTGAAGCAGGCGCTTTCGACATCGACGAAGTTGCAGAGAACATCCGTCGGAAACTGGTGCAACGTCACCCGCACGTGTACGGAGATGTTGATGTGCGCGATGCCGACGAAGTGCTCAGCAACTGGGAGCAGATCAAGAAGGTGGAGAAGCAGCGCGAGAGCCTCATGGACGACATTCCGACCGGAATGCCGGCCGTTGCCAGGGCCATGAAGGTGCAGAAACGGGCTCGCAGCGTCGGCTTCGACTGGGATGAGCCCGATCAGGTGATTCCCGTGCTGAAGGACGAGATCGAAGAGCTCATCACCGCAGGCCGGGACACCGACGCCGTTGCCGACGAACTCGGTGATGTGCTGTTCACCGCCATCAATCTCGCTCGCCATCTCGGTGTTGACCCCGAGGTCGCGCTTCGATCGACTGTCGACAAGTTCATCAGAAGGTTCAAGACGATGGAACGGGGGTTCACGAGCCTATCGTCGGACATTCAGGATGCCAGCCCGGCCGAACTTGAACAAGCATGGCAATCTGCCAAGTTGGAATCGCCGTAGCGCAAAACACCATCCAAACGTATCCGCCGTCTACCCTCGGAGCATCATGACCGCGATAGCCACCACGATCACAGGAATCCATGCACGCGAGATCCTCGACTCGCGTGGGAACCCGACCGTTGAGGCCGAGGTCACGCTCGGTGGTGGTGGTTTCGGGAGGGCGATCGTGCCGTCCGGCGCGTCGACAGGTGCGTTGGAGGCCGTTGAGCTGCGCGACGGAGGCGACCGCTACGGCGGCATGGGTGTCCTGCGCGCGGTGGCGAATGTCAACGACACCATCGCGCCCCGGCTCATCGGACACGACGCTTTGGCACAGGAAGCCGTGGATCAGGTGATGCTTGATCTCGACGGAACACCCAACAAGGCGGGTCTCGGAGCGAACGCCGTGCTGGCGGTATCTCTCGCCACGGCGCGTGCAGCTGCGTCGGCAGTAGGAATGCCCACGTATCGCTATCTCGGCGGAACAAGCGCCCGAACGCTTCCCACGCCGTGTTTCAACGTCGTGAACGGTGGAGCGCACGCGGCGAACTCCATCGATACACAGGAATTCATGATCGTGCCGGGAGGCCTTCCGAGCTTCAGCGAGGCGCTCAGGGCGGGCGTCGAGGTGTATCACGCTCTCAAGAAGGTGCTCGCCGGCAACGGGCTGCCGACCAACGTCGGTGACGAGGGCGGGTTTGCCCCAGACCTTCCGGGCGATCGCGAGGTGCTCGATGTCATCTCAGAGGCGATCGAAGCAGCCGGTTACACCGTCGGTGAGGACATCTCCTTTGCTCTCGATGTTGCAGCCACAGAGCTGTACAGGGCGGGATCCTATGAACTGTCCGGAGCAACGTTGTCTTCCGCAGAGATGGTCGATCATCTCGGAGGGCTCGTGCGTGACTATCCGATCGTTTCGGTCGAGGATGGGCTCAGCGAGGATGATTGGGACGGCTGGAAGGTCATGACGGATCAGCTCGGTGACAAGACCCAGATCGTCGGAGACGACCTCCTCGTGACCAACGTCGACCTGCTCCAGAAGGCAATCGACCTTGGCGTGAGCAACGCCATCCTCGTGAAGGTCAACCAGATCGGCTCGCTCTCTGAGACCCTGCACACCATCGGGCTTGCAGAACGTTCGTCCTACGGAGTCATGGTGAGCCACCGCTCAGGAGAGACAGAGGATTCCTTCATCGCCCATCTCGCGGTTGCCACGAACGCCGGACAGATCAAGACAGGTGCACCCGCGCGAGGCGAGCGCACGGCCAAGTACAACCAGCTGCTCAGGATCGAGGAGGGTCTCGGCGTTGATGCGCGTTTTGCGGGCTGGGACAGGTTCAGAAGGTTCCGATGACAGACACTCTCGAGCGCTCAGAATCCGATGTCTCCCGGCCCCGGCCGAGGCGAAGGGCCAGACGCTGGCGGTCCGTGCTGCTCACTGTCGTGTTCGTGATCGGTGGTTTCGTTGTTACCGGCGTGCTCCCCGTGCGAGAGTACCTCGAGCGTGGGAACGATGTTGAGGCTGCCCGGATCGAGCTTGATCGGCTGAGAGCCGAGAACAATGTGCTCGCAGATGACATCGATGCGCTTTACACGGAGCAAGAGGTCGAGCGCATCGCCAGGGAGCAATACGGCTTCGTTCGTGAGGGCGAAGTCGGGTATGTCGTGATCACACCGGAACGTGAGGAGCCCGTCGCCGAGCCTGCACCGCCTGTTCCGTCGGTGACAGAGGAACGTTCCTTCTTGCAGCGCATCTGGGACTTCGTAACGGGGAACGACCAGACGAACGATGGATGACCGTTCGGTCGTGGCCATCCAGATCGGGCGACCACCGCGGTCACGCATCGACGTGGTGACCCGCTGCCATCTCGACCTTCCGGTGGTGATCGACGTCCCACCGATTCTCGACGACGGCACGCCGTTCCCGACGACTCACTGGCTCACCTGTCCGCTCGCCCTGCTCCGTATCTCGAGGATCGAGTCCGCGGGCGGTGTGGCGGCAGCGGACGAGCGGATCGCAAGGGATCCAGACCTGGACGGGTCATTCCAAGCAGCGATGCGTCGATACGAGTCGGATCGCGAGAGGATGATCCCTCCTGACTGGGGTGGCCCTCGCCCATCCGGCGGCATCGCGGGATCCCGCGGCGGCGTCAAGTGTCTCCATGCTCAGTACGCAGATACGGCAGCCGGGAACGAGAATCCAATAGGCATTGACATTGCGACCCAGATCGAGCCTCTCGACTGCACGGTTCCCTGTGTCATCCCGACCCGAGACGGCGCGGCATCCAACGAGGAATGGACCGAGCCACGTCTTCTCTGAAACCTGAAACCTGTCTCAGCCCTTCGCTTCGGCCATTGCGCGGCTAACCAGATGTGACGGCAGCTCCTGGTAGCGCTCGAATGCAGCGGTGTAACGTCCCCAACCTTGTGTGAGCGACCGCAGATCAATGGCGTAGCGGACGATCTCGTTCGAAGGGATGAGTGCCTCGACCACCTGACTTCCGTCGAGTGTCGCCGAAGATCGCTGCACGGATCCGCGTCTTGCGGCGATATCACCCATGACATCACCCTGGTAGGCAGACGGAATCGTGATGGCAACCCGTGACACAGGCTCGAGCACCGTCGGACCTGCCTTTTCGAACGCTTCTCTGAAGCCGGCTCGTGCGGCGAGCTTGAAGGCCATCTCGGATGAATCAACGGAGTGGTACTTGCCGTCGTCGACTGTGACCTCGATGTCCACGACGGGGAAACCGTGGATTCCGCCATCGAGCATTGTCTCAACAACACCCTTTTCGACTGCTGGGATGAAGCCACGCGGTATCGATCCTCCCTTGACGCGATCCACGAACTCGAATCCGTTGCCGCGTGCGATCGGACGCAACGCAAGGTGGCACACACCGTATTGACCGTGGCCGCCGGACTGCTTCTTGTGTTTCCCCTCGGCATCGGCAGAGCGAGTAATGGTCTCGCGGTATGGGACCTTCACCTTCTCCTGGTCGACCTGGACGCCGAACTTCCGTTCGAGCTTCTCGATGGCGGTTTGCACATGGTTCTCGCCCAGACCGTACAGAAGTGTCTGGCGTGTCTCGCTGTTGCGTTCGAGTCGTAGCGAGGCGTCCTCCTCGAGGATGCGGTAGAGGGCCGACGCCAGTTTGTCGTCGTCCGACTGTGTGCGAGCAGTGATTGCTGTTGCGAGCACCGGTTCGGGGAAGTCGATCGGTGCGGCAGTAACCGGCTTGTCCTTGGGTGCGAGGGTGTCGCCCGTCTTTGTGTCGATGAGTTTGGCTACCGCGACGATGTCACCAGCGGGCGCAGCTGCCACGAGTGTTGTCTCGTTCCCGAACATCGTTGCGATCTTGGCGAGGCGCTCATCCTGGCCTGATCGACCGCTGGTGAGATGTGTCTCCGGCTTCAAGGTGCCGGACATCACCTTCAGGAGACTGATCTGTCCTACGTACGGGTCGGCGAGCGTCTTGAACACGAATGCGAGGGGATCTGCGTTCGGATCCTTCTCGATCTCGATCTCCTCGTCACCCACGGTGACGATCGCCGGTGGGCGATCCACCGGCGCAGGTGCAAGCTCAACGATGAAATCGGCAAGACGGTCGACGGCGATCGGGCCGGTTGCGGAACCGCACACCACGGGAAAGACCTTTGCTGCAGCGACGCCCTGTGACATCGCCTGTTCAAGCTCCTCAACCGAGGGCACGTCTCCGTCGAGATAGCGTTCGAGCAGGTCGTCATCTCCGACAACGATCCCCTCAACGAGGTGGTCGTGGACTTCGTGCTCGCTATCAACCATGTCCTCCGGCATGTCAACGATTTCAGCCTTGCCGGAGTCATAGCAGTACGCCTTTTCACGGAAGAGGTCGGCGATGCCGCTGAATTCGAGTTCCTTGCCGATCGGCAGTTCGATGGGTGCAATACCGGCACCGAAGCGGTCTCGGAGCTGGGCCAGCGTGTTCTCGAACGATGCGCGTTCCTTGTCGAGTTTGTTGACGAAAACCATTCGAGGCACACCGAGACGTTCGGCGATCTGCCACGCGTACTCGGTCTGGACCTCGACACCCTCGACGGCATCGATGACAAAAATGGCGAGATCGGTGACGCGCAGCGCAGCATGGAGCTCGCCTGCGTAGTCTGCGTATCCGGGGGTATCGATCAAGTTGATCTTGTGACCGCGCCACTCGAATGGGGCGAGCGCCATGGTTATGGTCGTGCCTCGTTCATGTTCTTCAGGGTCGTAGTCCGTGACGGTTGTCCCTGCCTCGACCGTGCCGATTCGACTGATCGAACCGGCGCGAAACAACAGTGCTTCCGCAAGTGTCGTCTTGCCCGACCCGGAGTGCCCTACGAGTGCGACATTGCGGATCTTCTCAGGAGGGAAGACTTTCACCGACGAGCTCCTTTTGTGGAATGCTGCAATCCTAGGAAGGCGGGGGTGCCTGCGTGAAGTCGCATCGGGCCCTAACGTGGCACCCGAGGCCCGGGTGGCGGAATCGGCAGACGCGGCGGACTTAAAATCCGCTATCCGAGAGGATGTGTGAGTTCAAATCTCACCCCGGGCACGGAACAGGTATCAGGTGTCAGGTGAGACCGAGGAGGTTCCGCTTCTTGGCCAGGTAGTCGTCGTCTGTGATGGCTCCGTCGGTGTGGCCCTCTTTGAGGGATTCGAGGTCGGCAACAAGTCGGGACGATCTCGGAGCTGTCGCTCTTGTGCCCTTGCCTATGACGGGAGCAACCGGGCGCATCATGAAATACGCGGCAATGCCGATGTATACGCCGAGGAAGATCGCAACTGCCCAGAACACCTTTCGCGTGAACCTCAGATCCTTGCGACGAGCCACATCGACGTACGCGACGATCCACAACAGGAAGAGTGGTACGACGAGACCGATGGCCAGCAGCTGCGTCAGGATGTTGTCCCCGAATTTCATGTCGATTCGAGCAGTTTCGACTTGAAGGACGCGAACTCTTCGGCAGACAGCGTGCCCGACTCGTGGAGGTCGGCGAGCTTCTCGAGCTGGTCGATCGTCGAGTCGCTGCTCGAATCGGCCATGATCTGCTTCATCCTGACCTCGGGCTCTGGGGCCATCTCGGGGTCAACCGGTCGGGTGAGGAAGTAGACCAACATCCCGATGAGCGGAAGCAGCACGACTGCAACAGCCCACAGGCCCCTCGCAACCCCTGAGATGTCTGCGCGTTTGGCGAGATCCCCGAGCGTGAAGATCCACAGCATGATCAATGGGACGAATATCACCAGCAGGATGAAGAATTCCCAAAACGACATGTGTTCCTCCGGGTCGGGTCTGCTGCTTCCCATCGTACCGAAAACCCGCCACCACGCGATCTACTACTACATCTTTTCTCCCACGCTGCCGAAAGAACAGGTGATGACCTCCACCCGAGTTGCTTCATGTCGACCCTGCTGATATCTGCTGTAATCACCCTTCTCGCCCTTGTCGTAGTTGCGACCATTGCCGTCGTGAAGAAGCGCCCGGACAAGAGACTCGGATATCTGGCCCAATACGACCAGCTGACCGGTCTGATCAACCGCACACTCTTCCACGACCGGCTATCGAGTGCGCTCGTCCGTGCGCGACGTGATGGTGGACTCGTAACGGTCATGTTTCTCGATATCGACGGCTTCAAGGACATCAATGATCGTTTTGGCCATGCCATCGGTGACGAGCTCCTGCGTCAGATCGCAGCTCGGCTCGTCGGGTGTCTGCGCGAATCAGATACCGTTGCTCGCCTCGGCGGCGACGAATTCACCGTCATTCTCGAGGGGGGTAAGAGGGTCGAGGACGCGGGCCAGGTAGCGACGAAGATCCTCAAGACGATCGGTACCCCGTACCACATCGGAGATCGGGAGATCGTCGTGACCACGTCCATTGGGATTTCTGTGTATCCCCTTGACGGCGACTCATATGAGGAGCTGATCAAAGGAGCCGATACCGCGATGTATCAGTCCAAGGCAGCCGGACGAAACACATATCAGTACTTCACCAGGTCACTTCGCGATCGAACATCTGAGCGAATCTCGCTCATGGAGGATCTGCGAGCTGCGATCGAGTCCGGGAAGCAGCTGAGGATCGAATACCAACCGAAGGTCGATCTTGCTCGCGGAACTGTGATCGGGATCGAGGCACTCGTACGGTGGGATCACCCCACTCAGGGTCTGCTGATGCCTGGAGCATTCATCTCACTCGCTGAGGAGTCCGACCTGATCGTTCCGATGAGCAAGTGGTTGCTCGATGAGGCATGCCACGACATGCATCGGTGGATCGCCGAGGGAATGCGACCGATGCGGGTTGCAGTGAACGTGTCCGAACGGCTCTTCAGGGATGCGAATCTCGTTGAGTCGATTGCAGGAGCCCTCGCTGCGGCTGATCTCGACCCGAGACACCTCGAGATCGAGGTGACCGAACGAACGATCACCCAGGAGGCTGAGCGAACAGAACGGGCACTCGAGCGACTCTCCGACATGGGTGTGAGGGTGTCGATAGACGACTTTGGAACCGGCTATTCGTCCTTGAGGCAGCTGCAGGGGCTTTCGATCCATGCGTTGAAGATCGACCAGTCATTCGTTCGCGACGCGCACAGTCGGGAGGAGTCGCGAGCGATTGTCGAAGCGATCATCTCGATCGCTCGGAGCTTCGACCTCGATGTCATCGCTGAAGGTGTCGAGACACGAGAGGAACTGTCTGCGATTCGAACGCTCGGTTGTACGAGGGTGCAGGGTTACCTCGTTGCCCGTCCCCTGAGGCCTGAACGAGTAATGGAATTCGTCGACAGTTACGACCAGACGCTGGCCTTCGCCTCGGCGTCGAGCGACAAGCGTCAAACGACGAACGACAACAGCCTGTCCCTCGATTAGGCGAGCGGCGTCGGCTCGGACACGACTACGAGGGAACCGTCCACGACCCTGGCTTCGACGAGCCATACGTCACGGTTGGACGAGAACGAGATGGTGATGGCATCGTCCTCTCTGCTGAGGGTGTTCATGACGTAACCGGAACCGGGCGTCGCCCACAGGAGATGGAGCCGATCGTCGGCGACGGCGAACGAGGCCTTACCTGCCTCGAGTGACACGACCTGGGTCTCGGAGTTACCCGGGTTCGTGAATCGATCCCATCGCGCCGACTGGTCGGACTTCGTGTCGGCATTCCTCCCGGCGCTGGTCGACTCGGTCGCGTCGGGGTCAGCTTCGTCGCTCCCGACGGTGGGTCCGCCTGTGCTCTGAACGATGCCACCGGAGGCTTGGGGCTCGATTGTTTCTGACGAACCCACCGCTACGACTGGGAGCGCTGCGACCTCGGCTGCGGTGAGTGGTCTGAGCGGTCGGTCGAGAACCTGCCCGCCGGCGACTGTCACCGCAGCAGAAGCTACCAAACCTGCGCCGATGGCTGCTGCGAGCCAGCCGGCGACCAGGAGGAGTCTCTGCCGCATTGCGATCATCGTTCATTTCTCCGGGTTTTGATGTATCCAACACCATGTTAAGGAGTTGCTAAGACGGCCGCATTGTGTTTGATTGAACCAATGCCATCAGTTGTGATCATCGAAGACGATCAACGAATCCGCGAACTCGTGACCAGGGTGTTGTCCCAGAAGGGCTACGACGTCGATGGAGCCGGTACGGCGCTCGACGGT
>VAPB010382669.1_pt1 | contig 10497 bp, 15 predicted proteins | sample 3395101 | NCBI WGS metagenome assembly VAPB01 (sample SAMN08290433, study PRJNA428436) | hydrothermal vent metagenome | isolation source: Deep-sea hydrothermal vent chimney | place: Indian Ocean: Southwest Indian Ridge | reverse complement strand
GATGCGGAACTCATCGAGGGCAACACATGGGGCGACACGTTCTGGGGCGTTGACCTAGAGACAGGTCGCGGCGAGAACCGCTTGGGCAAACTGCTGATGGAGCTGAGAGCCAGCAGGAGGCAGTAGATCGTGGCCAAACCGAACTTCAACTGCCAGACCCAATGCTGGTACACATCGTCCAGCCGCTTCAAGGACGATGTGTGGCACCCTGTCACTCGCCTGTTCGACGACCGCCGCAAGAAAAGGAGGGTCCGCGTCTCGATAAGGGTGTGGCCGGTGGGCTGGCACTACTATGCCAAGCTGAAGCAGGACGACAACCCCGCTTGGGACGGCGAGCAATGGTGCCTGTGGCACGACGACCCGGACGGGCGAGGCGCGGTTGCCGAGGGCAGGTTCGGCACGATGAGGGAGGCGAAGGAGTTCGTCCGGCGCGAGATGAAGAAAAGGCGGTTCCGCGGACACAAGCTCTGGAAGGACAGCGCGACGGCGTGGAGGCCTTTGGCCGTTGGCTGGCTGTATAAATACGATGGGGATTGACGAAACGGGGGTATAATCAACCATGACAACCGACATTGACGCGCTGGCGAAAAAGTTCGACAAACACGGAATGGCGGATGTCATCGAGAGGTTCCCCTCGCAGATAGAGGCTGCGCTCGGCGCGGAGATGCCACCGTTGCCAGTCGGGGAGTTCGATAGGGTCGTGTTAGCCGGGATGGGCGGGTCGGCCTCCCCAATGGATGTGGTCGCTGACATATTCTGCGGCCATATTACGGTGCCGGTCACAGTGTCGCGGCACTACTGTCCGCCAGCCGGCGTGAACAGAAACACACTGGCGATCGTCAGCTCCTTCTCTGGAAACACCGAGGAGGCAATCTCGTCGCTCCACAAACTCGACCGTGGCGCATCAAGCATAGTCGTCCTCACAGGGGGTGGAGCCTTGGCCGACCTCGCCGACTCGCTCAATGTGGCGGTCGTCACGATACCAACGGACGCAGAGCCGCCGGGGTTCCAGCCCAGGTCAGCCGTTGGGTACATGGCGATGTACATCTCCCGCATACTCGGAGAATGCGGCGTGATACAATCCTGGGATCCGCTGGTCCACCTGTCGTCCGTCCCGCAGTTCCTGCGGGAGACAGACCTGCGGACGGACGCCGATGACGCCGCCAAGTGGCTTATCGACCGCATCCCGGTCGTGTACACCGACGAGGCACATGTCCTCGGCGTAGCCAGACCCGCGAAGATCAAGTTCAACGAGAACTCCAAGAGGCCGGCGATGTTTGGCGCGATCCCTGAGATAAACCACAACGAGATGGTGGGGTTCACATCGGCGCTGGCGGACTTCGGCGTGCTCTACCTGCACGACCCGGACAGCCACCCGATGGTGCGACACAGGTTCGCCGTGATGGAGGATCTGTTCGACCGCAAAGGCCTCGACCATGTCGCGTTCCGCGAGTGGGAGATGCCGGGCGTCATGTCGAACTTCTCCACGACCTCCTCGCGGGCGCAGAGGGTGTTCGCCGCGCTCATGTTCGCCGAGAGGTGCTCCTACGCGCTCGCGCTGCTCGACGGGATCGACCCGACCCCTGTCACCATGGTCGAGGCGTTCAAGGAGGAGATGGGCGGCGGCGTTGACGGAGACGCCGCAAGGATGGGTCGTCACCAAGACTCCCGACGACGCCCGTGAGGCGATGGGACTCCCCCTTGGCGGCGGGACCCAGTTGAGGGCGTGCAGGGGGACGCCGAGGAACCCCGCAGGGCGAACATGAGGATATTCCAGAGCGAACGGCGGCGTGTCGCGGATGGAGGTCTCCGCAATCACGGAATCGCTGCTGCTGGCCTCTAGGAAAGCGTCCAATAAGGCGACCGGAAAATAATACTTGACAGTGGAAATCGGCCCATTGATGGGGTATGATCGAACGGTCGTGCAACCGCACGGCTGAAACCGGGGGCATCTGCGGTCAAGGCCGCGAAACAAAGGAGACAGGATAATGACGACTACGACAGGTATGACGAACTCGACGAACCAAGCGGACACGACTGGGTCGAACCGAAGCGGCATCGGCACTTGGCTGGTGTTCGCGGCGATCTTGGTAGCCGTGTTCTTCACGGCCAGGGCGCTGACGACCGACACCGCGGTCGCCCCTGCCACGTCGGCCGTGCCGGCCGTGGTGCAGACCGACATCGACGCGCCGCAGTAGGCGACGACAGGGAAAGCCGGGCCACCCTTCGGGTGGCCCGGCCTCACCCGCAATCCATGAGGCGGTCGAGCAGGCTACGCCGCTCCCGCAGAGGAAAAACGCTGGCACGAGAACGGAGTTCAATTGCATGGTGATGTTCACCTGATGGATGAAAATAGACACAAACCTAGACGCAGGGACCGCTCAAGAGGGGGCGGGCGACCGCAGCGCAGTCCCGACGGTCGCGGGAGCCACCCTCGCCGCAAGGCTGGGGGATCCAACGCCGACGGCAACATCGCTGGCGGCAGCGAGCCTCGCATGGGTAAATGCTCCAACTGCGGGGGTCCGGCGCCTGACAAGGCGAACCTGTGCCGCCACTGCGTGAGCGTGAAACCGCCGGAAACTGGCGGCCAAGACGCATGACGCCGACACATGCGCAACTGAGGACTCGGGCTGCGAGGCGCAAGCCGTTGACTGGTCGCGAGATAGAGGGCGTATGCGGCATGCTCCGTGGTCACTACTATTGCATCTTGGAGCGTGATGGCTGGGTGGAGGTCGCCAACAGGAAAGGCGGACGCAGCGTCGGCGTGTTCCCGGCGTGGAAGTTCCGCCTGTGGGACTTCGACCGATGGTACCGGGAGGAGTTCGGACACGCCTTGGGAGACGCAGCATGATTTTTCAGCCGCCGCTGCTGGCGAAATACCACGGCATGGCCGACGACGATCTCGCCTCGGCCATCGCTGATCGGAAACATCAACTAGGCCAGAGGCTGGTCATACTCGGACACCACTACCAGCAGGACGAGGTGATACGGTTCGCGGACTTCGACGGCGACAGCCTGAAGCTGGCCCAAATCGGCGCGCGGCAGGATGGCGCAGAGTTCATCGTGTTCTGCGGCGTGCATTTCATGGCCGAGTCGACCGACATCCTGACCAGCGACGCGGTCAAGGTCATCCTGCCCGACCTCTCGGCTGGATGCAGCATGGCCGACATGGCGGACATCGACCAGTTGGAGGAGGTTTGGGATCTCCTCGGCGGCGACATCATACCGATAACATATGTCAACTCCGCGGCCTCCATCAAGGCGTTTTGCGGCGCGCACGGCGGAGCGTGCTGCACCAGCAGCAACGCTCAACAGGTGCTGAAGTGGGCGTTCACCCGCGGCGACAGGATTTTGTTCCTGCCGGACCAGCACTTGGGCCGCAACACAGCGTACGCGATGCGCGTGCCGCTCGAGGACATGGTTGTCTACGACCCGCACAAGCCTCGCGGAGGGCTGTCTCGCGCCGACATGCTCCACCCGGCGCCGGGAAAGGTGAAAGTCCTACTGTGGAAAGGGCATTGCAGCGTACACATGCTGTTCAGAAAGGAGCAGTGCGACGAGATTCGGCGAATCGACCCGGAGTACAAGGTGCTTGTGCATCCCGAGTGCAGTTGGGATGTGGTCCAGGATGCCGACCTAGCCGGAAGCACCGAGTTCATCATCAGGACGGTGGCGGAGTCCCCGGAGGGTAGCAAGTGGGCGATCGGCACGGAGGTGCATCTGGTCAGCCGTCTCGCCGCCCGCTTCCCGAAGAAAAGCGTTCGCTCACTGGCCGGAATACAGTGCCTCTGCACAACCATGTACCGGATCGACATGAGACACCTGCTCTGGGTACTGGACGAGCTGGCGGAGGGCCGGGTCGTCAACCAGATCAAGGTCGATCCAGAGACGAGCCGCCTAGCCACCGTCGCGCTGGAGCGGATGCTGGAGAACGCGCCCGCGCAGCCGACGGCGATAAAGTAGCCTTGCCGCACGCGGCCGCGGTGCCTATGATTGTCGGAGAGTCCGGAGCGCTCACAGGCGCATAAACGAAAGGAATGGACATATGCTTCGCAACACCATCCTCACCCAAGCCTTGGCCGTGGCATTGCTCGCGGCATCGCTATCCGCCCCCGCCTCGGCGGCGGACCACAACACCGCGCTGACGATCTACTCCGCCGCCCGCCCGGGCCAGGCGACCGGGTACGCCATCGTGAGGCACGACCGGGGCTTCTACCTCGACGAGGGGCGGACGACAATCCGCTTCACCGACATCGCGTCGCAGATCGACCCGACCACGGTGTCGTTCATGTCGCTGACCGACCCCGACGGCACGAGCGTCATGGAGCAGAACTACGAGTTCGACCTCGTGAGTGCGGCCAAGCTGACGGAGCGGTTCCTCGACCGCAGGATCACGGTCGAGCAGTCGCAGGGCGACAAGATATCGACGTTCACTGGCATACTGCTAAGCGCTTCGGGCGGACTCGTCCTGAAGATGGATGACGGCGGTGTGCAGGTCGTCAACGGGTACTCAAACATCCAGTTCCCGGAGCTGCCTGGCGGACTCATCACCAAACCGACCTTGGTGTGGAAAGTCGCTGCGGAGAAGTTGGGCCTCCACTGGATTCGGGTGATGTACGAGACAAAGGGGATCGCTTGGTGGGCAGACTACAACATTGAGTACATGGAGGGAGTAGACGCCAACAGCGGCATCCTCAATGTCGGCGCTTGGGTCAGCATCATAAACCAGTCCGGCGCGACCTACGCCGACGCCAAACTGAAACTCGTCGCCGGGGATGTGCACCGGGCGCGGCCAAGACGCGTCGAACTAGCGGATCGGCGAAGGTTCATGGCTCAGGCCGTCGGCGGTGGTTTTGAGGAGAAAGCCCTTTTCGAGTATCACCTGTATACTCTTGGCCGCTCGACGACGCTGCCAGACAACTCGACGAAGCAGATTGAGCTGTTCCCCACCGTGCGAGGGGTGCCGTGTGACAAGGTTCTCGTCTACTACGGCCAGAGCGGGCGATTCTACGGCGGCTCACCGGTCGCTACAGACAGCAACATTGGCACGAAGGCGAACACCAAGGTGGACACATACCTGCGGTTCGCGAACAGTGCGACAGCAGGACTGGGCATGCCGCTGCCAGCAGGGCGCATCCGCGTTAGCCAACGCGACCCGGCTGACGACTCGTTGGAGTTCATCGGCGAGGACACCATCGACCACACGCCCAAGGACGAAAATGTACTCATTAAGTTGGGTACCGCGTTCGATGTAGTGGGCGAGCGCACACAGAAAGACTTCAAGTTAGATGAACGGCGGAAACAGATCGAGGAGACCATCGAGATCAGCATCCGCAACCACAAGGACCAGCCAGTTACGGTAATCGTCAGGGAATGTCTTCACCGCTGGTCCAACTGGGCGATTGAAATCGGCATCCCGTATGAGAAGGTCGATGCGCATACCATACAATTTCCGGTAACGGTGGACAAGGACAGCGAGGTCGTGATGCAGTACACTGTGAAATACACTTGGTAAGACGGGAGGACACCCATGTTGTTTCTGATCTTGAGAATGCTGACGGGCGTGGTGGCCTACTGGCTGCTGCTCGCGAAACCGGCTCTGAGGGTACTGGTTGGCACAGGGACCCTCGCCATGAGGATGTTCGCCCGTCGGAAGCCGCCGCCCGCGGCCAAAATGGTGGATGTGAATCCGCCCGTACTCGCAAAGAAAGTGCGGTACTGCCAAAGCTGCGCAATAGGCTTGGGTCGGAAGCATTGCCCCGAGTGCGAGGCGCTCAACAGAGCAGAGATATGGCTCTGGGGTCGGGACCGTGGCGTGTCCAGCGAGACGATACACAGTGTATTGTCGGGGCAGCCGTGCCACAGCGGCTTCGGCTTCGGCGCGCCGTATGACGCCGACGACTTCGGCAGGTGTGCGCGGCTGCTGGAGCTGGTGCCCGAGTGGATCCCGAGGCTCGGCGAGGTGGCGGACGCCTGCCCGCCGTTCCGTCGGCTCGTGAGGTGCTGGCCGGAGCTGACACGGCTCTACGAGCGCGGCGACACCGCCATGCTGTCGACCATCATCGGGGATCTCCGCAGCCGGGACGACTTGCCGATCCGCATGACCGTGAGGCGTGAGTGGGAGTTGGTCGACGCGGGTCCGGACGGCGACAAGAGGAAATCGAGGCGCACCCTACAGCCCGGCACGCACGACATGGAGCGCATCAAGAACCCCTTCGGCCACGACGGTTGTTGGCTGGTGCTGAAGGGCACAAGACTCGGCGCTAGCGAGGGTTCCTGGCGGCAATGGGCGGGTTACGACCAAGAGTGGCTCATCACCTTCGACGACGATGTTCCATATCCGGGCGAATCTTGTCGATCGCGGCCTCGGATGCATCGTTCGCCCGAGGCGGACTACAAGGTTTGGAAATGCACATGTGGGGAACCGCCCGTGTTCACCGACAGTTCCGATAACAGTTGCGAATGCCCAGGCTGTGGCGGACCCATGGAAAATCGGCCCCGCAGCCCGCACCGCCACGGCTGGTACTCTGTCGAGAACGACAAGGAGATGGGGCACTATTTCCGCACCCTCGCCACTGGCGGCACCGTGATGGTGACAAATGTGACAATCAGCCCTACCGGGGGACTCGCGGACTGGCCGGACGCCGTGTATGCGGGCGAGATCGTCCCGCCGGATGAGGGCGGCATCTCGCACAAAGTCGAGCGGTTCGGCGGGTCGTGGAGGCCGCCCTGGGAAAGAAAGCTATGCCGAAGCTCATAACCGCCCCCGACTGCGGTCTGACGGTGGGCGACCGCGACACATGCACCCTGTTCCTCGCCGGTGGCATATCCGGCTGCGGCGACTGGCAGGCGGACATGGTGTGGATGCTGAGCGGCAAGCCGTCCCCCCGGTCCGGCCGGCTGTCCGACAGATGGACCATCCTGAACCCACGGCGACCGGACTACCAAGACTCGCCGGAGGAGGCGAGGAGGCAGATCGAGTGGGAGTACGCGCACCTCTCCGTCGCCGACGCGGTGTCCTTCTGGTTCCCGTCCGCGACGCTCTGCCCCATAACACTGCTGGAGCTTGGTCGCTGGTCCGGAATCGCAAAGCCGATATTCGTCGGCGTGGATCCAGGCTACGCGAGGAAACTGGATGTCGAAATCCAGGTCGGGCTGGTGAGGCCTTATGTGCGGATAGTCCACAGTCTGAGGGCGCTCGCCGACCGCATCTGCGCGGAGTCGCTAAACATCGAGGCCAGCAAGCCTGGCACGCGAGCATGAAATTTATAGCTTTCCAAGCGCGCCGAACGCGCCTGTGATTGATACACGAAGGAGAACCGCCATGGGCGAGCAACGCAAGGTTACGAAATCGGATAGGGCGAAGGTCAACCGCGCCGCAAGGAGGCGCCGGGCCATGGCCAAGGTGTCTCGTGCCGACATCAAGCGCGCCGAAAGGCCAGCCATCAGGAAGGCGAAACGCAGGGCCGCGCGGGCCAGGGTGAAGCGCATACAGGAACGGATGGCAAAGGCGAGGGCCGACTCGGTCGCCGAGACACTGGTTCCGGTCAAGTCTTGACCAGACTGCGCGGCTCGCCGGTTTGTCACGCGAATCGATCGACTACAGGATAAGGGCGACTCGATGAAATACAGCGGGATACGGGAAAGGCTTCTGGCTTGGTGTGCATATATGGACAGCGGCGGTTTGGATCGCCCTGTGGACGCGATACCATTCGACCTGATGCGGATAGACGGAGAAACGGACGGCAGTCAGGGCGGGCAGGGGGACACTGTCGGCCTGCTGTTGGCCATCGTGTCGGTGTCCGACACGGCGACCGGGCGGCTTGCAGTCGCGGCGATCTGCGACGACGGCCCCCCGGTGGATTTGGAGATTGACGACAAGGCCGTGGCGGACGCCGTGGTGCTATCGCACCTGTTCTCGATGTGGGCCAAGGGCGTGGCTTCGCCAGCGTCGCCCAACCTGACCCTGCGGAAGGCGCTCGTCACCGGCGAGGGAGGATGGAACATTACGGAGGGCGGGAAGAAATTCCTTCCTGGCTAGAGGATGCTCTTGACCGCTGTGGCCAGTATCACGGCCAGCAGCTCCTCCAGCACATACCGGATCGCGAGCATTGTCTCGCGGTCGCGCATGGCGGTCTCTATATCCACGATCGCCATGTTGAGCTCTTGCCACTCGTGGTATTTCGCGTCTGCGGTCCTGAGCCGCTCCAGGACCTCGTCGATCTTCCCGTTGGCCAGCTCCTTGCCGATGTCAATGAGTTCCTCGCCGGCTCTCTTTACGGCGTCCTTGTTGTCCTTGAGTATCTTCTCGATCATTCGCTCTCCCCCTTGGCCCACCTGTCCAAGGCGTCCATCGCGATACGCAGTCTCTCGCCTATGCCGATAAGCCGTTCCCCGTCTGCGTGATCGGCCAACGCTTCGTTTGCCTCGGCCACATACTCAGGCATGTACCTGTTCATGGTGTCTATGGCTGACTGGATGCGCTTCGGGGGGGCGCCGGCACAGCCTACGGCGAACGACAGCATGACAAGCGAAAACAGGACGGTTTTCATAATAGTGAGCGGGGATACCACCAGCCTTGTGCCGGTGGAGGATAGCGAACCCCGCATCCTCCTTTCTTGCTTTCCAGCCCACCGTGAGGGTCGGGTCAAATTGACCCGACCCTACGGCAAGCATGCGAGAGTTACCTCTCAAATCTCGTCCCCTTACAGGAACGGCAACTAATCCCTTCGACACTCACCACCGCAGAGGATGCAGACTAGGGAGGCATCCGCATCGTGCCTCGGGCTGCCACGCCCAGGCGGCTAGTTGGAACCTCAAATGGTTCCCCGTCTAGTCAACTCTTGCGACGAAGGGCTGGAAGTTGGCCTCTCCCTTCCTTCATGCCACCAGCCTTGTGCTGGTGGTAGTTGACGGTTCTCACTCTCATGGTGGTATTCTATCCTCCGTTAAGATCGAGGCGCATAAAGACACCAACATCGCGGAAACCGCACTTCCTGTAGAATGCGACCAGATCAATCGAGCAGTCCAAGACCACCTTGTAGCAACCCGCCCTACGGCACTCCTCTATGGCGTGTTCCACCATCGCGCGCCCGACACCGAGTCCCTCGCTGCCATTGCGTACGGCCACATCCTCGATGTGTCCGGCAGGGTTGCCTCCGTGGATTAGCTTCGGCTCGACTATGACCGATATGGCGCCAAGCAGCTCATCGCCATCGAAATAGCCGTATGTCGACACTCCGACCCGCTCGCGGATCGCATGCGACCGCTTGGCGCGCTCAGAATCGAACACGGCCTCGCTCAGGTTCGCGAGCGCGTCGAAGAGCGTCTCGGTCATGTCGCCCTCGTCTAGCCTGCGTATTTCGCCCATCTTTGCCCCCGGACAATCCGTTCCGGCTGCATTCTAGCGGCCTTGACTCGCGCATGGTGTCCGCGTACAATGCCATATAGGCATGGCTTCAGGACATTGTGGAGATTTGCAAAATGGAAGGTCTCGGAAGACTTATCGCATTCTTGGTACTCATTCTTGGAATCCCGTCACTGGCCATCTGGGGCGGGTGGCACCTTGCAGCCCTCATTCCGGAGACTGTGCGCAGCGCGATCATAACCCTCTTGCCATACGGGTCCGCCTTTGTTGTGTGGTGCGGGCTGGTCTGGGTTTGCGGGAACACGTTCCAGGATATTTTGGATTAGCTCATGGATCAGATTCATACAGGGGCCGTCACGGATGCCGGGCTGTTCACACAGCACGCGCCGGGCGTTCTTGCCGCGATCGCTGTGTTCGCCGCCGGATGGGTCGCCAGCAGGATCGTCGCGTGGCTGCTACGCAGGGCGCTGGAGGCGTCCGGCGCCGACCCGACGCTTGGCGGGTTCTGCGTTAGCGCGGCTAGGTTCGGCGTATTAGCTATCGCTGGCGTCAGTGCGCTGGAGATGGCAGGGATTCCGTCCACATCATTCTTGGCAGTTCTGGGCGCTGCCGGGCTTGCCATCGGGCTGGCGATGAAGGGAACCCTCAGCCACCTCGCGTCAGGTGTCGTACTTGTCACGACAAGGCCGTTCAAGGTTGGGGATCGTGTTGAGGTGAAGGGCGTTGTCGGCAAGGTGGAGCAGGTGCGCCTCTTCACTACGCTTGTCCGGATTGACGACGGAACGAATGCGCTGATACCGAACTCCGACCTCGTGTCCAACATCATCAAGATAACCGATGGACAGCAGACATGAACCACATCCAACGCCATACCAGAAGATGTTGCTGGATGTTCCTAAGCGGCGTCTGCGGAGTTATTGCAACTTTGGCGTTTTTGAGATGGGGTCCACTGCTTGGCGCCGACGCCCTGACCTTCGCGGGGCTTGTCCTGTTCGGCTCGCTCTCACTCGCCGTGGTCGCGCTGTTCGCGGGTGTCGGCCCGTTGCTAGCCAATTATGCGTACGGGCGCCTGAAAGAGAAAGGACACCTGAAGTCAATTACCACCAGCGCAAGGCGGCCGGCTTGCAACT
>VAPB010787939.1_pt1 | contig 10516 bp, 9 predicted proteins | sample 3395101 | NCBI WGS metagenome assembly VAPB01 (sample SAMN08290433, study PRJNA428436) | hydrothermal vent metagenome | isolation source: Deep-sea hydrothermal vent chimney | place: Indian Ocean: Southwest Indian Ridge | reverse complement strand
ATAGTGAGCCTCACACCAAAGGCAGAGGCTCTCTTCTGGACCTTGTAAGGTTGATTCTATGGGCTTGTCTACCGCTCTAGACCGTCCTTACGGTCCTTTGACTTCCGTCTATGCAACCTTTCTCAAGACCACTCTGGAAACTCCAGGGATCTTTTTCAGGCTTTCCTCGAGCTCGTTGAGTGTCACAACTAGTTGGTCTGGAATAAAGTAGCACTCATAGTAGCATCTTTCGCCGCGCAAACATACTCCGGTTGTGAAAATTATGTCGCTTAGCTTGGCGTCGTTAAATGAGAAGTTTAGCTGCTTCAAGAAATTCCGAGACAGATCACTGATCTCAATCCTGAGCAGGTAAATATCCTCGTTAGCAACTGGGAAGATTTTGACAACCCGGTCTTTGTGGTGCATTACCACTAATCCTGCCTTCTCCCCGATGTCAGCTACAAACTCAGCCGGGAACACAACTGGTTCGCCGGGTGTTAGATGAAGAATAATTGCGCTAGTCGCCCCTTCTTTGTCTATAACCATATGATTGGCACACGTCCTTCAGGGTCTGTACTCCGGTTTACTCGTTCAGTCTATATTAAGTTATTCTGTTGCGAGGGCCTCTCTAATGAGAGCTATAGATTTGTGTTGAAGTTTGAATTTTCTACCAATTTGATGTAAAAATCACGCTTTCACAGGTGGAATCTATAATTGGTCTGGTTAAAATATTGAAACAGGGAGAGAGAGAAGTGAATCCAAGACTTGCACAGTGACAAAGAATGATTCTCATGGTCGATTGTGGTGCTCGTCAATTTTCTGAGTAATAGTTTCAGACCGCGCAAGCATAAGCTAAATTCCCTTTGTGATTCACCTGATGTGCATGACGTTTTCCTGTGTGAAGATCTGAGAGGAAATCATTGATTCCAGCATGTACCTCATCATAGGACATTGACCCACTGCCTGCTGACAGTAATGCAATGGGTGCGTAGCTCTCCTTCAGGATTGAAGTGTAGTCTCTTCTCAAACCCATCTTGTCACCAAAAACCTCTACTCCCCGAACTCTTCCATCAATTGTGACAATCATGCCGATTTCATCATCAGACCAATCAAATCGAGTCGCCAGTTTCTCAAATTCGAATCCATGATTTACATAGAGTTCACCTAACGCGTTGGTTCCAGAATGAACTCCCCGGGAGCTAAGAATTCTCTGGACTTCGCTCCAGACATACTGCTGGTTTCGACCTTCAAGAATCGCACGACGCATCGAGATTGGTGTGTTGGTGTGTAACCATTCTCCGGTCTTTGCGGCCCACCGTCCAGCTTCAATACAGAAAACTCTGAGCGAATGGTTACCCTCAATGACCATACTTTCTGCAACGATGCGATCTTGCAAACCTCCCCCCAGAACACCTTCCCCACAACGAATCAGGGTTGGTTCTTCTGCATTGAAGCGTAGGCTCGGAACACTTCCCTATTCCTCAACCTGCATGTTGCCAACTTCTAGAGCTATCTGAGTTGAGATAATACCATTGAACAACTCAGCATTCGCATCGCTTAATCCTACAACAGCCATGTTTCCATAGATCTGAGGAACACCTTCTTCAGCACTCTCAATCGTCTTCAGTACTTCAAGTTGAACATCCCCACTACTCATAGGAACCCCCCTCTAAAAGTAAATTGTCTTATCTCTCTATAAAAACACCACATTCCTCAGGTTTTCATTCATCCAGCCGCTTTCTGTGGATTTCCCATTTGTCAATAACTCTTTCATCCTTGACAATGAAGTAGTGATCATAGAGATTCGCAGTGAGGCATGAGTGGTTTGGTATGATTCTGAGCCTATCACCTGGTCTTAGATGATGTTCTCCCTCTACGGCTACATTCCCGTGCTCTTGAGAGAGTGAGCTTATAGTGAGTCCTTCCTCAATACTGCCCTCTGAATAGTTCTTGATGATTTTGCCATATCCGCTATCCTCTCTAAGGTGGGTTGGACCTCTATCTTTTGAAAGAGCTGTTGCTCCCGCATCTGTCACTAATCTATCTGAATATACTCCAATCACACTAGCCTGAATACTGAAGGCGATGTCTTTCAATTCACAAGTACCCAGAGCAACTTGCGTGTAATCATTGAAAACATAGTTCCCTGGTCGAATCTCAGTGATTGCTTCTCTGAACGATTCAGCGAGCTGGACTGTTGGAGTAGAACCAATGCTCACTGTCCTTGGTTCAAGATCGGTGTTCTCTGCTTTCAATGCTTTAGCAAAAGTGACCATGATTTCTTGCTCATAGTCTGCAATCCTTCTGACCTCCTCAACAGAGCGGGCGGCATAGGAGTGTCCCGCATGGGCAAGAATCCCCTTGAATTCTAGTTTTTGAGCCTGAGCGATTTTACCTGCAAGTCGTAGAGCTTGCTGACTCTTGGGGTCAACCCCAGCTCGATTGTTCCCACAATTTACCTTGAGCAGGACTCTGAACTCTGTGTTGCTTTCTCTACTGAAATTGTCAAGCAGCTCGACTGTGATTGGATTGTCCACTAAGATCTTCAGGTTCGTTTTCTTCATTATCTCTTGGATGACTGAGAATTTGTCTGGAGCGAGTGGCACTGCATATGTGATGTCTTTAAAGCCAGCATCAGCAAATACAAGCGCTTCCAAAGGTGTTGAAACAGTAATCCCAGTTGCACCAGCCTTTTCCTGTTTCTTCCCAATCTCGATGCATTTGTGAGTCTTGACGTGTGGTCTCAGCAGTACTCCGTTTTCATCTGCCTTGGTTGCCATATCTCTAATATTACAATCCATTCTCTCGATATCGACCAATCCAGCTGGACTCATTAAATCGCTTACTCTCTCCTTCATCTCGTTCTCCTCAATTGATTCCAGGCTGGTCCCACAGAATGATTCATGATCAGACCTCTAGTTCAACTTTTCCCATGACCCCTTATACTCATCTACAACTTGTTGATTCTGAAGGGAAAAATTGGGAATGTGTGATGGTCAAGAGCCATCACACAATTAGGATATTCTATCCACTCCGCTTTGCTGCGTTGTATGCCCTGTCCAGTTCCTGGCTCATAGAGCTAGGAATGGCAGTCCTACCTTCGATGTCACCTTCCTTCCGTCGAATAAAGACGTATAGTAGTGTGACATAGACAATGTCGAAAGTTCGCAGAACCAGGGTACTTGGTATAGCTGCAAGGATGGTGAATACGACCGTAACCAAAATGGTCATGAAAATGTCTCCAGTAAGAATCCATCCAAAGAGTGCCCCAAATGCGGCGAATCCGATGAAGAACGTGAGTGCCAATACACCAAATCCCCATCGCACAGCTGTTTCTTTGATCATCACATCGAGGAAATTCTTGCGTACCAACCCTGCACTCCTCTTGATAGCTTTGGTCGCACTCAGTTCTTCAGCAACCATAGCTGGAATTGTGAAGTAGTTGACCATCGCCCAAACCCATCCGATTATTCCGCTTGCAGCATATCCGACACCTCTACCTACGGGACTCGCAGATCGTCTTGCTACTGACCGAATGATCAACTGAACTATTGTGACAATCACACTCATTATACTCAATATAATGAGCCCGCCAATCACTCCGAGTGATGACCTAACTCCATCACCCAGAGTTGGATCACGTCCTCGCATGTAGATGTAGGTAATTGCAGAAGTAGTTGAATATGCAAAATTGTAGAAGAATATGGTCACAAACAAGTAGACTACGATTCCTATTATATATGGCCAATCTGTTTGCAGCACAAACTCATACCCTGGAGTAAGGATTTGTGGCATGAAAAAGACGAGAATAGCTCCAAACAACAGAGCTGAAAAGAGTGTGAACAGCATTGTAAGCAATGGAGGTACAAAGGTTCCTTTCTCATCAAGAGTGACTTGCCCGGTCAGTTTGATTATCTCTCCAGCTCTTCTAATTCTATCCTTGAAAACTGTGAACAAGAGTAGTGTTATGAAGAGTGTAAAGATACCCGGTATCAACATTGGCCACCACGTGCTAATCAAAGAGAGGTCCAGACCTCCCACAGCGATCAATACCAGGACAATTCCCCAGGTCATGAGATTCATGAATCCTGCTCCAATGTAGATCAGAGTTGCTCCAAGACGCTTCGCGGCAACTGATGCACCTAGTGCCATCAGTACGCTTAGCACCACAATTGCAACGACTGCAACTCCTAGCAACCAGAGGTTATTAGCTAAGTAGGGAGATATTGACTGGATTATATTCGTTATATCGGTTTGATGCATATCCCATAAATTCAGAAGAGCATATACACCAAATCCGATGAAGGATCCAAACACCACAAAGAGTCCGATTATCTTTCCTTTGTGGTTTGGAAATTCTTCATTCATATGATAATCATAAACATCAGAACGTGTCAATCGAACACGCCTCCTAAGCATTTTGCTTAACGTTGAACTCTAGTTACAGCGTGCACAAGTTAAATCTTGGCACAAACACCCAACCAAAAGTTAATTATAGTGAATATGTATAGAGAATCACATGGAAGATATAAGGTATTGTGCACCCGGTCATATTTTTTGCAGAGCCAAAAAGGTGATGCTAGCGGTGGACGGAAGTGAGGGGTCGGCTCGTGCTGCCACAGTGGCCTTCGAAGTAGCTGAGATGACCAAGTCAAAGCTATTCATTATACATGTCATAGCAACTTCGGTAGTGAAACAATTCTCACTCATGTCCGAAACAGATCCTGAAGAAGTTCTTGCAAAGTATGAGACCACTGGGAAAAAGCTCCTGGATGGTTACAAGGGAGCAGCTGAAGATTATCATCTCGAAGTTGAACTTATCCTGGAAAAGGGTTCACCATCAGATAGAATCAATCTGCAGGCACGAGAGAATGAAATAGATCTAATTGTAATCGGATCACAGGGAATGGCTGGTTCACTCAGAGGTGGAGTTGGTAGTTCTGCAGAACGTGTGGTTCTAGGGTCTGAAGCTCCAGTGTTAGTTGTGAAGTAGCCTGAACAATCGTCCTGGCATTTCACATCATGTTTCAAAAACCAAAAGGTAGTGCTGGGATATCATCTACGCCATCAATCTCTCTAATCATTCTGAAGATGCCCCTAATGCTCAAGAGTTCCCAAGCAGGTTTTGCATAAGCAGAGGCGATTTCCTTTGCGGTTTCCTTTGGGATTCCTGCTTTGACTAGAGTTTTGTAAAATGTCTTAGCTGATTTCTTGACCTCTCCTCGTCCTTTGCGAAGAGACCACCATACTTTGACTAGGAGTTTGGATCCGCCGCCTATAGCAGTCCCTGTAATGGACGCAATGGATCTAGCGGTTCCCAAATCTACTCGAACTCCTCATCATCATCCGATTCGTGGCGCTTCTTCTTCTTTTTGCTGCCACCAATATCAACTGATGCTTCGTTAGAGACCATGCTCATGAGCTTGGTGAAGTCAAGAGCTCCAACGAATTTCTTCGTCATGTCTAGAGCAACATCTTCTGGAATTCCTTCCGCAATGAGATTGCTATAGAATTTTCCGATTCCTGCTGCCATATTCCCTGCTGCCTCAGGGCTGTATATGCTCCCGATTAGACCTGAAATCAATTTCGGGATTGCATCGTTAAGCGCTCCGAAAAGCTCTGGTAATGCCGACGCGATATCTCTTAGTTCATCACCCTCGCTCTTTTCGGATTTTTTCTTCCTTTTTGGTTCATTGTCAGAGTAATCATCACTCATTGAATTGTTCACCAAGTAAATTATAGACTGGTCACTTACTATATATAAAGTGGAAAAAAGTGACCAGTGACAAAACTATCAATCTTTCATTAGAGCAAAATATCGCGCCCTTTCATCTTCATCTTCGATGACCTGCAGAATCCCACGTCCAACGAGCTCATTGACACGCTCCCGAACAATTCTTCTTGAAGCAGTTCCTCTTTCAGCTCTCACTGATGCCGTTATCTGGCTAATATTCAGCGGACGGGAAATGTCAAGAATTTGGATGATTCGCCAACTGATGTCATCCTTCTTGAGATCACCAAAACGTGATTCTAATCTCTCGGCTTTAGTGAATTTGCCCATGAGTCGTACCATTCCATCATAGAATTCAAAACCCTCTCGAATTACCTTGGCTGAAGTACGAACCTCTTCAATTCCTGGACCTACTCGTTCGATAAGCTCCTCAAGTCTGGCAAGGCGTTTAGATATCTCATCGAGCCTATATTGCACTTCCTCAAATGTGATTCCTGTTTTTTTGCTCTTCTTTTTTGAAGATGCTGAATCTTTTGTACCAGTCAAGGAAGTGTCGCCGAGTGAACAACATAGCACAAAGAGATAAGTTTGATGGACTCAGCTTGAGAGCAAGTGATTTCCTAGTTAATTGAAATGAGAGTGACTATGTTGCCTAGTGCTGAATCCGAGAAGAGGTCGGAGAATGTTCAACCATTGCGAGACCTGTTTCACGTTTCTCATTTCTAAAAGTTCTATCGGCACTACATTCCTGCATCCATACTGATAGGGGCTACGTGTGGGCTCTTCATGGTGGCTCTTCAGCTCTTGATTGATTCAACAACCATCCTATTCTCTGGACTCCCCATTTTCATTGCCCCTCTGATTGGAGGAGCATTTTCAGGAATTCTCATTAAATTGGGACGAACTGAAATTCAAGGTAGTGGAATCTCAAAAGCAATTGAGTTGACCCATAAACCCAGTAAACTCAGAAAGGGGACAATAATCACAAAACTAGTCGCAACCTCTGTATCAATTGGGTCCGGAAATCCTGTAGGACGGGAAGGCCCTGCAGTATTGATTGGTGCAAGTATAGGTAACACCATTGGCCGTAAACTCGGGTTTGAAGATGATGCTAATCTCAGAGTCTTCTTAATGATGGGCTCTGCAGCTGCTACTGCTGGAATCTATAAAGCCCCCCTGGGAGGCGCACTCTTTGCAACCGAAGCACCCTATCGCAGAGATGCACGCCTTGGCTATTTTGTGCCTACAGTTATTGCGGCCTTGACGTCATTTACGGTCTTTAGCGGCCTGTATCAATTGATTACAAACAGCGGTGCAAATCCTCTATTCACGTTCACTGCTACCTTAGAGATCTCTTTAATGGACATTCCTCTGCTAGTGTTCTTTGGAATAGTCGCAGGGCTTGTTTCCATTCTATTCGCCGTTAGTCTAATGGCCACCAGAAATTTCTTCACGATCAAGTTTCCTAACTGGGCTGATCCCCTCGTTGGATCCTTACTTGCTTGTGTTGTCATATTTGTTATTTCACTATTAGTTGATCCTTCACTCTCGATAGCTGGCATGGGATACGAAGTGATTAACACACTCGCAGTACACCCCGAACCTATCCTTGTCATCATCCTATTGCTCTTTGGAAAGCTGTTCGCTTCATCATTTGTCGTGGCTGGTAAGGTTTCAGGAGGAGTACTTGCATCCTCACTTTTTGTGGGTGCAATGTTAGGTTCTCTGTTTGGTGAGATTTTCTTTCCGCATAATATTCCTGCATTCATAGTCTTAGGAATGGGGGCAGTTCTTGCAGCCACTACGAACACACCTGTTGCAACCACTGTCATGATGTTGGAAATGAGTCATTCATTCGACCTAATCATCCCCCTAATTCTCTGTATCACGGTTTCCTATCTTGTGAGTGTCGGTACATCTCTATATGAAGGTCAGAAAATAAGTAGGGATGATGAGGAACCTGGATTCTTTAGTCCAACAAACGTGCTAGTGCCTGGAAAACAAATTTTCGAAAAGGCTGAAGATGAAACAACGTCAGATGATGATGAAGATATCAATGTGCTCTGAATGACTCATCTGCACTTCTAAGAAAGTTAATAGGCAAACACTCGTATATCATGGGCTAATAGGGAGATTGGTTTGTTGAGTTCCCATCAATCGCTATTGGATATCCGAGGAGGATAAATCTTTGCAGAGGAAAGTCATGAGTTCACTCTTAGTCCTGTGTTTGATTCTATCTAGCATTCCCGCTTTTTTCTACATCTTTCCTGTAGATGAAGTGCTGCAATCCGATGTCCAATCCATACCTTTGGACTTCAACGCATTATCTGAAATATATGGTAACCAGATACCTGTGGTTGTGCGGTTGGACCAAGGAGTTTCGCCTAGAGTATTGGATATCATTCTGAGTCTAGGTCTCAAATTCAGTCTTGGTAGCGCGAGTAATAGTCACATAGGTCCGTACTACCTCTTGCAAGGTTCTTCTGATGGTCTACAAACTCTGACTGACTTAGGGATTGTTTCAGATATCGCTGCACAGACAAATGCTCAGTTTCTTGAATCCCCTAGAGACTTGTCAATCCCTGAAATCAATGCTGATGATGTTTGGATGATGCTTGATGATCTCGAAACCAATATCACCGGTGAAGGGATACTTATTGCTGACTTAGATTCAGGTGTTGATTGGAGACATTCTGATCTTTGGTTTGCTGATGGAGGTTCATACCCCTATGTCAACTCAACAAGCACTGGTTTCGTAAATGGTACAGATGCTGTCGATTTTAACCGAGACTTTGCACTATCAGCTAATGAGTCCCTCTATGCATTAGATATAGACCAGAATGGAGTCTTCAATACAAGAACAGATTGGCTCTGGGTAGATAATCTTATTCAGAATCAATTCCCTGATAATGGAGAATTGTTCTTTGTTGTGAATGATACTTCCGGAAATGGGCTGATTGATGGTTATGAGGACCTCATCCTGTTGGGAACGCCGAAGACGAAGTTCATTGTGGAGAAGAATGCTTCAATCATCCAGACATGGGAGCGAGGAGTCAACCTGACCTCCAGTACTCACGTTGATACTGATGGACATGGCACAGCAGTAGCGGGTATTCTACTAGGTGGGCAACTAGGATATCGTGACTATGTGGGTGTTGCTCCAAGTGCTGAATTGATGATGATACGAGTACTCGGTGCTTCATCTACTTGGTTAACAGTTGAGGAGGGATTAACATATGCGAGTAACAATGGAGCTGATGTAGTCCTCACCGAAATTGGTTCATGGACCTATCATTTCCTTGATGGTAGTTCACTTGCTGAACAGATGATTGACACTCTTGTTGCATCAGGTGTACCTGTGATATCCCCCAGTGGGAATCTTGGTGGTAAAGATAAGCATTCGATGTTCAGCCCAGTTCCTGATACTCCTCTACTGGTGGACTTCTCCATTCCTGCGCTACCTGACGAAATATCAGAGGTCTATATCACTGTTCTAAGTGTTGACTCAATCGATTTTGCCAACGTTAATTTTAGTCTAATCATGGATCGAACATCGTTCGGTCAAGGTCCGATTACAGTATACCTTCATCCTGGAATAGGTTATTATGCTTGGTTCGCAGAACCTCCTGTTCCCCCTTCCAACTTCATCATTGAATCCTTCATCGATGTGTCGACCCGAGGAACAAGTATGCTAGCAATCTGGATACATGGCACACTACCCACAACACTTACAGCAGTACAACCGTGGCACGCGCTCAACATAACTGCACCTCAACCAGCCACATTCCAAGGATACATCTCTGATGACCAGACTGCATGGACAGGAGGAGCAGTTTGGACTAGTTCGATAAACGACCAGTATCATATCACTTGGCCCTCAACCGCCGACAGTGCACTTAGCGTTGCTAGCTACAGAACGAGGGGTCTTGTTAGTGCTGAGACCATCGGTGACCGTGCGAGCTTCTCTTCAAACGGACCGAGGATTGATGGAATAATCAAACAGGGAGTGGCTGCTCCAGGTGGTTATGATATCATCTCTGATTATGCCAATGGGTCATCATGGTCAACTTGGTACAATGGATATGGATCTCTCCCATTTGATCAGCAATTTGGTAGCTATCGCCTGTTCAGCGGAACAAGCGCATCAGGACCGCATGTGGCGGGTGCAGCTGCACTGATGCTCCAAGTGAACTCAACAATTGGAAATCAAGTGAAGGCAATATTAGAATCAACAGCTGTGAATGATTCATTTACTGGTGTTGTTCCCAACCCTGAGTGGGGTCATGGGAAGTTGGATGTTGAGGCGGCAGTATCGTTCCTATTGGACGACACAACACCTCCCACAATTGGTATACACGACCGTATTCCATTCGCACCCGATTCAACTCAAACCGTTTTGATCAATGTGACCGTGACCGACGACATCGCCGTGGATACTGTGATTCTATCATACTACAACGGAACAACGTGGTTCAATATTACAATGTCATGGAATGGATGGACTTACTACGATGAAACAATTCCAGCACTCCTAGCTGGAACTTCTGTCAACTACAGGTTCTATACAAATGACACATCTGGAAATTGGGCTGTATCCGGCACCTACAGTTATACCGTAGTAAGTCCTTCGACGACAACTACGACAACTACAACAACCACGACAACTACAATCACTACAACCACTACAACCACTACAACCGGAACCACAAACACGACAACTACACCAACAACGCCTCCTGGTAGCCCCGACTATCTGAGAATTGCGATATTGCTCAGCGCAATCTTTGCTCTTATCTTACTATCAGT
>VAPB010629780.1_pt1 | contig 10522 bp, 6 predicted proteins | sample 3395101 | NCBI WGS metagenome assembly VAPB01 (sample SAMN08290433, study PRJNA428436) | hydrothermal vent metagenome | isolation source: Deep-sea hydrothermal vent chimney | place: Indian Ocean: Southwest Indian Ridge | reverse complement strand
TCTTCCTCGGGTGCCGGTGACTATGGTAGTCTGGGGCCGATGCGAGGAATTCGAAGCGCGGGCATCAATATTGTTCGATAAGACCGCCGCCGATCAGTTGCCGCTGGATGCTCTATTGGCAGCCGTCAATCTGGCTGTCAAAGCACTGGTGGCGGCTGTTAATGAAGATAGTTGAAGCCGGCGCGCGAATATTTTGCGTGGAAGCTTGACAGTCTTTCCCGAAGGTGTTAGGCTGTCGCTCTATATCGTAGCTTGAACTTGCGTGGGAGCGCGATTGAAAAAGGTGAGAGGTTGTTTTCATGCCTGCAATACATGGTGCAAAGATAGCAATAGGTGGCAAGGGAGGTGTTGGCAAAACGACGGTCTGCGCTATCTTGGCGCAACTTTTTGCCGAGAACGGATACGACGTTCTGGCCATTGACGCCGATCCCGATGTAAACCTCGCTTCGGCGTTTGGAATACCGCACGAGCAGAGCCCTGAGCCGCTTATCAAAATGAAAGAGCTGATTGCCGAGCGTACGGGTACCGGGAAAGACACCCTGGGGGCGTATTTCAAGCTCAATCCCAAAGTCAGCGATGTCCCGGAAGAATACTGGCATGAAACTAACGGCTTGAAATTACTGGTCTTGGGCGCAATTACCCAAGCCGGTGCAGGTTGTGCCTGCCCGGAAGGGGCATTCTTGAAGGCATTGCTCACACATACCATGTTGCAGCGTAAAGAGGTAGTCATGGTCGATCTGGCCGCCGGTGTTGAATTCATGGGCAGAGCGAGCGTTCAGGGTATCGATGCGCTTGTTTTGGTGGTTGAGCCGGGTTCCAGGAGCATTGAAACGGCCAACAAGATGGCACAAATGGCCAGGAAATTAGGCATCGGGCTCGTCGGAGCGATTGTTAACAAGGTTGCCGAACCAAGTCAAGCCGACCTCATAGAGTCGCAGTTGAAGGATGTGGTTCTTTTAGGGACCATCAAATACAGCCGGGCTCTGCTGGAGGCGGACCTCAAACGGACCCCCGTATTCGGGGCTGATGCCGAGGTTATTCAGGTGTTGAAACGGGTAGAGAGTCGACTGGCCGAACTTATCGCAAAGTCTAACAACTGCGATTCTTAACAATCTGCGGAATTTCCATTTTCAAGAAAACCGGCGATTGACAAAGTACAAAATTTGCATTAAACAGGTAGAACTTTTCAATATCTTGGCATGTATATACGGCTATTAGTATTAAGAATGAGGAACTTTTATGGAAGCAAAGGAACGTAGTTCTGATATAGCAGCGCAGGAAATGATAACTCGTATGGCCGAGGCGGGCCAGCAGAACGCCTGGGACCGCCTCGAATTACAGATGCCGCAGTGCGGCTTCGGCAAACAGGGTGTGTGCTGCCGAATCTGCGCAATGGGCCCATGCCGGATCACCAAGAAGGCAAAACTGGGCGTTTGCGGCGCGGACGTCGATACGATCGTAGCCCGCAACTTCCTGCGGGCAATAGCCGCCGGTGTAGCCGCACACAGCGATCACGGCCGAACGGTCGCCGAGGTGTTCCTGGCGGCCGCCAAGTGTGAGACCCCTGATTACAAGATTAAAGACACCACTAAACTATTCACACTGGCCGAGGAATTGGGAGTTAAGACCAAGGACCGCGAGGTCAATGAAATCGCCGTGGATGTCGGCAAGATTGCCCTTGCCGAGTTCGGCAAGTCGGAAGGAACGCAGCTTATGGCCCTGAGGGCCCCGGCGCCACGTCAGGAACTCTGGAACAAGTTCGGCATCACCCCTCGCGCCGTCGATCGAGAAGTTACCGAATCGCTGCACAGAAGCACAATGGGCGTGGATCAGGATTTCAAGAATATTCTGACCCACGCCAGCCGGGTAGCACTTGCCGACGGCTGGGGCGGAGCAATGATCGCCACTGAGTTGCAGGACATTCTCTTCGGCACCCCCTATCCCGGGCGCGGCGAAGTGAACATGGGCGTGCTGAAAGACGACGAGGTCAACATCATCGTTCACGGGCATGAGCCTATTCTCTCCGAAATGATCGCGGCGGCATCCTCAGATGAGGAGCTGGTAGCCGAGGCAAAGAAGGTCGGAGCTAACGGCATCAACATTGCCGGAACGTGTTGCACCGCCAATGAACTGTTGATGCGGCACGGCATACCAATCGCCGGCAACTTCCTGAATCAGGAGCTGGTAATTGCCACCGGCGCGATAGAACTGATGGCCGTCGACGTCCAATGCGTTATGCAGGGGTTGTCGAACGTAGCGAATTGCTACCACACGAAGTTGATAACCACCGCCGACAAGGCCAAGATGCCGGGTGTCGAGCACGTCTCGATGGACGAGACGAATGCGTACAACACGGCCAAGGAACTCGTGAGGATGGCTATCGGCAACTACAAGAATCGCGGGGATGTCTACATTCCCAAACATAAGAAATCGGCGGTGGGTGGCTTTAGCTTCGAATCGATTAACTACATGCTCGGCGGACGCTTCCGGGCGAGTTTCAGACCATTGAACGACAACATCATCAACGGCAAGATTCGCGGCATCGTCGGTGTCGTCGGCTGCACTAATCCCAAGATGCCGCAGGACTTAACACACACGACCCTGACGCGAGAGCTGATCAAGAATAATATTCTGGTCCTGACCACGGGCTGTGCGACTATCGCTTGTGCCAAACAGGGCCTGACGAATCCGAAGGAAGCTCTGGAACTGACCGGGCCCGGCCTGAGGGAGGTCTGCGAAACGGTGGGGATTCCACCGGTTCTGGCGTGCGGCAGTTGTGTCGACAACACGCGATTGCTGGTCTCGTGCAGCGAGCTGGTCCGTGAAGGCGGTCTCGGCGAGGATATTTCCGAGCTACCCCTTGCTGGCGTGTGCCTGGAGTCGGTCAGCGAAAAAGCTTTGGCTATCGGGCAGTATTTCGTCGCAAGCGGCGCGTTGGTCGTTTTTGCCAAAGAAGTTATGCCGATATTCGGCAGCGATAACGTGGTCGATTATCTGTTCAACGGCATCGAAAAAGATCTCGGCGGTCGCTGGGCCGTTGAGTCCGACCCCGTCAAAGCCGCCGAGATGATAATCGACCATATCGAGGCCAAACGCGATGCTCTGGGAATCAATAAGAAAGCCGAGCGAAAGCTCTACGATATGGATGATCGGCGGGCATTGGCTATTGAGTGAGCACCAGGCAAATTAGACGATTCAGAAGTCGGATTTCGAAATTCGACATCCTGTTCGACATCCTGATTGATACAAGATACGAAAGGTAAGTCTATGTCAAAAATCATTGCATCAGCAGCCATACGCGGCGCACATAAGATTGCCAAGCAAGCTGAAGATATTTTAGCGCAGGCGATCAAGGAAAAAGGCGAAGATTGCGAAGTCAACTTTCCCAACACGGGATATTATATTCCTATCATCTATGCGATGACGGGCCGAGCAGTCGAGAGATTGGCCGACTTCAAGGAAGTAATGAAGGAGATAGAGGATTTGCTGCCGCCGCTGGTCGATGACGACCTGTGGGTGCCCTACCTCGGACACGCTCTCGATGCCGGCATGGCAACGCTCTTCGCCCAAGAGATAATCGAAGCGTGCAAATACCTGGTCGGTCCCAATCCGGTGGATGGAATCTGGCTCGGAGCTGCCGACGATGTGATCATGCGTGAGCGCGGCATCCAGTTCGTGGACGGCACCGCGCCAGGATTCGCGGCTATAGTCGGTGCTGCCCCGGATGTTGAAACGGCAGTAACTATTGCAAGAAAACTGCAGGAACGCAGCCTGTACGTGTTTATGTCCGCCCACAGCAACGGAACAACTTTTGCCGAGCAGCTCGTCGAGGGCGGCGTCCAACTGGGATGGGAAACACGGCTGGTCCCCTTTGGACGGGAGATTACATCCGCCATATATGCGCTCGGTTTTGCCAGTCGGGCGGCACTGAGCTTCGGCGGTGTCCAGGCGGGCGATTTCCGGCGGAACCTGCTGTACAACAAGAACAGGATATTTGCCTTTGTCATGGCTCTGGGCGAGGTTACGGATGAATGGTACGCCACCGCGGCGGGTGCAATCAATTACGGCTTTCCCACCATCGCCGATTCGGACATCCCTGAAATTCTGCCGACCGGCGTCTGCACTTACGAGCACGTGGTCGCGCGGATTCCGCATGACCAAATCGTGGAAAAGGCCGTTGAGGTTCGCGGCTTAAAGGTCAAGATCACTGAAATACCGATTCCAGTTTCCGTCAGTCCCGCCTTCGAAGGCGAACGCATCCGCAAGGAAGACATGCAGGCTGAGTTCGGAGGCCAAAGGACGCCTGCATTCGAGTGGCTCCGGATGCGGGAGATCAACGAGATCGAAGACGGCAACGTAGAAGTAATTGGCCCTGATATCGACTCGATTGAAACAGGCGGAAAACTGCCGTTGGGGATCGTAATCGAAGTGGCCGGAAGAAAAATGCAGTCTGATTTCGAGCCGGTTCTCGAACGGCAGGTGCATACGTTCCTGAACGAAGCCCAGGGACTCTGGCACATGGGCCAGCGAGATATCAACTGGGTGCGAATCAGTAAGGGCGCCGCCAAGGCCGGATTCGTGCTCGAACATATCGGCAAGCTCCTGCACGCAAAATATCACGACAGCTTTTCGAGTATTGTGGACAAAGTCGAGATCAAGATATACACGGAGGAGAAGCAGGTCGTGGCTCTGCGCGAGCAGGCCCTGGCCGTGTATCTCGAGCGCGATGCGCGATTGGAAGGTATGCAGGATGAAGACATAGAAACGTTTTACTCCTGTACGCTGTGTCAGAGCTTTGCCCCCAACCACATTTGCGTGGTTTCACCGGAAAGGCCCGGTTTGTGCGGCGCTTATAGCTGGCTTGACTGCCGGGCGGCCTACGAAATAACTCCCTCGGGGCCGAACCAGCCTATTTCCAAGGGCACCTCGGTCGAGCCGACCATCGGCCAGTGGGACAAGGTCAACGCATTTGTGCTGAAATCCAGCGGGGGTAATATCGAGCGAATGAGTCAGTACAGCATGATCTCCGACCCGATGACCTCGTGCGGCTGCTTCGAGTGCATAGCCGCGGTGCTGCCCTCGACAGGCGGGATTATGATCGTCAACAGAGAATATCCGGAAATGACGCCGTGCGGGATGAAGTTCTCGACTCTCGCAGGCACCGTGGGTGGCGGACAGCAGACCCCCGGATTCATCGGGCACTCGAAGCACTATATCTGTTCGAGGAAATTCATTGCCGCCGAAGGCGGGCTCGAGCGAATCGTGTGGATGCCGACCATGCTCAAGGAAGAAATAAAGGTCATGTTCGTCAAGAGAGCCGAGGAAGCCGGGCTCGGCGGCGAAGACTTCCTGGCTAAGATTGCCGACGAAACCACGGCGACCACGGAAGAAGAAGTTTTGGAATTCATCACCAAGAGTCAACATCCGGCAATGGCCCTGGAGCCGATGTTCTAAAGACCGTCAAGTGTGTCTTGCGGGCAGTGAAGCGAGACACGAAATATGAGAGACGACATTACGAATAACGTGAGGAAATTATGGCATTGACAGGATTAGATATCTTCAAGCTCCTACCAAAAACCAACTGCAAAAAGTGTGGTATGCCTACTTGTTTGGCCTTTGCGATGGCGCTTGCGCAGAAACGCGCCAAACTGGATGACTGCCCCGACGTGTCGCAGGAAGCCAAGGACAAACTCGCTGCCGCAGCGGCGCCTCCGATGCAAAAGGTCGTATTCGGCACAGGCGATGCCCAGGTCCAGATCGGACAGGAAACGGTGTTGTTCCGTCACGAAGAAAAGTTTCACAGCCCCACCGTTCTGGGAGCGACCGTCTCGGATAAACTCGCCGACGATGAGCTGCTCGACCGTATCAAGGCCGTAAACGCACTGCAGTTCGAGCGGGTCGGAATGAAAATAGGGGCCAAGGCCATCGCGATTGTCAACGACAGCGGCTCAACCGAGACTTTCGCAAAGGCGGCGGCGACCGTCAAGGACAATAGCGAGCTTGCGATGATCCTGGTCAGTCAATCGCCCGAGGCAATGGCCGCTGCGGCCGGGCAAGTGAAGGATAAGGTGCCCTTGCTTTCAGGTGCTACGCCCGATACCGCCGAAGACATGGCGAAAATTGCCAAGGAAAATGGCTGCCCGCTGGTGGCAAGCGCCGGATCGATCGAGGACCTCGCCGATCTGTCTGAGAAGATTAAAGCCGCCGGTGTCGAGAACATCGTATTGGAACTCAAATCTTCCGGTTTGAACGAGAAACTGTTTGATCACTCGAGGGTGCGAGCCTTGGGGCTCAAAAAGGTCTTCAGACCTTTGGGTTATCCGATTATCTCCTTCGTGACCGAGGGCGACGCAGACGCCCAGGCCGCTTCGGCAATAAGTCTGATCTGCAAGTACTCCGGCGTAGTGATAGTCGATATGGTCGAGCCGTACGCCTTCCTGGCAATACTCACGGCGGTGATGAATGTCTTCACCGATCCGCAGAAGCCGGTTCAGGTCGAGCCGAAGGTATACTCTATCGGCGAGCCCGACGAGAATTCACCGGTGATGTTTACAACGAATTTCTCGCTGACTTATTACACCGTGGAGTCGGACGTCGAGGCCAGCAGGATTCCGAGCTATATTCTCGTGGTCGATACCGAGGGTACGAGTGTCTTGACAGCATATTCCGGAGACAAGCTCAATGAAAAGACAGTGGCAGACGCCATGGCGAAATTCGGCATCGAGAATATGGTCAAACACCGCAAACTCATTATCCCCGGTTACGTGGCGGTGATGAGCGGCAAACTCGAAGAGGCCACGAACTGGGAAGTCATGGTCGGCCCGAGAGAGTGTTCGATGCTGCCCAAGTATCTGCAGGAAGTCTGGAACTAAGTCGTCGTGCGCGATGCGCAACACGAGAATGCAAGAGAGTGAAAAAAAAAGATGTACGATTCGCTTCGAACCGAGCGGTCTGAAGACAAAGGTTCCGGTTGGGACGGTTGTCCTCGAAGCCGCTCATAAGGCGGGCGCTTACCTGACCAGCATCTGTGGCGGGGACGGATATTGCGGCAAGTGTAAAGTAGTAATCGACGCCGGCCAATTTCAGAGCAGGCCAACCACTTTGCTCACCGCCGACGAGATACGTGAGAACGTGGTGCTGGCATGCCAAACCAAAGCGCTTTCGGACATGATCATTACCGTGCCGAAGTCCCACGCCCTGGAAACCAGTCAAATCCTGATGGACAGCGACGCCCACCGGTTCAGCGAGCTGGCCGGCGAGGTGCAGGCGGGAGTGTTCCCATTCGATCCGCTGGTCCGAAAGCTCTATGTCGAGATGTCTCAGCCGACGGTGCGCGATCATACGGCCGACCACGAGCGTTTGTATCTGGGCATACGCGAGCAGATCGACGCACCTATCATGCAGACGGGCTACCGTGTCCTCCAAAGACTTCCTCGGCTGCTCCAGGATTCGAACTACAAGGCCACCGTAACCATTGGCCGTCGAGGCCAGACTACCGAGGTCATCGACGTCGAGGCGGGCGACCGCAGCAAACAAAACTTCGCCGTGGCCGTCGATCTGGGGACGACTACCGTCGTAGCCCACCTGATGGACCTGGCGGAAACTACCACACTGGATACCGAGGCTACGTACAATAGCCAGATTAACTTCGGGGAAGACTATATTCGCCGGATCATGTACGCCGAGCAGAACAATGCATTCGACGAGATGCAAAATCGCATCGTGGGTGACCTGAACAACCTGATCGTTACGCTGGCAACCAGACAAAGAATCGATTTGCATGACATTACAACGGTGATCTGTGCAGGCAACACGGCAATGGTGCATTTCCTTCTGAACCTGGACTCGACGCGAATCCGCCGGGAGCCTTATGTCGCCTCAGCCAGCTTCGTGCCGCCCATCCGGGCCGCAGAGGTAGGTATTCAGATCAACAAGCGGGGATTACTGTATTGCCTGCCGAGCGTGGCGGCCTATGTGGGAAGCGACATAGTCGCTGGCGTTCTGACGACCCGAATCTTCACCAGGGAAGGCATTTCGCTGCTGGCCGATATAGGGACCAACGGCGAGGTCGTCCTCGGCAACAAAGACTGGCTGGTCTGCGCATCGAGTTCCGCAGGCCCCGCATTCGAAGGCAGCGGCGTCAAGTACGGCATGAGGGCGGGAAACGGCGCCATCGAAAAACTGTGCTTTGGGTGCGACGGTTCCATCGAGTACAAGACGATCGGAGACGCCCCGCCGGTGGGGATCTGCGGATCGGGTCTGTTGGATACGCTCGCGGCATTGCTGACCGAAGGGATAATAGATCGGACGGGCCGATTCAGAGTTGATGGCCATCCCGGATTGACCGAGGGAGACGAGGGAATGCAGTTCCGGCTGGTCGAGGCGAGCAACAACCACCACCACGAAATCGCTATCACCCAGGGGGACATCGACAACTTGATTCGCTCAAAAGCGGGGGTATTTGCCTCCATCAAGGTGCTGATGGAGTCGACGCAGACCAAGGCTGAAGATCTGGACGCGGTCTACCTGGCGGGAGGATTCGGAAATTTCCTCAACGTCGAGCGGGCCGTCACCATAGGAATGCTTCCCGACGTGCCGCGGGAAAAGATTCAGTTTGTCGGGAACACGTCCATCGCCGGGGCGAAAACGGTTCTCCTTAGCCGCAAAGCCCTGGAAGCGACCGAAGAAATCGCCAACAGCATGACCTATTTCGACCTGATGAGCCATCGCGGGTACATGGATGAATTTACGAGAGCTAATTTCCTGCCCCACACGGACTTGTCGCTGTTTCCATCGGTGACGGTCGGCAAAGCGTGAGGGCGGGACATGGATGCTTTTTAGGATTTGTTTGGATTTTGAGACATGGCAACAACCATAGCAGTAAGCGGAAAAGGCGGTTCGGGCAAGACCACTTTTTCCGCCATGATGATGAGGTCCCTTCTTGAGCAGGCCCCGGGCAAGGCCGTGCTGGGTGTGGATGCCGATTCCAATTCCTGCCTGGGTATTACGTTAGGTGTCGAATTGATCGGAACCATCGCGGACGTTCGCGACCAGGCGCGCGCCCTTGCGCCCACTAATGCCGGCATGGACAGGGTCCGAACGGTTGAATACGGCATCCAGCAATCAGTCACCGAATGTGAGGGTTTCGATCTTCTGACTATGGGGCGTCCCGAAGGCCCGGATTGTTACTGCGCCGTAAACAACATGCTGCGAAAGTTTCTGGATGAGCTTGGCTCGCAGTATCAGTTCGTGGTCATCGATAACGAGGCGGGAATGGAGCATTTGTCTCGCCGCACGACTAACAATGTTGACATGCTCTGCATCGTAGCCGAGCCGACTGCGGTCGGCGAAGTCACGGCCCAGAGGATATATCAACTCGTCAAGAAGCTGCCGATTGTCGTCAAGAAAATCGGGCTCGTCTGGAACAGATCCGATAATGGCAAAAAACCGGACGGGATAGACATACTTGGACATATACCGTATGATGAGGCCGTCTCTAACGCCTCGATGCAGGGCAAGACTGTCTTCGACCTCGACGATAACAGCCCCGCATTCGTGGCGGCAGGCAAGATTGTCGAGAATATTCTTGAGTTGAGTTCGTCGTAAACCATGAACCGTTTTTGGAGAATTTAAGATGCCAGTTCCTGAAGTTGCACAAAGTTTTGCCGCCTCCGTTAATCGCCTTACGCTCGGAGCGACGAAAGATGACGGTGGTACTCGAAGTTCGACCGTAACCGTCGGCGGCGCAAAGAATGTCGTTTACGGCGGCAGCCCCGAAGACGCCGGTGAAACGCCGGTAGTCGCTATGGACGTGCTCGATGCCAAGCCGGAAGATTGGCCCGACGCTCTGGTCGAACCTTACAAAGACGTGCTCGACAGCCCCGCGGACTGGGCCAGGAAATGCGTCGAGGAGTTCGGCGCCGAGATGATCTGTATTAAATTCGAGGGCATTCATCCCGACAAGGGCGACCTTGACGCCGATCATGCCGTCAAAGTCACCGAGGACGTGCTCAAAGCGGTCGGCGTGCCTCTCGTGCTCTGGGGCTGTGGCTACGACGAAAAAGACAACCAGGTCATGCCCAAGGTCAGCGGTGCGGCAAAAGGTGAGAACTGCCTAATAGGAGCTGTCACCGAGGACAATTACAAATCCCTGACCGCCATAGCCTTGGCTGACGGGCATTATATTATTACCGAAGCGCCTCTGGACATCAACATCGCCAAGCAAGTGAACATTTTAGCCTCTGATATGGGCTTCCCCCTGGAACGAATCGTAACCTTCCAGGCCACCGGCGCGCTGGGCTATGGAATCGAGTACGCCTATTCGATTCAGGAACGTCAGCGTCTGGCCGCTCTTACCGGCGACAAGATGATGGCGATGCCCGCTATATGCGACGTAGGCTATGAGGCATGGCGAGCAAAAGAGGCCAAGCTCGAAGACGCCCCCGGCTGGGGCCCGGCTGCCGACCGGGGACCAATGTGGGAAACCGCCACCGCTACGTGTTTGCTGCAAGCCGGCGTCGAT
>VAPB011039456.1_pt1 | contig 10550 bp, 8 predicted proteins | sample 3395101 | NCBI WGS metagenome assembly VAPB01 (sample SAMN08290433, study PRJNA428436) | hydrothermal vent metagenome | isolation source: Deep-sea hydrothermal vent chimney | place: Indian Ocean: Southwest Indian Ridge | reverse complement strand
GTATCAATTCCATTATAAATAACCACGCATTTTGAACTGATAATTCCCTGCCTGATAAAATTATTCTTTACTTCTTCCGAGACGCATATCATTTTTGTCAAAAATTGATTTACCGTGTTGATTTCAAAGGAATTCAGGTCAGTTTCGATTCTGCTGTGCAGCAGAGAGCGGATACCTGCATTTTTTGCTGCAATAATACCCTCAAGATTGCTGGACGGCTGATTATTCATATAAATCAGGTTTATATTCAGGTCATTAAGAAGGCCCGCAATTTTCTCAGCATCTTTTTTAATCCGGAACAGATAATCTAACCAGAAAATAAACAGCTTTCTCAGTTTTCTGCTAAAGAACAGCAGGACTCTTGCAGTTTCCTTTAATATCTTTGCTGTCAGGGGCTGACTGTCTCTGTCCAACACGGAAAAATCTATACCAAGTTTTTCAATTTCTGTTTTTATATCAGAATTACCCGGTTTGCTGTAGTTATGATAGAACAGAGCAGTAAATTTATAATTTGTTCTGTCAATTCTGCGCAGGAGCTCAAGAAGGCTGTTGGTTCCCCCGCCCCATTCTTTGCCTGTATCCAGAATTAAGATATTTTTCATTTACCCCGTTAGAATGACCCCCCCTGCTTTCTTGCGAAAGCAAGAAGGGGGGTGAAAATATTTAATTCCTTTTAACGTGACCCCCATAATAGACCAGTGGCTTTCCCGTTAGAAAAGCGAAGTTCTTCTATCGGGGTTGACGAATAATTTTTTCAAAAACCGAATATATTTTCCGGCTGTTCTTTTTATTATCGAACATTTCCTCGGCACGCTGTCTTGAATTATCAGACATTGTCTGCTTTAATTGCTCATCAGTTAATATTTCGTATAGATGCCCTGCAAGTTTACTGTAATTGCCCTGCGGATAAATTTTTCCGGCATTGCCAACAAGCTCAGGCATCCCTCCGCTTTCAGTTACTATTACGGGCAGTCCTGATGCCATAGACTCAACAACTGCAAATGGAAACTGGTCTTCCCATGTTATTGTCGTCATGCTCGGCATTACAAAGATATCAGCCAGTCTGTAATATTTGTTTAGCTCTGCGTTTTCTATAAAGCTGAGAAATATGATATTTTCGGATAGATTGAGCAACTCGGCCGTCCTCAGCAGTCTTGATTTTTGAGCGCCTTGCCCTGCAAGGATAAGTTTTAATGATAAGCCTTTGTCTGCGAGTATCTTAGATGCGTAGAGTAAGGTAAAAGGGTTTTTCCATGAGGTGAGTTTACCAACAAACATTATCACTTTATCATTTTTTGAAATTTTTAATTTATCCAGCAATGCAGCGTCTTTCCGTCCGGGCGAGAAAAATGACAGGTCAACAGAATTATGAACAACATCAATTTTTGAAGGTTCAGTTCCTTCATATTCAAGGTTATTCCTGGCAGTATCCGAAATGCAGATAAAGTGGTCTATTTTGTCAAATGACCTCTGTCTTGCAAACTCGTTCCTCTTATTAAATATATAGGTAAAAGGCAATGTGTAGGGATAGCGGTAAACTAGTTTATACCCGAATCTGTTCTTCAAAGACGAAAGCGTATAAAGAGAACGGTCTGCTTTTGTGAGGATTACGTCGTATTTATGGGAAGAGAAATGTTCAGATAGGGAAAAAGGATAAAAGTCGACATGGGTGAGTCCTTCATTATCACGCAGCGACCGCTTAAGATAACTGCGCAGATGTTTTATTGAAAGCCAGGTTTCATGTTTGTGTGTGAGAATATGTTTGGGCAGACTGAATTTTGACGGGTCGTGCTTATTGTTTTCAGGGATGAACAGGGTTATATCCGCCATTTCAGAAAGAGGTTCAAAAGACTGAACAAGCCATTTACCCATTCCCTTGTCAGCAAACACTCCGATACGCATTTTTTTATTCAACAGACAACTCCTTTAAGCTCTGAATTTCTGTATTAAACTATCATAAATCTCTTGTATTCTGTTAATCATTTGTTCTAATGAATACTTTGACCTGATAAGTTTTCGTGAATTAGAAGTAACTGCTGCAGCAAGATCATTGTTCTCGAGTATGGAAGTAATGCCTTCAGCAAGGGCCAGAGGGTTTCTGGGTTTCACCAGGATACCTGTTCTTTTGTTATGGATTACCTGAGATATTGAACCGGCATCACATGCAACTACAGGTTTTTCCATTGCCATTGCCTGAAGTATTGATTGTGGAACGCCCTCATTTGCATATGACGGAAGGACAACAACATCAAGCAGTGACAATATATCCGGTATATCATTTCTATACCCTAGAAACAGAACCCGGTCTTTAATCCCTAAGGATGCAGCCTTTTCTACGAGATGATTATATCTCGGCCCGTCCCCTGCTATTACTAATTTGATATCTCTGCCTTTATCTATAAGGAGTTTTACTGCCTCAAGAAGATAATCATGGCCTTTCCAGCTTCTGAGTGCGGCAATCGTGCCTACGGCTTTTTGTCCCTCAGATATTCCTAACTCTGTGCGCAGGGCATTGTTTGCAGGCATTGGATAAAAGGTACTGAGGTCAACGCCTGTTGGTACGGAAACGATCTTATCTTCAGGAAAGCGGTTAACATTGACAAGAGTTTCCTTTATGGAGCTGCCTGTAGTCATAACAATGTGCGGAAGGTATTGATATACAATCCTGCTTAAGAATCCTTTGCTTACAGGTGTGGACAAATGCCTTGTCCTCAGAATCAAAGGTTTTTTGCGTGATATCCGGGCTGCAATTGATGCAATCCAGCTGTCCCAGGAACTGTGAGTATTTACAATATCAATATTATATTTGGAAATGATTTTGATGACACGAATAACAGATTTCATAAAATTCTTTTTCTTCATGGTTAGAAGCTCTTTTTCAAATCCTTCCCGGTCGGATGCAGGTATGATACCGCTTTCAGGCTGTGTGGCAATAATAATACGGTGTCCGAGTTTCTTCATTTCTCTTGCTTCAATAATAATCCTCATCTCCTGGCCTGCCCAGCCTGTTGACGATTCAGTATGAAGTATTGTTAAATTTTCTATTGTCATAACTGTTAATAACACAGATGATCACAGATTCTTTATCTGTGCTTATCTGCGGTACTTTTCGCTACTTTTTCGAAAACTTCCTCCGGGCTTATCTGTTCCATGCACACAGGGTTAGTACATGCCTTTGAAATACATTCTTCGCAAGGTTTTGGTTTTGATATAACCGTAAATGTGTTTATAGACCTGTATGGCTCGATGTTTTCATCACCGGTTGCTGAAAAAAGGGCGATTGCCGGAGTTTCAAGAGCAACTGCAATATGCATTGGGCCTGTATCATTCGTGATAAAGATATTGCATCTTTCAATTACAGCTGAAGTTTCATGAAGTGTTAATTTGCCCGCGAGCGAGGTTGCACTTATCTCATCTGCAATTTTTTGAGCCAGTCCTCTTTCTTTACTATTGCCTGTTATGACTATACGTATGTCATTTCTCAGAGCAGAAAGCATTTTCCCGAGTTTTATAAAGTTTTTTTCAGGCCACCTTTTATAAGGTTTTGCAGCGCCGGGCTGAAATCCAATAAGAAATGAGTCCGGGCTGACTCCGCATTTCTTTAATAAATCGCTTATGTGTTTTTTCCCCATGTCAGGGATGAACAGCTCAATTTTTTTTGAGTCGGATTTTACACCTAATCCCCGGATAAGAAGATGCCTTGAATGGATTGCATGAGTGTTATGGGGTATTTCAACCGGGTGTGTGATTACAAAATCCATTTCCTTGCTGTGGCGTTTACTGCCGATGATTTTGCCTGCACCTGTTAAATAAGCCATTAGCCATATTATTCTATCAGTGGAATGAAAGACAACTACAGTATCAAAATGTCCTCTCCTGAGTTCCCTGAAAAGAGAAAAAAGGTTTGCCGCTCCCTTTCTGAATACAGAAATCCTGTTTATCAAAGGATTTCCTCTGAATATCTCTGCACCTCCTGCCTTTGCAAGCACACGGATATTAATTCCGGGGAAGTGTTCTTTAAGCGCTCTTATTGCCGGAGTGCCCCAGATAGTATCGCCTATGCCTGTTGTGCTTATTATCAGACAATTTTTAGGGGAATCCGATATGAACTTTTTTGTCACTTGAAGAACATCGGCAATGCCAGCAATTGCTCTTAGAGAAAAAATCTTAATTTTTTTAAGGTTGTTTCTCATGGTTATTTCAGCAAGTTATTCTTTCTTATTACATCCAGTATATCCTCTGAAGATATAGAATTAACATGTTCTCCCTTTTTGAGCACAAATTGATTTTCACCATAAGGTGTCCACTTTACAGGCCGAAGTTTTCCCCAGAGGGAGATAGTCGTGGTATGGACACCTGAGCCCACATGCATTGCTCCTCCTTCCCCGCATATCAAAAGGTCTGCTGCTGCTGCTAAAGCAGCAAAATCCATGACCTCGGGAGTTTCAAAATAAAAAGTATTGACATTTACCCCGTACCCCTGCTGCTTTCTTGCGAAAGCAAGAAGCGGGGGCGCGGGGTTTATATCTTTTAATAATCCTAAGGCTTTGTTTTTGTCAGAAGGAGCTGACGTTATTATGCAGGTTGCCTTATATTGTCCTGATAATACGTTTGCCATTTCTTTAAATCTTTCAATTGGCCAGGTGTTTTCAGGTTTATTGTTACTGATATTAAAAACGATTATGTTGCTACCGGCCTCAATATTTTTTTCTTTTAAAAATTCTTTAACTTTATTTTTTGAATCAGAAGTTATTTCAATACTTAAGTCCTTTACTGAATCCTTTATGTCCAAGGTTTTTAGAAATTCAAAAAGTGCGTCTACCTGGTGCATGGACTTCCATTTTTTATATCCTCTTACAGGCAGATTATAACAGAGCTGAAGAGGGTACCATTTTTCAGGCGTGCAGCCTGCTCTTAACCTTGCTCTGCTAATCAGCGAAATCAGCGACAGGGTCGAAGAAAAACCAATCTTCAGAGCTACTGCAAGGTCAAATTTCTGTTTGTCCTGTCTGAAGAGTTTCCAATGGCCAATGTATTTATTCTTATATATACCGTGTCCTTTCCTGTATACGATTGTTTTATCTATAAATGACGCTCCTTTAATTATTCCTGAATTTACAGCGTCGGCAAGCACAGTGATATGTGCCCCGGGGAATTCCCTGCGTATGGTTTTTAATGCCGGAACAGCGCATATCATGTCGCCGATGTTAGTTCTTTTTATTATGAGAATTTTTTTAATGCTGTTCTTATTCAGTTTTTTCATCAAGAATCCTGGAAACCGCTCCTTTCACATCATCTGGTTTAATGGCTGTCATGCATTCTCTTAACTGTATGTCTTGACACATGCCTTTTTTACAGGGCTTGCAGGGAAGGTTTTTTGTAATAACAATATGCCCTTTGCCGTACGGGCCCCAGACATTCTCATCTGTGGCGCCGAAGAGTGCAATTACCGGGGTTTTGACTGCAGCGGCAATGTGCATTGGAGCTGAGTCAACGCCCAGGAATAAATCAGACAACTCCGAAACCGCACCAAGCTCCTTAATGGTAATCTTACCGCACAGGTTAATGAGTTTAGAGTCCGGAATTTGAGAAGTTAAGAAGTTGGAAGATTGAGATATTAAGAGTTTCTTATCTTCATAGCTTCTTATCTTTTTAACTTCTGTTTGTTCTTCTGAGATTTGCATTTTGTGTTCTAATTGGAACCGACGGACTAAAGAGAGAATATTTTCTGATTTTTCCATTTCTTTCTTATCAGGAGCAGATGTTATAACTACCTTTATCCCTTTGTCAATCAGCCAGCTAATGACCTCAGCCAGGTACTCATCTTTCCAGCATTTAAACAGCCACCGTGATGTGGGATGCACATGAATAATAGTGTCGTTGTCCTTTATGTCATTTTCTTTGAAAATTTTTTTAACTGATAACCTGGCATCTTCCGGGATAAAAAAATTAACATCTGTATTATCTGTAGTTATGCTGAAATGTTTTAATACCTCGAGATTTTGCAAGACAATATGTTTCTGTTTATCAATATCTGCAAGATGCGTGTAGAGAAATCTCTTGCCTGTAAAGCCTTTTTTCCCGGGATTCCAGGCTATTCTGTATCGCGCACCTGACAAAAAAGATACAATCGCCGCCCTGTCTCCGCCAGTAAGGTCGACTGACAAGTCAAAATCCCGCGCCCTTATCCCTTTGAGAAAATCAATCTCTTTCTTATATCGCTTAACAGATGACAGTTTTTTTACTGCCCTGTCAAATACTATCAATTCATCAATAATAGGGTTGCCTGCCAGTACATCTTTGGTGCCGGAGTTAACAAGAACCGATATGCCGGAGTCAGGAAAAGTCTCTTTTAATGCCCTTATTGCAGGCACTGTAAGAAGGACATCTCCGATATGCCTGAATTTTATAACAAGGATTTTTTTTATGTTTTTGAATATTGAAGCACCTGAGGTCAAATTACCCCTGCTGTTAGTCATCGGCTATGCACCGAGATGACTTTTATAATCTTATCAACTGCTTTTTTAATAGAATGACCCTCTGCCCTGAGTCGTGCCTTTTTACCCATGTTTTCAGCCTGCTGTAACGTAGTGGAGATTTTTTGTGCAAGTGCATCTGCGTCCAAAGGGTTGTCTATTACAAAACCTTCCAGGCCGTTTTTAATAAGTTCCGAGGCTCCGTTGTACGCTGTGGTTATTACCGGAAGTCCTGAAGCCATTGCCTCCAGCGTTGCATTACTAAATGGATCGTATATAGTCGGCAGGACAAAGACATCAGCAATGGAATAAAGTTTTTGGATTTCCTTTTCAGCCCCATGAAATATTACATTTTTATCTATTAGGAGCTTCTTTGCCGTAGATATATGGCATTTTTTTGCAGGTCTTCCGGCAATTATGAGTTTTGCGTCTTTTATGTCCAGTAAGGAAAAAGCCTTAAGAAGGGTAATCATACCTTTTCTTTTGAAATCAGTACCAACAAACAAAATGACCTTGTGTTCTTTCAGGCCGAAGGAATTTCTGATGGCAGTTTTCCGGTCTTTTCCGGCAGGGTGAAATTTCTCAAGGTCAACACCATTATATATTACGTGTATTTTTTTCTGTGCAGCAGGGTAATGTTTTATTATGTCATTTTTTACCATCATTGAATTGGCTATTATTGTCTTTGAGCCTGAAAAACACTTTTTTTCAAGATAGAGCAAGGCAAGATGGTGTGGGTTTAGGGCAAAACTTAATCTCTTTAAAAATGGCTCTGCAATCTTGCGCCTGTTAAGCCACTCCCTGTGGCACCCGTCGCCGGCCCTGTATACATCCTGAAAAAAAGTGCGCTCAAAACTGAGGATGCAGTCAAAAGAATCTTTTTGCAGTGCACTCTTTGAGTTAAATGCAAAAAACATATTTGAAAGAAAAGAAGGTTTTTTTACAGCATTAATTTTATGAATTTGAAAAGGGCTTCCCTGCCAGTCGCTTGCACTGAATATGTGAACTTCGTGTCCTTGTGCCCGGAGTCCATCAGATACAAGGTTTAAATAACTTTCAGCTCCACCATAGGGAGTGTAATTTTTGCGGATAAGGACAATTCTCAATACGGTCTCCTGTGCAATCAGATATCAGTTTGTTTTTACTTGTTTTTTGCGGTATTATAACAGACTAAACTATAAGGATTCTCCTGTCACCTTTTTAATATCAAAAATCTTATGAAAGAGACAAAAATAATAGAGGATTTCTTGAGGAAAAGGAAATCAATTGCTGTTATCGGCCTGGGTTATGTGGGATTGCCGCTTGCGGTTGAATTTGCCGGTATCTTTAAGGTTATTGGATTTGATTCTAAAAAGAAGCGGGTAGATGAACTTTCCAGAGGGGTTGACTCTACAGGCGAAATATCCAGAAAAGAACTGTCCCGAAGCATCGGGACAAATATCGAGTTTACAAATGATCCGCGCAAAATAAAAAAGGCTTCAATTATAATTATTGCTGTCCCCACTCCAATAGATGAGCATAAAATTCCGGAACTCGGACCGCTCAAGCAGTCTTCTGAGATTGTCGGTAAACACCTTAAGAAAGGGGCTGTTGTTGTCTATGAGTCAACAGTTTATCCCGGCGTAACAGAAGATATTTGCATTCCGATAATCGAGAGGTTTTCAGGCATGCGCTGCGGCAGGGACTTTAAAGCGGGTTATTCTCCGGAAAGAATCAATCCGGGAGATAAAGCCCACAAACTCTCAAATATTGTAAAAGTCGTCTCGGCTCAGGACAAAAAGACCACAGACATGCTGGTCCAGATTTACGGTACAGTGGTAAAAGCAGGCATACACAAAGCACCTGACATTAAAACAGCAGAGGCTGCCAAGGTAATAGAAAACATACAGCGGGATTTAAATATCGCACTTGTAAACGAGTTGGCTATTATTTTCAACAGAATGGGACTTGACACAAAGGCAGTACTCGATGCTGCATCAACAAAATGGAATTTCCTGCCTTTTTACCCCGGCCTTGTCGGAGGTCACTGTATTGGTGTTGACCCGTATTATCTGACATTCAAGGCTCAGGCCATGGGATATCACCCTGAGGTCATTCTTTCAGGAAGAAGGATTAACGATAACATGGGTAAATACATAGCCGACCACACAATAAAACAGTTAATAAACTCCGGCAGGTCTGTGAAAAAGAGCAAGGTACTTATACTCGGATTTACATTCAAGGAAGACATAAGCGACATAAGAAATACAAAAGTGGTTGATATTTACAATGAGCTGAAGGGATACGGCGTGGATGTTTTTGTCTATGACCCTTATGTTAACAAGGAAGAAGCCTATAAGACATACGGGCTTTCTCTCATTCAAAGACCTGAGAGCAAAAAACCTTTCGACGGAATAATCATTGCCGTGAAACACAGTGAATACCGCAAATACACGCTTGGGCATTTAAGAAAGCTCTGCAACGGGAAGCCGGTGATGATGGACATAAAGGCATTTTTTGATAAGGGCCCTGCAGTAAAGGCAGGATTCCGCTACTGGAGACTTTAACTGAACAGAAGAAATAGAAGTTGTTGAAGATGAGAAGATAGGAAGATGAGAAGTTTGTGGAAATAGAAGTTCTTAACTTCTCAACCTCTTATCTTCCCAATTTCTTAAGGTCTTGGTGTTCTCTTTGGCTAAATAGAATTAATGATGAAAAAGGAAGGGTAAATGAAAAATATTCTCGTAACTGGTTGTGCTGGTTTTATAGGGTGGAAGGTTTCTCAAACACTGCTTGAGATGAACAAGAGAGTTCTCGGTATTGACAATATAAACAACTACTATGACCCTGCACTTAAAAGATGGAGGCTGAAGACTTTAAAACACAATCCAAGATTCAGCTTTTATAAGCTGGATATCGGAAATTATAAAAAACTGAAGGATGTTTTTAAAAAGAATAAAATCGATGCTATTATTAACCTTGCGGCTCGGGCCGGGGTAAGGGCCTCGGTAGAAGACCCATGGGTTTATCTTGATACCAATACAAAGGGCACGCTGAATCTCCTTGAATGCTGCAGGGAGTTTAAAGTCAAAAAATTCGTTTTAGCATCTACATCCAGTATTTATGGTCTGGACAAAATGCCGTTTGCAGAGGATTTAAAAACCGACACACCGCTTGCGCCGTACTCTGCTACAAAAAAAGGCGCTGAAGCCTTATGTTATTCCTATCATTATCTGCATAAACTTGATGTAAGTGTTCTGAGATATTTCACAGTGTATGGCCCTGCAGGCAGACCTGATATGAGCATATTTAAGTTTATTAAAAACATGGATGCCGGAAAACCTATACCTGTCTTTGGAGACGGAAATCAGACAAGGGATTTTACTTATATTGATGACATTGCCAGCGGGACAGTAAAGGCGCTGAAGCTGGTCGGTTTTGAGGTGATAAATCTGGGCAGTGACCAGCCTGTAAAACTCAAGTATGTGATCAGGCTTTTAGAAAAAAATCTCGGCAAAAAAGCAAAAATCAAAAGGCTGCCAAGGCATCCTGCCGATGTTACTGCAACCTGGGCCCATATACAAAAGGCGAAAAAGCTTCTGGGCTGGAAGCCGAAAACCTCTATTGAAAAGGGTGTAGAAAATACAGTTAAATGGTTTTTTGAGAACAAAAAGTTTTTAATAGGGTTAAAGTGGTAGTCCAAAATCTTTGCAGTTATTGTTTCTCGAATATTGCCCTTAGTGCTTCATCAACATCCGGATGCTTAAATTTATACCCTGCCTTTAATGCTTTTTCAGGCAACACTCGCTGACCTGTAAGGAGAATGTCTCCAAGCTCTCCAATGGTAATTTTAACAATAAAGCCAGGCACAGGAAGCCAGGAAGGACGACTAATTGCCCTTCCAAGCGCAGAACTGAATTCTTTATTTGTAACCGGCTCTGGTGCAGTCAGGTTTATTGGCCCTGAGATTGACTCGTTTTCAAGTGCATATTTAATAATGCCTATAATATCGTCTCTATGAACCCATGAAAACCATTGCTTTCCACTGCCGACAGGACCACCTAAGAAAAATTTAAAAGGCATTATCATTTTGGG
>VAPB010039225.1_pt1 | contig 10574 bp, 9 predicted proteins | sample 3395101 | NCBI WGS metagenome assembly VAPB01 (sample SAMN08290433, study PRJNA428436) | hydrothermal vent metagenome | isolation source: Deep-sea hydrothermal vent chimney | place: Indian Ocean: Southwest Indian Ridge | reverse complement strand
GGGCAGAATAGCTTCCTTTAGCGATATTATTTCAGATATTATTGGTGCATTTTTGGGGAGTTATACGGCAAAAACCGTTTTAGCCGGGAAGCCTGATACTTATCCTAAATTATGATATAATTTAAATCGTTTCCTTAAATAAGGGCATCACCTTTTTAAAAAAATGGTATTATAAATTCAAACTTTTTTTTTAAAATATTGCTGAAAGATAATGACATGAACAAAGAAAAAACCAGCGACGAGATAAATTTACTGGATTACCTGATAGTATTTGCAAAAAACAAAATGCTGATCATTAAGGTTACTTTGTCTTTTGCAATAATTACAGCAATTATAAGCCTTATCCTTCCGCCTGTATTCAAGGCTGAGACAGTTATAATGCCTCCGAAAGATACAAGCTCAGGAATAATATCACGAGCACTGGCCCGATTTGGAGGCGGAGCACAACTGGCACGCAGCGCACTTGGCATTAAAAATGAAAGCATGCTCTATGTAGGAATATTGAGGGGCCGGACAATTACTGACAAGATCATTTATAGGTTTGGCCTGATTAAGAAACTCAAACCAAAGTACATTGAAAATCTGAGAGAAATACTTCTCAAGAAGGTAGAAGTAGATTATGAAACCGAGTTCCGCCTTATATCAATTACGGTTAAAGACAAAGACCCGAAAATTGCTGCTGATATGGCAAATGCTTATGTTGATGAGCTTAAAAAACTTTTAAAGAGAATTGCAGTTACCGAGGCTTCCCAGCGCAGGATCTTTTTTGAAGAACAATTAAAGCAGATCACTGAAGACCTTATAAAATCCGAAGATGCCATGAAAGAGTTTCAGGAAAGGACAGGCATTTTAAATTCCGACATTCTTATGCCGGCTGTCAGAATTCCTGCTGTTGCTACAGAATTTTTAAGGAAAATGAGAGATGTGAAATATAATGAAAAACTGTTCGAGATCACAGCAGAGCAGTATGAAATGGCTAGAATGGATGAGGCACGTGATTCCGCTATAATTCAGGTTGTGGATAAAGCGGTTCCGCCTGAAAGAAGGTCATGGCCTTTAAGAAAGCTGATGGTAATTATAGCTGCTTTCATGGGCTTTTTCATCTCTCTGGTTATAATCTCTATCAAAGAATATATGGACAGGCAGACTTTGGGCAGTGCAACCACTGAAAAAATTGAAAAACTAAAAACCCTCCTGCCCTTTAAAAGAAAAAAACCGTCTTGATGAATTTTGTATTTTAAACAGCCGGCTTGCAACCTGAAACAGCTTTTTACTCTCCCGGTCAGGGAATCTAGAGAATTCTTGCATAACTTTTTATTCTTTATTGTTTAAGATGGAAAATACTAAACCCAATATTCCGCCTGATCCTTTATTCAACCGCACAAAAAACCGCCTGCTCAAATACATAACAGACAAAATGGAAGACGCCCACCTTAAAGAACTCCTTAAGGGCAGTTCAATATTTATTGTTTTTAAGTTTTTCGGTCTGATAACAGCATATACATTTACTTTACTGATCACAAGGAATCTCGGTGCCGATGCAATGGGAATTTTTGCCCTTTCTTTTACTGTACTGCAAATTACTTCAGCACTAGGCAGACTGGGGCTTGATACAGCCCTTATCAGGTTTGTTGCCGAGTATTCTTCACAGGGCAGAAAAGACCTCGTAAAAGAAATTTATTTAAAAACCGTAAAAATAGTGATTCCTTTCGGTATTTTTCTCTCTGTTTTAATGTTTTTCTCATCTCCCTATTTAGCAAAATACATATTTAATAAAGAGCATCTGTCCGAATATTTCAGGATCGCTTCTTTTGCTATTTTGCCTATGGTCCTGGTATTTATAAATTCCGGGAGCCTGAGGGGTTTAAAGAAAATAAAAGAATTTTCATTTCTGCATAATGTGTCTATTTATTTATTTGCAATAATTATCCTGGCATTATTTCTTTTATCAACAAAAGGGGAACATATTCCGCTAATTTCATACGTTTTAGCTGTTGCAATTGTATGTGTTTTAAGCACTATATTATGGCTTAGGAGCTCAAAACTCACGTCATTACCGGACCAGGACTCTATAAAATTAAGGGACCTGTTAAACGTTTCTATGCCAATGCTTCTGTCAGGTCTGCTGTTTTTCATCATGGCATGGACAGATACAATAATGCTCGGAATGTTCAGAACAGAAGGGGAAGTTGGAGTATATAATATTGCATTTAGAGTCGCTTCTTTGATAAGTATTACCATGTTTGCAATTAACAGTATTGCCGCACCGAAATTTGCAGAGTTTTACGGAAAAGGGGACATGAAAGGACTGGGCAGGATCGCTCAGCAGTCAACAAAGCTTATCTTCTGGACATCCTTGCCTGTCCTGCTTATTATTCTTCTCTTCCCTTCATTTATACTCGGGTTATTTGGCGAGGAGTTTAAGACAGGAATTTATGCCCTCTTATTTCTTGCTTTTGGAAAGTTCATATATGCAATAATGGGGTCTTCAGCATTCATACTTCAAATGACCGGGAGGCAGAAAGCACTTCAACATATAGTTTTAATAACCACTGCTATGAATATAGTCTTAAATGCTGTTTTAATACCAAAATACGGGATAAGGGGCGCTGCTTTTGCAAGTATGATAAGTATATTTTTCTGGAACCTGAGCGCAGTGCTATTTGTCAAATATTCACTGAATTTTTCTATTATTTACTTCCCGTTTAAAAAAATGAAGGCTTAAACCTGCTTTTCAATTAAGAAAAATGATAACAGATCAGATTAAAGATCAGGAGCGCACATTGTTTGGGTCCTTTCTAATCGTTCTTTTATACAGCTCCCTGCATCTGGGCCCAAAATTTATTATTAGTGCAGGGATAAGAATTACCCCGACTGATATAGTCATTCTTGTTTTTTTGACAGCCCTGTTAATAATAAACCAGTTCAGATTCAGGATAAACAGACAAACTGTCATTTTACTTTTACTGATCTTTGCCTGTTTTTTGCTGGAAATATTCGATGCACTATTCAGGGGCCTTCCAAGGAATTTCACACTTGGCATAGCCCTTTTAAGAAATGCCTCTTTAATATTTTTAGTTTTCCAGATCAATTATGACCAGAAGAAAGTAAGCAGATGGATAATTCGTTCCGGAGTATTTTTCTCTATAGTGGCCCTTATAGGCCTGGCAAAAAGTATTCCAGACTATTTTACGATTATTAATAATGAAAGATTATGGCACCCTAAAATATTTTATAGCCTGGATTCCGGCCTGCTGCGGCTTTCAGGGCTTAAAGGAGATCCAAACTTCTTTTTCCTAATCAATCTTTTCCCGCTTTTATTATGTCTTAATTTGATCCGCGAAAAAAAGAGTGCATCTGCAGTCCTCGCATTTACCATTATACTAATAACGTCCCTGCTTACTTTTTCACGCACAGGGATATTACTGCTGGGGCTATTGCTGTTTATTCATATATTAAAAACAATTAACCTTAAAAAAATATTCCTGATATTGTTCTTTATCTTATCAACAATAGCTGTATCAAATTATATTTCCGAAACCTATAACACAAAAACTCCTTATGATCTGGTAGTTGACCGGTTCGAAAAAATTAAAACAGGTAAAAATCCAAGGCTGAAATTGTGGAAAATAGCATGGCAGGGCTTCCTTGATGCACCTGTTCTGGGCCAGGGAGGCAGGTATGTTTTAAGAAAAAGCGGTTACTTTGCTTCTTTAAGAAGCGTTAAAGCGAGAGGATTTTATGCACACAATGATTACTTAGAAATGCTTTCTTCGCATGGACTTACAGGTTTTACTTTGATGTCAATTGTATATTTGTATATTCTTTTTTATATTAAAGCTAATTACAGATCAATAAAGGAAAACCACTTTTTTATGGTAAATTATCAACTGTTTTTCTGTATGCTTATAGCCGGGCTCTTTCATTTAATTTATTATTCTACTTTCATCTGGCTTCCTATAGCCTTAATCTTTTCCTTAAGGGATGACTCATGTTAAAAATATCTGTAATTATTATCTGCTATAACCGCAGGGGTGAATTAAAAGAGTGCATCTCTTCTGTGTTAAAGCAGACAAAATACCCGGATGAAATTATCGTTGTAGACAATAATTCAACAGACGGCACTGAAACACTCTTTACAAATGAAGAGTTCTCTCCTTCATCCCTTATTAAATATTTTAAGCTTGAAAAAAATATGGGTGTTGCTGGCGGCCGCAACTATGGCATAAAAAAGGCTTCCGGAGATATTCTTGTGTTCATTGATGACGATGCACTGCTTAAGCCTGAAGACGCATTGAGAAAAATAGCTGATAAATTTGAAAAAGGCCCTGATACAGGCATACTGGCTTTTAAGATAGTGGACTACGATACTAAGATAATTCAGGGATTCCCTCATATTGACAAATCATTAGACCCTAACAAGGAATTTGAAACTTCTTACTTTTTAGGGGGAGCTACCGCTGTAAGAAAAGAAGTATTTAAAAAATGCGGGCCTTACCCTGAAGATTATTTTTACAGTTTTGAAGAACTTGACCTTGGTTTCAGGGCTATTGACAAAGGGTACAGAATTTTTTATTTTCCCGAGGTTTTTGTATGGCACAGAAGGTCCCCTAAAGGAAGGATGTCAGACGATAAGAAATGGATTAATACATATCGCAACAGGCTCGCAGTTTCATATAAATATCTTAAAAACAGGCATTTATTTATTATTGCATTTATATGGTTTATAAAGATTCTGAAAGAATCCAGAAGCCTTGTTACTCCTTTCAGAGGATTCTTTGCTTTTATTTCATTGAAAAAGAGATTAAAAAGACAGCCTATATCAAATGCTTCAATTGAAAAATTAAAAACCCTTAAGGGCAGAATATGGTACTAAAGGGCTTTCTGTTATCTGTTTTTTTATTTTTGTTCATAAACACAGCCTGCGCAGGCAGGCTTATACTGGGTTTTTACGGTTTTACCGTTAAATCAGATATTGACATGATCGCAGATTCTCCTTTTCAATATCTCATGCCTTATGGAACAGAAGGAAAGGAAGAAGCGTTTATAGATGATTTCCTTAATTATGCATCAAAAAAAAACATAAAGATCATATTTTCCTTAAAAGATATTTACATCGAATCCCGCTGGTATCCAAAAATAAAATGGTGCCCGACAGAAGACAAGCCAGACCTTATCAAGTGCATAGTAAAAAGGTTCGGTGATCATGAATCAGTACACGGATGGTATCTTGCAGATGAGCCTACACTTCATTTAGGCATAAAAAAAAGCTCAAAACTTGCAAGAAATGCAAAAGCAATAAGAAGGTTTTCTTCCAAACCGATCTTTGCCGATGATTTTCCGATACCCAGAGGCAAATTATGGAAAACATTATCTGAAACCTCTGATGTTTTTATGACCCATATTTACCCCATACCTGAAAAGTCCCTTCATGATGTGCATACTGCAATACAGGAATTATCAGCCAGTTACAATAAGCCTGTTATCGCTGTTCTGCAGGTGCACGGGAAATATCAATATCCCTTTTATAAAAGAGATAAAAACACCGGCCGGCCGCCAACCTATGAAGAGATCAGGGTTATGAGCTATCTTGCTCTGATTGCCGGGGCTGAAGGCATCATATATTATTCTTTTTCTGACATAAAGAAACTGCCGGACTTCGATCAAAGGTGGAGATTCCTGAAAAAATTAGGAGATGAACTGGAATCAAATTATCAATTGATAAATTCAAGGGAAACAGTTGCAAAGGATTACAGGTTTGACAAAGATATTAATATCTATACATTAATACGTCATTATAAAGATAAAGATTACTTTATAGGGGTAAACCCGACAAATTCAAAAAAACTCATTACAATTTTTTCCTTGCATAATAATTTCATAAAAAAATTGGAATTGCAATCTTTTGATGTTAAAATAATAACTTTAAAAGAATCCCGGAATAGAGGTTAAATGGTTAACGATAGATGCAGAAACATAAATTAGTTTCAATAATAATTCCAGTTTTTAATGAAGAAAAAATAATTATTGATTGTTTAAAAAGTCTTCTTAATGGCGATTACGATATAAATAAACTTGAATTTATCATTGCAGACGGTGGCAGTAATGATAATACCGTTAAAGAAGTTAAAGATTTTGCTAAAAGCCACCCTGATTTAACCATAAAAATTCTCAATAATCCTGATAAAATTCAGAGCGTTGGATTAAATCTTGCGATCGAACAAGCGAACAGTAAAAGCGAAATTATTATACGTGCAGACGCTCACAGCATATACCCAGAAAACTATATTAAGGATTGTGTTCAAACATTATTGTCTGTTAATGCTGATAACATTGGCGGAGTAATGGTTCCTGTCGGGAAAACCTATTTTCAAAAAGCAGTAGCATTTTGTATGGCCCACCCAGCAGGTGTTGGAGATTCAAAATTTCATTTAGGAAATTATTCGGGATTTGTTGACACTGTTTATCTTGGATGTTTCCCTGCTACGCTTTTTAAAAAAATAGGATTATTTGATACATCAATGACAACAAATCAGGATGCAGAATTAAATTTGAGAATTATTAAATCAGGTGGAAAAATATATCTTAATGAAAATTTAAAAGTTAAATATTTTCCAAGGGATTCTATTACCAAATTAATAAAACAATATTTCAGGTATGGTCAAGGTCGCTGTAAGACAGTTAAAAAACATAAAAGTTTTACTTCTATACGACAGGTTATTCCACCAATATGGGTAGTTTTAAGCTTATTTTTTTTAGGGCTTAGTTACTTTTCCAAACTATTTATTATTCCTTTAGCAGTTTATTTATTTATACTTTTTGCTATATCATTATACGAAACCATTAAAAGTAGGAACTTAAGCACCTTATTATCTCCATTATGTTTTGTTATTATGCATTATTCATGGGGGTTAGGTTTTTTAAGTGAACTCATGAAAAAGAATTCTATTAGTTGATCATTAATAGAATTTAGAATATCCGGTAAATTACTTATACCATATTACTCTGAAAGATTTTTAACATTGAAATTAAAATAAATTAAATTCCTAGCCGTGTGAAAAAAAGAAATAATAATCTTTCTTTATTGTATTTATCCTCTTAATAATCTCTCAAGGGATATTACTCATAAGCACAACTATTAGCGGATCATTACAAATGAAAATACTTATACTTGGCAATGCCGGATTCATCGGCAATTATTTAACCAGAAGTCTGCTGCGTGAGGGACATGAGATAACCGGCCTGGATATTAAGGACGCTGTCCATGATATTTCAGGTTTTAATCACATAAACGGAGACATATGTGACAAAGAAGTAATTGCCAAAGCAGTTAAAGGTATCGATCTGATAATACATTTAGCTGCAATGCACCAGGATTTTGGAGTCACACGGGAAGAATACTTCAGAGTAAATGAAGGCGGAACCAGAAATGTCCTGTATGCTGCATCTAAAGCAGGAGTAAAGAAATTTATTTTCTTCAGTTCTGTGGCTGTATATGGAAAAAACGAGGCAGATGAGGACACACACCCGAAACCCATTAATGATTATGGTAAGTCTAAACTTGCCGCTGAAAACGCAATTAAAGAATGGTTCCACCAGGATGAAAGCAGAAGTGTGATAATCATCAGGCCGACAGTTGTTTTTGGCATTAATAACTTTGCAAATATGTATAACTTAATTGATAAAGTTATTAGAAGAAAATTTGTATGGGTCGGGAACGGCCAAAACATAAAATCATCTGCTTATATTGAAAATATTAATGACTTTACGGTTTTTCTGATAAACCGAATGACATCAGGTTATGAAGTTTTTAATTATTGCGATGAACCTCTAACTACCAGGCAGATTATTGAAAAGATAACCAAATACAGCGGCACCTCTGTTCCAAACTTTAAAATTCCTTTTGGAATTGCAAAGATAGGAGGAAAAATAATTGACCTGGCCGCTAATTTGACAGGGATTAATTTTCCAATTACCGGAGCAAGAATTGAGAAATTCCGTACTAAAACATACTTTAAGTCAAAAAGGATTCAAAAACTCGGCTGGAAAAGACCTTTTTCACTTGATGAAGGATTTAAAAAAACCATTGAATGGTATTTACAGCAGAAAAAAAAGACAAACTATAATTCGTAATATATTAACTTTTTGGCTCGCCCTCAGCTTTTTGTCTGCTTTTACCTCTTAAACAAAATATTTTTAATTATCAGAATAACTTTACAAATCTCCAAAATATGCTTAATCTCTAGTAATCCTCATTAGAAGACCTTCGCTATTCTAACGAGGCAAAGATAGTATCAATTACCAGATCGAACACTAAAACATGAAACGGTTTTTTCTATTAATCCTGTCTGTTCCCATTTTTTTCGGATGTGCAGCAGGTACAATAAGGGGTAGCATAGGAAACCCGGATTTTCAGCAGGCAAATCTTCCAATAAGAACTGTAAGAGTTCTTATTGTTGCAAAAGACAACAAAACATTAAAAAAGGGAGAGAAAACCATAGAAAATGTCTCTGCCCTTATCGAACCACAGGCAGGAATAAGATTTGTAGTTGTAAGAACACTTACAAGAAAGGACAAGTTCAGTTCAGACAGAATAGAGGCACTGAACGAACTTTTACAGACATGCAAAAAAGCCGGCTTGGAGCGCGGTGAACATTTTGACATTGCTTTTGGTATAAGCGAATACACTTTCAGTGATTTTCTTGCATGGCTGTCTCCTTTGCCGGTGGTTACCTGGGAAGGTGTAATAGATAATGATCTGTGCCGCTGTTACCTTGTAACAAAAACGGATAGAGAACGTGTCAATGCACATGAACTTATGCACTCATTTATTCCGGACTTTGAACACGATAAAGCTGGATTAATGACAGACGTTACTTTTAGACTGTTTCCAAGGTTCTCTATGGGAGGAAAAGATATGCTGTACCTGTCACCAAGAGCAAGGGAATCGGTTTTAAAACATAAATGGCGGGATCTTTCCAAACTGCCGATTGGGCACTAAGACCTGAATCTCAACAATTCAGGAACTGTCTAAAATCAGGACAGAACAATATAAAAAATGTTATAGTTACAGGTATTGTGGCCTAAAGTGTAAAACAATTTTACAGAACTGAGGGGTAAAAATCTTTATGCCTTTTTTATTATGTTTATTAGCCTTTCTTATTTCCTTTATTATGGTGCCGCAGGTAATTTTGCTTGCCCATGACAGCGGTGCGCTTGCACTGCCGGGCAAAAGGCACATACACATACATCCAACACCAAAGTTCGGGGGTATAGCCATTGCTTTAAGTGTTGTTATTACCTCTGTTTTTTTTCTCCCCTTTGATAACGTTACCACATCTTATCTGTTATCAGCTGTTTTACTGCTTGTGGCCGGCATTATTGACGATGCAAAAGGGACTAACTGGAAGTTCAAACTGCTATTTTCAGTCATTGCAATATCAATCCTTGTTTTTGGCGGCGGCATCTGGATTGAAAATCTTGGAAGTTTATACGGGACCAGTGAAATACACCTTGGCTTGTGGGGAATCCCTTTTACTTATTTTGCAATATTTGGAGTTATAAGCGCCATTAACCTTATAGACGGCCTCAATGGGCTTGCATGCGGTGTCTCGTGTATTGCCTTTACATCCTTTGCCCTTTTCGCTTATCTGGACGGTAACCAGACGGTTTTTTATCTGAGTCTTGCAAACCTGGGAGCAGCTCTGGGGCTGTTTAAATATAATTATCCAAAAGCAAAAATCTTTATGGGTGACTCAGGGAGTTTATTCCTCGGGTTCTCGCTTTCTGTAATGGCTATCCTGCTGATAGGGCCAAAGGTGAGGGTAAGTCCGATGTTTCCGGTTATAGTGCTCGGCATTCCAATCTTTGATACTATAAGAGTTATGGTCGTAAGGATCATTAATAAAAGACACCCTTTCAAAGCCGATAAAACCCATCTGCACCATCTTATGATGAGGTCCGGCACTCCACCAATCCGGGTTGTAAAAATAATCTGGACTCTTTCATTTCTGTTATCCATGCTCGCATTTGTTCTTCATAAATATGAATCATGGGTCATGATGGTTGTTTTCATTATTGTTGTTTCCCTGATGGGGGTTTTTATTGAAAATCTGCAGATTATAAGGTTAAGGATACCAAGGAAAAAACACCAACCTTGATATTTCCCCTTGCATTAGAAGTACATACATTCTAAAATAGATGCCTGTTAAGCGTCTAATTTCAGGATGTTTTTTCACCAAGACTGAAAACCGGAGGATCAACCGCATGATAAAACTGCCGCATATTATAAAATACTGCCTGATCATATCTTTAATTTTTGTTTCTGCCCATATCAGCTATGCCCAACGGTTTGATATAGTCCCTTTACTGCAAAACCAGTTGTCATCCTTTAAAGTGCCCCGAAACCACCCAACCCCTTCTACGCGGGAAACACAAGCTCCACAGGGCGAGCTTAAAGTTCCTGTTCGGTCCACTTTAGAAGTATTATCGGAATTTGAACAGTATATTGCTGAAAAAATAGATATTACTGAAAAACAATTTGAAATTTTACAGAAATACGGCTTAGATTTCTC
>VAPB011063310.1_pt1 | contig 10577 bp, 5 predicted proteins | sample 3395101 | NCBI WGS metagenome assembly VAPB01 (sample SAMN08290433, study PRJNA428436) | hydrothermal vent metagenome | isolation source: Deep-sea hydrothermal vent chimney | place: Indian Ocean: Southwest Indian Ridge | reverse complement strand
CTGTATCAGTGGATTGGAGATGAGTGGGTTCGCAGACTGGATGTGCCCACGGGATATATAGAGTTCGGATCTCCCAGGGAGAACGTTAGAGGTCCAACATTCATTTTTTGTGTACCTCCTTCATCCCTGTCAGGTTCATGGATTCTGGACGAAGATAATCCTCCTCTCAATATGAATTATGAAGAGGAGTGGGGCGCCATGACAGGGGGGGATGTCGGACCTTTTGGGGATGTCCTCACTGTTTATAATATCGGGGGAGCCAAGGCGGTTGTCGATGGTAATTGGATTGATATCCAGTTGGGCCGTGTGAATATAAATAGCGTGAGCTATATCAAATATGACTTGCTGGGCAATCTTTGGGTCGGTACAAGGGAGGGCCTTTATCTGCACAGGCGGCACTCGAATTTATGGAAAAGAATCCGTTTCCCGATCGGTGATCCTCGTAATTCTGTCAGTGAGATACTGAAACAAACAGACGGTACAATCTGGTTCGGTACCTCAAGAGGAGTAGTCAGATATTCAACGGATGAGAGCATGGAGTGGATAGAAGAAATAAATGATACTCCTCTTGGTACTGTAACGGGACTTGTTGAAGACTTTGAGGGGAATATCTGGATTACAAGTGGTGTGAATTATGGCGGTGTATTCAGATGGGACGGTTACCGATGGGAGCATTTTGGTACGGATGATGGACTCACCGCTGCGGTCATTCATAAGATCGTTATTGATCGCCAGGGTCGATTGTGGTTTCTCGGCCTGGGAGAGAAGTTCCCCGGACCTGATTCGGAAGATGCGCCGCAGCCAGGTGCTTTTGTCTTTTCGAACGGTACTTTTGAAAACTGGAATACTGAGGATGGTCTGTTGCATGGAAGGGTGTATTCATTCGCGGAAGATGATTCGGGAGCGCTCTGGTTCGGTACATTTGGCGGACTCAGCAGATGGGATGGAGAAGAGTGGTCTCATTGGACAGTAGATGACAATGAATTCATGGAAGCCGTTTATTCCATCTGTATAGATAGAAATAATCGAGTCTGGTTCGCTCACCATGGCAACGGTCTCGGGTATCTGGAAGATGAACAGCTGCATTACATGAAGATGAGTGAAGGATTGATCAGCAATAACGTATGGGATGTCAAGATTGATGACCAGGACAGGCTGTGGATATCCACATGGTCGGGTATCTCCTTCTATGACGACGAGAGCTGGATATCGTTTTCTACTTTTTCAGGTTTAAGCAGTTCAAGGATCTGGCCAATTCTCCCGGTCGATAATCAGGTTTACATTGGAACACTTGGGACAGGTGTCGACATCCTCGACCTGTCCGTCGTGACCGCCAGGAATCCGATTGTTGACGTATCAGATGCAGCGTTTGACGGAAGAGATGCAATTCTGCGCTGGCAGGCATTTTCTTATTTTGGGGAATTGGAACCCCTGCAGATAGACACGCGCTTCAAACTGAATGAAGAGCCCTGGTCGGAATGGAGCCGTCTACGTGAGATAAGGTTTGAGGACCTTCCACCAGGCGATTATACGGTTACTGTTCAGGCGCGAGGAATGCTCGGCAGCTTCAACAAAACGGGTTACACATCAGCTTTTACCGTAGCGATACCCTTTTATTACAGCCCTCCATTTCTCCTGCCGATCGGGCTCCTTCTTTTTATATCGATATTTCTCTGGATCGATCTTCGCAAACGCAGGAAAGCATACATAGCAGAGCTGTATGAGAGCGAAGAGCGTTACCGGACCCTCTTCGACCACTCTCCATTCGGGATAGCGATCCATGATGAAGATACGCTTCTCTTTACAAATCCAGCCGGGGCAAAACTCCTGGGATTCAGGGATCCTGTAGAGGCGAGCGGCAAGCCACTGGCCGACCATATGTCGATCGATGACTGGGATATGGTGCAGGCCTATCTGTCACGGGGCGCAGGAGAGAGTGACAAGATCCCTCTCAGAGAGATTTCTCTCTTCCGTAAAGATCGATCAGAAATTAAAACTGAGTGGGAAGTTATTCCCTACATGTATATGGGCCTGCCGGCTTTCCTCTCCGTCTTCATCGATGTTACAGACCGAAAACACCTCGAAGCTCAGCTCCTTCAGTCACAGAAGATGCAGGCCGTCGGAACGCTGGCAGGCGGCATCGCGCACGATTTCAACAACCTGCTCACAGCCATTTCCGGCTACAGCGAAGTCATGCTCGAAAACATGAAGAAGAGGGATAAGAACCGATTTCTGATCGAGGAAATCCAGATGGCCGCCGACCGGGCAACCACTCTGACAAACCAGCTTCTGGTCTTCAGCCGTCAGGAGGTAATTAATACCAGGATTCTCGACCTCAATTCAATCATCGGAGATATGGCCGGGATGTTGAAACACCTGATCGGAGAGAACATAAACCTGGTGATCGACTTTGACCCGGGCCTGGACAGTATCAGTGCCGATCCGGGTCAGATTGAGCAATTGATCATGAACCTCATCCTCAATTCCAGGGATGCGATGCCCGATGGAGGCAACATTACCATTAAAGCCTGCAATATTGTTATCGAGGAAACAGATAACAGAAAGGAATACAAGCTCGATCCCGGGCAATACGTGATGGTGTCGGTTTCCGATGCAGGCAGCGGGATACCTGAAGATATACGCGATCGCATATTCGAACCGTTCTTTACTACAAAGGAACCCGGCCGCGGGACCGGCCTCGGGCTTGCTACGGTCCACGGGATAGTGCAGCGGTTCGGAGGTGATATCCGAGTCGAGGATACTGCAGATGGAGGCACATGCTTCAAGGTTCTCTTTCCCGGCGCGGGTCGGGATATCATTCCATCTATCAGGGAAGATACTGAGATAGAAATCGGGGAGGGATCGGGGACTATTCTGCTGGTTGAAGATGAGGATATTGTCCGCAACTACGTGGAAAGAGTTCTCATTGATGGCGGGTACCGGGTGATGACTGCTGCCGATGGAGTAGAAGCACTCCGGATCAGCTCCGAATTTTCGGAAGACATTCACATTCTCGTAACAGATGTGATGATGCCGATAATGAATGGGAAGGAATTAGCCGGGAGTCTTCTCATGAAAAGGCCGAATCTGAGGGTTCTCTTTCTCTCAGGATATGCGGATGAAGTCATCGGACGTGCGGATCTTCTGAAACCCGGACAGGATTTCCTGAAGAAACCGGTCACACCGAAACAGCTGCTTCTTAATATCCATGAACTTCTTTCCGGCGGATAGCCAATGCCAGGGAAGAATCAGCATGTTCCGTTTACCCTTCGTTAGATTCCTGCCAACATGGGCGGCAGGATTTCCGAAGGTGATATCGCCCGCTCTGGTTATTCATCCCGATCCGATGTTGATGAAGTGACCGGCAGATTGGCAAGAGATTCAGGGTGATTGCTGATCGTCTCCGTGCGGATTGTCGCTGTAGAGGTGCATCAACTGGTAGGCATGTTCCTGATTAACACCGGATACACCGGTAACAGCCCCGGTTGTCAGAATAATATGCAATCGCCCGGATGCCTCTCTTGCAAGGCGCACGTTAAAGGGACTGAAGGAGGGAATCCTCAGGTTGCTGGCAACTGCTGTAGTGCGCCATGTTCCGTCCGTTTCCAGGCTTGTGAACCATACCTGAAACTGTTCATCCCAGTCCTGGTATAGGATGTAAATAAGGCTTGGAAATCCATCCGCATCCAATACCAGGTCCATGTTATGCCAGAAAAGCAGTTCGTTTTTGACCGCCGTGCGGATCAACCAGTAGGAACCGTCGAGGATGGGATCATAAACCTCTTCAGCCACCCTTATCCTGCTTAATTGCCGTGTAGCCAGAACGCTGGTTTCATCGGAACGAAGACGGAGAAAGTAGGGCTGTGAATCGGGTATCTTCAGGCGTTCCCACCAGCCTTCACCCGGCCGCCACCAGTAATAGAATCCCTGGCTGTTGGCAAAGTATACTACATGTTCATGACCACTCGGGCTTACCACTATTTCCACTTTTCCAGCTGCGAAAGCACTGTTTGGTACAACGCCCAGGCTCCAGCCGGAATTCTCCTCCCTGAACAGCCAGAGCCTCTTATCTGTTGCGTCACTTACAACAGCTCGAATTCGACCATCACTGCCGAATGCGATGTCCGCCGAATCGTAACGCCAGCTTTCAGGTCTCGGATAGAGTGTATCTCTTCTGATGCTCTCCAATGTTGCAAGGGGAATCGAACTTCCGAGAGATGAGGCAATCGGGATGATCTCCATGTCGGATCCGGAGTAATAGAGCAGGGCAGCCTTTCCCCCGGGACCCGAGGCGATCCGGGTTCTGGCGATGGTACCGCTTCCACTGATGGCTGGACCTTCCAGGTGTTCCCATTCACTGCCATTGAGACGGCTTACCTGTACATGCGATTCTTCGTATACATATGAAGTCAGGAGATCTCCTTCATCAGTAATCGCGAAATCGAGGCCCGATATCCTGCCCGTGGTGATGATCTCTCTCTGCCAGTGCGCAGCGAACTGGTCCACCTCTCTGGGATCCGGCCCCAGCAGCAGGTCACAACCTGCAGTGAGCAACAAAGCCGCAATCGGTATGAGTCTTACAATCAGAGACAGCGGATTGGCCAACAGCTTGACATGTGAATGAATCATGGATCTCCCGATTTAATACCCACGCATACATGAATTTGCAGAGAAGACGGCACATATTCCTGCAATGTCCACATAGCGGTTTTCTCGTTTGCCATATAGTAATACCATGCAGGTCTGAAAAGCGGGCAGCAAGTCGTCTCTGCAGCAAGTAGTCTCTGGAGTATTATGATCGGCAGGGAATCGCCTTTGGAATTCGATAATGTGCTGTCCATATATCGTATGTGCGGCACAAGGGACTTTCTGGAGTAGAATGGAGAACCTGAGGAGGATAATCCTCACAAAACCATGAGGTATGGACAGATGAATGTTGATGAGCTGGTTTCGGTAGCAGAGGCGATTGTCGCTGAAGGGAAGGGGATACTGGCGGCTGATGAGAGCGGCGGTACAATCAAGAAACGTCTTGCAGGGATAGATGTGGAATCAACCGAGGAGAACAGGCGTGCTTACCGTGAATTGCTCTTCACTACAGAGGGTGTCGAGGAATTTATCAGCGGCGTGATCCTTTTCGATGAAACTCTGCGTCAGAGCGACTCTGATGGCATCCCCTTTCCGGAGTTGCTGGAATCGAAGGGGATAATCCCCGGCATCAAACCGGACAGGGGTGCCAAGGATCTTGCAGGGTTCCATGGTGAAAAAGTGACCGAAGGTCTCGATGGGTTGAGGGAACGGCTGCAGGAGTACAGGGAGCTTGGTGCCCGGTTCGGCAAATGGCGGGCCGTGATCACAATAGGTGAAGGTATACCGACACGGTTCTGTCTGGATGCGAACGCACATGCTCTTGCCAGGTATGCTGCACTCTGTCAGGAGGTGGGATTGGTACCGATTGTAGAACCGGAAGTTCTGATGGATGGCGGTCATTCGATCGAGTGTTGTGAGGAAGTTACCCGAATGGCTCTCTGGCGGCTTTACGACGCACTGCTCGAACACCGCGTTGTACTGGAGGGTACGATCCTGAAACCGAACATGGTCATCTCCGGCAATAAGTGTCCCGATCAGGCTGGACCGGAGGAAATCGCCGATGCCACGATCCGCTGTTTCCGCCGGGCTGTTCCGGCAGCAGTACCTGGAATTACCTTCCTTTCGGGGGGGCAGACTCCCCAGCAGGCGACAGAGAATCTCAATGCGATGAATGCTCTCGGGCTGAACCTTCCGTGGGAGCTCAGTTTCTCTTACGGGCGTGCGCTGCAGGAACCTGTGTTGAAGGCATGGAAAGGGGAAGAAGCCAATATTGCCGCTGCTCAGGCTGCATGCTTCAAGAGGGCAGAACTCAATGGTGCTGCGCGTTACGGCAGGTACACAAGGGAGATGGAGGATTAAGCGGCAGATTAACCTTCCTGACGGAGGAATATTGCCAGGCGGGTGAGGACGTTTCGGTATATGCCGGGGAGCTTGGAGAATTTTCGTGACAGTTCCTCTCTCGCTTCCGTATCACTGCTGCACCCGTGAACAGTTTCACGTGCCGTATCGATATATCCCTGAACTCTCATAACGGCAATCCGTCTCAGTTCATCATCATCGGGACATATGAGACGGCCGACCCTGTCTATATCTCCATTCTCCTGCAGGAAGAGCCTGAAACATTCACCCTGCAGATAGTAGGTCAGACTGCTCCGGTCGGTTAAAGGCGGTGCATCATAGAGACCCGACACCGCAAGGCTGGAGAGATTATCGGCTGCTGCCCGGATGTTGAAGCGATGGTTTTTCAGAATCCACATGACCCAGCTTCCCCTGGAATACCCTCCCTGCACCGATCTGTTCGCATGCTCACCACCTCTCGAAAGAAACTCTGCCGCGTCAGCGGCAGCCCGTCTGTCCGGCAGAACTGACTCTGGTAATTTCATCCTCTGCGGGAATGCATCCTCGAGCGCCCCGGCGTTGATGACTTTTCTCCCTTCCGACTGCAGGAGCACCCGTTCCATGATGTGGCGCAGTTCTCTGATATTGCCCGGAAAATCATAGAGTGTGAGATGTTCTATGAAGTTGTCGGCGAATTCAGGGAGGGGAAGGTTGTTGTCTTCCGCACATTGCCCCAGGAAGAAGGAGGCCAGGACAGGGATGTCCTCTTTTCTTTCACGCAGTGTTGGGATCCGAACCGGGTAGACGTAGAGACGGTAAAAGAGGTCTTCCCGGAATGTACCTTCCTGAACCGCCCTGTGCAGATCTCTATTGCTTGCCGCGATGACCCTTACGTCCACTTCAATGGTCGCCGCACCACCGATCGGGCGGAAACGTCGCTCCTGCAGAACATGGAGAAGACGGCTCTGTGCAGAGGGAGGGAGGTTGCCTACCTCATCGAGGAAAAGCGTTCCGCCATCGGCAAGTTCAAAGACTCCCTTTCTGTCCAGGTCCGCTCCAGTAAAAGCTCCCTTGTTATGACCGAACAGCTCGCTTTCGATCAATGTTTCGGGAACGGCTCCGCAATCCACTTCGATAAATGGTCCCTCCCTGCGCGGCCCCATCTTATGAAGAACTTCGGCGGTGAGCTGCTTGCCGGTGCCGGTGTCTCCTTCCAGCAGAACCGTACAGGATGCAGCGGAAATAGTGCTCAGGTGCCTGAACAGTTCGAGAACGGCCCGGCTTTCACCTATGATATCCTGCAGGGCAGGATGCCTCTGTCTATAAGCACCGACCGATCCGGAACTCGCCGGCTCTTCAGTTACGGGAACCGTTGACAGTTTCCCGAAAGCCATTGCAACGAGATAACCGACAGAACCAAGCAGGTTCAGGAGAAAAGGCTCATAGGTTCTGTCGAGGAAATTCGGCCCCAGCGTTATGAGACCGCTTAAATTGCCGCCTGCAGCCAGCGGTACCAGAAGCTCCGGATCCTTCTCCAACAACCTGGCGGGAATTGGAATATCCTCCCTGTGATCGGAAGACACTTTCGTCGAAGAGTAACCATTATTCAGCAGGAAAGGTCCCGATCTGTCGGTGAGAGCCTGAATACAGCTTTCAGATAGTCTGGACGGATGTGAGTTGAATATATCGAAGCCGCACCCCTGAAAGGGGTACAGGTTGTTGTTTTCATCGATAAGCCAGATTACGCCCCATCTGGCTCCGGTCAGTCCCATTACTGCAGTCAGTACATCGAAGGTCATCTGATCCTGTGCCGGAGACCCCTGGAGCAATCGACTGACTTCATAGAGGGTTGTCAGTTCGAATAATCGCTGGGAGGAGACGACCTCTGGTTCTTCAGATATTGGTCCGGTTGCCATAATATCGTGCTTCCTTCTTTTCTGAATATATCGAGGCATGATACTGCCTGCTTTTTAGCAAGTACGGATCGTCAATAACCAGAGTTTCACGATTTCTAATTGAAGAGTACGACCTGAAATAAAAAGACGGACACTCCCGGTACAGAAGTGTCCGCCGCGATCTCACCTGTGATACTTTGAGGTGCGCCTCGTATATAATAGTTGATCAGGGCACCCAGGTGGACAGGGCGAGAACTGTCTCGGTGACAGTGAACTTCATGTCGACGTCACTCCCGTCGTCAACCAGCATGGGTACGGTGGTTGAAACGGTTATTATCGACTCGTAGATCCTGTAATCGTAACCCATCGACTGGAGCAGTTCCTCCAGTATTGGAGCAAATTCCGGGTATTCCACACCGGCCGGAATCGACTTTGCTACTGATGCTGGAGCCAGGCGGGTCTGTGTTATTTCGATTATCTCGGGATTACGCTCGGTGACGATAATCGCTGCATCTTCGGCTTCGTCCCTGACATAACAGCCCTGCTGATCCAACCAGGCTGATGCAACAACAGCAGCCAGATCAGTTATTGGATCAGCTTTCAGTATTGTATCAGCCTCGGGTCCGATCTTCAGGGCAAGGGAACCATCCGGAATGACATTCTGGTCCTGTTCAGGACCTGAGGGAGCATTGCTGCAGCCTGCAAGAAGTGCAAGAACAGCAACTGCAATCGTGAGGCGCTTCATCGTTATTAACCTCCTGAATTCGTTTAATAATCCACCCAACCCAGTGGTGTTGATTTAACACCTGGCGGCACCTGCCTTGATGGGGTGCGGGTCTCCGCCATCCAATGCTGATATAGAAACGCAATTATCATGCCAAATCTTATGAACGCTACTTAAAGTATCTATCTGAAAAGACTATTTTGTTGGCATGCAACAAGTTAGCAGGCACATACAGATGCATGTCGTCCGTGGCAGCACAGTTGATCCTCCGCACTCTATCCGCAATCGGTGGCTGATTTTTTCCGCAGTTGTAGAAACGCCGGCAGGCTTTCGGCTAAATTCTAACCATGAATAAGAACACCAGATTGATAGAGAATTTAAGCCGGGACTATATCGAAGAATTCCCCTGCGCCAGGCAGGAGTTCGAGCGGGCTAAAAAATATCTGATCGATGGTGGAAGCCATACTCTGCGACTGTTCGAGCCGGCTCCCTTCAGGGTTGTAGAAGCGAGAGGCTCGTGTGTAACCGACAGTGACGGGCACGAGATACTCGACTTCTGGCAGGGTCATTACGCAAACATACTGGGTCACAATCCACCTCTGATCACCAAAATCCTGGCCCGCAGTTTCGAAAACGGATATGGACTGCATACCGGGATCACAGAGAATCTTCAGACCGACTATGCCGCCCTGCTGCTGCAACTGATCGGTGCCGAAAGGATACGGTTTACCTCCAGCGGAGCACTTGCGGACATGTATTCGGTAATGCTGGCCCGTGCATTTACCGGAAGGCAGCTGATTCTCAAGGCCGGCGGTGGGTGGCAGGGAGCCCATCCGCTGACACTGAAAGGGGTTTCATACAGGGATGGTTACGATCACGGTGAATCTGAAGGTCTGTCACCAGACGAACTCGAGAGTGTGATCGTAACCCGATACAACGATCCTGAAGATCTATCCGAAAAATTCAAGGATTTTGGCGATAGTATTGCCTGTCTGATCATCGAGCCGTGGATGGGGATGGGAGGATTCATGGCCTCCACATCTGAGTACCTGCGAACGGCCAGGGAACTGACACGGCAATCAGGGAGCATCCTGATCTTCGATGAAATCATTTCCGGATTCCGTTTCTGTGCAGGTGGTGTTCATAAGCTGTATGGGGTACAGCCAGATCTATCTACTTATGCAAAGATCATAGGCGGTGGTATGCCCCTGGCTGCAGTAGCCGGTCGAGATGACATTATTACCCTTTGCAGCCCCGGGAGTCAGAACCAGGTTAAATTCGACGGTGGAACTTTTTCAGCCCACCCCTCGGCACTTCTTGCGGGCATTACACTCATTGAATACCTGGCAGAACATGAGAAGGAGATATATCCGCGACTGGGGATGCTCGGGGAGAAGATGAGAAGAGGAGCCGAAGAAGCTTTTGCCCGGGAGGGGATATATGTGAAATGCACAGGGTATGGAAACGAAGTCGTCCCTGACAGTTCGCTCGGAATGATCAACTTCCCTCTTCGGGAGGAAACCGATCTGAGTTCTCCCGGGCAGGTCTGGAATCCGGAAGTATGCGATGTTGACAGGCGGGAAAAAGTATTGAAGCTGGCATTCCTGCTGGAAAGAGTACACGTGATGCACGGTCTGGGTGTTCTTTCCACAGAACATACCGAAGAGGACCTTGAATGGTTCTTTTCAGCCTGTGAAGGTGCCGCCCGCAGAATTCAAGAGGGTCTCAAATAGAAGGTCGACAGGGAACAGATGGTCCAGTCGATGCGGAGAGGCTCATCGGGAATGAAGATCTCTAACCGGCAGCCACTGCACTATCGATCCTGTTCTCTGAGTCTGCTTGGCCGCGGGCAGTTTTTACCCCATAATCAGCGGAAGAGTTATCGATCTCTCTCATTAAGTGCTCCGCTCCGTAATCACGGAACGGTGTACTTAGGAGCCTGTCGGAGTAAGCCACCGGCTGCGGTCTGCGCCGGCAACCGGCCGACGGCGTTGGCTTTCGCCGGATGTCCTCAACGTAGCACAGTGGCTACG
>VAPB010742663.1_pt1 | contig 10595 bp, 17 predicted proteins | sample 3395101 | NCBI WGS metagenome assembly VAPB01 (sample SAMN08290433, study PRJNA428436) | hydrothermal vent metagenome | isolation source: Deep-sea hydrothermal vent chimney | place: Indian Ocean: Southwest Indian Ridge | reverse complement strand
GTCTCTTCTCCGTCCAGTACCACTTCAATAACGAAGGGAATACCAAACGAAGCCTTGAGTTGAACACCGTCCACATTCGCAGCAAGGTCAGTACCCCCCATATCCTGTTCTTGTATTTGATTTTGAGGGTCCTGTAGCATGAGCCCCGTCAAGAGGTCGATTTGCTCTATCTCCAAGTCTCGTCCATGTTTTCGTGTCACTGAAAAAGCCATCTAGTGTCTCCTGTCGGCTCTTGATTGTAAGATGGCCCAGAGAGGCCGAATGTCTCGCACCTGACGCTCCCTGGAACCCGTTCCCATGACACATTATAGCGTCTAGGGCGGTGTAAGTCAAGGGCGAGAAAGTTTTTTTATCTCCAACCTTGACATTTGAGGCGGTCGCCGCTATGCTTAAATCGAGGGCGAAAAGGGCACCAATTACTCGGTTGCCGCTACGGATTAAAGAGAGTTTGTAATGGTAGCAGAGTGGCATATAAAGGCAGCAGAGTGTCGGATGGCCGCAAAAGTCTGTGCCCGCGTGTACGAAGAGTTGAATGACTTCATTGAGGAATTACAGATAGACTTGGACGACGGCGGATTCGATGGTCTCCGAATCGAGACCTTATATCAATTCAAGGAACGACTAATAGAAATCTTGCCGTTCGACCCGGAGGAAGTATAATGGCAACAGAACGAGAAGCCAGCCTTGAAGTCGAGATTCGACACCTACAAAGAATGCTAGTAATGGCACAAGATACGATTGCCGTCCAGTGTCGGACTAGTGACCGGTTCTGGACGATAATCTGCGAGCTTCTGGCAGGGAAGGAAAAGTAATGGGAACGGAAGCCCTTTCTCTTGACGTTACCCAGCTTGATCGGGACAAGACATGCACTCGGTGCAATCTGCACGAAGAGTGCAAGACCGTCTGCATCCCGACCACGCTTCACGGTTTCTACAGCGGTTTGTCCCAGAAACAACGTGCGGTGCTGATTGTTGGTGAAGCACCCGGCGGAACCGAGGACCTTAAAGATCAGCCCTTTGTTGGGCCGTCCGGTCATGTCCTACGGAAGTTGTACATTGACTTCTTCAAGTTGGATGAGAGAGCCGACGTATACTGTGGGAACGCAGTGCGGTGCCGCCCACCCGGGAACAGGACCCCAAATAAGACCCAGTTGAAGGCATGTTATGTCTTCTTACTTGCTGACGTCGTAAGACTCCAGCAAGAATACGATGAAGTCCTGGTCCTGGCAGTGGGCGGCCCCGCCGCCCGCTCAGTATGGGGTACATCCCTTAAGCAAGCGTTTATGAAACAGGGAAACTTTACGGACTGGCACAATCTTGTGAAGGAACCGGACCCAGTGCCCAAACCGGTACGGGTATTTGCAACCTATCACCCGGCGTTTATCCAGCGGGAACCGTCATCCGGCCTGTCTGTCAAACGACATATGCAGATGTTGGTAGATTATCTAGACGGCAAATTGGGATACGAACTGCCAGACCTGTTGGATATTGACATCGCTCCAATGCCCCCTAAATATAGGTTGCGACGTCTGTCCCTAGACATCGAGACCTACGGTATTGTAAAGGGGTGCCCCAAACAGCACTTCTTTCACCCGAAACTCTCGGTCAGGCGTGACTTTGTGGGCGTGAAGAGTTTGGTACAGACGTGCGGGCTGACCTGGCGATCCCCTTCAGGTCAGCTTACGCACTGCCTTTTTTATATGCATAGAGTTGACCACCGCCGCCGACTGTGGGCCTGGATCAAGAAGTGTCGAGGCGAAGAAGGTTTTGAGTTTCTCTTAGGTCAGAACATAGTATTCGACCTGATGTACCTTCGCTACGCATACAAAGAGGCCCGCATACTATTAGAGGACCCGTTGCCGATTATGGACCTGATGATCTTCAACTACCTACATGACGAAGGTAGGCCCGAGAAGTCTCTCAAGGCCCTGGCTCCGTTATTTCGGGTGTCGAAGTATAAGGAAACGCATATCAACGGGGAGTATCGACGATACGCCAACAATCTCGTTCCCGAGTTGGCTCAGTACAACTGTCAAGACACAGCGTCTACCCTGCGAATAGCGGAGAAGCTAGAGTCAGAGATCCAGGGATTCTATGGTAGAGACACCAAGAAGCTGAGTCCTTTCTGTATGAAGTGGTACAGCCAGTTGTTGTGGTTGATAGTTTGGATGCAGGAGAACGGACTTAGAATGGACAAACCTAAGCTCGACTCTTTATTTGCCAGGAACGAGAAGGCTCTTAGTGCTATTATGCGGACCGGTCGTGAACTATACGATATGCCTCTCCGTGGTAAGGGATCAGAGCGGGCTAAACGTCACATGATGAATGAGGCTGTTGGTGCTCTGGAAGATCAGGGTATTGAGGTCCCCGAAATGGAACTAACCGATAAGAAGGGGGAGGTTCGATTTTCGGCGAATAACCGTAATGCACTACTAGACGTTATGCCACACGACTGGCACCAGTACAAGCACCTAAAATTGTTTGGGGCTTATCAAGACGTATCCGGTATCATGGATCGCTACCTTTATCCCTTGTTGGTGGGGGGCGGGAAGAAGCATGACAACCGGGCCAGTGTTCTCCTCGATGGGTTCTGCTATCCCCGGTGGTTCCCTGTCCCTAGCGAGTTTGAGGACCACACGACGGGCGGTACGAAGCAAGCCCGTATCGTGGCCAAAGGCCCTCCTTGTCAGACCTTCCCGCCCCCCGTGAAGAAATGTATCCGGGGTCGATTTAGGGATGGTTGGATGATCTGGTTCGACTATTCCCAAATAGAGTTACGGGTAGCAGCCTTGTTGTCCAATGATCCGCCAATGATGCGGTCCTTCCGGGAGAATACCGACTTGCATCGGCAAACTGCCGTACTCATGTTCGGCAATAACATTGTAAATCATGTACAGTTCAAGTCCGTGCACAGGCAAGCGGGTAAGGTGTTCAACTTCCGTGCTTTATATCGAGGAGGAGTCAAGAAGGCTCAGACCTCTTTAATGAAAGATCACGGTATCCAATTGGGGCTCTCTGAGATTGCCGCCATTGACAATGCATTTTGGAGGCGGCATCATGTTCTGCGTAAATGGCAGGATGATCTTGTGAAGTTTGTACAGAATCGCGGATTCTACGAATTACCCTTAATTGGGCAGTCAAGGTTATTCCTGGGAGGAAAGAAGGCTAAAGAGAAGAAGCTTAATGAAATCGTGAATCTGCCGGTTCAGGCTATTGCCGCCGACATCATGTTGTCGGCTCAGTATGCCTTGTGGTCGGCCTTCCGAAGGGCCGGTTTTCAAGCCGTAGTTTCCTGTAATGTGTACGATGCCGCCCTCATTGAGTGTCCAAAGTACGAGATTTATCGGGTCCGGAAGGTCATGGCGGCAATACTTCCAAATCCACCGTTCTATGCAGCCTTGTGTGATGAATTAGGGCGTACCCTGCCGCTAGAATTCGAGGCGGAGGAAAGGCGTGTTGCGTCTTGACTTAAGCTGTCGGGGGTACTATAATAAGGATGCCCGCCTTTACTAGGACCCGATGCGAGAATACTGATGACTGAACAATCTCGAATAACCCTGCCCGACCTACATCTACCATTCCATGATAAGAAGCTCTTAGAATGTTGGATGACCCGGCTGGAGTCGACTTCTTGGGCAGGAGTGGACATTATGGGGGATTATATCGATTGCTACACCCTTAGCCGTTTTGATAATAATCCCACACGAAAAAACAACTTCCAAGCAGAAATAGATATAGGACATACTCTTCTGGAGCAGATACGTCTAGAAGCACCAGATGCCGACATCCGTTACTCTGAAGGAAACCATGAAGATCGGTTACGAAAAGTTCTCTGGGGAAGATGTCCCGCGTTAGCTCACTTGCGTAATCTTAACATACCCGAGGTTATGGGCTTGACGGACCTAGATGTTAAGTGGCACAGTACACAGAATCCGTATCAGATTGGTGGTCTTTGGTACACTCATGGAGACGTTCTCCGAAAGCATGCGGGAATGTCGGCCCGAGCCAAGTCTGAGACGATGAACGGTCCCGTAATTATTGGACACACCCATCGAATGGGATGGTCTCCATTCACTACACACGCTGGCACGCAGGATGCTTATGAAGTAGGACATATGACGGACCCGACCCAATTGGATTATGTGCGGAATACATTCAATTGGCAAGCCGGGTGGGCCGAGGTGCACTTCAAGAACAACTTCCACTGGGTGAATTTCTACCGGGTGGTTGATCGTGGACGGGAACGAGTCGTAGTCGGACCAGAAGGAGTAATAGGGCAATGGCGGACAAGACGGTAGAGAAGGTTGAATGCCCCCTGTGCCAGGGCTTGGGGATCGAGTCAGATGAGCACGAGTGGCCTATCTGTGACTGTCCCCAGTGTGGAGGCTACGGGGTGGTAGATAAAGCCCTGCTTTAAGTATGGGAAAACCGCAAAGAACCAAGTTTTAGAATTTGGAAGGGAAACGCAATAATGACTGACGAATCGAAGCATAACTGCTGTCCCGGTTGTGAGGGGAGCGGATACTGGGAGGGACTAGAGGGAGATATCCCGGCGGACTGTCCTGTTTGTAATTCTCCGTTTTGGACCGGGCCAGGATACCGGGGTGAATATCGGTGTCCACACGGTATTGGACATGGCAATCATGTACACGGGTGTGACGGCTGTTGTAGTCGGGATGACTTTCCTTTAAGGGAGAAGGTAGATGATCCTACTAAAGATAGTAGTCGCGGGCTTTCTAGGATGGGTTGTGGGGAGAATCTCCCTCCAGCGAGAGTTGAGGAAGATGACAGAGAAGTACCAGATTGCGTGCAAGGCGGCTGATACCTGGCGGGGTGAGGTCGAAGACCTTGCAACTAGAGTGCGGGAAGAAAACAATGAGTAAAGGGGATACTCCTCGTCCTGTGAACAAGAAGAAGTATGATGCCAACTACGAAAGAGTGTTCGGCAAACGTGCGATCAAGACATGGACGGACGCTCCCGGGGTTGGAAAGAGAACTGGAGCAGACAGTGGATCGGATAATAAGTTGCCCGAAGCATCAGGTAGACAGTCTGATCCAAAAACTACAGAGATTATGGAAGGAGAGAGACTGTGAGCAAGCGAGAACAAACGTTGATAGAAAAGAGGCGAGAGCCTAAACTACTCGGTCCAATCACACGCCGCCAGCAAATAGCGGCGATCTGCCGAATGAAAGAGCAAGAGATTGCCGCCGCAGTAGCAGAGCGTATCCGCGAAGTTGTAAAGCAAGAGGTCGAACTGCAACTAGGGGCTATCAAGGAGACTATAATGGACCTGGAAAGGGACCTGGAGGCATGGCAGGACAAGGTGCTTTGAAACGAGCCCAAGATGAAGACCGTGGTAACGATCGATCGGAATGAGCAGAAGGCTCTCCGGTTTAGTAAGACAATCAAGTGGTACAAGGGTAGAGGGGCGACGGGCCAGACTGTAATTGTAAGGACTGAAAGGAAAGTCCTACCAGCAGGTGACTATTGTCTTAAGGGGGAGGCTGAATCATGTCTGATAGAGAGAAAAGGTTCCCTACAAGAACTCTCTCAGAATTTATTGAGCGAGGACTATACCCGTGCAATGGATGCGTTTCAGAGGCTCTCCGATACAACGGCGAACCCTTATTTGGTCGTCGAGTGTGCGGCGGCGGAGTTGCGGACGCCTACCCGATGGTGTCAGGAACCTGCACGAATTGTGGATTCGTTGTGTGGTCTAATGGAAAGATTCGGGTTTCGTCTGATCTTATGCGGGAAATGTGTAGACGTGAAGCAAAAGAGGACCGTCGGCGATCTGATGTTGAGACTGATGTTGGCCCACGCATACCAACAGGAGGTAGACACGACATGCGACACAGTGATAGCAAAACTAACTTCGGAACTGGAGCACACCGAGACACCGACGAAGGGAAGGGGAAGCCCAGCTTGATTAGTCCCGTACTAATTCATAGACTTGGAATACATCTTGCTAAGGGAGCGAAGCACTACGGAGCCGACAACTGGATGAAGGGGATGCCGTACCGCCGAACAGCCGATAGTATGATCCGGCACATCTTCCAGTGGCTAGCAGGTGACGAAGAAGAGGATCATCTTGCCGCTATCTGCTTCGGGGCCATGTGCCTTATGACCTACGAATCTGACAAAGTTCTAGATCAAAAGCTAGATGATCGGGATGAGGACTTGAAGAAAATTCTCACCTCGATCTTGATTTCTCCGTCTTCGGACGCTACACTTCAAGTAGCTTCCGTTCACGAAAGCGTGGACGAGTTTGTGAAGTCCCAAAAGCAATCAAAGCTTTGCGAGTGTAAAGGAACTTGTGGTGGCTTAACTTGCCAGGACGGCGGAATATGTCTAGACTGTCGGGATAAAGGAATTATTAACATTTCTCACTCTAAGGATAAAACTTATGGCTCTAGATAAAGACAAGGCAGTTAACACCAAGACGTACCCACTTACAGTGAAGTGCCGGTCCGGGATGTCGGACACCACCGATACAAAAGGAAAGATGGGGACGGGAGTCCCTAAGTCCACCGTCAAGTTCTTCAAGGATGTTCGCAAACCACTTATCCGTTCCAGTCCCCTCTCGTGCTTAGAGCACTGCCCAAGGAAGTTCCTCTATGAATACAAGTTGGGTATCAAACCTCGTCGGTATGAATCGGCTCTTACGATGGGTACGATCGTTCACAAGGTACTTGAAGCGTTGTTTACGGGTCAGCCGCCAACCGAAGCCCTTTCGGTTTGTGAGCGTCTCCTTATGAAGGAACAGCAGAGGTTAATTGACGATGCGGGAATGGATGGGTTCCTTTCTACTGGTGAGGCTCTTGACCCAGTGCTCAAGAAGCTAGAAGAGGACTACCAGAAGGCTCGGGCAACCGGCCTCGTGTTCTGGCAATTCATCCCCTTCAACGCCGAGGAGTGGGAGGTTCTACGTACTCCGGATAATGAGCCGATGATTGAAGTCATCATGGAGTGCGAGTACCCCGGACTGAACCGTCCGATCCGATGCCCGTGTGACTTGGCCCTTCTGCACAAGCCGACCGACGAAGTTTGGATCATCGACTATAAGACCACCTCATTTGACCCAAAAAAGCGTGCAATCCCTACACAGATTAGTGCTCAGCTGAAGCTGTACCGGTTGGTGCTTCAGTCCCATCTAGATGCGTGGGCTGAACAAAAACTGGCCTCCAAACACAAGGCGGCGGGATCGATGCACGCAATCATTAAGAAGCCGGGGATCAAGTTCTGTAAGAAGGACGCAAACTTCGAGGCGTACATTGAGCGACTGGTCCAATGGTACAAGGATAAGGACGAAGCAGACCCTGAGAACCCACCTCTTATCTTGGACCCGAACCGATTCACTGGTCCCCTTATGACCACCGAGTTGTGGGGCAGGCTCAAGCAGTATTGTAAGGCGGCAAATGCACAGCCCAATATTCACCACTTCTATCGGGCGGGGGAGTCGGCATGTCTCCAGTATAATCGTGTGTGTCCGTTTATGAGACTCTGCAACAGTTGCCCAAGTATGTGGCCAGATCTCGTAGAACAGCAGTACCAGATCAACTTTCGAGAGGACGATGAGAATGCAGGCACTAACTAACAAACTATGTGGGGCTGTCCACCGGGCACTGTGCTACATAGGTATCCACGCACCAGAAAGGATTTTTATGTCTAACGACAAGTTGGAGGACTTCAAACCGAAAGGGTGGCTCTGTGCTATCTGTACCAAAACATGGGAGGAGAACTAATGCTGAACTTTCAGGGAATGAATCGGGAGTATCGAGAAAGGATCATGTGGAAAGGACGAGACATGATGGACCAGATCATCCTAGACCACTTGTTCAAGGGTGGCGAATTCGATGCCACTAAGATTACGAAGAAGTTTGGCACAGTTGTCCGAATCGCACAGTTGGTAACGGACTTGGAGATTGGTACAGGATTGAACCCTTTGGAGGAGAAGAAAGATGACGAGAACGATCAAGGAGTCAAATTCCGTAGCGTCCCTGTCAACCCCGACACTAGCCCCGACGAGAATGAAGTCGATAATCTCAGGACGGGAAATCCCAAAGGACCTTCAGGGTGTGTCGGGAGTAAGAGCTGGGTTTGTCATTCCGACAGTACAGCAGATCAGACTGACGATAACGGGGCAGCCCGGAGCGGGGAAGTCCACCCTCCTCAACAGCAATCCGTACCTACTGAGCCTGGACCCGGAACGGGGCGGGGACACAGCGGCGGACCCGAAAGCACTTAGGTTCACGCCACCCCCAGAAACAGACGAAGCAATGCTAGACCAGGCATACTTGACGTTTGTGGATCGTGTCATTGCCCGTAAGCGGCGAGGAGCAGATGATGTCCGAATGATTTGTATCGATACAATCGACGAATTGATTAGTATCTTCCAGCGAGCCCTGTGTATTCGGGAAAAAGCCCTTGACGTGGGGGACATTGGTGGAGGTCACGGAAAAGGTTACTTCATTGTTCGGGACCTTATCTTTGGGATGTTGGATAAGATTCATCGGGCTGGTTTAGGATGGGCCATCATTGCTCACACTTGTACCAAGACGGTAAAAGTGGGAAAGGATGAAAAACAGATTTCTGGCTTGGCAATTAGTAGCTCCTACCAACGTGCAGTGTTCCAGAAGTGCGAGCATATGCTGTTCGTTGAACACGGAGTGAAGACTATCACAGGAAAGAAGAAAGTCAAGGTTGTACAAGGGAAACGAGTCGAGAAGCCTGGAACAACGGAGATTGTAAAGGTACGAAAACTCAAGACAAGACCAGGAGGATTATGGCAGGGAGGAGACACAAACGACGTGAAGGTACGGGTTCCCATAAAAGACGAGATAGTTCTACCCAAAGAGGGTGGTTGGGACCTGTTTACAAAGGCTTATGAGGACGCCTGTCAACTTTTAACGAAGGAGAATCGTGTATGAAGTGGTATGGGATGGACGAGGACGAGGACTTTCAAGGCATACTTACTGCCGAAGATCGATTTCTAGACTTAGAGAATGTGGAGGTTGGGTTCGATGACGGAGTGCCCACCACGATTATAGTGGAGTTAACGAACGGAACTTGTGTTTGTTTCTGTTCCCGACACGTTGATAGTAACGGCACTCGGGAGCAGTTGCACGTTTCTATTTTGAAAGAGGAGAAGTCGGATGTCTGACGATGCTTTTTTGGAAGTCCTGGCTGGTTGTACCGAGGTCGCTCAGGGTATGGACCTCTCGGACGATGGTTGGATGCCGCCGAACGGGAACTTCGACGTAAGGGTCGAAGATGTCGCGGCCGGTATCAAGGAAAAAGACGGTGTAAATAATGCGTGGATCAAGCCCATCTTCACCGTTCTTGACGGAGAGTTTCAGGGTCGTACATTCAGCGACTACTACTGGATTCAGCCTGGATTGATAGAGCCGTCTATCAGTCTCAAGAATCTGTGCCGTTTCGCCACATGTCTCCAGGGCAGCGAAACGAAAGACCCGATCGAAGCAGCGGAAATCGCCAAGGCATCGATCGGAGAGTTCCTCAGTGTTGAAGTATACCGTACTACCTCGAAGAAAACAGGTAAGACTTACCCAAACATTCGGTTCTTGGCTCGCCTTGAGGCGACTGAGGAAGACGTCGAGACTGAGGAAGCAACCTCCTAGTAATGGGAACGAGTCGGGAGCAGACGGCTCCGAGCGGGTCGTCTCTCCCCTCTTTTTGTGGGTGAGCATGACACTGCATACTACCGGAGAACCGCTAGTACCGGTCGGGACGCTCAGGGAGTTCGAGTCTCCCCACCCGCATTAAAAGAAGAAGATTATGAAACCTTACCGCAATCCTTTCGAGTGGCATCGTACTAGTGATCCCTGTCCGAACTGTATAAAGACTTTGCGGGGTAAAATTGTAGGCCCGAAGGCTGAGTGCCGTTTATTCTGTGTCCGGTGTCACTGGTCCGGAAATACAGATATTCTGCGAGGGATTCACAAGGCTCATTTCCAAGCCCTCCTACAAGACCCGAAAGTAATAGAGTTTATGAGAGGGTTACCCCCGACAGAGTTCGTTGGGTATGATACACTCTCTTGTACCGCTAATATTATTGGGATTGTGGGGATACAAGAAAAGGCGATCTCGCCATGAAGGTCACGGAGCACAATACGATTACGGTGAACGCGAGCCTGCATCCATGCGGGCATCGGTATGAACATGAGGGACCGTGGAGTCTCCGTGTCGGTGTGCGTTCTCAACCGACGATAATCCATAACTGGAAAGCCAAGCAGGTCCTCTTAAGTATTGAGCAACCAAACACAAAAGATAACTTCACTTTAATTAGGGTGATGTATCTCAAGAGCGGGCAGAAAAAACCCTCCTTTGTGGCAGGCTGCAAATTTCATCGAGTAAGATGGAGACGCCGCCGGGATGAAGTAATCGAGGTGAAGCTAAAGAAAAAAATGGGCAACCCGTTCCCACACCCAATGCCTGTTGGTAAATATGACGGTTCATGCATGTATGACGTGGGCGGGGGATTCGCAGTTTTTGTTCTCCAGGCGATGACTCTCCGCAAGGAACCGGAGCTGTCCAAGCCGAAGATTATTATCACTCCGGGAGATACAGAATAT
>VAPB010579486.1_pt1 | contig 10614 bp, 6 predicted proteins | sample 3395101 | NCBI WGS metagenome assembly VAPB01 (sample SAMN08290433, study PRJNA428436) | hydrothermal vent metagenome | isolation source: Deep-sea hydrothermal vent chimney | place: Indian Ocean: Southwest Indian Ridge | reverse complement strand
GGAGCCTGGTCTGGTTGACTCACCACCGATATCGAGAATATCGGCACCATCGTCGATCAATCGCCTGGCGTACTTTAAGGCTTTATCGGTGGTATCGAATCGACCACCATCGGAAAACGAATCGGGCGTGGTATTAATCACGCCCATCACCCTGACCCGGTTCGATCGCCGTTGCTTGCTCATAAACAAGCTAGTACCAGATATTGTTAATGCAGTTTAGCCGGGTCCAGCATACTTGTATCGGTATCGTCATCGGCTTTCGAATCCTTTGAAGTTGTGCCTCCCTTGCCGGACGAATTTTTTTCGTCATCACCCCAGTCCTGGGGTGGACCGGGTACCTTACCCTCCATAATGGAATCGATCTGGCTTGCATCGATAGTTTCGTACTTCATCAGGGCATCGGCCATCAGATGGAGTTTATCTTCATTGTCCTTCAAGATATCAACTGCACGCTGGTAGTTTCGATCCACCATCATACGAATTTCTGAATCGATCGCCTGCGCCGTATCATCGGAGACCGTTTTCTGCCTCCCCATAGTCTTACCGAGAAAGATCTCGCCCTCGTCTTCGTTATAGGATAAAGGACCCATGCGATCCGACAAACCCCATTGGGTTACCATACTACGCACAATACTGGTGGCTCGCTCGATATCGTTGGAGGCACCCGTGGTAATCGCATCTTCTCCAAAAATTAGTTCCTCGGCGATACGACCTCCGTAAAGGGCGGAAACCTGGCATTCCAGGAGTTTTTTACTAAAGCTGTAACGGTCGTCTTCCGGCAGAAACATGGTCACTCCGAGCGCACGGCCACGCGGAATAATACTGACCTTATAAACTGGGTCGTGCTCCGGCACCAACCGTCCAACGATGGCATGTCCTGCTTCATGGTAGGCCGTGAGTTTTTTCTCCTCTTCTTTCATGATCATAGACTTGCGTTCCGCGCCCATCATGATTTTGTCTTTGGCGCGCTCGAATTCGGCCATGGTCACTACTTTTCTGTTTGCTCTGGCGGCAAATAAAGCCGCTTCATTAACCAGGTTTGCAAGGTCGGCGCCTGAAAACCCCGGGGTACCCCGGGCGATTACCATTGGGTCGACACTCTCTGCCGATGGTACCTTGCGCATATGAACTTTCAAAATCTGTGAACGTCCACGCACGTCGGGCAAAGGTACAACGACCTGTCGGTCGAAGCGACCAGGGCGCAATAAAGCGGGATCAAGCACGTCGGGTCGGTTGGTTGCTGCGATTACGATCACACCTTCATTACCTTCGAAACCATCCATTTCGACCAGCAACTGGTTCAGGGTCTGTTCGCGTTCATCGTGTCCACCACCCAGTCCGGCGCCACGATGACGACCCACTGCGTCTATTTCGTCGATAAAGATGATACAGGGTGAATGCTTTTTAGCCTGTTCGAACATATCGCGTACGCGCGAAGCGCCGACCCCTACGAACATTTCGACAAAATCAGATCCAGAGATATTAAAAAATGGAACTTTCGCCTCACCTGCAATTGCCTTGGCCAATAAGGTCTTACCTGTACCCGGTGCACCCACCATCAATACACCCTGGGGGATTTTACCCCCGAGTTTCTGGAACTTGGAGGGATCGGTTAGAAATTCGACCAACTCTGCGACTTCTTCCTTCGCTTCATCGATACCAGCGACATCATTAAAACTTATATTGATCTGATCTTCGCCCAGTAAACGTGCTTTACTCTTGCCAAATGACATGGCGCCACGACCAGCGCCGCCACCTTGCATCTGGCGCATGAAGAAAATCCACAATCCAATTAATACGACGAAAGGGAACCAGCTGACAAAAATATGTGTGAGCAGCGAAGGCTGTTCAGGGGGCTTGCCAATGATATCGATATTGGCACGATCGAGATCGCCAATTAATGCCGAGTTATCGGTTTCGGGGCTATAAGTAGAAAACATGGTGCCAGAAATCAATTTGCCAGTAATATTCTGACCCTCGATCATCACTTCCCTGACCTGGCCCTGCTTTACCTGGGTCAAAAATTCTGAATAGATCAGGGTCTGACTGTTTGAGGAACGATCGCCAAAATTCTGAAATATCGACAACAATACGACGGCGATGACTACCCATAATATTAAATTCTTTGCTACATCATTCACTATTTAACACCCGTTGTGATCGCTCGCTACCGAGCTATGTATTATTTTACTGCTATTACTAACAGATACTAGCGTAATTTCTATCTCTATTTTTTACCTGATTCCACTACAAACTGCATATATTTCGCGTGATTTCGCTCTCGATGCTCTGGGTTTGCGGAATTTGACTCGGCTAAAGGTCTGTCTCACGCTCGACACCAAATCCTCAAAACCTTCTCCCTGGAATAATTTGACCACTAAATGACCATTTTGGTTTAAATTTTCCCTGGCCAGGTCAAACGCCAGTTCAGCCAGATACATCGATTTAGGCTGGTCCACGCTTCCCATACCACTTAAATTGGGGGCCATATCAGATAAAACAAGATCGAGTGATTTGTTGTCGATCAGCTTGAGAATCCGATCCAGGGTTTCCTGTTCGCTAAAATCACCCTGTATGAACTCAACACCCGCGATAGGTTCCATCGGTAACAGGTCGACCGCAATCAATTGACCCTGTGCATGCGCGAACTGGCTGACGTATTCGCTCCACCCACCCGGTGCGGCGCCCAGATCCAGTATAAATTGCCCCGGTTTTAAAATATGATCCTTTTGCTGGATTTCGATCAACTTGTAAACCGCGCGTGATCGATATCCTTCTTTACGCGCCTTCAGCACGTACGCGTCTTCGCGATGGTCTTTTAGCCATTGGTTACTACTTTTGGAACGTGACATCGGTCAATGCTGTGGTAATATGCGGCGCCCTTTGAAACACCTATAAGATGAACTTAAGTAAATCACAAATCAAGCGTCTACGCGCCGATTCGCAACGACTGAAGCTGAATCCCGTGGTAATGATTGGTCAAAACGGTCTAAGCGAGAACGTACAAAACGAAATCGATACTGCTCTTGCGCACCATGAATTGATAAAGATTCGCATACCTTCGCTGGATAAGGCTACAAAAATGTCGTTGATCGACTCTATATGTACTCCCCATCGGGCGATCCTGATACAGGCGATAGGACATGTGATCGTTATCTACCGGCGTAATGACAAAATCGATCGATTTGCTAAATTGCTAAAGGATTAATTACCGTCTTCCAATACTGATATCGTGCAAAAATCTTACTCTAAATGGATAGAAATTCTCTACGGCCCTTTTTTCAGGGTTATTGGCTTTTTTTACCGCGTCTATACGGCCAACCGTGCCCGCGTTGAAAGTTTCAAAACCAATGAATTTGTATCTTCATTCATCAAGTTCATGACGGTGGTAATCATGGTTGGGTGGTTCCTGATCTGGTACTTCGCGCCCGAAGAAAACGGAACCAGTCTGATAGACGAGGTCAAGCAAAGTATCGGACTCAACTCACCATCCGATTAAAACCGAGTTCACCGTCAATTTGCTTGCTTAGCGATAGTGTACCGCTGTAATTTCGTATTCCCTGATACCGCTCGGGGCTTCGACCGTCACATCTTCGCCCCCTTCCTTACCTATCAACGCCCTCGCAATGGGTGAACTGATGGCGATTCGATTTTGACTAATATCGGCTTCGATATCCCCGACTATCTGATAACTTACCTGTTCTTCGGATTCGACATCTATGAGGTCTACGGTACACCCGAACACTACGCGGTCGCTCTGGTTTAAACGGGTGACGTCGATAATTTGTGCGTTGGCCAAAGCGGACTCTACTTCGGCAATTCGACCCTCCATAAAACCCTGTTCTTCACGCGCGGCGTGGTATTCGGCATTTTCCTTCAGGTCGCCATGGTCCCTGGCGACCGCTATAGCTTCGATAACCTTCGGTCGCCGCACATATTTCAACTCTTTGAGTTCTTGTTTGAGCCTTTCCGCACCCTCTGCGGTCAGCGGTATTTGGTTCATCTTGCTTTCATCCTGATCTTCTTGAAAAGAGTATTAACGCGAAAATTGATCAACCATGCACAATTTCACGCAAATATACGAAATTTTCGGACTAATGTAACGATTGTAACCGATATACGTCTTCGATTTCACGGTGCGACATTGCCTGGCAGGTAGCCCTGCCCCCCGACAGTGTCGTGGTATAGCACACCGCATGCATCAATGCTTCCCTACGTATAGCATAGGAATCGGCGATTGCCGAGCGTCCTTCGGTGGTATTGACAATCAATACGACTTCATCATTCTTGATCATATCAACAATATGGGGTCGGCCTTCCTTCACCTTGTTGACGTGTTTGCATGCGACGCCAGCCGCCTGAATTACTCTCGCCGTACCGCCGGTAGCGACCAGGTTAAAACCTTTATCGTGCAGATCCCTGGCAATGTTGACGATGCCTTTTTTATCATTATCGCGAACGCTCAGAAATGCGGTTCCCGGTCGCGGAACCACGCCACCAGAAGCCATCATACCCTTGGCAAAAGCTTCGGCAAAGGTCTTGCCAATCCCCATGACTTCACCGGTTGATTTCATTTCCGGGCCGAGAATCGGATCTACACCCTGAAATTTAATGAATGGGAATACCGATTCCTTGACCGATATGTGATCTGGCACGACCTGTTTTGTGTACCCTTGCTGCGCCAGTGTCTGGCCCACCATGCATCTTGCCGCAATTTTCGCCAGCGGAACCCCGGTAGCCTTGGAGACAAAGGGCACGGTGCGTGAGGCTCGTGGATTAACTTCAAGAATATAAACTTCCTTTCCCTTAATCGCAAATTGAGTATTCATCAGCCCGACAACCTTCAGGGCCTGGGCCATTTGCCTAACCTGTTCGCACATTTTCTGCTGCATTTCATCCGACAACGTGTAGGGTGGCAACGAACAGGCAGAATCGCCAGAGTGAACGCCAGCCTGTTCGATATGCTCCATGAGCCCGCCAATTAACACGTTTTCACCGTCACAAACAGCATCGACATCTACCTCGACCGCTTCATCCAGAAACCGATCGAGTAAAATTGGAGAATCATGTGCCATCAGGACTGCATTATTCATGTAGCGCGCCAGGTCTTCCTGGTCGTACACAATTTCCATAGCCCGACCACCCAGCACATAGGATGGCCGGACCACGAGAGGAAACCCAACCTGTTCGGCGAGGCTCGGTGCGGTTTCGGCATCAAAAGCTATTCGATTGGGCGGCTGTAACAAGTCGAGTCGATTTATCATCTGCTGAAACCGTTCGCGGTCTTCGGCCATATCAATCGAATCGGGTGGGGTGCCTATGATCGGCACACCCGCTGTTTCGAGTGCGCGAGCAAGATTGAGTGGTGTCTGACCGCCAAACTGGACTATTACCCCTTTCGGTTTCTCAAGCTGTATCACTTCGAGTACATCTTCAAAAGTTAGCGGCTCGAAATACAGACGATCAGAAGTATCGTAATCGGTCGAAACCGTTTCGGGATTGCAGTTGATCATGATGGTTTCAAATCCGTCTTCACGCATCGCCATCGCCGCGTGTACGCAGCAATAATCGAATTCGATCCCCTGGCCAATTCGGTTTGGTCCACCGCCGAGTACGATTATTTTCTCCCTGTCGCTCGGATCGGCCTCGCATTCCTGTTCGTAACTCGAATATAGGTAAGCGGTCGACGACGCAAACTCTGCCGCGCAGGTATCGACCCGCTTATAGACCGGGCGCACCCCCAGATTACGTCGCAAAGCTGCGATTTCGAGTTCATCACTTTCGAGTAATTTTGCCAGCCGCCGGTCGGAAAACCCCCGCCGTTTTAGTCCTCGAAAGTCTTCGGCACCGAGTTCTGTCGCTTTGATTCCCACGAGATCCGATTCGGTGTGAAGCAAGTCTTCGATTTGCGCTAGAAACCAGGGATCGATGGCGGTATATTGATAAATCTTTTCCAGACTATATCCGGATCGAAAAGCGTCCGCGACGTACCAGATACGCTTTGCGCCTGGTAATCTGAGTTCGGTACGATAAAGGTCTTCGAGTTCATCCTCGCTCAATTTCTGATCGACGATTTCGTCCAGTCCATCGACACCCGTTTCCAGCCCACGCAAGGCCTTCTGGAAAGACTCCTGGAAACTACGCCCTATGGCCATGACTTCGCCAACCGACTTCATCTGGATCGAGAGCCTGTTGTCAGCCTGCGGAAATTTTTCGAAAGTAAATCGTGGCACCTTGGTTACCACGTAATCGATCGTCGGTTCAAACGACGTTGGCGTAATGCCGCCGGTAATATCGTTTTTCAATTCATCCAGGCTATAACCCACTGCCAGTTTCGCCGCCACCTTGGCAATCGGGAATCCAGTGGCCTTGGATGCCAACGCCGACGAGCGTGAAACCCGGGGGTTCATCTCGATAATGATCATTTCACCGTTTTTCGGATTTACTGCGAACTGGACGTTGGAACCGCCGGTTTCGACACCTATCTTACGCAACACCGCGAGCGAGGCATTACGCATAATCTGGTATTCCTTGTCGGTCAGAGTCTGCGCTGGCGCAACGGTAATCGAATCACCGGTGTGAACACCCATCGGGTCCAGATTTTCAATCGAGCATATGATGATGCAATTGTCTTTCTTATCTCGCACCACCTCCATTTCAAATTCTTTCCAGCCCAGCACCGAAGTTTCAATCAGTACTTCGTTGGTGGGCGACAGTTCCAGCCCACGCCTGATGATGTCCTCGAATTCCTCGCGGTTATAGGCGATGCCGCCCCCGCTACCTCCCATGGTAAACGATGGTCGAATAATCACTGGAAACCCTATTTGCGACTGGCCTTGCCAGGCCTCTTCGAGGCTGTGCGCGATGAACGCTTTCGGCGTGTTCAACCCAATCTCGGTCATGGCCTCCCTGAATTGCTCGCGGTCTTCTGCCATATCGATGGCTTTACGACTCGCGCCAATCATTTCTACCTGATACTTTTCAAGCACTCCTTCGCGGTCGAGGTCGAGCGCGCAGTTGAGTGCAGTCTGCCCACCCATAGTCGGTAACAATGCATCCGGGCGTTCTTTTTCGATGATCTTTTCAATCACTTTCCAGTGGATCGGTTCGATATAAACCGAATCGGCGCTACCCGGGTCGGTCATAATGGTGGCGGGGTTAGAGTTAATCAATATAACCCGAATCCCTTCCTCTTTTAGCGCCTTGCAGGCCTGTGTGCCGGAGTAGTCGAATTCGCAGGCCTGGCCGATTACGATTGGACCAGCACCGATTATCAACACGGAATTTATGTCGGTTCTGCGAGGCATCAGACTACCCCCTTGCTACCAGGTCTGGCATGTGCCTCAATCAGATCAAAAAAATGATCAAACATTGGAGCGACATCATGCGGTCCGGGGCTTGCTTCCGGATGACCCTGAAAACTGAATGCCGGCTTATCGGTGCGATGAACCGCCTGTAGGCTACCATCGAATAAAGATCGATGCGTTGCACGCAAAGTATCTGGCAGGGTTTTTTCATCCACCGCGAATCCATGGTTCTGGCTGGTGATCATTACTTCGCCAGTATCCAGATTTTGTACTGGATGATTCGCACCATGATGACCGAACTTCATTTTTAGCGTTCGGGCGCCACTGGCGAGCGCCAGTAATTGATGGCCGAGACAAATACCAAATAACGGAATATCGGTTTGCAAAATCCGGCAAATGGCCGCTATTGCATAGTCGCAGGGCTCAGGGTCACCTGGCCCATTGGAGAGGAATACGCCATCCGGGCTCATCTTCAGCACTGTCTCGGCCGAAGTCTGTGCCGGTACCACGGTTACCTTTGCACCGCGCTCTACCAACATGCACAAAATATTTTTTTTGATACCATAATCGTAGGCCACAACGTGATATTGCCCCGCCTGCTGTTTCTCATAGCCCCGTGCTAACGACCAGGTCGATTTTGACCATTCGTAGGTCTCATCAGTTGATACCACCCTGGCGAGGTCGGTTCCTGCAAGCCCACCAAAACCCTGTGCCGCGCTCAGAACCCGCTGCACTGAAATATTCTCGCCCGCCATAATGGCACCGTTTTGCGCCCCTTTATCGCGTAGCAGACGAGTTAATTTACGTGTATCGATATCGGCGATAGCAACGACCTGCCGTGCCTCCAGGTAGTTCTGCAGATCCTGTTGACTGCGCCAGTTGCTTGCCCGTACCGGTAAATCCCTGATGATGAGGCCGCTGGCATGGATAATCTGAGCTTCCTCATCTTCTTCGTTAACACCAGTATTTCCGATATGCGGATAGGTGAGTGTGATCAATTGCTGGCAGTAGGAAGGGTCGGTTAAGATCTCCTGGTAGCCAGTCATCGATGTATTAAATACAACCTCGCCGGGCGATAACCCGTCGACTCCGATTGACTTGCCGTCGAATAAAGTTCCGTCTTGCAAGGCCAGAATTGCTGGTTTTGACACAAACCCTCCAGGTTCAAAAAAATGCGCGCGCACGAAAATGGGAGGAACCGCTGGTTCTTCCCATCTCTGAAATTTAAGAGTTTACACTGCGAAAGCAGCATCTTCTTGAGAGCGTATTGTATGACGATTGATGATTAACGTCTACAGACAGAAATGATTTTAAATGCATCCCGGCTTATTTTCTATGTCTTTACTCCAAAGCCTCTAGCGCATGACTATACCCACTTCTCGCCAGCTTTTTATTACTCCTTTCCCCTATCGTATTTTCGCTTTCTTTTACACCTCTGGCGTGCGAGAGTTAGTACTCTAAAATAAGTTGTTGACCGAAGAGCCTGATTACCTGTTGTCTGAATCCCACTCCAGTTTTGCCAGGGCCGTTTTTTTCGTCATACTGGCTATTTTCCTGTTCGATGTGCAGGGAACAATCATCAAGTACATGGGAAACCGCTTCCCGGTAGAGCAGCTTGCTACTTTTCGTAATATATTCGGCCTGATCCCTAGCTTGCTGGTGTTGTCACTTTCACGAGAATGGCATGAAAAGGGACGGAAACTGGCAATCAGGCAATGGCGTTTTGCGTTACTGCGAGGTTTTTTCGTCGCTGGCGCACAATACAGCTTTTACCTGTCGCTGGTTAATTTGGAGCTGGCGACTGCTACCACGCTCACCTTTATTGGCCCGGTGTTTATCACGCTACTGTCCATTATTCTGCTCAAGCATCGAGTGGGGTTCTGGCGATGGTTAGCGGTTGTGATCGGATTTATGGGCGTTTTATTGATCATGCGTCCGGGGTCGGTAATATTCAATCCATTTGCACTATTGCCAATTCTTGCCGCGTTTGGCTATTCACTGTCGGTGGTCAGTGTCCGTCTGCTCGACGATACGATACCGACTGCGACGATCAACCTGTATGGCTCTGTTGGGGCGCTGATAGGCTCGACTACCATCTTGCTGTCTACCGGGGGATATATTGCGGTCGAATCTGTGAGCGACTGGTTCTGGTTGATCGCCATGGGGACCGTTGGCGGGTTTGCGGTACTGTCCCTGATCACTGCGTATCGGCTCGCTCGCCCTAGTAGCGTTTCGCCTTTCGAGTATTTCGGTATTCCTTTTTCGTTTGCCCTGGGCTGGATGTTTTTTGACGAGGCTCCTTTTGAAAAACTGTTTCCCGGTGTTATTTTAGTCGTAGCAGGTGGTTTATTGATCGCCTGGCGCGAAAGGAAAAAGAAGGAATCGCTCGGCGTACCGGTAGCCGAATAATGCCTTCGGCTAGCCCGCATGTTGCATGAGACCCTAGCCTGTTTTCTGGCGGGTTTTTTCCAACAACTGGGTCACGCTGTGCTCTACAGCGGCTAACATTTGCTGAGCATCGGCAAATCGCATATAGGTCTTTTTTTGTAAGGCCTTGAGGATTATCTGCTTCAGGCTATTAGGTAACTTCAGATGGCTTAAATCGGGTTCACTGTCAATAATACTTTGTTTCAATAAAGGCAAACTGCTACCAGCAAACGGTTGATGCCCCGTTAACAGGTGATATAGCGTAACCGCCAGCGAAAACAGGTCTGAGCGACCGTCGAGTTTTTTACCCTGTAGCTGCTCCGGAGACATATATGACGGGGTTCCTATAATGATACTGTCACTCTGCCGATTTTTCTTTTCGGTATAGGCCGCGCCAAAATCGGTCACGATGTAGATGTCTTCTCGCGCGTTATACATTATATTTGCCGGTTTGATATCACCGTGAACCACACCATGAGCATGCGCTACAGCGAGCGCCTTCAATACCGATTTTGAAATTCTGAGGCACTCACCCACGGTGATGTACTCGCGCTTACGCAGGCGCAAAGACATGGGATATCCGGGAATATAATCCATCGCAATATAGGCGGTATTCCTGTATACGGCGGCGTCATGGATCCTGGCAATGTTCTTGTGTTCGAACTGTGACACGATCTCCGCCTCTTTGAGCCAGTGCTCGATGCGGTCGCGTTCGATATTTGCGTCAAGCTTTGACGACATGACTTTCAGTGCGACCCGGTTATGTGTGCGCATATCTTCGGCTTCGTAAACAATGGCGGTTGCTCCTTGTGCTATCTTTTTTAGCACCTCGTAATGGCCAATGACATGGAGGGTTTTATCTTCCAGAACTGCCGTATTC
>VAPB010961051.1_pt1 | contig 10622 bp, 8 predicted proteins | sample 3395101 | NCBI WGS metagenome assembly VAPB01 (sample SAMN08290433, study PRJNA428436) | hydrothermal vent metagenome | isolation source: Deep-sea hydrothermal vent chimney | place: Indian Ocean: Southwest Indian Ridge | reverse complement strand
GCTGTAGCTCCGTCATGACAGCTATAGCATGAGCCGGTAATATTATTGTGGTCAACCCGTACAGATGCCCATGAGCTGGTGACATGACAATCGTCACAGGTGTTGGTGGTGGAAATATGGTTTGCCGGTTTACCGGTAGCTGTAGCTCCGTTATGACAGCTATAGCATGAGCCGAGCACGTCGATATGGTCTACCCGGGATACAGGACTCCAGACGGTCGTGTTGTGACAGTCTTCGCATGTGTTGGTAGTGGAGATATGGTTTGCTGATTTACCGGTGGCTGTAGCTCCGTTATGACAGCTATAGCATGAGCCGGTAACGTTATTATGGTCAATCCGTACAGATACCCATGAGCTGGTGACATGACAATCGTCACAGGTGTTGGTGGTGGAAATATGATTTGCCGATTTACCGGCGGCAGTAGCGCCGTTATGACAGCTATAGCATGAGCCGAGTACGGCGATATGGTCTACTCTGGAAATAAAATTCCATTTGGTCGTGGAGTGACAGTCTTCACAGCTATTGGTAGTCTGGATATGATTGACTGATTTGGCTGAAACAGCCACTCGCCCGCTGCGCTCATGGCAGGAGACGCACAGGGTTGGTGTACCTCTGAAAATCCCACGAATATGACAACTTTCGCATTTAATACGGTCATGAGCCCCGGAGAGCTGAAAGCCTGTTTTGAAGTGATCGAATTCAAAGCTTTTTTTCTCAGCAGCGCTGGTTTGTATTGTTAGTAGAAATATACCGGCTAAGAGTATGAGAATGTATACTTTACCTGTCCCCCTGATACAAAAACCCATCTCCGTTTTGTAATTAAATTGTTTTTTCATCTTTTCCGCTACCCTCCTCTGGACAGTGATCATGGCCCGATCCTTATTTCCTGAAATGATTTGGTTACGTGGCATCGTTGACAATACCTCCCATATCTTCCTTTATGCACGTCGTCTCCCTGATGACAACTAGGGCAACTCATGGACTGACGAATTTTCCGTTCAACCGGTTTACGGTGGCAAGCCAGGCACTCCATCCCTTCATGTGCCCCCTTCAGATCGAAGTCAGTCTGAGAATTGTGGTCGAACCGCCAGTAGCCCCAACCATTGGGGTTATGGCAATGACCGCACTTGGGGCCAAGGTACTGCTTATGTTCATCATCCGACTTGTGGCATTTAACACACTCCAACGGAGAGTCCTTGTAGGTGGCCATCAAGTGACACTCTTCACAAGGGACTATAGTGTGTAGACCGATTAGTGGAAAACGGGCAAGGTCATGGTCGAAGAAAACCATAGAACCCCAACCCCGCTGGTTGTGACAGTGTTCACATTTCTCTCCTTCCTGTCCCTTATGCTCATCATCGTGCTGATGACAGGCATAGCAGGTCATCCCCAGCTTCTGTTCGGAAAGCGGCCCTGTGTGGCACTTGTTACAATCAACCTTGCGATGTTTCTCTTTGAGGGGAAACTCGGTCTTGTCGTGGTTGAAAATGGAACGTTTCCACTCTTCTGAAGTATGGCAGCTTTTGCACTCCTTACCATAGCGGCCCTTGTGTTCATCGTCATTTTTGTGGCAGGCAAAACACGCAATATCGTATTTATCCTTATAGAGTTTGTCGGGATGGCATTGATCGCAATGAACCTTCCGATGCTTCCCTTTGAGGGGGAACCCGGTTTTGTCATGGTCATAAATATAATATTTCCAATTGGTTGTAGATTCGGCTTGACCACTGCGTGGGGAAAAACCCGTGCTCCTATCCTCAGGGGTATGGCAATTTTCACACTTTGTGCCGTAGCGGCCGCCATGAGCATCCTCCAGTAGGTGGCAAGCATAACAACTGGTGGGGATATTCTTCCACCGTTGGTTGGGGTGACACCTGTTGCAGGCAGCCTTTTTGTGTTTACCTTTCAATGGAAATTTGGTCTTGTTATGATTATAGCTGGTCTTGCGCCATGTTTCTTCTTCATGACAGTCAGTACATTTCTCGCCAAGACGTCCAAGATGTAAATTATCGTCTTTGTGGCAAACGTTACACTTCGACGACGTATCGCGGTATTTGACCTTTGGCTTATGACATCCGGCGCACTTGGCCTTGACGTGGCTTCCCTTGAGCGGGAAGTCCGTTAGTTTATGGTCAAATATCTCTTTGTCCAGCCGGACAATGTCTGCATCCCGGCCCTTGTGTTCAGTATGGCAGTGTTCGCACTCAGTCTCCTTAACGTCTTTGCTTAGGCCGTGAAAACCGAATCGCTTATCAATGTCCACTGTAATTTTTTTATGGCAGTCCATGCATAGGCCGCGCTGAGAGACCTTGCTGAATGCTTTGTGGCAGTGGTTACACTCATTTTCGTATTCGGCGTGCCCCTGAATGACCTGGCCGGGCATAAAGAGACGCTCTATATTAGCCGCCTCTACGGCAGCATATGCCGACAACATGATCAAGGCGCTTGGCACCAACAAAATTGTGTGCTGCTTCCAGACTTCAGTTTGTTTCATATCAGATCAGTACATATGCACGGCAAAAACATGAAATGTGGCCGCTATGACAAGTAAAAGCAATAACGGAAGATGAAATATATACCAAAAGGCGAATAGCCTTTCATAGAAGCTGAACTCCGCTGTCTTCAGGATAGTGATTAAATGAACGGAGAGGTGGCGGCGGGCAATTCTGCTCTGCCGTTTCCGTTCAGCCGCACTCCAGCCTGCATGTCGCGCCGCTACTCTCAGCGCACGCCTCAACCATAGAAGGAGTATAATGTGGGTCCACTGTGTCCACACACCTATGATTAAAAGACGCCAAATGCTTTGCATAATGTTATATGAAGGCGTCAGAGCTGCTGCCTCGAAGGTTAGTATCTGATGCTGCAGCTTCGGGGCATAATCAAATACGATCGACAAATTGTCCCTGTTAATCTTGCTTCCTTCTTGCAGCTCCTTGAGGGTTGCCCGCTTGCTAAAGAGGCTGTAGTGAATCTTCCTGTAGATGTTAAGACCCACAAATCCGCTTAGAGCCACCAGCAGTGTAGACATCAGCGCCACACTGCTGTTCATGGAACCAATATTAAAATTAGAGTGGAACAGGATAAATACCGGCCCGAGAGCGCCCAGAGTAAGGTGGGCAATAAACCAATACCGGGTTTTACCCCAGCGCTTCATAAACCGAACCCTCTTGCGTAAGGGATACAACAACAGCATCAACATCATCACACTGCCCACTATCCCTAAAGCATAGCCAATGCCTGACTCAGCGACTATGTACTTCTCATCCCGAATTTGCCATCCCACGTAGAGCACAATGATAATCAGCAGGAAAGAGAGCACTGCAGGAAGCTTCGTTACCGGAGGGGCATAGAGATACTCATAGCGGGAGGGAGAGGTAGGCGACGTTTCCTGCTTTGAGGCCGAAGATTGTCCGCTCCGATAGACAATTTTCATGCTTGCTGTGTTTGTAGTTTGGGTCTCTCCCAATTTACTCTCCTTACTGTCCAAACGACCACCATCTCTTCCTGTTTTTATTTTTTTCTATAAGGTAGAGGATATCATCGTGCCCTGCGGCCAACATGCGTGCCTGTTCCCGTTTTTTGTTCCGGAGGTTCGGGTTAGCGCCGTTTTCGAGCAAGGAGCGGAATGTCTCTGTATGCCCTCCTGCCGCTGCAAGCATCAAGGCAGTATTGCCATTCTGATTCCTGGCGTTTATGTTCGAGCCGCTTGCAATCAATATCCTTACAATGGCGATATGACCACGGTCGGCTGCAAGCATCAAAGGGGTATTGCCAAGTCGGGTGGCGCCGTGAATGTCAGCGCCGGCTTCTATCAGAAATTTTACGACGGCATCATAACCTTTTCTTGCTGCGTAGGACAAGGCCGTGTACCCATCTGTGTCCCGGGTGTTGATTTGCGCTTTGTGCTTGAGCAGGATAGCCGCTATTTTCAGCCGCCCCTCATTGGCGGCAAACACCAAAGCCGTGTATCCATCGGCGTTTTTTACATTCACATGTGCACCATACTTAAGTAATGTCCTCACGCTTTCGCTCTGATCCAGACGGGCGGCCCACATCAATGGCGTTGTCCCGTCTTTCTGGGCCTGGTTAACGTTTGCTCCTGCGGCTAAAAGCATTGCCGTGGTCTGATTATGGGCGCCCCGTATCGCCCAGATCAATGCCGTACTGCCATCCTTTTGTTGCGCATTTACCTCAGCGCCTGCATCCAGCAATCGGCGCACAGTCCTGGTATGACCATGCTCGGCTGCCCATAACAAAGGGGACTTGCCATTGGATTGTTTAACTTGGGGGTCAGCGCCGCCGGCAAGCAAAGCCGCTACAATATCCTCGTGACCTTGCCAGGCAGCGCGACTCAATGCCGTATGGCCATCCTCATCTCTCCAGTCTATATCAGGATCATGGGTCAGCAGGGTACTCACCGTATCAGTCTGTCCGCGCCATGCCGCAATCATCAGGGTGGACCATCCCCTGTAAGGGTCTGCTCTCTTCTCAGGGTTGAATTCTGCATCCTGTTTGGGGGGACGCATATCCTTTGCCGGGATAACCGGCCCTTTACGATGTTGAGACGTTTCATCCTCGAGTTTGGCTCCCCGAGTCAGCAAAGCCTTTACAATAGCCTCATACCCTTTACTGCTGGCCAGCCGGACTGCTGTTCGGCCTTTCTTGTTTTTGGCGTGGATGTCTGCACCCTTCTCGATCAGGGCCGTTACTACCTGGCGTCTACCTTTATTGGCGGCAATAATTAAAGGGGTATTTCCATTGCCGTCCCGATCATTGATGCCGGCTCCTGCAGTCAATAAAACATCCACACAATTGAGATGTCCTGCCCCCGCAGCTACAAGTAAGGCATTATCATTGTAGCGATCTTTTGCGTGTACATTGGCGCCGTGAGCAAGCAGCGCCATGACCACAGATACATGTCCATGTGCAGCGGCATTAATCAACGCTGTTCTGCCATATGTATCCGTATCATTAACGTCAGCGCCCCTGTCCAGAAGGCTGCGGACTTTATCTATCTGCCCTTTGCCGGCTGCCCATCGCAAGGCATTGTCCCTGGTTTGCCTGTCACTATCTGTGCTTTTTCCGGTCAAGCTGCTATGTCCGGCTTGTCTATCAGGTGTTTGAGTCTGGGCAATCTTGGCTTTTGCCATATCATGGCCTTGTGCGGCAGCGGCCTGGAACCATTGCATGGCCTCGTTTCTGTCGGAAGATATGCCCCATCCTTTTTCGTACATAATTCCTATATTATATTGGGCCTTGATATGTCCTTTTTCAGCAGCTTTTTTAAACCACCTGAAGGCCTCTTTTAGATTCTTGGATACGCCGCGTCCGGAGCGATAAAGTCCTGCAAGTTTATACTGGGCCTGGGCATCATCTTGCTCTGCCAATGGTTTCAATAGCCTGGCAACCGCTGCGAAATCTTTCATTCTAGCCGCTGCCCTGGCCTCCTCCAGAGCGCTGTCGCCGGCCATTGAGGAGACGTCCATCAGAAGTAAAAGTATGATCGCAGAAACAACGGTCTTAATAAAACTCATGCCTGTCCATTTCCATTTAAAGTGTGCCATATTTGGTCTCCACAGTAATTCCGATCTTTTTAAGAAAGGGGGTCGGCAGGATACCGCCCGAACAGACTATGACAGCATCGTTCTGTATCTTAAATAGTTTCTCCTCCCGGTCGATCTCGATTTCGATATATTTATCTCTAATGATCTTGATTTCGCTCTTCATCAACACGCGCAGATGTCTAGCTGCCACAGCGTCCTGTACCTTCTGCTGGTTCTTTTCCTTGGCCCGTTTAAACGCATCTGAGCGATAGCAGAGCGTGACGCAGGTTCCAGTCTCCCCGGCGATACTGGTAGCTGCCTCCAGCGCACTGTCGCCCCCGCCCACAACCGCCACATGTTGTCCCTGGTATTGTGCCGGGTCTACTAGTCTATAGACAACCTTGAAGAGGTCTTCGCCGGGAACGCCGAGCTTACGCGGCGTTCCTCGGCGGCCTATAGCCAGCAGCACCGTCCTGGTGCTATATGTGCTGCGGTTGGTCGTGACGATAAATCCGTCCTCTGTCCTGTTGATGGTCTCCAAGCGCTCTTTGTAGTTGATCTTAACTCCGGTTTTCTTTTCCACCCCTTGCCAAAATTCCAGCAGCTCCTCCTTGAATATCTCCACAAACTTGACAGTGCCTACCAAAGGTATCTCCACCGGTGCGGTCATTACCACTTTGCCTCGGGGATAGTGGGCCACGGTACCGCCCAGGGTCTCCTCCTGTTCCAGAGTGGCATAACTCAGTTTATGCTGCATAGCCGTGAGGGAAGCGGAAAATCCGGCCGGGCCGGACCCGACGATAACCACATCCAGTTTATTTCCATTGCCGGCGCCGGTCAGTTTTGCAATGTTCCCTATGGCCTGTCGGCCCTGTTCAATGGCATTACGGATCAACCCCATGCCACCCAGCTCTCCGGCTACGAAGACCCCCGGGACATTCGTTTCAAAGTTTGTGTTGACCTGGGGGATGTCGATCCCTCTTCTTTCAGTTCCGAATACCAGGGTAATAGCATTTCGGGGACAGGCCGCCTTGCAGGCCCCATGGCCGATACAGTGTGTGGGATTAATCAGATGAGACCTATCGTTAATGATCCCCAGAACGCCTTTTTCCGGACATGCGTTAACACAAGAGCCGCAGCCCATGCACCGATTTATGTTGATCACAGGATGCAGGGATGGTGGTTCTATGAGTCCCGCTTTAATGAATGCATCGCGAGCAGCAATATTCTTTTTTTGTTTTTTAGTATAGAAGATCAGATAGAAGGACCAGATTACCACCAGGGGAATGAGGTAATAAATCCACATGAGTGGCTCACCCCTTAGCATATTTCACCTCTCCAGCGTAAAAGTTCAGCTAACCGCAAAGTTCGCACAGAACACACGCTAAATCTCTGTATTCTTGTGGTGTTAATCTTAAAATATTTTAACACAAAACCATAGAAATCACATCTTTTTCAAGAATAAACTACCCCACAGCATATCTGCGAGGTATCAAACTGCCTATGACGTCATTCCCGTAGAAATTGAGCAGCCAGACAAAATCCGTATCGGACAGGCATCCAGAGAGCAAACAGACCGGATTCTCGATGCGAGCGGAGTTTAGCCGTATCGGTCCGAGAGTCGCTTCGACCCGATCCCCGTTTACAACATACGGAGACAGTCGGGAATGACGGACAAAGGAGCAGATAATTAACCACGAAGCACACGAATAGCACGAAGAATTTCATAATACATACTTGCCTGACGGCTGACAGAGCGCAAGACAACCAACCTTGAACCGTAAACCTGACAATCTAATCCTTTATCCATTTATTCTTCGTCTACTTCGTACTTTTCGTGGCATTTTGGTTTTCACCAAGTCTCTCAGTGCATGCATATTAGATATTAACGGCATTCACACATCAGAACTTAAATCCTCTTTTACATGAGTCTCTTGCAAAAGTCTTTGTTCGTCATTCCCGAGGTTTTTATGGGGAGTTCAGAAAAAAAACCCAGGGGAAAACGGCTTAGCCGTTTTCCCCTTCCGATTCAAATCTACCAGTTTGTAATAATAGCGATGGCTGCGCTTCAAAAACAAATTCAAACTACAACCGGATAATTATCCCTATAATATTGCCAAATACACAAAATGAAACAGCGAATATCCAATAGAAACTCCTCACCTGTACTTACAAGACTGACAGCAATCAGAAAAGCGCCTCCTCCAACTCCGAGTATACCTGCCAAAAATCCTGCCGCCACAGAGGTAAAGTGATTTTCCCTTCTAATGAGATAGCTGAAGAGATAGTAAGAAAGCACAGCCACCTCGGGATATTTTCGTAATCCATCTTCTTCAGTCCTAATGCTACGCCGCCTGCCGCAAGAACAGCGCCCGTCATAAAAACGGGCGCTGAAAGGACTCCTTCTGATATATACATTCTACTTCATCTCCCTTGTTTTGACCCAGAGCACAGCGCCGATCTCAACAGGATATTTTTTGCCATCGCGTTCTAATTTGTATTCAGCAGTATTAAGAGCTGCAAACCCCCACCATCCGGCCCTTGGCATTGCATAGGTAAATACACCATTCTTATCAGCCTTTATTACCTGCGTTATATAAGGCTCTGCAGGGGGCTTTATCTTTCCGTCTTCATTGTAGTATTCAACCTCTACCTCTGCATACGGCGCCGGCTTGCCGTCTACCTTTACCACTCCCTGAAAAACATTGCCTGCCCATAAGCCGTAAGGCCTGGTAAGCGGAACTATCTCTGTTTTCAGCCCCAGATCGGAATTCCATCCTTCCTCAAGTCCGAGGGCATTCACAATGACTTTTGTGTAATGGATTATAAAGGTCTCTTCAGCAGGCTCCCAGTATGGCGCGGGCTCAACAAAAAAAATATAGTCACCTGGCCGCCTGATTCTGTATGTAGTCTCCCATGCACTAAATCCCTTTACAACATTTTTCTCGAGAGTCTTTAGCATATCTATCTTTTTACCGCTGTCCAGTACGCCGAATGCCTTCGGCTTTTCCATATTCATATAGTGTCCTTCAAATGGATGAATAAACTGTACCTGTAAGGTAATCTTCTTATTGTCTTCCTTTGAGACAATGTCATCAGATGGGATAATCATCCCGAAATGTGCCCATGAAAGAGATACAGAGACTGTCACTATCAGTGCCGCCAATGCTGTCTGAAATATAATTTTTTTCATTGTAATACCTCCTTTTGCCAATCTCTTTCCTCCTGTTATTGAGTTTAGGTGTTACTAATTTTATATTAGTGCTACTGACCGGTTAAAAAAATATTACTTCAGATATTTGCCTGTTGTTGTCAATGAAAGTTTTCCATGTTTCACCCCCTTCGTCCCTATCAGCCTATCGGCTATTTTCTTTATTTCCCCGCCCTTCCCTTTAACAATAATAGCCTCAAGGCAATTATGATGATCAAGATGGACATGCATTGAGGATACAACAGAACTATGAAAATTATGCTGGATGTCTGTGAGGGTATCGGTAAGTTCCCTTGTATCATGGGAATAAACTATAGTAATAGCGCCTACAGTCTCTTTTTCACCATACTCCCACTCCTCCCTTACAAGACTGTCCCTTATAAGGTCTCTGATAGCCTCGCTTCTGTTGACATAGCGCTTCTTTGCTATATGTCTGTCAAAGCTCTTTAGAAGGGAAGAGTCTAATGAAATGCCGAATCGTTTAACGCTCATAGTGTTACCTTTATAAATAAAGTAACACCATAATATCATTGCATTGATGTATTGTCAAGTTTCCCGTGGATTTCAAACTGCCTGCCTGCGTCATCAAGCTTGGTATTCAGAATTTCGAGACTTCTGCTCCGCAGTTTTCCACTTCCGATTTCTCAGTTTGTAATAACAGCGATGGCTGGGGCGGGAGGATTCGAACCTCCGAATGGGAGATCCAAAATCTCCTGACTTGCCGCTTGTCGACGCCCCAACGCCCCAAAAAAAAATAAGTTATCAATTATTCGTTATACGCATTAAGGAGCATAAAACACTATTGCACAATCCGTATAACCTATAACGTATAACCTATAACAATCAACTTTTAGTCTGTTACTGTCTGAACAACTGCTGTCCAGAAATCATTAAAAATCAGAGAAGCGTCTTCAGCCTTTTCAAAAGAGTCAAACACCCCAAATACCGTAGGGCCACTACCACTCATCAAGGAGAATATAGCCCCCTGTTTAAATAATCTGTCTTTTATCTCAGCGATTACAGGGAAGCTCTTAAGCGCTACAGATTCAAGATCATTTGAAACGGCGCCGGGCATATTAGAGAGAGCAGCTCTTTCAAATTTCTGGATTAAATGCTCAATATTATTAACTTTATTGGCATTTTTTGTCAACTTAGAGAGTTTTGGGTTCGGAGTTAGGAGTCTCGTAACTCGTAACTCGCAACTCTCTCTAAGCTGTCCATACGCCCATGCTGTTGAGACGGTAAAAAATGGCTTTACAAGCAAAATACTCACTGGTTTTAGCGCCCTGCGGTTAATTATTTTTTCCCCCCTGCCATGAACAAAGGAGAGTGAACCGTGAAGAAAAAATGGCACATCAGAGCCGAGCTGCTCTGCTATCTCACAAAGGGCGCTGATAGAAAGACCTGTTGACCATAACTCATTTAATCCACGAAGCGCGGCTGCTGCGTCACTGCTGCCTCCACCAAGGCCGGCGCCTATAGGAATATTTTTGTCCAGGTGTATTACAGCGCCGGTCTCAACACCATATTTACTTTTTAGACACATTGCAGCTTTATATATCAGGTTGTGTTCGGTAGGAATCCGGACATCTGTCGTCAGGATTAAATCTTTTGATGGGGCAAATGTAATGACATCATAGAGAGTTATTTTCTGAATAAGACTTTGAATCTCATGGAAACCATCATTGCGTAAACGAAGAACTCTCAAGAACCAGTTTATCTTTGCCGAAGCCTTTAATGTAAGCATATAACATTGACACGGAGAAAGAACTTAACCGCCTTCGGCGGGACTTTTTAGACAGGATATACAAGATACACAGGATTTCTTATTATCATGTCAATCATGTTTTTGAAAATCATACGGTAAT
>VAPB010355210.1_pt1 | contig 10624 bp, 9 predicted proteins | sample 3395101 | NCBI WGS metagenome assembly VAPB01 (sample SAMN08290433, study PRJNA428436) | hydrothermal vent metagenome | isolation source: Deep-sea hydrothermal vent chimney | place: Indian Ocean: Southwest Indian Ridge | reverse complement strand
GGTACTCACCGTGTCCTATGGCAGTTGTGACGTGACTTACACAACGCACGCCGTCAACGGCCTTACGGACAATGACTTCATATGCGCCGCAAAAGTTGATCGGCTTCTCAGTGACTGGCAATGATCGACGTAACTGACGTCGAGGGCGCCGCGCGGCGCCTGCAGGACGTTGCGATTCGAACGCCGCTGATTGAGAGCGCCACGCTCAATGAGCGTGCCCGGGGACGTGTGTTGCTGAAGCTCGAATGTTTGCAGCGTACCGGCTCCTTCAAATTTCGCGGTGCTTTCAACATGCTGAGCCAGCTTTCGCCGCAGCAGGCGCGGCGAGGTGTAGTCGCGTGGTCCTCCGGCAATCACGCCCAGGGCGTCGCCTGTGCGGCCGGGCTTCTCGGTATTCATGCCGCGATTGTGATGCCGGCTGACGCGCCCGCTTCGAAACTGGAGAATACGCGTCGCCTTGGCGGTGAAGTAATTACCTATGATCGCTATACGGGCGACCGCGAATCAATCGCCCGCGAGATTGCCGCAGAGCGCGGCGCCGAACTTGTTCCCTCCTATAACCACAGGCAGATCATCGCAGGGCAGGGGACCGTCGGACTTGAGATTGCGGCGCAGTCGGTCGAGCTGGGCCTGGCGCCGGACCGTGTCCTGATTTGTTGTGGCGGCGGAGGCCTCACGGCGGGGTGTGCCGTTGCCCTGAGCGATCGTTTTCCGGGCGTCCGGGTACACACCGTCGAGCCTGAGCTGTTTGCCAGCACTGCGAGGTCGATCGAAGCGGGTGAACGCGTGAGTGTTGATGCGGCGGCCCGATCGATATGCGACGCTTTGCAGTCGCTATCTCCGGGTAGCATGACATTTCCGATCAACCGGAAACTGACTGGCCCGGGACTCATGGTCAGTGATGATGAGGTGCGGGACGCGATGCGATTCGCGTTTCGGCACTTAAAGCTCGTCGTCGAACCCGGTGGCGCTGTTGCACTGGCAGCTGTTCTTTCCGGAAAGATCGCAGTATCGGGAGAAACAAGCGTCGTCGTGATCAGCGGTGGAAACGTGGATATTGATTTGTTCGCCCGAATTCAGATGGAACCGAATTGAGTCTTTTGCAATGTCGCCGCCGAAGATGATCGTTCCCGGGCGATATTCATGATTTCGATCGAGCGCCTGCGGCGATCTTCCCAACGATCAAGCCAGTCAACGATCCTGTCAATTTGCTCGATATCGGGAGTAACGCGTGACGGCTGCATTTCGTGCAGGCCTATGCCTTTTTCAGCGGAATGGACGAAATTTTGACTGTCGCGAAGCACCGCGACAATTGGAATGCCCAGCGAATCGAGGAATCGCATCAGTTTGGCGAAGGCCCTCGTGTTCTTTCGTGTCCGGTTTGCGATGACCGCGAGCTTACACTCGTTTCGATTGACCTTGGCGACGAGCAGCAGATCCGCAATGCACCGCGATGCCGAATGAATATCCATCGAGGATGGCAATACGGGGACGAGAATACTCGACGCATCGCGTGTCAATTCCCGCAGATCATCGTGAGATATGGCAGCCGGCGAGTCGACAATCAGGTTGAGCGTGTCATGCGGGACGCGCAGCTGCCAGCTGCGGGTCGCCTGCATCGATTTCTTGTAGGCAGCAATGCCATGAATTGTCGGAAAACTGGCAGGTCGTCTTTCGAGCCACGCCATGGACGAGCCTTGTGGATCGAAGTCCATGATGGCCGGTGTCGCGCCGCGTGTTACGTAACAGGCGGCAATATTCGTTGCCAGAGTCGACTTACCGCAACCCCCCTTTGGATTGAGGATTACTATTTTGTTGCGTGTTTCCTGGTTTGGCGAAATTTGCATCGGGCAAACAACCGTGACCTGCTTTGCTGGGCATAGTCACTGTCGCGCAATACGCGTCAGCATTCTTTGAGCCAAATCACATAATACCGGACCTTGCCTGTTTTTGCTCAGATCAGTTGCAAAGCGCCTTGCGGATCGCTGCGCCGATCGCCGGTGACGCGACGATCGAGGTCTCCGGCCAATGTCTGGGCCAGATCGGCGAGAAAAACGGCGTCGCTGAAGTACCAGGAATGGCCGTTGCCATCGTTTTCGGCGTATGTCATCTTGTAATAGTCGCCACAGTTCACGTTGACCGCCTTTTCCGGCAGGTCATCGGGAAGTCCGCGTCGGCCTGCTCTCGGAGCGACGCCCGCGCGTTTGACGTTCGACAGCTTGAGCGCCGCATCAAACGGATTCTGATAGTTTGTCATTCGCGTGCAGTGCCGATACAAGGAGCGCGAGCGTGAGTCGCTCCTGGACATTGAGCCGCTCGAAACGTCCGCTGCTACGAAGCAAAGTTGCGAAATGGTCCAGTTGCTTTGCGCAATCGCGGGTCGATCGTCGGCGTCGTCAAACGCTTCGCGAACGAGGTATGCACCCATAGAGTGGGCCACAACGTGCAGGTTGATTTTGCAGCCGTGAAACTGAGTCGCGGCGAGAAGCGAGATGCAATCGTCAACCAGGGTGAGCGCAGTAATTTTCGCGTCGCTGCGATCTTCGAGGTAGTTGATTGCCCTGTCGTCGCTTGGCCAGTCAAAACTGACGAATGCGCCGCCAAACCCGCTGTCAGCGAGGTCACGCCTGAATTGCCGGTGTCGATCGATGACGTTTTCGGGTGAGGTCTTGTATCCGTGTACAAAGACGACAAAGTCGCCGCAGTCCTCCCCGGTGCGCGGGTCCTGGTGGCTGCGGGCCGCGGCCAGCACTTCCTTTACCCAGGTCTTGCGGGAAATCGCGTGAGCCGGAAGCGGCGACTCACCGGCGGGCAGCTTCAGAAAACGTGTTGGTCCTGGTTCGGCCGTAAATTCGCCGCGTTGAAGCTTCCTGGTCGTAATCAGGTAGTCGAACACTTCAGTTGCGTGGCGCGTACTGATCAAATGCCGGTAAGTCGTCAGCCGCGCACGACCAGTCGGTCCGGGAGTCCTGGAATATTCGGCGCTCCGGTCGAATGCCGGGATCCTCATCGAGCGTGCCGGCCGGAATGACAGCGATGCTGTTATCGGCGGCGACGCGCGGCAACGGGCTGCCGCATTCACGGCAAAACACGGTTGTGAATCGCCTGGCCTCGGGAACTTTGTAACTGAGTAGCAGATTTTTGCCCGCCGTCCAGTTAACGGATGCCGGTTTCACGATGATGTTAGTGGCGTGTCCCGTGCCGGTTGCTTTGCGGCATCGCTCGCAATGGCAGTGGTTAAACTGAAGCAGTTCGCCGTGAATCTCATACGCTACGGAGCCGCAAAGGCAGCTGCCAGACAAGTGAATTTCGCTCATAGTCCCTCCCGAATACGAGCCGGGATCATAGCGCATTCGCGCCATGATCCGGAACTTGGAAAGAGTATGGTTCTGCGGCTAGCTGGTGAGATTTGCCCAGGTCGTTTCGATCGTTTCGTCAACGACATTGTCGCCGTCGTTGTCGATTTCGACGCGAACATTGACATTGTCGAGCGCGATCAGGCGCACGCTCGAACCATTTCCGATTACCAGCAATTCGCCGGAACTCGGATAGTCCTCGCCGAAGCCCTGGAAGGGTACGGGGGTTGAGTAGCTGAATGCACCGGCCAAAAGCGTGCTTTCAAGTCTGCCGGATGAATCCAGCGTGTAGGGAGATGGTGGCAGGCCCGAATCGATTGTCTGCACCGTCCGAAATTCGAACAGTGTCTCCGAACTCGCATTGGAATCTGTTGTCAGCGCTGAGCCAGTTATCGAGGCTGATACCAATGGAAACATTGTTGTATCCAACATGACGGTCACGGCACCATAGGTCAAAAATACATCTTCCGCGGTTGTGACCTGAAGATTTGTCAGGGTCAATGTCGCCGTCAGGTCAAAAGTACCCAACAACAGGTTGCCAGTGAACGAATCAATGTTCATTTGCACTATGCCATTGATCGATTCCCCGAAGCCCTCGTCACAGTTCCTGAAATCCGAAATGAAAAAGTCGCCTTTGGTAAGCGTGGGTGTGATTGGGTCGGAAATTTCACCCGAAATCCTGATGAACCCGAGTTGGCAACTGACGTCATTGGGGCCGAACGGAATGCCTGCCAAAGTGCTACCGCTCGAGCCAATCGCCATGACCGCTGACTGCAACTTGTTGACGCTGCCAGGACTACTGGCGATCAAGCCGGAACTGTCGACAAAGTCGGCCATGTCGGCGCTTTGATTGGCCGCTTCCCAGGAAAGTTTGCCTACCGAGATCGCATTGGCGGACGTCAAAGTAAGTCGTGGTAGCGGAGCTGGCTGGCCCGTGGGTGCAGCGTTGTCATCGCCACCGCTGCTACAGGCCGTCAAAACCAGCGAAACGAAAAAGATCAGAATAATGGAGCGTTTCATGGTGCGTCTCCTCATCTGGCATTGTGCCAAACGTCGGGAATAACGCTTCGAGTTTACGGTCGGTCGCACATTCTTGTGTGACGTGGCGCACATCTACGGTACATCAACTAGAACATCTCGCCGGGGTCAGGTTTGTCGTCCGTTGACTTCGTCCGGCAACGGATGAAATCGCCGGTAATCATTTTGTCATAACTCAACCCGGGACCGACCATCGGGTAAACGCCGGCATCGGGGTCGATGATGACCTCGAGGAAAGCAGGTCCGTCAAATGCCATGAATTCCGCAATGACCGCAGGAATATCCTTTTTAAATTCGAGTTTTCGTGCAAAACCGAAACCGTCGGCCTCGGCTGCCCGGACAAAGTTCTTGCGGTGCAGGGACTTGTCGCTTCCGGACATGCGGCTGTTGTAATAAAGCTTCTGCCACTGGCGCACCATGCCGTCGCCGTAGTTGTTCAGCACGATGATTTTCACGGGCAATTTGTAGGTCGTCGCCGTCTCGAGTTCACCGAAATTCATGCGGATGCTTGCGTCGCCGTCGATGTCGATGACGACGCGATCTGGTTGTGCGAGCTGTGCTCCAATCGCGGCGGGCAAACCAAAACCCATCGTTCCCATGCTGCCGGATGTGAGCCAAAGTCGCGGCTCGCGAAAATCAAAGTATTGCGCTGCCCACATCTGGTGCTGGCCAACACCCGTCGTTATGATCGCCTCGCCCCGTGTGTGCCGGTTGACTTCCTCAATGATTGCGTACGGCTGAATCAATTCGCTGTCGCGATCATAATTCAGGCAATAGGTTTCTTTCAAAGCGGCGATTTCCGCGTGCCAGTCCGCGAACGACTTGTTAAATCCGGTTCGCTTGCCGTACTCAAGGACGTCGTCAAGATCGCGCTTCAGAACACCGACATGATGCCAGCTTACGTCCTTGACCTTGCCGATCTCGGCGATGTCGACGTCGAATTGGGCAATATTTTTGGCGTTCGGCGCGAAGTGAGGCGGGTCGCCGGCAACGCGGTCGTCAAAACGTGCGCCAGCGGCGATCAAAAAATCACAGTCTTCGACTGCGTAATTCGCAGATGCGATACCGTGCATACCGAGCATGTGCAACGCCAAAGGGTGGGTCGTGTCGCTTGCGCCCAGTGCCATGAGTGTGGTGGTTACAGGAATTCCATATTCGTTAGCAAGGTGTCGCATCGCTTTTGTTGCGTTGCCGTTGATTACGCCGCCGCCGGCAAAAATCAACGGCCGTTCGGATTCGGCCAGCATGCGGAAGAAGCGTTCGCAGGATGCTTCACTCAGGCGATTGTTGATGACGGCATCCAGCCGCCGTTGATAGCCTTTCAGGGAAAGTTCGCCACATCCCTTGAAATCGCATTCCCAGTTCTGAATATCTTTTGGAATATCAACGACGACGGGGCCGGGACGACCGGTTCGCGCGATCTTGAAAGCGCTCCGAATCGTTGCTTCGATCTTTTTCGGGTCGGTAACAAGAAATATATGTTTCGCCACGGCACCCATGATCGCCGAGACCGGGGCCTCCTGAAACGCATCGGTGCCAATTGCGGCGCGCGGCACCTGGCCGCAGATAACGACGATCGGTATTGAGTCCGCCATACAATCCCGAACGGGCGTAACGGTATTTGTTGCGCCCGGACCCGACGTGACGATCGCAACCCCGACTTTGCCGCTCGCCCGCGCGTAACCGGCCGCCATGAATCCGGCTCCTTGCTCGTTGGCTGGAACGATCAAGGGCATCGCAGCGCCGCCACCGGGCCGGCGATTCGCGTCGTTGTATCGGAAAACGGCGTCGTAGGTGGGCAAAATTGCACCGCCCGAATAGCCGAAAATTGTATCGACGCCTTCATCGGCAAGTACCTGCACAACGATATCGGCGCCCGTCATCACGGTTCCGGCCATCGGATGTGCAGTCGCATTTGCTGCGTTTGAGTCGCTGCTCACTGGTTGCTCGCTCGGTATTCGAAAAGCGGCCTAAGTGCCGGATTTCCGGCGAGTGTTTACTAAATTTTATTGCATTGCAATACTGAGCAGGGTAGGCGACTATCCGCGAGTATGGCGCCCCGGCCAAGGGGTTTTTAGTTACAAACGAAATGAGCTGATCAGGCGGGTTTTGACGAGTGATGCGGCATGCAATATCAGTGCTTCTTGAGAACGAAGTCGGTGCGCTAACACGTGTGACTGGTATGTTTTCGTCTCGCGGCTACAACATAGAATCGCTGAATGTCGCACCGACGAATGACCCGGTCGTGTCACGTGTAACGATCGTGGTATCCGGGTCCGACGCGGCGATTGCGCAACTGAACACGCAGCTGGCCAAGCTGGTCGATGTTATCAACATTCACGACATGACGATCGGTGACCACTTCGAGCGCGAGCTCGCCATTGTCAAGCTTAAGCTTGCGACCGGCGGACTGGCGCGGGCAATGGCGCTGGCGAAAAAACATAAGGCGGACTTGCTGGACGACGCGCAGGTCAGTTGTACACTGCAGCTAACGGGCCGAGTGGCGGAGATCGACAGCTTTATTGCTGAAGCGAGCGACGTCGGCGAAATCTCCGCAGTAGCCAGGAGCGGAAGCGTGGCGGTTTCAAAAGGTGAGGTTACGCTGTCGAGTTTTGATCGGCATCATTACCTGTCTGGCTAGCCAATGTCCGGGTTTTCCCTTGAGGCGTATCGCCGACTCGTCATCAAGGTCGGCTCATCGTTGTTGATTGGCGAAGATGGCGAGCTCAATCGAGACTGGCTGGACGGCCTCGCTGAAGATATCGCCAATCTCCATCGCAGCGGCCGTGAAGTTCTGGTCGTTTCGTCGGGTGCGATCGCCATCGGAAGCACGATACTTGGCCTTAACAAGCGCCGTGCGAAGCTCGAAGACCTGCAGGCAGCGGCGGCGGTCGGGCAGGTGCAGCTCGCGCACGAATACCGCGAAGCCCTTGCAGCGTATGACATCACGACTGCGCAGGTGTTGCTGACGCCCGGGGACACCGAGAATAGGCGACGATTTCTGAATGCTCGCGGAACTCTCGGTCGCCTGCTCGACCGCTCCGTAGTTCCCGTCATCAATGAGAATGACACGGTTGCGACCGAAGAGATCCGATACGGTGACAACGATCGGCTCGCGGCACGCGTTGCGCAACTCGTAATGGCAGACGCCCTGTTGCTACTGTCTGACGTTGACGGTCTGTATTCGGCGGATCCCGGATCCGATAGCGATGCGCAGCACATTCCCGAGGTGCAAGGCATATCAGACGATATTCTCGCGATGGCGGGCGAGACGCGCTCTGATATCGGCAGCGGCGGCATGTCGACCAAGGTTCAGGCGGCGAGGATCGCGACGCACGCCGGTTGTTCGACGATTGTTGCAAGCGGGGTCGTAGAGAGACCTGTCAACAAGCTGTTGAACGGCGCCCGGTGTACCGTATTTCGTGCCGAGGGCACGCCGGCGGCTGTGCGCAAGCAATGGCTCGCCGGCGCGTTGGAGGTCAGTGGCGTACTGGTCGTCGATGCGGGTGCGGTCCATGCGCTTCGCGATGGTGGCAGTTTATTGCCTGTCGGTGTCCTTACCGTTCGAGGCAATTTCAGCCGCGGCGATATTGTCACGCTGTCTGATCCGGATGGCAACGAACTCGGTCGCGGACTTAGCGAGTACTCGAGTGACGATGTATCCCGACTGCTGGGGTGCCGTTCGAATCAGATTGAGGAGAGGCTGGGTTATCGTGGCCGCTCGGTAGTGATCCACCGGGATGGGCTGGTATTGTTTGGCAATGAAAGCTGAGGCAGGAAAGGGTGATTCCATTGCCGGGATCATGCGGGGTCTCGGTTGCGCCGCGCGGGAGGCGATGCACTCGCTCGCCGCGGCAGATGCCGCGCAACGTGACCAGGCCCTGCAACATTCGGCCACGAATCTGCGTGAACGGCAGGACAGGATACTGGCAGCCAATGCGATGGACATGCAGATCGCCGGGACGCAAGGTCGTGGCGCGATGCTGGACCGGCTCAGGCTGGATCCCGAGAGAGTGGAGGCGATGGCGGCAGGCCTTGATGTCATTGTCGGGTTGCCGGACCCGCTGGGGCGGATTCTGGACGAGTGGCACAGGCCCAACGGGCTCTCGATTCAGCGAGTCGCCGTGCCACTGGGTGTCATTGGTATCATTTATGAAAGTCGGCCAAACGTTACGGCGGATGCGGCAGCGTTGTGCATAAAATCAGGCAACCCGGCAATACTTCGCGGCGGCTCCGCGAGTATTCGGTCAAACCACGCGATCTTCGAATGCTTGCGGGACGGCGTCGGTGCTGCAGGCATCGATACGGCCGCAGTGCAAATTGTGCCAATCGCGGACCGTGAGGCTGTTGGCTTCATGCTCACGTCGATGGCCGAGTGGCTGGATGTTGTGATACCGCGCGGCGGCAGGAGCCTGGTCAAACGTGTTCAGGATGAGGCGAGAGTGCCGGTTATCGGCCATCTGGAAGGGATTTGTCACGTCTACGTTCACGCCGGGGCCGAGACCGAAATGGCTTGCGAAATCGCCGTAAACGCCAAGATGCGTCGAACCGGTATTTGCGGCGCGGCAGAAACGATACTAGTGGACCGAAACACGCCGGACAATTTATTGCCCTCGCTGGTCGAGGCACTCGGGACTGCGGGTTGCGAGGTCCGGGGAGATAAGGCCGTTGCGGCCACCAATTCTGATGTGATACCGGTCACCGAGGACGACTGGTCGACAGAATACCTGGATGCCATCGTCTCCATGAGAGTTGTCGACGGCATTGACGCTGCTATTGATCACATTCGCGAACATGGCTCCGCTCATACCGAAAGTATCGTGACCGGCGACAGGGCGGCCGCGGAGTACTTCTTGAAAAACGTGGACAGTGCGATCGTATTGCACAATGCCTCAACGCAATTCGCGGACGGCGGTGAGTTCGGCATGGGCGCGGAAATCGGAATTGCCACCGGACGCATTCATGCGCGAGGGCCCGTCGGCGCCGAGCAGTTGACGAGTTTCAAATACGTCGTGCGTGGCAGCGGTCAGACGCGGCCCTGATGGGAACGGAAAAAGACTTCGATCTTGCGGTGATCGGCGCCGGCGTCAATGGCGCCGGTATCGCTCGCGACGCAGCGCTGCGGGGCTTGCGAACAGTCGTTCTCGAGCAAAACGATCTTTGCAGCGGTACGTCGGCCGTATCCAGCCGCCTGATTCATGGAGGGCTTCGATATCTTGAGCACGGCGAGCTTCCACTGGTATATGAATCCCTGCACGAGCGCCGCTACCTGCGGCAAATCGCGGCGCACCTCGTCAAACCCGTGCGCATCAGCATTCCCATTTATGCGTCCGCAAAACGCGGTCCGCTCCTGATACGAATCGGCATGATCGCCTATGACCTGTTATCGATGGGCAAGCGCATGTCCAGGCACGAAATGCTCAGCCGTGATGAGATGCGAGCTGCGTCACCAGGCCTGAACAGTGATGGCTTGCGCGCGGCCGCGCGCTATTTTGACGCACAGGTCACATTCGCGGAACGACTCGTACTGGAAAACGTGCTGGCGGCGCGGTCTGCCGGAGCCGTGATAAAAACCTATCACCGGGTAACCGGGATCAGTGTGCGCAATGGCAAAGTAGAGGCGGTCACCTACGAAGACAGAATCAGCGGTGAGGAAGGCTCACTGACCGCGAGCGTCATCGTTAACGCTGCAGGGCCATGGGTCGACGAGGTACTCGGCGTTGCGAAAACCGGTGCGAAACAACTGATTGGTGGCACCAAGGGCAGTCATATCGTGGTCGGCCGATTCGACGGCGCCCCGGACGACGCATTCTATGTCGAGGCCAGGGCCGATGGGCGTCCTTTTTTCATCATTCCCTGGAACGGGCTGTTGCTGATTGGTACGACCGATATTCGTTACCGCGAATCCCTGAACGAGATTCGGGCCAGCCGCGCCGAAATCGACTACCTGCTATCCGAGACGAACCGCGTTTTTCCTTCCGCCAGGCTTGGCAGAGGAGATATTCACTACGCATACGCCGGTGTTCGTCCCTTGCCGCATCGAAAAAAAGGCCCCGAATCGGCCATCACGCGAAAGCACATTATCAAACGAAATCGCAGCATCGCCCGGGGGCTTGTTTCAATCGTGGGTGGCAAGCTGACAACCTATCGACACCTTGCCGAGGAAACCGTCGATCGTATCGGCAAGATTCTCAAACGGCGATTGCCGCCCTGTCGGACTCACGATACGC
>VAPB010007821.1_pt1 | contig 10640 bp, 8 predicted proteins | sample 3395101 | NCBI WGS metagenome assembly VAPB01 (sample SAMN08290433, study PRJNA428436) | hydrothermal vent metagenome | isolation source: Deep-sea hydrothermal vent chimney | place: Indian Ocean: Southwest Indian Ridge | reverse complement strand
ATGGGAGGCCTCGACAATCCGGGATTGCCACGTCGGCCACAGATTTCAGGCCTCCTCGCAATGACAGGCTCTTGATCTTGGATTGTATTTTGAACCTTAAACCTCAAACCTCAAACCTCAAACCTCAAACCTTGAATTTGAAACGAGAGACACTTTGACCAACAGGACGATCTATCTGAACAACGCGGCCACCAGCTGGCCCAAACCCCAACAGGTGATCGACAGCATGACCAGGGCTGTCAGGGAACTGGTTGCGACACCGGGCAGATCCGGCTCAGCGGGTCTGGTGAGCGAACGGGCGTTGTTCGAGGCAAGGGAGAGGGTGGCCCGGTTCATCGGGGCATCCGACAGCTCGAGGGTGGTCTTCACACTCAATGCCACTGCCGCCCTGAACCTGGCCATCACTGGTCTCCTCAATGAGGGGGACCATGTGGTCACAACCTCCATGGACCACAATTCGGTCGCACGCCCTCTGGCCCGGGCGGCGGATCGAATTGACGTTGAGGTCGACCGCGTTGCAGCCGATAGTGACGGGCAGATTACGGCGGACCAGGTTGTGGACCGGATAACACCCCGCACGAGTCTCATTGTTTGCACCCATGCTTCAAATGTCACTGGAGGAGTCCAGCCTGTAGAGGATATCTGCTCCAGGGTGCGGGTGATGAGCGGTAAGCGGCCCCTGGTCCTGGTGGATGCTGCCCAGTCAGCGGGTGTGCTGCCCATCGACGTGGAGAATATGGGCATCGATCTGCTGGCGGTTCCCGGTCATAAATCCCTCTATGGACCGCAGGGCACGGGATTTCTCTATATCTCTCCCGGGGTTGACCTCGTTCCACTGGTGGAAGGGGGCACGGGCGGGCAGTCCACCCTGGAGCGTCAGCCAGAGGAACTTCCGGACAGGTATGAAAGCGGCACACCCAACATGCCGGGTATCGTTGCTCTCGGCGAGGCCGTGAGCTATCTTTCCCACCGGGGTGCCGAGGACATAAGGGCCCACGAGTCACATCTTCTGGAGATCCTCATCGAAGGTCTGTCCGGAATCAAGGGAACTGTTCTGTTCGGACCATGTGACCCGTCACGCCAGATTGGAGTCCTGTCTTTCTATCTGGAGGGGATGGATCCTGCCGAGGTCGGCTCATTTCTTGAGGGTTCCCGGGGTATTGTCGTTCGGATGGGCCTGCACTGCTCCCCTCACTCTCACAGGACTATCGGAACGTATCCGGAGGGAACCGTCAGGGTGAGCCCCGGGATCTTCAACACCGAGGATGACGTCATTGCTCTCATTGAAGCAGTCAGAGATCTGCAGGGGGCAAGAGGTGTCTCATGAACCAGGACCTGTTGGTGGTATTTCCCACCACTCACCTGACACTGATGGCTGAAAAGGCTTTCAAGGGGGCCGGGATCAAACACAGGACCATCATGAAACCGAGGAAGATAAGCAGCGATTGCGGGCTTGCCATTACTGTGGAAAAGGGACAGATGGAGAATGCCCGAGCCCTCCTGGAGGATTCCGGATATCTGCCGGCCACATTTTACGGGTCCGGTGCACACGGCTGGGAATGTCTGATCAGGCTGGACCGTCCCGGGGAAGAGACGCAATGAGCCAGTCAGGAATGCGACGGTACGACAACCTCGATGACATAAAAGGCCGCGAGCCGGATTGTGTTGCCGCTGTGGGTAATTTCGATGGCGTTCATCTGGGACATCAGGAGATCTTTGCCAGGACTCTAAGCAGTGCCCGTAAACATGGAGGGCCCAGTCTGGCGGTTACCTTTAATGTTCACCCGGCTCGGGAGCTGAGACCCCACAAAGCTCCGGGCTCCATCATGAGTCTGGAAGACAGACTTCGGGTCATCGCGGATCTGGGTGTAAGCGCAGCCCTGGTTCTGCCCTTCAATGGGGGTATGGCCTCGCTGACACCGGAAGATTTTGTGCGGGAGATCCTGGTAAATGCACTTGGAGTAGTGGAGGTTGTGGCCGGTGAGGGCTGGCGCTTCGGGAAAGACAGGACCGGTGATATGGACCTTCTCGCCGCGCTGGGTGACGAAATGAGCTTCAGGGTTCACAAAGTCCGGAGTGTGTCCTGCGAGGGGCTGGCCGTCAGCAGTACCAGGATCAGGGAAACCCTTGGAAAAGGGGATGTGGATCTTGCCCGCCGCCTTCTCGGCAGACCACATCTGATAAGAAGCAATGTGATCCATGGTGAGGGCAGAGGTCAAAGGCTCGGATTTCCCACCGTCAACATTACCGCAGGCGACGTGATCACACCTTCGCGTGGAGTTTACGCGGCTTCCTTCTCCTGCCAGGGCAAGGCCGGGCCGGCGGCGGTCAATATAGGCAACAGGCCGACGTTTGGACCAGGTCCGACAGCCGTGGAAGCGCATCTGGTGGGGATGGAGGGTGACCTTTACGGTGAAGAGATCGTTATCCGGTTTCTGGCCCGGCTCCGGGACGAACTTTCCTTTCCCGATGAGGCGTCCCTCAGGAAACAGATCGAAAGGGATGTTGAGAAGACCAGGGAGATCTATGCTCGCGAAGCGGATGATTAGTGCGCAGGGGCGAGGTAACGGAGTAACGAAGTGGCGAAGTATGGAGATGATAGGAATCAGCGTAGTCATTGCGAGGACCGAGGTGGGGGTGAAAATTCAAAGTCAGAGGAGCGTTATAAGAAGGGGTTTCCCGGGCTTAACCGCTCGGTTTCGCAGAAAACCAGCTTCACTTCGCATTTAACCCGGGAAACCCCTTTTGCTCCAAATCCGAAGGGTTCCTCTTTGCCTGTCCTGCCTGCCCTGAGCTTGTCGAAGGGAGCAAGCGGAGCGCGTCGAAGGGCTCCGAACGCCTCTATACGTTGTGTTTCCCGGGAACTGCGGTGACAAGCGCAATGACAAACGGTTTCTTTTGGATCTTGGATTGAGCACGTTGGATCTTGGATTAATACCGGGCACGTTCACGGGTTTTAACCTTGAACCTGGAACTGCATTTGGAAACCCGTTGTAAAGGCTTGACAAATTGGCGGGTTGAAAATAGCCTATAGGGTGGTCACAGATATTTTATGTCTGATCCATTGAGGAGAAAGGTTTAATGGCGGCAGCGAGATTAGGAGAAATGCTCGTCAGGGCCAAGCTGATTGACGAGGATCAGCTCAAACAGGCTCTCGATGCGCAGGGCAAATCCGGGGGCAGGCTCGGTTTCAACCTGGCGAAGCTGGACATCCTCAGTGAAGCCGACATCGTGACTTTCCTGAGCAAGCAGTACGGTGTGCCTTCCATCAACCTTGCGGAATTCGAGATCGACGGCAACATCATCAAGCTCATCCCCCCCAAAACGGCCAAGAAATATCAGCTCATTCCCATCAGCCGGACAGGAGGGACTCTGACCCTGGCCATGGCCGACCCAACCAACGTCTTCGCCCTCGATGATATTAAATTCATGACCGGATACAATGTGGAACCGGTTGTGGCCTCGGAAACGGCCATCGAAGACGCCATTATGAAGTACTACGAATCGGGCGGGTTCGGAAGCGGCAAGGCTGAGATCAACATGACCGACTTCAATCTCGATGATGCTGACTACAGTGGATTCGATGGCGAGATGGAAGCCGGCCCGATCCTGGATGTGGATGAGTTCGACAGCCTGGTTAAGGGAGCCGTGGACGATGTTGAGGTCATCGAGGATGTGTCTGACGACATCCTCTCCGGGGAAGTGGATGCTCCCATCGTCAAGCTGGTCAACGGTGTCCTGATCAAGGCCTTCAAAATGAAGGTCAGCGATGTCCACATCGAGCCCTACGAGAAGGTCATGAGGGTGCGTTACCGTCTCGACGGTGTGTGCAAGACCATGATGAACCTGCCCTTGAAGATCCGCAATGCAGTGATCTCCCGTGTGAAGATCATGTCTAAACTGGATATCGCCGAGAGACGCCTTCCTCAGGATGGCCGGATCAAGATGAAATTGGGCCGCAGGGCCGAAGTGGACTTCAGGGTTTCCGTTTTGCCCACACTGTTCGGTGAGAAGGTCGTTCTCCGCCTCCTTGACAAGGCCAACCTTCAACTCGATATGACAAAACTCGGTTTCGAGGAAGCGTCCCTGGTTGGTTTCAAGGAGGCGATCCACAAACCCTTCGGAATGGTCCTGGTCACTGGTCCCACGGGAAGCGGAAAGACCACCACTCTGTATTCAGCGCTGGCGGAGCTGAACACCGACGATGTCAACATCATGACCGCCGAGGATCCCGTGGAGTTCAACCTTATGGGGATCAACCAGGTCCAGATGCACGACGAGATCGGTCTTAACTTCGCGGCTGCCCTCCGGTCTTTCCTCCGCCAGGACCCTGATATCATCCTGGTTGGAGAGATCAGGGACTATGAGACGGCTGAGATAGGGATCAAGGCAGCTCTCACCGGCCACATGGTGCTGTCGACCCTCCATACCAACGATGCTCCCTCCACCATCAACAGGCTCCTCAACATGGGAGTGGAACCTTTCCTGGTGGCATCGGCCGTCATCATGGTGGTCGCCCAGCGGCTTGCCCGGCGCGTCTGCGATAACTGCAAGGAGGTCATTGAGGTTCCAGAGAAGGCCCTGGTGGACATAGGATTCTCGCCTGAGGAAACAGGTGAGATAATCTGTTATAAAGGGGAGGGCTGCACTTCCTGCGGTAACACCGGATACAAAGGGAGGGTCGCCCTTTACGAGGTTATGGCGGTCAACGAGGAGATCAAGAATGTGATCCTGCAGGGGGGAACGACCTTTGAGATCAAGGACGCAGCCATACGGGAAGGCATGCTGACCCTGAGAGCCAGCGGTCTGACCAAGATAAAGGAAGGGGTGACCACCATCGAGGAAGTCCTTAGAGTGACTTTCGGAGACTGAGAGGGAGATAAGACACAATGGCGGATTTGACACGGAACGGCACACCGCAGGAGGTCGATTCCCAGGAGATCCCGAATATCCATCAGATGTTGAAGTTCATGGTGGAGAATACCGCCAGTGACCTTCATGTCACTCCGGGAACTCCACCGCAGTTCAGAATAGATGGATCCCTCCGACCGCTGAACGTCCCTTCGCTGGGTCCCAACGATACAAAGAATATTGCCTACAGCCTTCTTACCGATGCCCAGAAACACGCATTCGAGGAAAACAAGGAGCTCGATTTCTCCTTCGGTGTCAAAGGCCTGTCCAGATTCCGGGCCAACGTTTTCCAGACGCGGGGATCAGTGGGAATGGCCATCAGGACAATCCCTTTCGAGATCCTCACCTTCGAACAACTGAGTCTGCCCAAGGTGGTGGAAGACCTGACCAAGAAGCCGAAAGGCCTGGTCCTTATAACAGGTCCCACCGGCAGCGGTAAATCCACCACCCTGGCGGCCATGATCGACAGGATCAACTCATCCCGCCACGAACACATCATTACTGTTGAGGACCCCATCGAGTTCCTCCATCCCCATAAAAGCTGCGTGGTTAACCAGAGGGAAGTCGGTGCGGACACGGAGTCTTTTAAAAAAGCTCTGAAGTATATCCTGAGGCAGGATCCGGACATCGTCCTCATCGGGGAGATGAGGGATCTCGAGACGGTGGAGGCAGCTCTGACTGTGGCGGAAACCGGACACCTTGTATTTGGCACCCTTCACACAAACAACTGTGTCCAGACTGTTAACAGGATCCTTGACGTGTTTCCACCGTACCAGCAGCCTCAGGTGCGGGCGCAGCTTTCGTTCGTTCTTGAGGGGGTTCTCTCGCAGTCTCTCATCCCCAAAAAATCGGGCGGACGGGTCCTGGGGCTGGAGATCATGATCCCCAACGCCGCCATCCGCAACCTGATTCGCGAGGATAAAGTTCATCAGATCTATTCGAGCATGCAGATAGGGCAGTCCAAATTCGGGATGCAGACCATGAATCAATCTCTCCTTGAGCTTCATCAGAAGGGGACGATAACCCTCGAGGAGGTTCTCGGCCGGACCACCAATCCTGAGGAGATGCGCCAGATGCTGACCCAGGCCGGGGTCCACCTGGAGCCTTAGAGCGGGATTGGACATATACCGGTCCTTTCGCGGGTTCTTCGTCGAAAGGGTCGGAACAGTTGCCGTGGAGGTAGTCAATGCCTGTTTTCAGATGGGAAGCCAAGACCGGTGGGGGTGAAGTCAGGAAAGGCGAAATGGAGGCCCAGAATGCTGATGCTGTCAGTGCGGCCCTTCGCCGGCAGGGACTTAACCCTTCCAGAGTAAAGGCCAAGCCCAGGGAGATCAAGATCAACATTCCGGGGCTTGGCGAAAAAGTCAAGGACAAGGACATTGTCATCTTCACGCGCCAGTTCGCGACTATGATCGACGCCGGCCTGCCGCTGATTCAGTGTCTGGAGATCCTCACCGAACAGGCCTCCAACAAAGTCTTTGGGAAGGCTCTCGAAACGATCAAGAACGATGTGGAAGGCGGCGCATCCTACGCTGAAGCCCTGGATAAACATCCCAAGATCTTTGACCAGCTCTATGTCAACATGGTCCACGCGGGAGAGACAGGAGGTATTCTGGATACCATTCTCAGCAGGCTCTCCGCGTATATGGAGAAGGCCATGAGCCTGAAGAAGAAGGTCAAGGCCGCCATGGTGTATCCACTGGTAACCCTCGTGGTGGCCATTCTCGTGGTGACTATTCTCATGATATTCGTCATCCCGAAATTCGCCGATATGTTTACGGGAATGGGCGGTCAACTCCCCTTTATGACCCAACTCGTCATCGACATGAGCCATTTCGCTGCAAGTTGGAAGATGGGGATCCTGGTCCTGATTTTTTTCGGGATAGTGTTCCTCCTCCGGAGATACTATAAAACAGAGGGGGGACAGCGGCGCATCGACGCCCTGTTTCTGAGATTGCCGGTTTTAGGTCCCCTCATCCGCAAGGTGTCGGTTGCCAAGTTTACCAGAACTCTGGGAACAATGCTCTCTTCGGGTGTGCCGCTTCTCGATGCGTTGGAGATCTGCGCAAAAACATCAGGCAACAAGGTGGTTGAAGATGCGGTCTTCATGACCAAGGACAGCATTACCGAAGGTAAGACAATAGCTGAACCCCTTGAGGAAACTGGTGTTTTCCCCCCCATGGTGGTCCAGATGATCAGTGTTGGCGAGGTCACCGGCGCCCTGGACACCATGCTGAGCAAGATCGCCGATTTTTACGACGATGAGGTGGACACGGCTGTCGATGCCCTGACATCTCTCATGGAGCCGATGATGATGGTGCTTCTCGGTGGCGTCGTCGGGTTTGTGGTTATCGCCATGTATCTCCCGATCTTCAAGATGGCGGCTCTGGGATAGTGAAGGCTCATGGCCCCGGGGGCTGATCGCAATCCATACCCACAGCTGACGGAACTGCGTTTTCTCCTGAAGATCCTCATGGTCTTCAGGATCGCCACGTTCACCCTGATCCTGGGGGTGACCATTGTAATCCAGATCAAGGGCAGTCAGGGCCTGTTCTTCGCGCCTCTCTACACCGTTTATCTTCTCATTATCACCGTATATCTACTCACCATTTTTCTCGCCAGTGTTTTCAACCAGGTGGAAGACTTCCGCAGAATGGCCATAGGCCAGATTGCGGTGGATCTTTTCCTGTACACTGTCATTGTATATCTGTCGGGAGGGTATGAGAGTCCCTTCCCCTTTCTGTATATCTTTACAATCCTCTGGTCCGCCCTTGCGCTGCCCGTCGGCGGGTACTGGGCAGCTTCAATTTCAGCTATTCTCTACGGCGTGACCGTTGACCTCATTTATTTCGGGATATTGTCGCCGCCCCTGTCCAGGGCCCTGGAAATGACCCCTGCGCAGAACCCGTGGGATGTCCTGGGCAGGATCGTCCTTCACATTGTGGCTTTCTTCGCGGTGGCCTTCCTCGGTCACCAGATGGCAAAAAGGTACAGTACGGCCGAAGAAGCCCTTACCGAGAAGACGGCCGACCTTGAGAAACTCCGGCATCTGTCCGATGCGGTCTTCGAAAGCATAAACAGCGGCATTGCGGTTCTGGACCAGGATGGCCGCATCCGCTCCATTAATAACTCTGCATATCAGATACTGGGGTTGAGTAGCCCGGAGCCGTCAGAATCCCTGTCGTCGGATGTGTTCGGGGATCTGCCCATTAACGATCTGTGCCGGAAGGTCTCCGGCGGGCGATTGAACAGGTGGGAGGGCTCCTACCGGACAAAAGGGGGAGAGGAACGTGTCATGGGGCTGTCCATCTCCCAGCTGAAGGACCCGGAAAAAGGCTTTGTCATTATTTTTCAGGACCTTACCGAGTTCAGAGGAATGGAGGACAAGCTCCAGAGTGCGGAAAAACTGTCGGCTCTTGGCCGGATGGCGGCGAGCATAGCCCATGAGGTCCGCAATCCGCTGGCTTCCATGAGTGGATCGGTCCAGATCCTCAAGGACTCCCTCGCATTGCAGGACGATGATCGCCGCCTGATGGATATCGTCCTTGAGGAGACAAGGCGGCTGAACCACCTTGTCGGGAACTTCCTGGATTACGCCCGCCCTCCAGGTCCCCAGTTCGAGGATGTGGACCTGCGTACCGTTGTCCTGGAAACGGTTGAATTTCTTGGCAGCAGTGCCGAGATGGACGGTGTGCAGCTTCAGTCATCTGTCCCTGATAAACCTGTGATCCTTTCTGTCGACCCTTCCCAGATGCGCCAGATCCTTATAAACATGATCAAAAATTCGGTCGAGGCCGTGAACGGCGCAGGAAAGGTAGCAGTGGGTCTGGATCTGGAAACGGGTGATATGGGCCCCAGGACCGTCCTTTATGTTTCCGATGAAGGGAAGGGAATACCTGACGATATCCTGCCCGAAATTTTCGAGCCCTTCAAAACCACCAAGGAAAAAGGAACAGGTCTTGGCCTCGCCATCGTCTACCAACTCGTGTTGAATCATCAGGCGACCATTGACGTTGAAACCCGGGAGGGGAAGGGAACAACCTTCTCCATCTACCTGCCCCCGTGGAGGTCGGTATGAAAGGAAGGAAAAAAGGGCGTATTCTTATCGTGGACGATGAGAGAAGCATGAGGGATATGCTGGAGATATTCCTGAGCAGGGAGGGCTATTCCGTCCATTGCAGTTCATCGGCCAGTGATGCGCTGGAAGTGCTGGAACAGAAGGGGGCCTTCGACCTGACCATTTCCGATATCAACATGCCCGGGCTGTCAGGCTTCGATTTCCTGAGGCAGGCACACAGCGAGTATCCGGACATGCCGTTTCTCATGATAACAGCATACGGGTCTGCGGACTCGGCGGTGGAAGCCATGAAGCTCGGTGCTGAGGACTATATCACCAAGCCGTTCCGCATAGAAGAGATCAAGGCTCGAATCAACGCTGCCGTGGAGCGCCGGCGACTGTCCGAGGAGAATGTGGAACTCCACAAACTGCTTCACGACAGATACAGCTTCGAGAATATCGTGGGGAAAAGTGAAGCCATAGAGAAGGTTTTCAATCTCATCGATAGAGTCAGCGACATGGACAGCACCGTTGTCATCTCCGGTGAGAGCGGCACCGGTAAGGAGTTGATCGCCCGGGCACTTCATTACCGCACCGGGACAAAAAAAGGCCCCTTCGTCACAGTGAACTGCGGTGCCCTGGTGGAGACTCTTCTCGAGAGCGAACTCTTCGGGCACAAAAGGGGTTCCTTCACCGGAGCGGACGCGGATCGCAAGGGGCTTTTTGAGACGGCCACCGGCGGGACGCTGTTCCTGGATGAGATCTCCGAGACTTCAACATCCCTGCAGGTCAAGCTGCTTCGGGCAATTCAGGAGAAGGAAGTGATGCCGGTGGGAGACTCCAGACCGGTCAAAGTGGATGTCCGTATCGTGGTGGCATCCAACAGGGACCTTTCCATGGAGGTCCAGAAGGGCCGGTTCCGTGAGGATCTTTACTATCGTTTGAATGTGATCCACATCGAAGTTCCTCCTCTGAGGGAGAGGAAAGAGGACATCCCTCTGCTCATCGATCACTTTCTCAGCAAGATCACGGAGCGCCAGGGGAAGGGGACCATGTCCGTGGCAGCTGACGCGTTAAAGTATCTCATGTCCTACTCCTATCCGGGAAATGTTCGAGAGCTGGAAAATATCATCGAACGCGGGGTCGCCCTGGCCACCGGAGACACTATCGATGTGGATCTGTTCCCCAGCGAGATTGCCCGGATCAGTCCGGTTCCGTCTGTTGCCCATGAGGCGATGTCCCAAAGCCTTCAGCTCGACGACCTGCTGGGCAAATACGAAAGAGAACTTATCGAGGCGGCGCTGGAGAAAACGGGCGGCAACCGGACCAGGGCGGCTGACTTCCTGGGGGTGAGCTTCCGCTCCCTGCGTTACAGGCTGAAGAAGTACGGGATGGCGGAAGAATAAGTCGTCATTAGACGACTTATTCTTCCGTTCCAGGTTCCAGGTTTCAGAACCCGTGAACGTGCCCGGTATTAATCCAAGATCCAACGTGCTCAATCCAAAATCCAATATCCAAGATCCAAAAGAGAGCGCAGTCATTGCGAGGAGGCCCGTACTATGGGGCCGACGCGGCAATCCCGGATTGCTGAGATCGCTTCGCACGGGTTCAGCTCGCGATGACGATCGCTGGTAACCGGCACACCCTTACCCCGATACATAGATACTCCGAT
>VAPB010297838.1_pt1 | contig 10642 bp, 10 predicted proteins | sample 3395101 | NCBI WGS metagenome assembly VAPB01 (sample SAMN08290433, study PRJNA428436) | hydrothermal vent metagenome | isolation source: Deep-sea hydrothermal vent chimney | place: Indian Ocean: Southwest Indian Ridge | reverse complement strand
GTATGGCCATCAGCGGCTGGGGAAGACTGGTGAAAATGCTCCACAAACCTGCTTTCCAGGTTTTAGTTCCTTTGGGCACCATCACCAGCGCTACAGCCAATCCCTCAGGAATATTGTGGATGGCAATCGCAGCAGTGATAAACAAACCCAATTTTTCACCACCGCCAAAGCTAACCCCGACCCCGATGCCCTCGGCGAAGGAATGGGCAGTCATAATGCCCAATACCAGCAAGGCTTTCCGGGCATCACCACCTTCCAGATCTCCCAGATCAACTTCTGATCGTTTGCTGATGAAACGATTGGCCAGGACGATCAAGGCCAGACCTAACAGCATGCCAATAAAAGTCCGGTAGGGATTGATGAGAGCCCCTGTCTGGATAAGATTATGGGAGGCGCCCAACATCAAGCCTGCCGCAGCTGCCTGGAAAATGCTCAGCCACCAGCGATTGAAATTTTTAAAGAATACAATAAGGAATAACTCCCAGGCTGGTGACAATCGCGGTCAGCCCGGATGCAAGCAGGATAGTCCAAAGATTAACTTCCATATTTTTTTACCTGTAAGAATGATTAAAATGTTTCTATGGTTTATTGAATAAGATGAGTATAAGTTATTCAAATCTCAATATCAAGCTAATGGGATATTCAAATCCCTGCATGCCTGGCATGAAACAATAAATTTATACCTCAGGTATCACTGGTACTGGTTGAGTGCCAGTTTGGCGACTGGTAGAAGAAGTAAGATATACCCTTATCAGGGACACTAAAAAGGGTATGAGAATATCAATCCATAACATGTCAGTATCCTTTATCCTCGCTTCGACGATTATGGCAGGCAGCTGTAGAGATCACAGCCTACCGGTTATTGATATTAAACCTTCAATTACTTCCACACAATCTTCTGTTGCGATACTTGAAAATAGAGGAGAAACTCAAATCATGACACCTGCCCCCGATTTAAATAATGGGTCCACGATTGGCAGTCAAGCAAATGCTGATGTAATCTTTGTTCAAGCTATATTCAATGGTGAGAGCTGGACCTTTTCGGTAACAGTTTCACACCCGGATCAAGGCTGGGACGATTACAGCAACGGCTGGGATGTAGTTGCTCCTGACGGCACTGTACTTAAATTAAATGAATCCGATCTTTTTACACGGATCCTTTTACACCCCCATGAAAATGAGCAGCCGTTTACTCGCAGTCAATCTGGAATTATCGTACCGATGGGAATAAAACAGGTCCAGGTCAGAGCACATGATCTTGTGGATGGCTTCGGTGGTCAGGAAATACTTGTTGACCTGGAAAAAAACGCGGGTGATGAATTTGAAATTATCCGGGAATAAAAAATAAAGAAATCAAACTAACTCTATCATTATCATTATGTGTTACGAAGGCTGGAAGAGAGGAATTTTATCATGGATCAGAATCATATATTATGGAACCTCGGGGATTACGAAAAAAATATTGGCCAGGTTTTAGACGATCTGGAAACAAAAAAAATCATGCAAAGGATCTGGAATCATGATCACACAGTCTGGAAATCAGATCCAACAGAAATAAACAACAGGTTAGGCTGGCTTCATATCGCTGAGACCATGCTCGAGAACATATCCAGAATGGAGCAATTAGCTTCAGATCTGATACACGAGGGTTATACACAGGCAGTTCTGCTTGGGATGGGGGGTTCAAGTCTAGCTCCAGAAGTTTTCAAAAAGACCTTTGGGGTTCGCAAGGGTGCCCTTGACCTGGCTGTGCTTGACAGCACGGATCCTGATGCAATTCTTGGCATTGGATCTGAGCTTGACCTCAATAAAACTGTGTTTATCGTGGCTACAAAATCAGGCGGGACGGTAGAAACACTTTCATTTTTCAAATATTTTTATAATAAGGTTCTGAAAAAAGTAGGTCCAGAACAGGTAGGGAGTCACTTTATAGCAATCACAGACCCGGACAGCAAGCTCGTAAACCTTGCCAGTAAAAATGGATTCCGGGCAACTTTTCTCAACGACCCGGATATTGGTGGACGGTACTCAGCTTTATCATATTTTGGATTAGTTCCGGCTGCATTATTAGGTGTTGATGTAGAAACTTTGCTACAGCGTTCCTTGACGGCGCTCTGCAGTTGTGAGGACTGCGATTGCGCTCTGGATGAATATAATTTCGGGGCTCAATTGGGCGTAATCCTGGGGGAAATGGCTCGAAAGGGACGGGACAAACTTACGCTGATAACATCCCCAGAAATAACAAGTTTTGGGAACTGGGTAGAACAGCTGATTGCGGAAAGCACCGGAAAAGAAGGTCTGGGAATATTACCAGTGGTAGGTGAAACATTTGGCAATCCTGATGTTTACAGCGACGATCGTTTATTTGTTTTTCTGCGCTTGGATAACGATAAAACCCATGATGATCTCATCCAATCCCTTCAGGAGGCCGGCCACCCGGTAGTATGGATCCAGCTGGAAGATATCTATGATCTGGGAGGGCAGTTTTTCCTGTGGGAAATGGCGACTGCTGTAGCTGGCCATATTCTAAAGATCAATCCTTTTGATCAACCTAATGTTGAATCGGCCAAAACTCTAGCCCGCGATATGATGGCTGAGTATATGGAAACAGGGAAACTCCCTAAAGAAGAATACACGGAACTCACCTGGGAAGCATTAAATTCTTTCCTGACTGATTCTGTCTCCTCAGGAAGTTATCTATCCCTGCATGCGTATGTCCAACCCACAGTAGAAATTGAAACTGAACTTCAAAAAATACGCTTGAACCTGAGAAACCAGTATAAAGTTGCCACGACCCTGGGATTCGGTCCCAGATTTTTACATTCCACGGGTCAGCTTCATAAAGGTGACAGAGGAAATGGAATTTTTATCCAGCTGAATTCCACTCCAGAAACTGATCTACCCATCCCCGACAAAGCAGGTAGACCAGATTCATCGATGAGCTTTGGAGTACTGAAAAAAGCCCAGGCGCTGGGAGACGCTCAAGCCCTGCGTGATGTAAACCGAAGATTAATTCGCTTTGACTTAGGTTCGGATGTGCTAAAAGGGTTAGCCCAGTTAAGTCAATAAAAAATCGCGGGGTGTTTTTTCTTGCAAAATATAAAAACCCCCAGGAATAACAAAACAATGGACACAAAAAAAGTATTAGCTCCCGATTTTAACCTTTCGGGATTAGATGGGAAAAACCATAGTCTTGTTGAGATTCTGAAAAATGGTCACTATATCCTCCTGGTCTTTCTCCGTCATCTTGGTTGACTGCCCTGCCGGGAACATGTGGCACAGTTGTGCCAGGACAGCAAGAAATTTCAGGATCTAAACACCAGGGTGGTGATCATATCTTTTGGATCTTTCCCCGCCGCCAAAACCTGGGTCGAAGAAACCTGTTCAGATTTTATGTTTTTACTTGATCAAGAACGGGAAACATATCAGACCTACGGCCTGGGGCGTTCCCTGCTGCGCTCCTGGTGCCCAAAGACCATTTGGCGTTATATCCAACTCCTGCTGGCTGGCCGCAAACGGAAGGGTATACAAGGTGATTCTACCCAATTAGGAGGGGATTTCCTGATTGATAAAAATGGAAATATCCAACTGGCATATAGAAGCAACGATCCTACAGACAGACCAACAACAGAGAATATATTGAATATCATCGAGACCCTCAGCCATTAATTGCTCTTATTTTTAACCAGGCAGAATATATCAACCAGGATGCACAATTTAGCTACTGTGATTTTATTGACTTGCCAAAATCAGGTGACAGGGATTAAGATAAGGGTATGCCCAGCCGAGCCTTAAAGGTACTTTCTGTCAGCGACCGGATCGATTCTCAATTACTTGAGAAAGATACCTATGAAAGATTCAAGGATATTGACCTGATCCTGTCCTGCGGTGATATGCCCTATTACCACATAGAAAAGTTATTCCAGCTATACGAGGTCCCTGTTCTATACGTAAGAGGCAACCACGATCATAGAGTGGAATACGGCAAGAGTGGTCCGCTATACGGACCCCGGGGAGCAATTGACCTGCACAACCGGATCGTGGTGCTGAACGATTTGATTTTTACTGGATTCGAAGGATCCCTGCCCTACAAAAAAGGTCCCTTTCTTTATTCTCAAGAGGAGATGTGGCGTTATGTCCTGGGTATGGTCCCCAGATTGTTATGGAAAAAAATCATTTATGGGCGTTATGTTGATGTTGTGATCGCCCACAGTCCTCCTTTCGGCGTTCATGATAAAGATAGCAACGTCCACGGAGGATATAAAGCCTTCCGCTGGCTGATTAAAACCTTTAAACCAGCCTATTTTTTTCACGGTCATATCCATGTTTATTCGAATGATGAGACAGTTGAATCCATCCTCGACCAAACCAAGGTTATTAATACATACGGTCACCGTAAAGGTATGCTGCGGCCCGGTCAGCGTCACTACACTCCCAAGAAAAAACCCTACTACCCTTCCCTGGCCAACACGGCCGAGGATTTCAGGGATGCCCGCCGCAGGGCAGCCCTGGAGAATATCTGGAGCACCCTGACCGGCTCCTCAAAACACTTAATCCAGTTTCAACAGGTGGAAGATCAGCTCCAATATGAACAGTCCCAGAAGCTGGGTCTTGTGGACATTCCTCTGGATTCGATTGTGGGCAGTGTCAGCCGGCCCAATGATTTCACCCGCAAGTTTTTCCCGCGCGAGGTTGTCGACCCTGACCGCTGGCAGCGGGTCAAAATCAAGATGGATCAGCAAATTCATCCCATTGATGTTTATCAAATAGATCAAGTCTATTTTGTGCTGGATGGCAATCACCGTGTATCGGTCGCCCGACAACGCGGCAATACTCATATCCCTGCCTGTGTCACAAAAATTAAAAGCACCCTTCCGTTAACACCAGATGATGATTTCGAAGATGTAATCATCAAAAACCAGCAGGTCCACTTCCGAAAGGACACCGGTCTTGAGCGGCTCCGGCCCGATCTGGAATTTGCGACCAGTATCCCGGGCAGCTACCAAAAGCTTCGAGATCAAATCACTTCCCACCATCTCAACCTGGAGATTCAGCATCATTATCCATACACAAGTGAGGAAGCAGCTGAAAGCTGGGTGGAAGAAGTTTACTTGCCCCTTCTGCAAACGGTCTCCCAATCTGGACTTCTGCGGGATTTCCCGGAGCGCACACCCACAGATCTGTACATCTGGCTCACCCAATATCAAAAAGAGCTCAGCCGCCAATACGGTTGGGAAATTAAACCCGCCGCGGCTGTTGACAGCCTGGTGGCAGCCTACGGCAATCGTCTGGTCCACCGCTGGAAAAGGCTGAAGAAAAAGTTCTTTCCCCAGGCTGCCCCTCAGCCGGGGGAAATCGGGGATTGGCGCAGGCACCACCTCATGCCCCGAAAGGAAGGCCAGATCTTTTCTGCAATACTGGTCGCACATAACGGAACCGAGGGCGGTTGGAAAGCATTAGAACAAGCCTTCACCATTGCAAAAATTGAAGGCAGCAGTATAGCCGCTCTGCATGTCATTCGGGATCCGTTTGATCCTGCTGCGGATAATCTCCGGGATTTGCGGACAGAATTCCGGAAAAAAAGTGAGGGTCAAAACCTGGAGGCAAAACTATATATCGAAGGCGGAGAAGTGCTGGAAACCCTTACCCAGCGGGCTCAATGGAATGATTTGCTGGTTTTCAGCCTAGAGCATCCCCCGGAGGATCGACCAACTGCACGGCTGCGCTCCGGTATCCGCTCCCTGGTGCAGAGCTGCCCCCGCCCCCTTCTGGCTGTTCCATCACCTTCAGCAATGAAACACGGCCTGCTGGCCTTTGACGGCAGTCCCAAAGCTACTGAAGCCCTCTACCTGGCTGCTTACCTGGCAGAAAAATGGGGCATCCAGCTTACTGTCGTGACTGCCCCAGAGAACAGCGCTGTCAGAAGTAATCCTCTCCACAAAGCCCGGGAGTACCTGGATGCACGTAAGATTGAAGCGAGTTTCATCACTGAAATTGGCTCTCCCGCGGAGGTGATTCTGGAAAACAAGAAAACCCAGGGCTGCGATTTCCTGATTGTTGGCGGTTACGGTTACCAGCCGGTTATGGAAGTGCTCTTTGGCAGCACCCTGGATGCCTTGCTGCGCCAGGCGGATGTTCCCGTCCTGATCTGTCATTGAACAACGACCTCCAAGGTCTTAAAGACTTCGAAGGTCGTTTGTAGTAAAATCTGGTAGTTAATGCTCAAATTTACTGGTTTTTAAAGGTAACTTTATGAAATTATCACAGGAAAGAGACACGCTTCAAGCGATGATCAGCCTGTACTGCAGGGGTCAGCACAATTCCAAGCAGCTTTGTGAAGATTGTTCAGAATTATGGGACTACGCAGAAGAACGCCTTGAGAAATGTCCTTTTGGAGTCGAAAAACCCACCTGCCAGAACTGCACTGTTCACTGTTACAAACCCGAGATGCGGGACAGAGTTAAAGAGGTCATGCGCTACGCTGGACCGAGGATGATCTGGCATCATCCGGTTATGGCTATCAGGCATTTGATCAACAACCATAGACCTCCGAGTTCTTGACGACTTCGTCCGGGGTTCACTCAGTACCGTTGCACCTGACCACCGGTTCAGGTCGGAATACCAAGAACGGAGGACGGCACAAGACCCTGCTGCAGGTGCCCTTCGTTTTCACTCAGGATAGTTAAGCTCATCCGTTAGGTAATAAAAAGGAGACAGCGATGCATCTGAACTATTCTTCGGTGTCATATTTGGTAAGTATCTGCATACTTCTCAGCAGTTGTGGTGGAATATCTGGCGGCAGTGTACCTGATGTGAATGGATCACAGGTGTATAATCCCGAGTCACCCCAACAGGTTGACTGTAGTGCGGGCCTTTGTGAATCACTAATGGTGGTGGGGGATCCCTTCGCAGCGAGCATGGGAACCTTTAAAGGATACTCAGATCCTCATCTTATTGCAGACCCAAATAATCCAAATAAGGTCTGGTTGAGCTATTCCTGGCTTGAAGTTGGCAGTCTCACGAACCTTATTGGGAATGAGGTGATGGTAGCCATCGTGACCAATCACCTAGCCAGAAGTGAAGATGGCGGTATAACGTTTTATTTTGTATCCGAACTATGGCCCTCGATTCCAATGGAAGATCCTGAAGGAAGTGGCGAGGAAGGGCTCAATGATTCCGAGACCGCTTCGCTGGCCTGGATAAAAAATGCTCAGGGAGAAGCGACCTGGTATGGTGCTCATCTGCGTTATTTTCTACGCCCGATACAGGGATATAGTCCGAAATTCAGTACCAGTTATACGATTCGGGTGACGGCCGCAAGCACCCCGCAAGAATTGAACGATTCGCCCGAGGCTGTGCTCGGTGTATCATCCACCGCATCTGTTTATGATATGGATGTAGCGCTGGATGCGCTTGTCGGCAAATCACTAACCGAGTGCGCGATGGCTAATAATCCCTCCCTGTTTGCCAATGACAGTAAACTTTATCTAGTGTTTGAATGCCTTGCATTTGAAGGCTCAGAACTACAAACCGACAAAACTACTATCCAGCTCATTGCATCAGAACCGTCTGGGGCGCCCGATACATGGACCTGGTGGCATGTGGGAGAGATTACCAACGGCGATACATATGCCGAGTTGGGTGTCGATATACTACAGCAGCCAGATATCTCCACTGGCAGCAATGGCGAACTGCTGCTTACGGTCACTCCTTCGACAATTAATCCAGGCCGTATCGAACGTCTCCACCAGGGAATGCTGGTACTGGAACTTGAGCAGCTTGATCCTCCGATCCTAGCGCGCGACGATAAGGATAATTTGTTAATACATGCTCAGATGACCACAAAAGGGGTGGGTGGATGCACCTATTCTTCAGCATCGGCTACCGGGGTGCTCTGTCACTCGGTTCAGACCGACACGGAGCCCCGCTATTTATATATAACTGGCTATGTTGTACACTGATAAGTAGCTGCAGGTGCCCTTTACTCGAAGGGTAAATGCTTCGCCAAGCTCATTCGTCAGGTGAACTTCAAACGAATGCCAAGAGTTAAGGAAAATGAAAAAAGTCTAAGCCTTGGTCTCTCAAGAAATTAGAAAAATAAAATCAATTTCCATAATATAAAAAACCTCCTGCACCAATGGGCAGGAGGTTTTTTCGTATACCCCGGGAGGGAGTCGAACCGGCGATTTTGGGACGATGAAAACCTCTCTCTTCTCAACTGATATTTCAAGGAAACTCCATTTGGGAAAATATTGGGATCCATTCTGGAGTTTCAATATTTTCCTATCCGATTTCAAGGCATACAGCCACCCTCGAATAACATAAAATCCACTCAAAACACAATGATGTCAGTTGTCAGACAACCTGGTATAATTTCGGCTTTGGATATATTATTCACTACTTACATAAGGAATTTTAACACCATAAAAAACATCAACGCAGAAAAATATTCTGTCAATAACAGGGGTTGGTTGGTAACCATCGCAGGCACATCAGCCCTCCTGGCTTTAGGTGTATTGTATTCGTGGAGTGTATTCAAAGCCAATATCCCAGCTGAATGGGGTTGGCTCGAGTCTCAAAAATCACTGCCTTATTCGGTTGCTTGTGTTATTTTTTCGATTATGACTTTTATTGGAGCGCGATTACTGGTTCGTTTTAGTCCCCGCCTCATTGTCAGTGCCGGTGGAATTATGGCTGGCCTGGGTGTTATCATATCAAGCTTTTCAAGCGCCCCCTGGGCATTCACTCTCGCGTTTGGTGTTCTTCTGGGATCTGGAATCGGATTTGTTTACGCCTCTGCTGGTCCAACCGCTCTAAAATGGTTCTCCTCATCCAAAACCGGTCTAATCTCTGGCATCGTGGTGGCAGGTTTCGGTATGGGCAGCGTCTGGGTTGCCCCCCTGGCCCGATCGTTAATGGCATCATATGGTTTACAAACAACAATGTTCTATCTGGGCATCGGTATGCTGGTGGCTGTGGTTGGTTTTGCACAATTCCTGACAAATCCACCGGAAGACTTCATCCCAGAAGGAGATGAACAAATCATATCCGCTTCAAAATCTTCTAACAAAGACTTTTCCATTCAGGAAACCGTCCGTACCTGGCAGTTCTATGTGATCTGGATTGTTTTCGCATTTGGCAGTGGGGCAGGTTTGATGATTATCGGCAACCTGGCCTCAATTGTCAAAGATCAAATCGGATTACCCGCATTAAGTGCAATTGCAGTATCCGCCCTGGCAATGGGCAATGGTGGAGGACGGGTTCTCTACGGCATTTTATCGGATAAAATTGGTCGAAAAAACACTCTACTGATCGCCTTTATTATGCAAGCGTTCTTGATAGGTGGTTTGTTTTTTGCAGGAACTGAGAGCACCCTGGCAAACGTGCCCGTGCTGATGGTTTTTGTAGCCTTAATTGGCGCAAACTACGGTGCCAACCTGGCTGTAATCCCACCATTAATGAAAGATTATTACGGCGCTAAGAATTTAGCAATGAATTATGGTGTGGTTTATACGGCCTGGGGACTGGGTGGATTTATGGTCTCCCAACTGGCCAGCACTATCAAGGATATTTATGGCAGCTACGATTATGCTTACATTCTAGCAGCGGTAATGCTCATTATTGGAACTGGTTTAATGTTAATGTTAAAATCTCCTCAATTAATTCAAGGTGCGACAAGTTCTTTTAAATCCAACCCAGCCCCTGATCCTGTAAAATAATAAGGGTCTAACACAGTATAAAAAAAGCGGGATGCTTCAAAAAGAAAGCAGCCCGCTTTTTATATACCTAGTATGTTTCTTGAGATTTCCATCATATGATTTTCTTAATTATCCGATTATCAAAACCAAACGGTGGGAAATCGTTGGCATATCATTATTTTGTCTCATACCCGATTAAGTCGATCAAACACTGGTTAAGAAATCTCTTGAGATTTGGGGAGTTTTAAATTTTATACTGATACTGTACCCGGGGAGGGAACCGAACCTTAAGCACAAACTTTCAGTTTCAATCACTTTCCAGCGTACATATTAAACAGTTCTCGTTCAGATTTTCCCAATCGCCCACACGGGGGTTAAATCCATAGACATGAACTTGTTGAAATAGATGGAAATATCTAGTAATATTTATCTTCTGATAGGTTCCAAATCCAATAATAACAATTTGAAACGGAAAAAAATTTTATGGTTCTATTAGAAACAATGAGTGAAGAGCTTTTCGAAAGTTACATGAAAGGTTCTATTTCTTCATATGCTAAAGAGAATGTGAAAGCTGGTCGTTGGGAAGAAGCAGAAGCGGAACTGAAAGCTAAAGAGCAACTTCAACAAATCTTACCTCAAGGCCAAAAGACAGAAGGACATTTTTTTTCAAAATTTGGATAAATAAAGACGATCACCAAAAATTGAGAGTCATCTGGATAGCAAAAACAGATATCGGTGGGGAACAAGTTTCCTTTTTATATGACATAATCGTGGACGAACAATTCAGACGACAAGGATATGGAAAGCAGGCCATGCTGTTGTTAGAAAGAAAATCAGCAAAGTGGGAGGTAAATACGATCTGGTTGCATGTTTTCGCAGAGAATGAGGGGGCAAAAAGATTGTATGATCAATTGGGATATGAAATTATGAAAACGAATCTTGAT
>VAPB010052296.1_pt1 | contig 10651 bp, 3 predicted proteins | sample 3395101 | NCBI WGS metagenome assembly VAPB01 (sample SAMN08290433, study PRJNA428436) | hydrothermal vent metagenome | isolation source: Deep-sea hydrothermal vent chimney | place: Indian Ocean: Southwest Indian Ridge | reverse complement strand
ATTGAATTCAAGGAGCGCGCCCCAGCATGACCCTAGCCGCACTCGAAGAACGCATCTTCGCCATCGACCGTAAGGTCGAATTGGTGCTGACGATTGGTGGTCAGATTATCCCAATGGGCCTGGATGCCAACGGTAACACCAAGGGTGTCGACGTCGACTTCGATATTGAGCAGATTCCGCCGACGGCCGCGATCAGCTTCGCCAAGGAGCAGCAGACGGAAAAGAAGTCGGGACTCCCTACGTGGGTCGAGACCGGCATGGATGTGTATATCGACGCAGGCTACGATGGCGAGATCGTCCGTATCTTCACGGGCCGTGCTAAGAGGCCGCGACACGGGGTTGCAGCGGACACGCTTGACTGTGTAGGTCGCACGGGTAAGCTCACGCGCCCCTATCGTGCCGAAGCACAGAACGATCCGACGGCGAAAATCTTCACCTCGATTGAGGCACGCGCTGCGATCATCGACATCCTGAACGACTACGGTGTTGACTTCACGCCCGCAAACAATGAACGGTACGCCATCGATCCAATCTTGATGGATGATGGCAGCCCGTGGATTATGGCGACGGTCGTGGATGCTGTGATGGACATGGCCCCACCATCCGATATGATCCGCAAGATTGCAGACGTATATGGTCATCGGGTGTACGAACTCCCGTCTGGTACGCTCTGCATCCGTGATTTGCTGGAGGTTCCGGCCCCCGAAGGCTTCCGCACGTACTCGACGGATGCGTCGGCGGTGGGCGTCACGACACAGACCACGCAATCCTACACCAGCGTCAACATCGATACGGCTGCTGCGGTGGGCGATGTCGCCGCCCGCGCGCGCCGCGCGGTGAGCTTCGTCGCCAGTGCCAGTGGCGGCCCGCAGACGATCTCCGTTTGGGCGCGTCGGGTTGCTGCCCCAATTGACGGCTTCCGTCTGTCTATCTATCGAGATGATGGCGCGGGTCTGCCGAGTACCGCGGCCGACGCTGTGGTGGCTATCGGTGATCCTGTTTTCAATGGTCAATTGTTCGATCTCGTCGCCTGGACGAAAGTGGAGATGACGATCCCGGCCGCTGCCACACTAATCAGCGGTGACACCTATCACATTGTGATTGATCGTGATGGCGCACTCGATGCTGTCAACTACTACGAGATCGGAATGGATGCTCCGGCAAACATCTCCTACAATGCGAACCCCGACGCCTGGGCGCTGCCGGAAGACCCGTGGGCAGGCGGTGCTGTCGGCATCTTGGACAGCAGCATTTACATCACGGACAACGCGGCGGCCGATTTCGGCAACACTAGTATCGGCTCCTTGCAGCTAGCTGTCAGCGCGGAGCAACAGGATGCACGACAAGTGGTGCTACCAGCCGGAACGTACACGAGCATTAGTGCCTATGGCCTGATGACGGCAGGTGGTGCGCGGGATGCGTTGTTTGCGCTATACGATGACGTTGCGGGAGTGCCTACCAACCTGCTGGCATATACGGCTGGCTTCGTTGTCGGCGTCGCGCCCGCTGCGTGGTACTCCGATAATATCGCGTTCAACCCTGCCGGTGGCGCGATTGCCAGCATTGTTTTGGGCGCGGGCACTTATTGGATTAGCGTTCTGAGTCGCTATGGTGGTGGGTTCACCGGCGAGTGGTACTACGATCAACAGAATGATTCGGGCGGCGCGTCCTCCCTGGAAGGGGGCGGTGGCTGGGCGGCCGTGACGGACGACACGGCGTATGAGATTGTCACCAGTGCCTTCGCTACACAGCGTGTGCTGAACATCAGCGACGATGAGGATGAAGATCAGATCAGGAAGAAGATCGTCGTGAAAGGCGCGGTATACCCAGGCACGGTTGACGGCGATGAAACTCCTTCGCAGGTCAAAGCGTCTATTGAAAACGACAGTAACGAGTTGGTGCCTGGTAATCCCGACCTGTTTGCCATGACCTATCTCAACGATTTGATTGACACGGATCAGGTGGCCGTCGATGTTGCACGTCGGCTTCTCGACAAGTTTGGCCGTGCGCTTCAGACTATCGAGATTGAAGTGCCATTTGATCCGCGAATGTCCTTGGGTACGACCATCACTATTGACGATCCTGCTGTGACGGGGCATGGCGGTAATTGGTGGGTGCACGGATACCATCACTCGCTCTCACCTAGCACGGCTGTGACGCGATTGAGTTTGTTTGGCGGCGACCAGTCGGGTACGACTGGTGAAATGCTTCCGCAGCCCGACTTCACTTGGGTTATCGAGCGTGAACTTATCGGCAACGCGCTCATGGCGATTGTGACGTTCACCAGCACCTCTAGGGAATATGATGGTTGGATCACGAACTATCGTTGGACGGATAACTATGACGGCGGCGCAAACGACGTGTCGGGCGAAATGACGACGGTTACGTTCGCTTACGATCCAGCGGTCGATCCGGCCATTCAGATGGTGCTCACGGTAACGGACAATCATGGCAATGTGGTCAGTACCGACCTCTCACAAGGCAGTGTTGATGTGACGACCGACAACAGTGACATCTACGCGCCGGTCGTTTCTTGCGCCGGAGGCAACACTTGTATGGCCACGTTCGACGGTGGCATGTCTTGGATGGACATCGCTACGCCGAGTGGCAGCGCTGTCGTAACGGCCCTTACGCATAATCCGGCCACTCCGCAGGAGGAGATGGTTGTGCTCTTCGGTACGGATAACGGTCGCATTTACCGCTCGATTGATGGAATGCAGACCTTGGTGCTGGAGTACACGGACAGCGACGGTGACGCAATTACGGCCATCGAGCCGGACACCGACCGGCGCGGGGTGGTCTGGGCTACGACGACCGACCGCGTATTGCTGTCGCTCAATTATGGTGATACTTGGGGCATCTACACGGACTTCAATAACAGCGCCAACTGGCCGCGTGTGACGAGCACCACCGTGATGGCCCCTGACGCGATCAATGGAAGCAAAGTGCTGGGCGACACGTCTGTGCGCTCGCTGTGGGCAACGGTGTTCAACCCGGACATCACGGGTACTCTGGGCCGCGCATCGTTCTGGATGCAGCGAGTCGGCACGCCGACGGACTCGGTGCGAATGCACCTGTACACGAATGCCGCCGGTAAACCGGACACGATTCTGGCAACGAGTGCGTGGGTCGCAGGAAGCACCATCTCGAACGCGGCGCTAGTCGAGGTTGCGTTCGGCCTCACTAACAGGGTGTTGGATAACACGACCTACCACCTCGTGATCGAGCGCTCTGGGCCAGTCGACGCCGCAAACCACTATCTAGTGGCGTATAACAATAGCGGGGCCAGTGACTACTACGACAGCACTATCCCGGATTGGGTGGCTGTGGCTGATGGGCTGGTGTTCGAGGCCGCAATCATCAGCGGGGATGGCCACGTGGCCCCGTCACCCCCTGATCCTCGTCCAATCAACGCCATCGAGGTCTCTGACGCGGAAGTCAACCGTCTCTGGATTTTCGGTGGGCAGGGCGATGTGGTGGAGTCCTGGGTTGCCACCAACTACATCCCGAACGGCGGCGCTCTTTGGCACTCCGAGATCGCACAGGGCCAGGGCGTGGGAGCCACCCCGCGAAACGCGGCCGATACGGTCGTGGACTTCGTGGTCTCGCACGCTACTTCCAGCGACCTGGGTCTCATTTTCGAGCGCGTTGGCGGCGGCGTGCCGGATAACCCGTACATTTTCGCCAGCCCATTCTACCCCATTTCTGAGGCCGATTGGCGCGTCGGTGCTGGTGCGATGGTGACGCCGGGTGCGGATGGTGTATCGGTTGCAGGAAACAACAACCAAGTCGAGCAGTTCGGCGCGTTCTTGGACAATACGAACTTCTACGTGGCCAATGACGGCCGGAGTTTCTGGCCCCACACCGCTGTGCTGCCCGGCACCGGCGCGAACCGCCCGAATGATCTGGTGAGCGTGCGGGCGTGGCAAGATATGTACTTGGGTGCGACTGATGAGGGTATCGTCAAGAGCATTGACAACGGCGCGACCTGGAACTTCTTCCGGCCGGTGGCTGCACCTATCAGCACGGTCTGGCCTGCCGGTGCGATTGGTTGGGACATTGCTATTGAGTACCGGCGACCGCGCTCCTACAACTTGGCAGTCATTGTTCGAGATGCGGCTGGCAGCACGGAGAACGCATTGGCTGTTCGCACGTCAACCGGCGGCTGGGAGGATCACGGCCCGCTTCCGACGGCGCACAGCAACACCCCGCACCGTTTGTGGCACTTCCCGCAGATCAGTGACCAGGTTCTCTTCTACGTCCGCTACACGGCTGCTGGTTTCGGCCACAGCGAGGTGCTGTACCGAACGCCTGATCAGGGCACGACGTGGACGAGCTTGGGCGTAGCGCCTATGCTGTACACTTACGCGATGGCACGTTCCGGTGACGGTACGCTCTGGGCATCAGGCGAATCGCACGCCGGAGGACATGGCGGTCTCGGACACTTCGCACACGAAATCTTCCGCAGCATTGACGATGGTCTGACGTGGGAGAAGGTGTACGAAGATACCGTGGCCACTGGTACGGTTCGCTCAACGTTCAAGGATGTCGCTGTCGATCCGAATGATCCGAATCGGGTGATGTTTATCGGTGTGCATCAAGGAGCCGGTGCCAGTAGCGTGACGTTGTTCTCCGCAGATGCTACGGAGGGCTTGGCTTCCAATTGGGATCGCCAGATCACGGGTCTGGACTTCGAGAACACCGCAGCAATCTATTGCACGCCATTCATTCTGGCCGGTGACGCGGAGCGATGGATCATCGGTTTTATGCCAGCAGGCGTGAACCGTATGCGCATTTACACGAACGATCAGAATGGTGTCCCGGCGGCGTGGGATTTGCAGTATGATATTACGACGGCAGGGTCAACCTTCGGCTTCGCTGATCGCGCTCGCGCGGGCAACATTCTCTATGCTATTGGCACGCAGGTCAACGAAGGCCCCGGACTCTTGCGCTCGATTAATAACGGCAGTGAGTGGAAAGTTGTTGGCGTACAAACCTCTGTTGGGGCCGGTATCTGGGACGCGCAAACGGATATGTTCATTCAGAGCCGTCGGCAGAACACCGACCGATTCCCGTACTACCAGCCGCCGACGGAGGGTGCAATTGCCTACCTGGGTATTGATACCGGCCTTGACGCGGCGATGGGCTATACGACCGCGCCAATGACGCAGGGCATGGTGCTTCTCCGGGATGCTACGGGCACGGAGGGGGCACCGACGGAGCTATGGGCGATTGCACAGCTTGCCGCAGCCGGTGGCGACACGGACATCTGGTTGCGGGAGGCCATCAGTGATAGCTGGCGCAACTATCTGGACATCCCGAACACCCTGGCAGCCGAGAACCGCTTCCCGATTTGGCACTTCGATGGTATGGGTGACGTGATGTTCCGGCTCAAGATTGGCGACCTGGGCAGCGCTGCAAGCGGATACGGCGGCGACCTAGAGCGCAGCGATAACCGGGGACTCACGTGGGCGGTAGTGCTGTCGAACGTTGGTGCGCTGACGCGAGGCCGCAATGGAGACCTGTGGGCAACGGCGGACGACCGTGCTGCTCCCGCGAGCTTCCAGCCGCGTTCGATCTATCGTAGCCGCGCGGGTGACGGGAACTCCGTAGGTATTGTCTGGTCGCTCATGGGCACGGACACGACGGCCGGTGCCGGTGCCGTCATGACGAAGTATACGCAGATTCGTGTTGATCCGAACAACGCTAGTCGAATCATGGCCGTCGGTGGTCTCGAAACTGATACGATGCGCTCAGCCTACTCGCCGGACGGCGGCGCGACCTGGACGTACCGCTCCGGCGTCATGAGCTTCCGCGATGGTACGGCGGCGCTTGGCAACTTCATCAACCTGGAGGCAGGCGGCGCAGAGCGGTGGATTATTGGATTGTCTCAGGCAGACGGTCTGGCCAAGTTCATCTTCGTGAGTGATGACTTCGGCGAAACCTGGGTGCAGAAGTACACGGTTGTCACGACGGCGGTCTGTCATGGTTGGGTGGACTCGGTGCGCGCGGGCGGCGGCAACCTGTTCCTGGCAGGCAACGGCGGCGGGGCGGCTAATGCCGTGGACGGCCGCGTAGTGTTGTCGGAGGACAATGGTGACACTTGGGCACCCTTCACCGGCGATGACCGCACGGACATCATGGCTGTCACCTACGACAACAACCAATCGACACTCTACATCGGTCGCGCGTCCGCGGCCAGCAATGTGCTATACATGAAGAACCCGTCGGTGCTGGGTATCTGGTCAGATGATTCCATCCCCTCCGACCCGCGCTTCATCTTGCAAGAATCACTCAAGGTTGTAACGTAATGCGACGAACGCCAAATCTCCGCTCAGCAAACCAGCTTGCGCTGGCGCTTGCCGAAATCGAGCGTCTGAAGTCGATCACGACGCGCGTCACGGATGGACGCCAACTCGTATTGATTCAGGGCACCGATCCGGGTGCGGGCGAAGTCCCGCCGCTGGCTACGAGTAAGCATGTGCTGTATGGCCAAAAGCACACGCGCTCCTTCCAAGTGACGGCAGCCGAGGGTGTGAGCCTCACCGCGCGCTATCAGCAGGGCCAGGCTTGGGTTGGCGGCACCTTCTACAGCATTGTTGAAGGCACGTTGCAGATGACGGACGCCGCAACCAACTACGTGTACATCGACAACGCAGGCGTGATCGCGTCCAACACGACGAGCTTCCCATACGACAGCACGCCACTGGCTGAGGTCGTGGCCGCAGGCGGCACCATCACCGCAGTCAACGACCGCCGCAACTATCTCACGCAAGGCGGATGGGGCGGGGGAACCATTCTCGGCAACCCGCTCATCGTTGGTGTGAACGATACGACTCACGGCGAAGTCTGGATGTACGGCGACGGTGCTGGCTCCACGGACGGCGGCGAATCTCGTTTCTATATGGCGGCCGATCATGATGCTGCGTTGGAGTATTGGGCTATCGCCGCCTTCGAAGATGATCTGCAAATCTCGGCAAGTGATGGTGTAGTCAAGCTGCTGATTGCGGCCAGCCAGATTGATGTGGGTGTGGACGGCAGTGCACCGGCACTGATTCTTCACGCGCAAGATGGTGTGGATGAAGGAGGCGAACTACAGCTTCTTGGTTCGGCCGCCAATGCCGATTGGACGTTTGACAACTATATCGGTCGAGCGCGTCTGCACAGCGGCGGCTCGGAATACTTCTCCTTCCGCACGACGGGTCTGGAGGTTGGGCCAATCACGGCTGCCGCCTTGTTCGCGGTTGGTGGGCCACTTGTATCAAACCAGAAGGCGACCTTCGCCGGTACTGTCACTGATGTGGGCGACCATGTATTCGCTATTTTCTTTGGTGCGGTATCACTTGATCCAGGAGACACGAAGAACGCTTATGGCCTCTATGGCGGTGGTACGGTCGTTGCTACGGCCGGCGATACGGTGGCGAACGCCTACTCCATGTTCGCCGAGGCGCAGGCTAAGTCCGATGTAGGAGCCATCACCAATGCCTACGGTCTGTACATCGTCGCGCCGACCATCGGCGACGTTCTCAACATTGCTCTGTACAACGCGGGTGAGAGCATTCTGGTCGGCCAGGCAGAATGGCAAGGGCTGTTGTACAAGGGCAGTCCTGTATCCGGCGTCGACCTAAGCATCAAGCGTGCCTCAGTTGGGGGTGCTCTGGGCGGGGATGATGTTTTGGCACACTTCGAGCATACGGCGATTGGTGGCGGTACGGCCCTTGGCGGATTCACTGTCGCTTCCGTCACCGGACACACGCGCTCACGTCCAAGCGGAGCCGGTTCGGTCATCGGTGGTGAGTTCATCGCTGATGTCGGAGCTAACGCTACGGCCTTCACCGGCGATGTACGCGGCGTGTACGGACGAGCGAATGTGTTCGAGGCCGGTGGCGGAAAGACCATCCCCAAGATGTATGGTGTCCTGGGCGACATCGGCAAGAGTTCGGCGGGCGGTGGCTACACGGTTGCAGACGCCTACAGCGGTTACTTTGCCACTCCCGATGCAACGAACATCGGCACTATCACTAACGCCTGGGCATTGTTCGCTGAAGGAACGAACGCGCTTCGGGGCAGGACGGAACTCGGCGATTCGGCATACTACTTGGACTTCGTAGGCGCTGACCCAATTATCCAATTCGACGGTAATGATTACCTCACCTACAGCCGGAGTGGGAATGAATATATCTATCGCATCGGCGGTGCGATTACGATGCGCGGTTCGGCGGCGAACTTCTGGCCACTATACGGAGTAAATGCGAACCTCCTTCTTAAAGGGGATGCGGGCACTAGCACCCTATTGATGGATGCTGGTGACGCTATCCAGTATGTGCGCGGCACCAACATCTGGAACATCCAGATCGCTTCAACCAATATGCTCATCATCGATTCTGCCGGCCGCATCTCTGCCCCGATTACCGGCGCTAGTGCGGGTCTCCTTGTCGGGGGCGACTGCTTGTGGTATCGGGCAGGCGCGAATATCTGGAGCACCCCCGATATTGTATCCATCGACGGACAGCTACGACTTCCGACTGCTGGCTCCGGTGCGGGTCTCCTCATTGGTGGAGATGTGCTGCTATATCGTTCGGCTGCCAATGTTCTGACGATCCTCGATACGGCCATTATTCAGCAACCGATTCTCGGAACCGAGGTTCAGCGGCTTGAGACGGTTGCTACCAACGACGATCCGCGTGAGAGCGTCTATCAGCATCGTGCAGCCACGACCGATGCCTCCGACACCCGCGTGCTGACGATTCCAATCGCTGCGGACACGACGTACATGATCACGGTCTATGTCACTGCCCGAAGGACGGGCGGAGCGGCGGGGACGGCGGACGACGGCGCAGGCTACATCATCTCCGGGGTATACACGACTAAGGCAGGAGTGGTGACGCTCATGGGGGCCGTTGATGCGACACTGACGCGCGAAGATCAGGCTGCTTGGGTCTCTACCCTAGTTATCAACGGCGCGAACGTTCAGGTGCAGGTCATCGGAGTGGTGAACAATAACATCACGTGGCATGTGACGGCGCGGGTCTGGCAGGTTGGTTCGTAAGCTCTTGTGCAGAAATTGTGATTCCGATAGAATAATTAGAGAAGGGAGGAGATCAAAATGACTCGAAAGCGTGTAGCAGCAAAACCGCCGAACAACGCACCTACGCCGATTCAACCGCCGGAGGCAGTGCCGGTACAGCGCGAAGCGTCGCCGGAGGAGCAGGCCCAGATTCAGGCCCAGGCGCAGCGCCAGCGCGCTTCGGTTGCCGTCCTCAAGCAGCGCTTCGCCGAGGTCGAGGTGGAGAAGACCATCGCCCAGGCAGAGTGCAACCAACTGATTCAACAGAATCAGATTCTCCAGCAGGAGAACACGGCACTGAAAGCCGAATTGGAGGCGTTGAAGAACCCGAAGAAGGCCAAGACGCCTACCGAGAACCCGGAGTCCTAAACCCTGGCTAATAAAGGCGACTTATCCTATTGGGCTGGTCTCTTTGATGGTGAGGGTTGTATCACCGTTATCAAACGACGATTTCATCTTCATCCGAATTGGGCAGACCGTTATTGTCTAGTGGTTGTTCTGAACAACACGGCTGTTGGTCTGGCCGAAGCCTTGGTCGAGCGCTTCGGCGGTACCTGTCACTCGTCCAATCGGCCGAAATACTATAAGCCGCACCACAAAATGCAATGGCGCTGGCAACTTGATGGCCTCGCGGCCGTTGAGTTTCTTTGTGCAATTCGTCCGTATCTCCGTCTCAAGGCCGCAGAAGCAGAGATGGCTGTTGCATTCTCAAACGACCGGCACCGACGGCCTGGTCAGAGGAGGACTGATGAAGAAACGGCGCTCTTGGAGGGGTACTACTTGGCGCTCCGCGAAGCGAAAAAATCGCCGATCTACCAAGCCAGTACCAATTGAATCAGGCGCGACCGCACGGATCGTCAAGAATGAGGTATGGGCCAAACTCCACACCGATGATCCTGGTGTGGTGGATATGGTGCATCGACTACTCCGCTTCCGTCCTGAAGGTTTTCAATTCATGCCTCGTTATCGGAATGGGCGCTGGGATGGTTGGATTAGCCTATACCAGCAGCGGGCTGGTACTTTCCCCGGTGGGCTAGTGGCCCGTGCCGTAAGTCATCTTAGAGAAGCGGCCGTCGACGTCGACATTGAAGATCGCGCACTACCGCCGCTCGTAGAACCACAACTGGCTGGCGGCATCAATCTCAAAGACCTTCGGCCCTACCAGATTGAAGCTGCTGACTGTGCAATGGTGGCCAAGCGCGGCGTATTCGAGGCGGCGACCGGCACCGGCAAGACGGAGATCATGGCTGAGATGATCCGGCGCACGGCGTGCCGTTCCCTCATCATTGTCGCGTCCCGCGATCTGGCATGGCAGACCATCGAGCGCTTCGAAGGCAGTCACCGCGAACAACAGACGCTTGAGTTCCCTAACGCGCCGGAGCATGGTCTATACGGCATCGTGGGTGACGACCACGAGACGCCCGGCCTTGTGACGGCTGCGCTCTACCAGACGCTTGTGCGGCGGCTTATGCCGGTCTGCCTGCGCTGTGACGCCCAAGGAGAGCTACAGCAGCGCACGTGTGATGTGAAGAAGGGCGGTAAGCGCTGTGGCGGCGACTTGGACTTCACGGAGACTGAAGTGGT
>VAPB010407233.1_pt1 | contig 10656 bp, 7 predicted proteins | sample 3395101 | NCBI WGS metagenome assembly VAPB01 (sample SAMN08290433, study PRJNA428436) | hydrothermal vent metagenome | isolation source: Deep-sea hydrothermal vent chimney | place: Indian Ocean: Southwest Indian Ridge | reverse complement strand
GCTTTCAGACGCACGTTTTGAGAGATCGGCTGGCTGAGCGTCCAACTTCTTAAGCTCCTCGTCAATGCCCAACGTCACCGCTTCGTTAAATGTGCGTTGGGTGTCTTGAAGGGCGAGAGCTGCGATATGTGTGCCAAGCAGATTCGAAAACGTGTCCTCCCACGTGAATGAAGAACAGAATTCATCCTCCCACGGTTTGCTCCTACGACCGAACCAGGTCAGGATTTCGTGCCAAGTAGTCGCAACGAAAGCGAAGTATTGGCCAAGTCTGATGGAGACATCGGATGCGATATGTTCTTTGTCATTTTGCGGCAAATCTTTCCATTTTTCCGGATAAGTGAGCTGAACAAAATATCTCGAGGGTTCATACAACCTAAATGAAAATGAGGTTGCAGCTTCATCGTTCTTCATTTGTTGGAAGGTTTTCGCAGCAAGAAATGCTGTCCAATCGGCTGCTTTGCGCAAATGAACGATGTCAATATGGCCGGCTCTACACGTGTATACCATCCCGCCCTTTTCCGACCAATTCGGTCTGTACCCATGTTGTCCAAGGTGCTGGCGGCTTCGAAAAACCGTTCCCAGCGTTGCGCTGGCCAGGTATCCCACACGAATTTGTGGACAGGTCTCAAGTCCCTCACGCACCAACTGAGATGCTGGGACCGAGTCGGCGGCTTTGGCGTCTGCTGGACGCATGCTTTCTCCGAGCCAGACCATCGCTTCTTGACAACCGATCGATCCAAACGATAGTAACAACAAGAAAGTCACTACCAACCAACGTAACATCATATTCTCACCGTTTGAATCATGTAGTTACAAAACAATAGCACACGCAGACTAATCCAGATTTCTGAAGCCAGGCCACATTTCAGCGAGCGACTTATCAGGCTCTCTGCAAACATAAACGTCCGAATCCTTTTGTCCGTTAAAGCCAGCGAGTATATATAGTTGTCTGTGAAATGCAACCCCCAGTTTGTACCCTCATCCGGCCTCGTGTCAACCTCCACTTCGCCCGACAGAGTGCCATCGACCGGTCTACTTCTCGCGGCTGCCGTGAGAGGTGCCTGCTTCTTTTGCCTTCTTTACGTTCGCGATCAAATCCTCTACGTCGAACTCGTTTGCATAGACCAGGAAGCGAACCATAGACTCCTCGTCGTCAGGCCCGTTGGTGATATCGGTCAGCACGATCACACGCGGCTTCTCGAGTTTATCAAAGCGGACCGTCTGCCTGGCCAGGCCATTATTTGAGATCGCGCACAGTGCTATGATCGCGGAAACAAGCGATCGTTTCATCATAAGGCTCCTTTGAACGTGATCTCGAAGAGGAAGTTTCCTCATTTTGTTGGGCCGATGGTTTTTTCTAAGTTCATTTTTCTCAGTAGTGCTGTATATCTTGGGTCTGAGCGAACATTGTCAAAGATAGGAAGTATCTTGAGGTAACACAACCAGTGATCGTGTTCTCTGAATGCCTTATTCAACAATTCGAAGCCCTCATCGTTTTTCCCAAGAATAAAATGCAACCAGGCTAAATGGACAGGCGAGACATATCCCCGCCCTGACCGTTCGAGCAGATTGTCCAGCTCGTCTTGGGCCTCATCCGGCTTGCCCATTTGTACATAGGTGGCCCCGGCAAACACTTCTGTCCATGCGTGTGATCCTCCTGAGACCCCTCCTTCTTCTTGACACTCTGCCAAAGCTTCTTCATACATTGACTTAGCCAAATAGATCATCCCAAGGTGAAGGTGAGCGAACATTGTGGATGGCTCCATCTCGATCGTTCTCTTCAAGGCATCGATTGCACGGTCAAACTGGCGGTCGTAATAACAAGCCGTTCCTAAGCTTTTGTTCATCAAGACAGAGATAGGGTCCAATTCCAGGGCTCTTTCGATCTCTTTGACGGCTTCGTCAAACCGACCCCTAAACAAAAGATTGTACGACTGATGGTGGTGACTCATAGCGTACCCTGGGTTGAGTTCAATGGCTCGCGTGAACTGCCTCTCCGCACCCTCCCAGTCCCAATCATGCCATGTCTTAATGATCCCCAGTGAGACATGTGCTTCAGGTAGCGTCGTATCAATCTCTAATGCTCTTAATGCCATCTCCCTCGCTTTCGGAACTGCTTGCTTTGACGGCAAACGACTGTAAATTGGCCGAACAGCATAAGATACAGCCAGTCCGGCATAAGCTAAGGCACAGTTCGGATCTATATCGATGGCCTGTTCGTAATATTTAGCAGTGTTCTTCCAATCTCCCTTGTTCCGGAAGTAAAGACCCTTCAGACATAATTTGTATACATCAAGGTCTACAGTCCGTCGCTGAGCTAATCTCGCCTTCTCTTGGCCCAATAGCTTAGGCCTTAGTTTGTCCACAATAGCCGAGGTTATTCCATCCTGAATAGCAAAAACATCGCCCATGTCCCGGTCATAGCGCTCTGACCAAAGATGATGGCCACTTGTTGTCTCAACAAGCTGTGCCGTTATCCTTAATCTATTCCCTGCTTTTCGCACACTTCCCTCCAAGACTGTTTCGACATTCAACTCCCGGCCGATATCACGAACGTTCACGTCTCTGCCTTTGTAGGAAAAAGCAGACGTGCGAGCAGTAACATGCAAGTACTTGATATGGGTCAGAGCATTGATAAGTTCCTCAGCCATCCCATCGCAGAAGTATTCCTGCTCCTTGTCCGCACTCATATTCACAAAAGGCAGAACGGCAATTGACGGAGATTTCTCATGTGAAGTTGAAGAAGTCATTAAATCGCGTTTCACTGATGTCAATTCACTGATTAAAACCCCCATATTCTCGTGCCTGTTCGATGCTTCCTTCTGCATCATCTTTAAAACGGCCTGCTCTAATGTTACGGGAACATCCCTTCGCAAATCTCTTAAGTATTTTGGGTTTTCATACAGAATAGAATGAATAACTGCTTGTTCGGTTTCGCCTTTGAAAGGAAGCTCGCCGGCAAGCATCTCATACATCACAACGCCCAACGACCATATATCTGTCCTGTAATCTACGGGTTCACCCCTCGCCTGCTCGGGGCTCATATAATCTATTGTCCCCATGATTGCATCCTGGCGGGTGAGATTTGTTTCTCCAACTAATTTTGCCAGGCCAAAATCCATAATTTTTACCTGGCCACTGCCGGTAATCATAATGTTCGCGCTTTTAATGTCACGATGGACAATTCCCTTTTCATGGGCTTCATAGAGTCCTCGTGCAGCTTGAATCGAAATGTCTACGACCTTGTCCAAGCCTAACGGTCCCGACACGATTCTAGCAAATAAACTTTGCCCCTCCACATAAGCCATCGAGATGAATGTCATATCCTCTGCTTCATCAATTTCATACAACGTACAGATGTTGGCGTGATCCAAGGCAGCAGCAGCCCTTGCTTCGAGAACAAAACGTACCTTTTTCCTCTCGTCCGCCAGAACCTGTGCTGAGGGGAATTTCAGGGCGACAAATCTCTTGAGTGTAGTATCTTGTGCCTTATAGACCACACTCATTCCCCCCTCCCCGATTTTTTCAAGAATTCTATAATGGGATATTGTCCGGCCTATCATGCTTACTCCCTGATTAGTTTCCATTACATTATAGACCGTCAGCGGGATTTTGCACGAAATATCCCGCAAGTCAAGGTGGCATTTCTTCAGTCTCCTGCAAATGGGCGTTCACGCGAAAAACTCAGAAATGAGGCAATGGTCCGATCATTCCTCCAGGGGGAGTATCTCGACCTTTCGAAATTCCACCGGATGACTCTCGGCCTGGAGGGATATGGAACCTTCATGCAGTATCTTGTTGTCGCTGACAATCAGTTTCTTCGCGTCCTGGTCCTTTTCGTCAAGCTGAGGGCTCTCGTATTGGAGTACGACCTGGCCGTTCACGATGTGCTTGATAACGGAGTCGCCGTGGACCTCGATTTCCATTGTCACCCATTGATCGCCGTGATACGTTTGGGAGCTGGATGAGATGCAGTGGCGGGTGACAAGCTCGCCGTCCATTACGACGTGCGTGCCCGGCGTGCACAAATTGCCCGTCGTGCGTTTATCCTTGCCGTTGCCGCCGAGCAGTTGAACCTCGATGGAGACCGGAAAGTCCTGGTCCTTTCTCATGCTTTCGGGCGACTGGCCGTGAATCATGATTCCGCTGTTTCGAAAGGCCCATCCGGGACCTCCGGGAGTCTGATCTCCCACGAACCTGTACTCCAGGCGCATACGGTAGCGTGAGAACTTCTCTTCGTAGAAAAGGTGCCCGAACTTGCCGTCGAACTTGTCATACTGATCGTAGGACACCTTCAGGATTCCATCGGCTACCCGGAAGGTGTTGGCGTAATTATCACCCAGTTCGTAGCCCGTGATCTTGACCTTCCAACCGTCGAGGTTCTTGCCGTTGAAAAGGCTGATCCAGCCGTTTTTGCCTGCGTTGGGCTTATCCACCGCGCACCCACAAAACGCGCTCGCCAGGAAAAGGCACAGGACCGACACGATGCTCAAGCGGGCGGGGGCATTTGAAATCTTCCTGTCTGTCATTTTCGATTACTCCTTCTTCGCATATTTAGGTGCACTTGACGGACCAAGACTAATAATGGGGCGCCGATAGTGCAACGCAAAATTTATTTTGTTTCCATTACCGCTTAGGCATCCGTCCCAGAGGAGCGGATATTCTTGTATTGCCGATATGTTTTTGGTATTTTGAGCAGGTTGAAGAAACCTGAGGCTGTTTGAAGTATCAAATACGAGAGTCGGTCTACATAAGGAGACTATAATGAGTTTAAGAAAATGGTTTTCGATTTGTACAGTTGCGATGCTGCTCTTCACCGTTCATTGCGGCCAGCCAACCACGTCGGATAAAGTTCAGGAATTCGACTTCGAGCCGACCGGCGAGTCCTTGAAGAATTACGAGGTTCCGCAGTGGTACGAGGACGCCAAGTTCGGCATATATTTTCACTGGGCGCCTTTTTCGGTGGCGGCGTACAAGACTGAGTGGTATCCCCACTGGATGTACAGTCCGGAGAGGATCAAGAAGAGGCGTGCGATGCAGGACATTCCCAAACGTCACGTGGAAAAATGGGGTCCGCTCGACAAGTTCGGCTACAAGGATTTTATCCCCATGTTCGAGGCCGAGAACTGGAATCCGCAGGAGTGGGTGGAGCTGTTCAAGGAAGCCGGCGCGAAGTATCTGGTTTCAGCCGCTGTACATCACGATGGATTTGCCATGTGGGATTCGAAACATATTCCTTACAACTCCAAAGCGATGGGGCCCGAACGGGACATCGTAGGAGAGTTTGTCGCCGCCGCCCGAAACGCGGGCATGAAGACCGGCGTTTCGACTCACTACGGACGTCACTGGGCCTACTACACTTTCCGCCCGGAGTATGACAACTGGGATCCGAAATACGAGGGTCTGTATGGTCACAGACGCGGCGACAACGATCCTCCGAGACCCGAAGACGAGAAACACTGGGAAAACGTCATGACCGAACTCGTTGACAACTACAGGCCAGATTACATATTTGTCGACGGCGGCATCGGTGACGGGGAGAGGAATTTCAAGAAACCATATTTCAGACAGGCTTTTTACAATGTGCTCGCTCATTACTACAACAGCGCCCAGCAGTGGGGCAGGGGGGTAGTGCTTACCTATAAACGCGAATTTCTCGAGCCCGACCAGGCAGTCGAGGATTTCGAAAGATCGGGCATGGACCACATAAGGCTCTCGTCGAAGTGGCAAACCGACGATAAGATATCCGTCAGCGGATGGTGCTATGTCGAAGACACCGATTTCTGGCCCGTCGATTATCTTATCGGCGCCCTGGCGGATATCGTCAGCAAGAACGGCAACCTGCTGCTCAACGTAGGCCCCAAGCCCGACGGCACACTTCGATATACGGAAGTGACAACACTAAAGGCAATCGGCAAGTGGCTTGAAGTTAACGGCGAGGCGATCTACGGCACTCGTCCATGGCGGCAATACGGTGAAGGATCCATGGTGAAAATCAGCGATGACGGTGCGCAGGGCAAGCAAAAGATGGGACCCGATGCCGTGCGGTTCACCGTCAAAGGCAACGTTCTGTACGCCATCTGTTTTAGCTGGCCCGATTTCGGCGAATTCACAGTCAAGTCTCTCGGTTCGGCGAACCCTGTCAGCGAACGCGGCATAAAATCAATTACGATGCTCGGATCCGACGAATCAATCGAATGGGAAGAAACCGATGATGGTCTCAATGTGATTTTCCCGACAGAGGAACCGTGCGAACATGCCTATGTTCTGAAAATCGTCCCCAAAGGCAAGCTGGCTCTCGCTGGAGAAACACAATAAGAGATATCCTCATCGGGAGTTCTCCTTGCGAGCGTTTTCTTTTTCGATCGACGCGAGTTCCCGTCGATAATCCTCGGGGCAATCCATGTCCGACAGCACGGAGGACGTTGAAACGCTCAGCTCGAACACGTCGTCGGGATGAGCGTGCAAAAGTCCACGCAGGCCCACATCGTCATAGTGCGTCAGAATCTCGTCGCGGTAAACTTGCGAGAATAGAACAGGGTGCCCACGCCTGCCGTTGCAGAACGGCACGAGAATCTGTTTTTCAGTTGCCTCAAAGGATCGAACCATCCGGTCAATCAGTCTTGACGTTATGGAGGGCTGGTCGCCGAGCGCGACCAGGACCGCCTGGCATTCTTGGCCCAGGGCGGCAAGCCCGCAGCGCGCGGAAGACAACATCCCGGATTTGTAGTCCGGATTGGTCACGACCGAAACGGGCCGATCGGGCAATTCCCGGCGTACTCGCTCGCCCTCGTGGCCAACGACGACGCAAACTTCTTCCACATCGCTTGCGAGTATCTGATCTACGATGTGGGCGATGACAGTTTTGCCCCCGAAAGGCAGCAGCAGCTTCTGGACACCCATGCGTCGTGAAAGACCTGCGGCGAGAACTACGGCACAGATCATGTCGGCTCCGTCGTATTCGAAGGCTTGTGAGCAATGCCCCTTCGCCTGACTGCAATCAACTCCGCGGTGACACTCGCTGCGATCTCGGGCACGGTGACAGCGCCTATGTCAAGGCCGATGGGCGTGAAGACCCGGTCGAATTCCTCCTCGGTGGCGAGGCCCGACTCGACGAAGTTCTCGCGAATCAGAGCTACTTTCCGCGTGCTGCCGATCATGCCGACATAGGCGACGGGGGCGCGGATACATGCTTCGAGCCCCTCGGCGTCAAGTTTATGCCCACGAGTGACCAGCACGACATAAGTGTCGCTTCCAACCGAGAGGTCGGCGATCTTCTTGGGGATGTCCCCACAACAGGTTGTCGTCCCCTCGGGGAAAAGGGCGGGGTCTGTGAATTCGGCCCGGTCGTCCACAACAGTGATATCGAAGCCGACGAGACCGGCCTGAATCGCCAGCGCCTGGCCGATGTGTCCTCCACCTGCGATCACCAGAAGCGGTTTTGGAATCACCGGCTCGACCAGGACCTGTAGTGCGGGGCTGGCCCCACCGCTTGGCTCTACAAAGAGTTCCGGTGTCTCGTGCGCCATGCACGAGCGAATATTGTCTGCGCCCGGAAAAGCGGCGTCCGACGGGATAGACTCCGACGGGAACCAATGATAGGTGACTTCCGCGTGTGTGCCCGTCTGTACCGAGGTGAGCATGACGCCTCGCTGTCGCCGCCGGATTGCTTCAGCTACCAGGGCGTAAGAGGCCCTGTCGTCTGCGGCCGTCGGGTCGAGAAGGATGCGCATAATCCCGCCACAAATGGGCGAGTCGGCGGCACTGTTGGCGCCGTGCAGGGCCATCTCGAAGACGATCGGACTCTTTGATTTACAGGCCTCGATCGCCCTGCGCTGGGCCTCGGCTTCCACAGCGCCGCCACTGACGGTGCCCCAGATTTTACCCGTCTCGTCTATGACGGCTTTGACCGCGGCTTTGCGCGGCGTCGAACCTTCTGCCTTGAGGACCAGCGCCACGGCGAAAGACCGGCCGCTATCGATGAACTCCACTATTCTCTGATGAATGTCTACAGGGCTGTTGTCTCTGTCCATCTTACGTCTCCTGGAGCAGGTATCCGACAGGTCATAGTTGCCTGCGCAAAGCATTTTCCATCGGCATGGAACGGACACGTATTCCGGTCGCAGCGAAAACGGCATTCGCGACCGCCGGGGCGATTACAATAATTGGTGTTTCACCACCACCGGCCGAGGGAATATCGGTTTTGTTTATCAGATGGATGTCGAGTTTGGGAACGTCCTCGAATCGCGGCACGAGGTAGCCGACAAAGCCGGCGTTGAGGATTTTGCCATCCGCGAAACGCATCTCTTCGCGCAATGCCGGACCCAGCCCCATCATGATACAGCCCTGCACCTGAGAGAGCAGGTTGGCTGGATTCTGGATCGGCCCGCACTCGAAGGCTTCGCAGACATGCTGCACTTGAATCTTGCCTCGTCGCCGGTCGATTCGCACTTGAGCACATGCGGCCACGACAGAATTCTTCTCCGTCCCGCAGGCGAGTCCGACGCCCACGTCGGCAGTGGCTTGTTTTCTGCGCCTCGGCCAATCGAAATGCCTGGCGGCTGCCTCAAGGACGGTTCGTATGCGCGGATTCTCGAGATGGGCGAGTCTGAAAGCCAGCGGATCAGCCCCCGCCGCGGCGGCAAGCTCGTCCATGAAGGACTCACGGGCGAAGTTATTCGCCGTCGCACCCAGGCATCTGTACGAGCCTTGGCGCAAGGGAGAATCGGAACTTGCCGACAGGATGCTGGTGTTGGCGATGCTGTACGGTGTGTCGATTGCCGAACCGCCCGGATTGATGCTGGTAAAGTCCCAGGCAACAATCGAGCCTTTGTTGTCCAGACCGCCTTTGCACTCGATGACAGCGGCGGGGCGGACATAGGCCCATGTGAATTCTTCGGCCCGCGTCCAGTGCACGGCTACGGGACGCCCGAACGCCTTGGCCAGCCGGGCGGCTTCTTCCGCCGCTTCACCGCTATGTTTGCCCCCGAAGCCGCCCCCCATATCGGGGACGATTACGCGGACGCGCTCGGACGCAACTCCAAGAGCGCGGGCCAGGCTCCCCTGGTTCCGCTGGGGACCGTCGACGCCCGTCCATACGGTCAGCTTGCCGTCTTCCCACTCTGCGATGGCGGCCCTCGGTTCCATTGGTGTATGCTGAACATACGCCACTTCGTAGGTTTCGCTCAAGACCTTGCTTGCATCGGCAAAGCCTTTCTCAACAGAGCCTCGGGTCCTGGGACGCCCGCCCCGGCGAGCGTTTTTCTTCAGATGGGAATGCAAATCCCTGCTGGACACTTGCGAAACCGTTTTCCACGATGCGGTCTTGGCGATGGCTTCCAATGCCCGGCTGGCGAGCAGCGACGACGGCGCAGCACATCCGACAAACTGATCGTCACGCACGACAACCACGTCTTTCATCGCCTTGGCTTTGGAAAGATCGATCGATTCGAGCGTCGCTCCGTTGGAGGGCGGGCGCAGGATCTTTCCGTAGAGCATGTTGGGACGCACGATATCCGAAGGATACTTGTGTGCCCCGGTGACAATGTCCCGGCTGTTCGGCCTCGCAACCGAAGTGCCAAGCGCTTTCCATTGGCCTACCGGCGTAAGGGTGACATCGGATGGAATGTTCTGTTTGAAAGCATCGGCGACGTCGCTTGATTTGGCCAGGTCCGCATAGGTGACGGTCTTTCCCGTCGCCTTGTTTCGGATAGCGCCGTTGCGCACCGTCAAGGCGCCTGGATCCACCTTCCATTGCTTGGCGGCAAGCTTTGTCAGCAACTCGCGGGCGGTTGCCGCGCCACGACGAACGGCGGGCACCGTCGATGGAGTCGTCCGGCTGCCTGCGGTTATTCCGTCATCGGGGACAAGAGCCGTGTCGGACAATACCATGCGGATGCGGTCGGCGCCGACCCGAAGCTCTTCGGCGGCTGCCTGCGACAACTGCGCCCGACAGCCCTGGCCTTCCTCGACCTTGCCTGTCATGACGGAAATCGTCCCGTCCTGGTTGATGTGAATTCGCGCAGCTACGGTTATGGACCGTCCTCCTCCGCCGCGGCGTCGCTGACCGAGGGTGATACCGTCAGTGACGGTAATCAAAAGCCCCGCACCCAACAATTGTACGAAGGAACGCCGGCTCAACTTGACCTGACCGCCAGGTCGCTCGATAAGCGTGGCACGGGCTTCCAGCCCGTGGGACCCATGACCAGGATGGCCATGCCACGTATCCGAAGGCTCCGATTCGAGCATTTCATTTGTAAGAGTATCTTCGATCATCTTATTTCACCTCCGCGATTTGCGATGCGGCGCGGCGAACGGCATTAAGTATTTTCGTGTACCCGTTACACCGGCATATATTTCCATTCATCCATTCGGCGATCTGCTCATCCGTCGGTCGAGGGTTTTCTTCGAGAAGCGCCACGGCACTCGAGATCATGCCGGGCGTGCAATATCCGCACTGGATGGCGCCCTCGTCGAGAAAGGCCTGCTGAACCGGATGGAGGCGATCGCCGTCGGCAAGCCCTTCGATTGTGGTGATCTTCTTCTTGTCCGCGTCGCCGACCGGCGTGATGCACGAGAGAGCCCGCTCGCCGTCCATCAAAACCGTGCAGGCGTCGCACCGGCCTTCACCGCAGCCATACTTGGGGCCCATGACAT
>VAPB011153537.1_pt1 | contig 10671 bp, 8 predicted proteins | sample 3395101 | NCBI WGS metagenome assembly VAPB01 (sample SAMN08290433, study PRJNA428436) | hydrothermal vent metagenome | isolation source: Deep-sea hydrothermal vent chimney | place: Indian Ocean: Southwest Indian Ridge | reverse complement strand
GTTTCATTAAAGCAATAAAGTGATGATATTATTTTGTCCTCTATACGGAAGAGGTGAGAAGTCGGCATTTCCACCTCGTAGGTGGAAAAAAAGGGGGGGCTTGAAACTGCTGTTTTGTGCTCTATGTTGTCATTTCTGTGCCTCTATATCTACTTTTTCTCCTCTATTAAAGTCGTTAATCCAACCAATAAGAATTATTAATTTGTAAAGCAGGGCAATACCTGTTTTAATCTGTGGGTTAATCCTAGTATAAATTTAAAGATCATTTGTGATATACCTGTGGAGGCTTGTCCGCCAATCAGTGTGGCGGGGCTTGTAAGTCAATTTGTTAAGGGTTTATCCGCCTCGGGCGTGGCTGACCCCATTCTGTCGCTAAGTGAGATGAAAAAATATAGTCGGAACAGAAAAATATTTACGTATATTGTAGTCGCTATAATGCTTATTTCTGTCATTGTGCTATTTCTGTCCGGGTATATTTTAGGTCCTGATCGGAGATGGGTTAAATAAATCGGACAACATGCTTCGGCATAGACAACTACATGATTATGTAAATCAATATGCGTAATATTTCAAAGGACATTTTTTTGAAGTCGCTTGAATGTGGCTATTTAGGCTGGTCAATGCGTAATGAAAAAGTATCTCAAGAGTTGTCTATAGGTGATCAATTTTTAATCGAGCAAGGTCAAGAAATTGGAAAAATGGCAAGAACACTTTATCCTGATGGAATATTAGTAAATGAAAAAGACATAGTCTCGGCAACTAGAAAAACAGAAGAATTAATGAAATTACCAGAGACATCAGTATTATTTGAAGCCTCTTTTATTGTTGACAGTTATGCAACAAAAGCAGACATATTAATAAGAGTCCCCGATGGGTGGCATTTAATTGAAGCTAAATCAGGACTTGAAGAGAAACCAGACTATATCGAAGACGTTGCATATACAACATTAATTATTAATCGTTCAGGAGTTAACATAACTCAATCGTCTTTATTGCTGCTGTCTAAAGATTATAGGTTGGGGATGGACAACAAAGATCTTTTTGTGGAAGTTGATTGCACAGATAAAGTTCAACAACGCGTTGAAGTATTTGACTCTTTCTGGGATAAAACCAAGGAAATTACAAGCCAAGGGTCGGCGCCAGAGCACAACCTTCAATTGAAATGTCGAAAATGTGATATTTTTAGTGACTGTGAGGGCAAGGAGACAGTAAATCATATTTTTGATATTCCCAGATTAAGTCAAGGGAAATTTGACAACCTTATAGCAGAGGGTATTGTTTGTATTAATGATATTCCTGATGGATTTGATTTAACAGATAATCAAGAAAAGGTTGTGGCCTGTGTTAAATCAGGCAAAGCCGCGGCAGGAAGCAATTTAGAAAGCGCACTCTCCTCTATTTTATGGCCTGCTTTTTATTTGGACTTTGAAACTGTTATGACTGCCATACCTTTGTATGCCGATATTGCGCCGCATACACAAATACCGACGCAGTATTCTATACATAAGTGTTCAAGCCCGTCGCAGATAGACGATCATTATGAATATTTGGCTGATCCTATAAGGGACTGCAGGAGGGAGCTTGCAGAGCGTTTAGTCAATGATCTTAAAGGAGATGGTAGTATTATTGTTTATTCCAGTTTTGAAAAAAGTAGAATCAATAACCTCATAAAAGTGTTCCCGGAACTGTCAGGGGAATTAAACGGGTTGCTCGAACGGCTTGTGGATCTTGAAGCAATTATTAAAAATAATTTTAACCATCCAGCTTTTCATGGAAAATCATCAATAAAACAAACTCTACCTGCATTATTTCCTGAGATGACATATGATGGACTGGAAATATCTGACGGCTTAGCAGCCTCAACGCATTTCGCATACTTAGCGCTTGGAAAATATGAAGATAAAGTGGCCAAGCAGATAAAAAACAATCTTTTGACTTACTGCAAGCAAGATACCTTAGGAATGGTAAAGCTACACGAACAATTGGCTAAACATATATAGAAAATATTCTCTTCACTATAATTATTGTGCCAAATGGAAAACGACTTCATAAGGATTTCAGTGTAAGGATTGCTTGACTAGTGGGGCCTGAACCCATCTGGCTTGGTCACATGTGTTGCACTGGTAAGTGACGATAATGGGAAGTTGTGAACAAATACGGTTTGGAAGGCAGAAAATATGGCATTAAGGGACTATGAAGAAATTGTAGAGAACAACACTAGTCCGACATTAGTACTTGCAGGACCCGGTGCCGGAAAAACACATTTACTGTCTGATCGCGTTATCAGACTATTGCGCAAGGATGTTGATAATTCAAAAATCACCGTGGTAACTTTTGGTAAGGATGCCAGTTTGAACATGAGGGAGGAACTCCTTGATCCCTTTGGAAACTGGAGGTTGGCTAGTAATAAACTGCCAATGATAGCAACATTGAATTCTCTAGGTTTTCAAATTGTAAACGAATATCCCCGTGTAGTTGGTTTGAGAAAGGAGGGTTTGACCGTACAGCACAATGAATATATCAAAGAGCTATTATTCCGGGATGCATCATATATTTTGGGATATGAAAAAGAAACTGGTAGAGATGCTAGATTGTGTAAAGTGGCAGGTGACTGTAAACCTGATGAGGAATATCAAGAGTGTGATATATGTAAAAAATATTGGGAAATAATGGCAAAATGCGACCGGATAGATTTCGATGATCAGATTATATTCGCATGTAGGATCCTCGATGCAAAACCGGAGGTTTTACAAAAATATCAAGAGAAAGCGGAACACCTTCTTGTTGATGAATACCAGGATATTAATGCAGCTCAACACAACCTTATAGAAATTCTAAGTAGACCAAACAGGAACGGTTTCTTTGCAGTTGGAGATGATGCGCAGAGCATTTATAGTTTCCGAGGCGCTACCCCGGACTATATTCTGAATTTTCAAAAGAATTATCCTAATGCAGAAACACCGCCTCTATTACATAGCAGGAGATGTCATGAATTAATTCTTAGAAGTGCAGAGAAAGTGCTGATTCAATACTACGATCGTTGGACGGGTCCTTTCGATTTGGAATTCCACAGAGATAAAGATGATGAACCATATGTTTGGCAGATGCCAAGTGAAGTAACCGAAGCTATAAAAGTTGCTCTATTAGCGAAGGAGTATTCAGGTTTAGGCATGAGTGTATTAGTGCTTGCTCCTAAGAAGGATCTTCTTGTAGACATTACCAAGGCGTTGACAAAAATGGGTGTTCCACATGTGTGTCCCATAAGTCTATTGCCGAAATACACAGAAAAAAGGCTGAGCACATTCTCTACGGTTGCGGAATGGGTGCAGAAACCAAAGGATAACTTTCTCACTAGGCGAGCGATAGAAGTGGTTATCAATGGCGGTGTTGCAGGCGTTCCGGGAGCTAAGGGAGATAATAGAACAAGTAGCGAAACCATTGAAAAGAGAGCGATTGTCGAAAGAGAAATAGCGATTCTCTGGGATAAAGTTACGAGGACAAGCGGTCTGTTTAAAGTACTTATGAAAAGTAATAATATAAGCTCAAATCTTGAGAAAGTGCGCGATGTTTTATCAGATTTGTTAGATGAATATGAGAAACCAAGAGCGAATAAGCCAGCAGAATTTCTAAAAAAGGCCTCACTTGCTACAAATTCGTGGACGAAGCCAAAAAATTTTCTTGATGACGTTAAAAGAATAACAAGTCTAATGAAAGAATCAGATATTGTAGCTGATGCTTCTGTTCGGCTGATGACCATGAGAAAGGCAAAGGGACTGCAGGCAGATGTAGTGATAATGGTGGGTCTTGAAGATGATATCATTCCGAACCCGAAATCTGACATTGAGGAGGAAGCTCGAATATTTTATGTCTCGATGACGCGTGCCAAAAAGAAATTATACATGTTGCATGCCTATCGTCGCCCAAGAAACATTTCTTTTGGACCTGATATTATTGAAAAACGAAGGAGTAGGTTTCTTGACTCAGTTGGCATTGATAGCACGTTCATAAGAATTAAAGCATAGAACTATGCGGGATTTGAACCCGCACGGGCATCCTGGTAGTGATAACACCTACTGATCAATGATTTTAAAGAATTTAACAATTGATGATTAACAGTTGAAAGTGAGTATGACGCAGAAGTCAGTGATGCAGACCATGAAGCTCATAAACAAGCTGAAAGACAATTCACAAACAAAAAACTAATCAAAACCCAACCGACACCGCTGGTTCAATTTCATCTGCACCGACTGATTATGTTTTTCTACGCCACATTAGTCTCAGCAAGCCTGCAGATAATAAAGAGGCTAATACTCCAATAACAAAGGATGTCAAGACTCCAATCCAAAAAGCTTTTGCCTGTTCTCTCCTCATATCAGTGGTAAGCAACAGCTTAATAGCTTCCAGTTGCTCTTTAGTGAGCTTACTCATGTTATCTGCTTTTATTTTAGCTTGATTTACTCTATCGTTTTCTTTTTTTACCTGCTTTCTTAATACAGCTACAATTTTTTCCTGCTGTATTGTCTCTATCTGTAAAGATTCAAGAAATTGCATTGCATGTGTAAGCTCATCCTTGAGTTGACTTATTGTCAATGAATCTAAGTGTGATAATGTATTTTGTATGCGGGAAACTTCTCTATCAAAAGCTTGAATTCTTTCCAACGCTGCCTCATGTTCAATTATTTTAGACTCTCTTGGAGGGAAGGGAAGAGAGTAGTCGAAAATCGGCCCCATCAAAAAGGCCGCGCCAGTAAATGCAATAATTAATACAGTCCAACCAATTAACTTAACAATGCGACTCTTACGGTCTCTAAGATCAATTCTACTAAAAGGCTTAGTTATTAAAGTGGCAAATATGCTTAATGTAATACCAAGAAGAAGGTATACTCCTAAAAAAGCTAAAATAAATTTAATAGGGAAAAATATTGTTTCCATGGTTATCAAAATATCTTTATAAAGTTAATAAAACATAATAGGTGATTATATAGTTTTTCTTAGTTATATCAGATTAATATCAATGATTACTATTTGAAATATGCATCATTATAGCAGGTTTCAAAGTTGATGATAACAGGAAGTTATTGGGACTGAGGACTACACCTACTTATCAATAACTCAGAGGGGTTACAGTATTAAGGATTAACAAGAGAAATAAAGCAAGAACGTTGGGCATGAGGGGCGCTGGAGCAACCACGTCAAGACTAAAAAAGAAAAACGGTTAATCCCGCGTCCCTCTCGATGCCTTTATTGGACGCTGTCTTGTTATTCTGTAATTGTCTTTGTATCTATAACGCCTCCATTTTTATCGAAGGCAGTTAATGTGATACCATTATCATCTGTTTGCGTGCATTGTACCTGCCCATTCCCTCCATTAATACTCCAAAGTGTGATGTTTGGATCCCAAGGCGATTTCTCCATTCCAGCAGAAGTTTTCATCATGACATATTGGTTGCACACGCCTTTGTTCAAAAGCTCTGCGTTAGTCATATCATCATTATTTATATTGCCGTTTCCATCGGTGTCTACCTCTCTTGCTTCTCTCAAACTCCCACCTTTCCCCTTTAATGATGAGTTAAGCCATGCCTGAAGTTCTGAAGAATCCGACGCCATAGTTCTGGTAATAGCTCCTTTTCTCGCTCTTTCTTGCATTCCCAGGTAACCCGGAATAGCTATTGCTGCAAGAATTCCTATAACTGCAAACATCCCGATTACTACGCCGATAATAAGAACAGCATTACCAACACCACCAGTAACGGTAATAACCGCTTTCTGCGTCTCAGGCGCAGGATGTAGTTGTTTTATTTCAAAAAGTTTTTTCTTAGCATGATTATAATAGAGACGATTGGCGACAACAGCCCATACGAAACCAGTGAGAAGCCCCAAATAAGGAATTATGCTCAAAAAGAAAGCCAAAACAGCCCATCCATAAAGTTTTCTATAAAGCAGCCACCAGAATGGGATGAAGAATGCTGGCCAATGCCATGTTGCCTTAAAACTGTCTATGTCGCCTACATTAAACTTTGCAAATTTCGGTAAGTACTTCTCTGAGTTCTTTCCAACAAAGGTTTTGAAATCCTCGACTGTTAATCCTGATGTCATGATTGGACTTTGCATATTGCTAGGCGTCGTCGATAAACTCCCGCCGCAATGCTGACAAAATGAACTCCTCTCCGATATTTCCCTGCCGCACTTTGAACAAAACATAGCCACCTCCATTGTTTTATTTGAGGCAATTCTTAAAATAGTCTTCCTTTGAGAGTTAGAGGATATAAGAATGAAAAGCAAAATACCACCGATGGGCAGACCCACGATAATAAAAATTACTATTAATTCTGGTAGGCCAAGACCAAACATACTACCTCCTTTTTACGTATTATTCTCGTACAACATTTACTTTTAAACTTATTCTACATTTATCCGCATTATATATTGAAAAAAGGTAAGTTTCAATAAAATAGTCCCCTAAGACTCCTTAGTATTTGAAGAATTTTCGGTAATAGATGGCTGTGTTAAATATTATACGGAGGCGGTATATAAGGCTTATTATAGAGAACTGTTAATTAACGTTTGTAATGCTCATATTTTGACGAACTATCGATTCGTTGAGTACAGGAAGTTATCAATATTTTTACTGCATCCAAAATGTAGCAGAATTGTAGCAGAATGTAGCTCAGAGTACAGAAAATAGAGGAAAAAACAGGAAAGAACAGAACAACAGTTGAGCTTTAAAAATCAATAGGTTAGCTAATAACTCAAGCCAGAGGCTAACTTACAAAAAATACTCTTTTAGAATCCTAAGTCAAGCGCGCCTTCCAATTCCCTGATAATTAGTCCTATCTTAACTTTTCGCATTCGTAATGTTCAAATTTGACACCTGTAACAGCGCTAAAAACAGCACTTTCAGGGCTTTTTCGCAATTAAAATTGAACAAAATGCTACCTTCTGTTTAAAAACATTCATTATTGGCAATAAATGCTTATTTTTTCAAGAGGACTTATGACAGGGAAAAGAGCGATAAAAAAGGTTCATGCTTGTAGCAATTCTAACGACGGTCCCGTTGTATCAATCCTCTGGCAGGTTGGAGGCCTTAACGTACGTTGCAACTGCCTCCTCGATCTTTTGCTTAAGGCCGGGATCGAGCATAAGCGCGTTGCGGAAGTCCTGCTGCGCTTCATTGAAACGTTGTGTTCCAAGCAGACAGAGTCCGCGCAGGTACCATGCCTGACTCTCTTGCCGGTCAAGCTCGATTGCATTAGTAAAGTCTCTCATCGCGCCGTCGCTATCGCAGAGGTGAAACATCCTGACACGTCCTCGTCCGGTATAGCCCTGTACATATGAGCTGTCGAAATGCACGGCTTTCTCATAGGCACGTAAGGCCTCTTCGTCCCTGTCCTGCCTTACGAGCACATCTCCTAAGTGGGCATGCAATACGGCGTTGCAGTCGAGATGTGTTATGGCGGTCCGGATTGCCTGTTCAGCCTCATCTATGCGTTCCATCCTCAGAAAGCAGACGCATTTGAGGTCAAAAGCGCCCACGTGGTCTGGCATCTTTGCCAGTACTGAGTCGCAGACAGCGAGGGTATCTTCGAAGCGGTTTTCTTCGAGGAGTTCTTCTCCCTTCTTAAGATTAGGTATAAAATCCGTATAACGCATTTTCAGCCTCGTATGAGTGTGCCAGCCTATTCAACATTTACTGACCGGGACTTCTGCAATTCTGTTTTGACAGCCAGATATGTGTCCGATGGTGAAGGCCATCGCAAGTACGGTTAAGCCAAAGGCCAGTGAAACGCCAAGAAGACCGATACCCACATTTGGGAACGCAGCGGCCAACACTGCACTGCCGCACCCATCAAGAACAAGCCAAAATGTCCCAAATAATTCTGCGCTATACTTTTTCATACTTTTCTCTTTTGCTTTGTTGATTGTGTTGCCCAACATTTACTTTTAAACCTATTCTACATTTATCCGCATTATATATTGAAAAAAGATAAGTTTCAATAAATATTCCCTCAAGACACCTTATTATTAGAGGATATCTCGGTAATAGACGGAGGCGGTATATTAATAGGGCTCATTATAAAGAACTGTTAATTAACGCTTGTTAGGCAGGCCTGAGAATTGCCTCTCAGCATAAGAATGTTGAAAATAATGCTCCTGTTTGATAAAATTTAATGAGCTCAAAAAACGATTTCTTATCGTCCAAGGATATCCATTGAGAATCTTTTTTTTGTTTGTAGCTTTTTTCCTCTTACCAACCTCTTCATACGCAACGCCGCAAATTCCAGATACAGTCAAATATAATGATTTGGTTCTTTCATGGATAGGAGAAGGTCTTACTCCAATATTACAAGATCGTAATATTGAATTCGCAATCCGACATACAGCAAGCTACGACGGACACATTGCTAAGTGGGAAATCAGAAACAAAAAGCTATTCCTTGTAGACTTAGTGGCATGGATAAAGGAAAAAGAAATAGGCACATCCAAAATCAAAGAAGTTGGCCTTGAATTTCTATTTCCTGACTCAAACGCTGTATTTGCAGACTGGTTTACCGGCGAAATGATTCTGTTGGAATACGAAAGAAAAATGAACGAAGCTTTGATTGTTGAATGCACATACTGGGTCATTGCCGTTGAGTCTGGGAGAATAACTAGGAGCGTGCGAAAAATAGAGAAATTCAATTTCCAATATAATGAGCAGCTAAAAAGATACGTTACATTATTTCGGAAATTCCCAAGAAGATAAATTCATAACCCAGGTCTTTCCATCGACAACACTTAATTGCAAAGCTTCGTTGAGCCCTGAAATGGCAATTTGGATTAGCAATGCAACAAATACAACTCCAGAAAGTTGTAAAAAATTGATTATTCAAAACAGGACTTTCAGCAGGTTATAGGCAAGTTTGAGTTTTGTAGTGAGGGGTGTAAATGATGGTAGCTATTTCAGACATCAATTAGAGCTTTGAAATATTCCTGACAAATTGACATTTGCCTGATTTGGAACTATATTTAAAAAATAGCTATAATATAATCAAAAATGGTTTTTGTATATATTTAGTCACGATGGACTGCGGTTTTAGGATAGGGGGAAGAGTGGTTCTTGGGTGTCATGACGCCTTTCTCAGCAAACTCGCATGCATTGTCGAAACTCAGCGTGTAGGGTTTTTTAGGAACACTTATTTAGGCTTGCTACATCCTCGGCAGATAGGTGGTGTTATCCGGGGAACCTCGGCTAATGGAGTATTTTGTTCTCTGCTGCGATCCCCAACTACACGGCGACTGTTTCTGGGTCTGGAGAGGTGAAAGTATGGCGTCTCACGGAGCGATAGATCTACACTGCATCGGGAAGGCGTTCACATGCGCGCTGGTGCTGTTGAGCGTTACGGCATGCGATAATGGTGGCACGCTGTATAAAGCTAGTTTTACTAACGACGTCGAGATGGCGCGCAGTTTGATTGCGGAAGGTGATAGTGATGTGAACGCCCGAGATGCACAGGGAAGCACGCCGTTGCATATGGCCGCAGTCATGGGTTCGGCCGAGGTAGCGCGGCTTTTGATAACGGCTGGGGCGAATCTGGAAGCGCGCAACGACGTAGGCACTCCACTGCATGTTGCAGTAAGCTACGGCCAAATGGAGGTTGTCCGTCTACTAATCGAAGCGGGCGCTTCTGTAAACGCGCAGGACCAGACCGGTCGGACGCCGCTCCATGAAGCCGTATCAATCGGTAAAGCTGATATTGTTTCTTTGGTGCTTGAACGGGGCGCCCACGTCAACGCGCGCACTGACAGAGGTACGACGGCGATGGACACTGCACTAATTTATCAACGCCATGATATTATAGCGATCCTTCGCGCGGTGGGCGGACGCTGTAACACGGTGTGTTAGAAGATTGGGTTATGAAATTACGGTGCACACCGTACGCGAACAGAACATTGCTACGTTTTCATTGGAGATTGACTTTGGTGGCGAGAGCGACGAAATTTTTAGATTCTGCAGTGCTCGTGCAATGTGTACTTTTTTGAAAAACTGACTGCCGAGAAGAATGCAGTTTGGAAAGAAGGAGTTAATTAAGGAGGCCGACTATGGCTAAGAAGTTAAGCGTCATTATCATTTGTATGTTAGCATCAACTGTTTTTGTCAATATTTCACACAGCGCAGACGAAGCCGCACTCTTGGAGCTACAGAGTTTTATAGAAGAAGTAGATACTATTGATAGGGCTATAGTTGAAGCTGAAGCGGTTCAGGTTAAACTTAAAGAAAAAGAAAAAGGGCTTATAAATACTGCTGACTTATTAAAGACGTTTGGAGAAAGCGCAGGTAAGGAACATCGAGAGGTGAAAAGAAAATTGACTGAAAACGGTCGTAAAATAAATGAGCACAATTCTGAATGCTCAGATTCTTACGATAAATCCCAGGTTCGTGAGTGCAATGATAGGGGTAAAGAATTAAATACCATACATGGAAGACTTCTTGAAGAACGAGATATTACTAAAGAGAAGATAAAATTTCTTGATGAAAGAAGAAAGGTGCTTAATAAAGAAGTTCTTAATTGGGCAGAGCAAGTAAAAAAAAATAGTTACAATTTAAATGAGTTACGGGTTAATGAACGAGATCTGGTCGAAAGACTGAAATCTTCACTTGATTATCCAGGCCTTAGAGATCTTAAACAAAGG
>VAPB011122882.1_pt1 | contig 10671 bp, 11 predicted proteins | sample 3395101 | NCBI WGS metagenome assembly VAPB01 (sample SAMN08290433, study PRJNA428436) | hydrothermal vent metagenome | isolation source: Deep-sea hydrothermal vent chimney | place: Indian Ocean: Southwest Indian Ridge | reverse complement strand
GGATGTGCGCCGTGCGCGCCAACTCCGTGAATAATGATGTCGACCGTATCGGCGCCAGCATACGGGCTGCCTTCGGAGACATTGATCTGCCCGGCCACGTCATTTGACGACACGTGGAAGGCCAGCGCGTAGTCGGGCTTGCCGAAGCGATCCCAGATGCGGTCTTCCCGCATCGCCCCGGCACCGTGCACACGCTCTTCCGCGGGCTGCACGACCAACATCAATGTGCCGCTCCATGCGTCTTTTCTGGCCGACATCTGACGCGCCGTGCCGACAAGGCTGGTGATGTGAACATCATGGCCGCAGGCGTGCATCGTGAATACGGTGTTGCCCGTGACCGGATCAGCCTGTTCCTTGCGTGAGGAATTTTCGAGGCCCGATTTTTCCTCGACCGGCAGGCCATCCATATCGGCGCGCATCATGACCAGCGGGCCGTCGCCATTTTTCAGCAGTGCAACGACGCCGGTGCCACCGACATTCTCGGTTACTTCAAACCCTGCGCCGCGCAGTTCCTCGGCCATGCGCGCGGCCGTGTCGTTCTCAATCGTCGATAATTCGGGGTTACGATGAAAGTGATCGAACAATGGCCAGAGATAGTCATCGTAGTCCTGCTGCACGGCATCGCCGAGTTCGCTGGCGTTTGCGGAAAATGAAAATACAGCAAGCGCCGCGACGGCAACGAAACGATTACACATGAAGATCCCCTCAGGAGCGAGTAGCTATTTTGACGGGGAGTTTAACGCGAATACCGCTAGATGTGGGCACCGCGGGAGGAGTGCGCCGTCATCAATCGCCCGCATGGCGGGCTCCTACGACTATGATTCGCCGTCGGGTGCGGGGTGATTTTCATCCGCAATACTCCGAGACCGGCGAAGCCGGTCGACAGGCGCCGAAGGCGAGGTGCCGCAGGCACCGTCCAACCGCAGCGCAGCGAGCCATGCGGATGAGAGGCACGCCGCGCGCGTCGGCAAGGGGTTCCGAAATCGCCCGTACGGCGGGCTACTACGTGTTGGTGCCGGCGCGGCCCTGCAATCGCGTGATCAGCGACCGGAGGAAAACCTTGTTGAAGCGCAGCTGGCAGGACGACGAGACTTGTTCCATCAGCGTTGAACTGACTCGCAAAATCGTAACCGGGCCGTTCGCCTTGATCGATGCCTGCCGCTTGGCGCCACGAACATAACTGGTCTCACCGAAACAATCGCCATTCGAGAGATTACCGAGGCTGTTGCCGTTGGCCTGCACCGTGACTTCGCCGGAGACGATGATGTAGAAGCGATCGTCGATCTCGCCTTCCTTGACGATGTCTTCGTCTCCGCGGTACTCGTGCCAGTCCGATGCACGCAGGACCTCCCAGAGCTCGGCATGCGAGAACTCATGGAAGAACGTAAGTGTGCGCAGCAGATCGAAATGCTCCTGATTGTCGAGGCTATCGTACTTCTGGCGTAAATCCTTGTAGACACGCGTTAGTTCGGCCGCCAGCGATGCGCCCGAGTTCGGACGTTTGTCCGGCTCTTTTTGCATCGTCATTGCAACGACCTGCTCGAGATTCTCGGGGAGGTCGTCGCGATAGGTATGAATTGGCGGCGGCGTCGCGTAGACGATCTGGTGCAATAATTTTGATAGATTGTCGGCGCGGAACGGACGATAACCCGTCAACAGTTCGTACATGACCGCGCCCAGTGAATACAGGTCCGAGCCAGCGGTCAGCTCTTCCGACTGCACCTGTTCCGGCGACATGTAACTCGGGCTGCCGGCTATGCCTTCTATTCGGGAAACTTCGGAGTCGCTGACAATCGCGATACCAAAGTCGATGATGCGGACATCGTTGTCGATTGTCAGCATCACGTTCGACGGTTTGATGTCACGGTGAATGACGCCCCGGCCGTGTGCGTAGTGAAGTGCCTTGGCACATTTGTAAATGATCTCTACAACATCGTCGACGCGCAGCAGGTTGTCCGGCCGGCAATACGCTGCCAGGGTGCGCGCACCCTGAATGTGTTCAGTGACGACGTAATGGGAGCCGTCTTCTTCGCCAGCATCGTAGATCGGCATGATGTTCGGGTGCTGCAACATACCGACCATGTGCGCTTCGTTGTAAAACATCTTGCGAGAGACGCGTGCGCGATCAGCATCCTCGTCTTCTTCGATGTTGTAGACCTTGATCGCGACATCGCGCCGGTAATAAGGGTCGTGCGACAGGTACACCATGCCGGTGCTGCCTTTGCCAATCTTGTTGATGATGACGTATTTACCGATCTTCGCGGGGACGTCATTCGAACGTTGGATTGCGCTTACTGGACGGGCCATTTTGTCTCGCGATTCAGTTCATCAGCCACCCGTATAAAGCCAGCAATATCAAGGCATACAGGGCAGCCATGAGGTCGTCCAGCATAATTCCGAGACCTCCACCGAGTCTGTGATCCAAGTCCCGAATCGGCCACGGTTTAGCAATATCAAACAGCCGAAAAAGCCCGAATCCCAGGGCAAATCCGATGATCGTCGGGGGCGCCAGCAGGAGCGTGACATACATGCCGCAGATCTCGTCCCAGACGATGCCGCCATGGTCGTGCACGCCTATGCGGCGGGCGCTTTCGCCGCAGATCCAGATACCGGTAACGAACAGGACCGCAGCGAGACCGACCTGGAAATAGATGCCCATATCCAGCGTCAACCAGGCCAGCAAGACCCCGGGCAATGAACCGAACGTGCCGGGCGCAACGGGCGCGAGCCCTGAACCAAAGCCAAACGCCAGGAAATTGACGGGATCGGTCAGGACCTTGCGCGTGAGATTGTTGACGGGTTCACTCATTGAAAATGACGATAACCGCTGTCGTCAAACGGCACAATGTCCCCGCCCAGCTTGCAGACAAGTCCCGTTGCTTCGGTGACCGTGCCGATGGCCGTGACCGGCATGATGCCGGAATCCGGCAACTCGCCCGAGGCCGTAAAGCACAATTCATAATCGTCGCCACCGCCCAGCGCAAAACTTCGTTGCCGTTCGAGTGAAAAATTGTCGCCGAGTGCGTGCGAGATCGGAAGTCGGGCGACATCGATTTCGGCACCAACGCCGCTCGCAATGAGAAGTTTGTTCAGGTCACCGTACAGGCCATCGGACAAATCGATGGCCGCATTGGCGATTCCGACCAGCGCCTGACCGTAGCGCACCCTCGCCGAAGGGCGCGCAAAGCGGCTCACAAGTTGCTTTACAGGCTCGCCATTAATCAATCCGTAAAGACCTGCGGCCGCATCACCAACCGTGCCGGTCACATATACCGTGTCACCCGCCTTCGCGCCTGAACGCAAAATTGCAGCGCCCTCCTCGACTTCCCCTGTTATTTGCACTGTGGCCACTACCTGGCTGGCGTGCGTCGTATCGCCGCCAACGAGTGCCACGTTGTGCTCAATCGCGGCCGCAAACATACCTTCAGAAAATGCCTCGAGCCAATCCTCCGCGGCCGTTTGCAGTGACAGCGCCAGCGTCATCCAGCGAGGGCTTGCGCCCATGGCTGCGATATCGGAAAGATTCACGGCGACGACGCGATAGCCGATGTCCGAAGGACTGAAGCCGGTGGGAAAGTGCACGCCTTCGACGAGCGTGTCGATGACCGTGACCAGTTCCGTGGCCGGTGTCGGTGCAAGCACCGCGCCATCGTCACCAATCCCGGTGCGAACGCCGGTCGCCTGTATAGCGCGATCGAAATAGCGCCGAATTAGCGCGAATTCATCCACTACCTTTGATTTCGACTTCGCGCAGAGATTGCGCGGCTTTGTCGAGACAGGCGTTGATGTACTTGTGACCGTCGGTTGCGCCAAAACGTTTCGCAAGATTGACGCCTTCATTAATGACCACCCGATAGGGAATGTCGATTCTGTTCTGCAGTTCGAATACGCCGATCAGGAGGATGCCGAATTCGACCGGATCAAGTTGCTGCAACGGGCGGTCGATCAGCCCCGAGATCGTTCCCTCAAGATCGGATTGCGTTTGGCAGATTTCCTTGAATGCGTCATCGAAGAATTCCTGGTCGACGCGTTGGTAAGCCGCTTGCTCATGAAACTGCGCGATAATCTCGCCGCACTCGTGTCCGGCAATCTGCTTTTGATAAAGTGCCTGCACCATGAGTTCTCGCGCTCGCGTCCGGGCGCCGCCTGCAGATTTGGATTTCATTGTATTGTCGATTCAGGCCTAGTCGATTTGGCGCAAGAGGTTGACTGTTTCGATAACTGCGAGTGTCGCCTGTTCGCCTTTGTTACCCGCTTTGGTACCGGCGCGCTCGATGGCCTGTTCTATCGTATCGACGGTCAGAATTCCGAAACCGACAGGAACGCCATGTTTGCGCGCGACTGCCGAGATACCGCCGACACACTCGCCCGCGACGTATTCGAAGTGCGGCGTTCCACCACGAATGACGGCAGCGAGTGCGATAATGCCGTCGAACCTGTGCGAAGCTGCGATTTTTTCCGCAACGACAGGCACTTCGAAGGCACCGGGAACGCGCAGGATTTCGATATCAGCATCGGACGCGCCATGTTGACGCAGGCAATGCACGGATGCCCTGATCAGAGACTCAACGATGAAATCGTTGAAGCGCGCCGCGATAATGGCGAAGCGCGCGTCGCGGACCACCAGGTCACCTTCAGTTGTCTTGATTTTTTCCATGCGGATTCGCGAACCCTGTGCTTGCTCAATGTTCGACGTATTCGGTGATCTCGAGATCGAATCCTGAGATCGCATACATGTGCTTAGGCGCCGATAATACACGGATTTTACTGAGCCCGAGATCGCGCAATATCTGCGCACCGATGCCATAGGTTCGCAATACGGCATCACCGGAGCGACGCTCCTCAACCTCATCCCGGTTTTTCCCGAGGCCTTCAATCGCATCGACAAAATCGCGAGCATCTTCGCGTTCGCGCAACAGCACGATGACGCCGACATCTTCCTGTGCAATGCGTTTTATCGCGCTGCCCAGCGTCCAGCCGAGGGACGGGCTGCGCACGCCAATGACATCGCCGAGCGTATCCTGCAGATGCACGCGAACCAGTGGATTGTCGGTACCCGACAAGTCGCCTTTTACGAGCGCGACGTGCAGGGCCTGATTCACGAGATCATCGTAGCAATACATCGTGAACTCACCGTGCTCGGTATCGATGACTACTTCCGATATTCGCTCGACATTTCGTTCCTTCTCGAGACGGTATCGAATCAGGTCTGCGATCGTTCCGATGCGGATACCATGGGCGCGACCGAACTTTTCGAGATCCGGCCGCCTCGCCATGCTGCCGTCTTCATTCAGGATTTCAACGATCACTGCGGCCGCCTCCAGCCCGGCCAGGCGAGCCAGGTCGCAACCTGCTTCCGTGTGTCCGGCGCGGGATAATACGCCGCCAGGCTGTGCCATGACCGGAAAGATATGTCCCGGCTGACTCAGGTCCTCGGGTGTGGCATTCGACGCAACGGCGACCTGCACGGTCCTGGCGCGATCATGTGCCGAGATGCCGGTCGTTATGCCTTGCGCAGCCTCGATGGAAATTGTGAAGTTGGTGGCATGATGCTGGTCCGTTTCCGTGACCATTAACGGCAGGCGAAGTTGCGAGCAACGCTCGCGCGACAGCGTGAGACAGATCAGCCCGCGACCGTGCGTCGCCATGTAGTTGATGTCTTCAGGGCGGACCTTCCCGGCGGCCATGAGTAAATCGCCTTCGTTTTCGCGATTTTCGTCATCGACCATGATGACCATCTTGCCGGCTCGAATGTCAGCGATGATGTCTTCGATATCGCAGAAAGAATGATCCACCGCGCTCGGGTGTGTCGTCGTATTATCAGGCATAACCATGTGCTCGCAAAAATTCTTCGGTGAGACCTGCGCCGTCCTTCGCGAGCAAGCGCTCGAGATATCGGGCCAGCAGGTCGACTTCAATATTGACGGCGTTACCGACGAGGTATTCGCCAATGATCGTCTGCGTTGCCGTGTGCGGAATGATATTCGTATCGAAGCTGCATGCCGATACCGCGTTAATGGTAAGGCTAACACCATCGACGCAAATGGAACCTTTCTTCGCGACGTAGCGCGTGTACTGCTCCGGAATTTCGATGCTGATTCGAATTGACCGTGCATCGGACTCGATCGCCGTGAGCTTGCCCTTGCAATCCACGTGGCCGCTGACAAGGTGACCGCCCAACCGCTCACCAAGGCTCAGCGCCGGTTCGAGGTTAACGCGGGCGCCGGGACCCAGTTGACCGAAGGCCGTGATATCGAGCGTTTCGACAGAAATATCGGTATCGAAACCGTTCTCGTGCAATGCCACCGCGGTCAGGCACACACCGTTGACAGCGATACTCTCGCCGCGCTCAAAGTCTGCCCACTGCAAGTCCGGCGAATTCACGCGCATGCGGACGTCGCTGCCGCGTCGTTCCATCGAGGCGATCGTTCCGGTTGCTTTTACTATTCCTGTAAACATCAATCCTGGCCCGAGGCCTTGATCCTTGCCGTGATACGCGTATCAGCACCAACCCGGCGAACATCGATGACGTCGAGTATTTTGCGATCCGCCAGTTCGGTCCACGCGGGTGTCCTGAACATGGAGATCGTTTCACTACCCATGATATGGGGCGCCTGATAAATCACAAGTTCGTCGACAAGCTCCGCAGCGATGAGGCTCCCGCTCAGCGCCGGGCCGGCCTCAATCAGCAAATTGTTAATCTCGCGCCCGCCAAGGTCCTCCAGCACCGACACCAGATCGACACTGGATTCGTCGCCGGGCATTTTCACAACCTCGGCACCGGCTTTTTCCAGTTCGCCGCGGCCATCGTCATCGGCACAATAGACAAGCGTCTCGCCCGGCAGGCACAGCATCCCCGACAACAGCGGCATGCGCAGCTTTGAATCGAGTACGACTCGCAGCGGTTGTCGCCCTGCAGTCTCAATCGAATCGTCACGAACGTTCAAAGAAGGATCGTCGGCGAGAACCGTACCAATACCGGTCATGATAGCGCCGGCCCGCGCGCGCAGACCTTGCACATCGGAGCGGGCAGCGGGACCCGTGATCCACTGACTCTGTCCGTTCCGCATCGCGATGGCGCCGTCGAGGCTCGCCGCGACCTTCATGCGTACAAACGGCCGACCGCGCAGTACGCGACTTAGAAAACCCGCGTTGAGTCGCTCGGCCTCGGCGCGCATCAGCCCGGCACGCACCTCGATACCGGCGTTTTCCAATACGGCTGTTCCATGCCCGCCGCCCTCATCAAAAGGATCCTGGATCGCGAACACGACTTCGGCCACGCCTGCGGCAATCAAAGCGTCGGCACATGGCGGCGTCCTGCCACGGTGGGCGCAGGGTTCGAGACTGACATAGGCCGTGGCACCTTTCGCGCCGTCAGTCGCGGCGAGCGCAATGATTTCCGCGTGTGCTTCGCCTGCCAGTACGTGCCAGCCCTCGCCGATGACTTCGTTGTCACGCACGAGTACGCAACCGACCATCGGATTGGGATGCGCGGTGTATGCGGCGCGGCTGGCGAGGTGGAGCGCTCGCGCCATGTACGCGCTGTCAGTGGCTGAGAATCCGGACATGAGAGTCTACCGGTTCTTTTTACCGAGCAGGTCGGGAAGCAACGACATTTGCTCGCGGCTCGCCGCGGCATCTGATATTCGTTGTAGTCGCTTTATTTCCTCTTCGAATTCGGTGATGTCCTGAAAGCGTCGATACACGCTTGCAAAGCGCACATAAGCAACTTCGTCGAGCCCACGAAGCTCTTCCATGACGAGCTCGCCGACCAGGCGGGACGCCACTTCGCGCTCGCCCATGGTACGAAGTTTGTGCACGAGACGACCGATCGCCTGCTCAAGCTTGTCGCTGTGGACCGGTCGCTTTTCGAGTGCGCGCACCATGCTGTTACGCAGCTTGGCCTCATCGAATGGCTGCCGGCTGTTGTCATTCTTGACGAGTCGCGGCATGACGAGCTCGGCGGACTCGAAGGTCGTAAACCGCTCGTTGCAGTCGAGGCACTGCCGGCGCCGTCGAATTTGCCTGCCCTCACCGGACAGGCGGGAATCGATAACCTTGGTTTCCTCGTGGCTGCAGAACGGGCAATGCATAGGCGATTATTGTTGACATTGAACGACGGGTACAGCGATCAGACATACACCGGGAAACGTCGGCAAAGTTCGATAACCTGCTCGCGGACACGGTCGATCGTTCCTTCGTTTTCTATGTCGTCAAGTATATCCGCAATCCAGCCACTCAGCAGACGCGTTTCCTCCGTGCCGAAGCCGCGTGTGGTGATCGCAGGCGTTCCGAGGCGCAGACCACTCGTCACAAATGGCGATTGCGGATCGTTTGGCACGGCATTCTTGTTGACCGTGATATTCGCCCGCCCGAGGGCCGCGTCGGCGTCTTTGCCGGTAATTCCGCGGTCGATCAGGCTCACCAGCATCAGGTGGTTTTCGGTGCCGCCGGAGATGATCGGGTAACCACGCTGCGCCAGCGTTTCGGCCATTACTTTCGCGTTTTCGCAAACCTTGCCCTGGTAGTCCGTAAATTCGGGCTCCATGGCTTCCTTGAACGCGACTGCCTTTGCGGCGATCACGTGCATGAGCGGTCCACCCTGTATACCCGGGAACACCAGTGAATTGAATTTCTTTGTCAGCTCGTCATTTTTCCGGGCCAGTATCAGGCCGCCGCGCGGGCCGCGCAGGGTCTTGTGTGTCGTCGTCGTTGTGACGTCGGCGATCGGCACCGGATTCGGGTAATGACCTGTCGCCACCAGTCCGGCAACATGCGCCATATCGACCATCAGGTACGCGCCAACGCTGTCCGCTATGTCACGAAAACGCTGCCAGTCGACAACCTGCGAATACGCCGAAAATCCGGCGATGATCAGTTTCGGCTTGTGCTCATCGGCCAGGGCCTGCACGTGGTCATAGTCGATCAGGCCGGTCTCGGCGACCAGGCCGTACTGGATGGCATTGTAGAGCCGGCCCGAAAAATTCACTTTCGTGCCATGCGTCAGGTGGCCGCCCTCGGCCAGACTCATCCCGAGCAGGGTATCGCCGGGATTCAGCAGGGCCATGCAGGCCGCGGCGTTAGCCTGGGAACCGGAATGCGGCTGAACGTTGGCGTAGTCCGCCCCAAACAATCTCATCGCGCGCTGGATTGCCAGCGTCTCGGCCACGTCCACGAATTCGCAACCACCGTAATAGCGCTTGCCGGGGTATCCCTCGGCGTACTTGTTCGTCAGTACGCTGCCCTGTGCCGCAATGACGCGCGGGCTCGCGTAATTTTCCGAGGCGATGAGCTCGATGTGTTCTTCCTGGCGGCGCTCTTCGGAGCCGATTGCCGTGGCAATTTCCGGATCAAAGGATTCGAGCGTCGTTGACCTGTCGAACATGGGCTGGGTTCTCCGGTTTCGTGGTCGTGCGAAAGCGGCGATGTTACCTGTTTCGATACGACTTGGGCAGTTGCAAAGACTGTATTGCCAGCGCTCGTCTAGCCGGCTGCCACGAAGGACTGCACAACACGTGTCCACGCGCGTGCGACGTTGCGCCGGTTATAGCCTCCGCCGCCCACACCGATGATGCGGCCCTCACAATGCTCGTCAGCAATTCGGCACAATGACGTAGCGGCCTCGGCGTGGGCCGCCTCGGTGTAACAAAGGTGCGTGATCGGGTCGCCCTCGAGACTGTCGGCGCCACACTGAAACAGAATGAATTCGGGTCCGGCACTGCGAACATACTCCTCGACCCGACGCCACGCCTCACGAAATTCGCTGTCTCCGGCGCCTGGCGCCATCGGGATATTGAGTTTGGTTCCGCGCGCCCGGCCCGTGCCGGTTTCGGATTCGGCACCGGTACCCGGATACAGGTGGCGACCATCTTCATGGATATCGGCGAAGATCAGGTCGGGGTCATCCTCGAAACTGTAAAACATGCCATCGCCATGATGTGCATCGATATCAACGTAGGCGATGCGACGCAAGCCGTGCTTCTCTCTCAGGTATTCGGCGGCGACGCCGCAGTCGTTGAAGACACAAAAGCCACCCGCCCGATCCCGGGCGGCATGATGCAGGCCCGCGATGGGGACGAACGCCCGTCGGATATCCCGATGCATGATTTTGTCAGCTGCGGAAAGCACCGAGCCGACGACATCGGAGGCTGCGTCGAAAATTCCCTTGACAGCCGGAGTGTCGCCATCGTCAAGGAAGCCCTTGCCGTCCTTCGACATACGCGATACACGATCGATGTAGTCTGCTGTATGAAACAGTGAAAGCTCGTCGACACTCGCGCGTCGCGGGTGTGCGTAGTGAATACCATCATCGAGTCCGGCTGCGGCAAGCTCACGGTGAAACACGTCGTGACGGTCAGTTCCAAACGGGTGCGGATCGCCGAACCCGTAGCGAGCAATCTCGTCGCCTTTGTAAACATGAACTGAGCTTTGCATATGCGCCCGGGCCTGTTTGCTATCGGCGCAGCATACCGGATAATGCGCGCTCTATTACAACCCTGGTCTCCAAATGGCGCAGTACATCTACACGATGAATCGTGTCGCGAAGGTCGTTCCGCCAAAGCGCCACATCATTCGCGATATTTCACTGTCTTTTTTTCCCGGCGCCAAGATCGGAGTACTGGGATTGAACGGCAGTGGTAAATCGACGCTGTTGCGCATCATGGCCGGTCT
>VAPB010302574.1_pt1 | contig 10680 bp, 11 predicted proteins | sample 3395101 | NCBI WGS metagenome assembly VAPB01 (sample SAMN08290433, study PRJNA428436) | hydrothermal vent metagenome | isolation source: Deep-sea hydrothermal vent chimney | place: Indian Ocean: Southwest Indian Ridge | reverse complement strand
TTTTACATCTTCCTAATTTTTGGTTTTTATATATTAATCACCGCTTTCTCTGGTTATAACAGTGGTTTAGAGGTTAAACCTATCAGTGACACAATTCAGCTTATCGAAGATGGCAAGGTGCAGGATATTGTTGTTTCAGAAGATAAGATCGAAGTTCTCCTGCAAGACGGCTCCAAGTTTTTAAGTGAAAAAGAATCCGACATTAGTTTTGACCAAATATTGGCTAATAACCAGGTTGATAGATCTAAGGTGGCCGGAGAGATCAAAGTAGAACACAGGCTTGGCTTTGCACAAATATTAACTCCTCTGCTCTCTTTTGGCTTGCCTGTTTTAATATTACTTTTTATTTTCAGGCAGATGAAGGGAGCCAGCGGTGATATTTTATCTTTCGGGAAATCCAGGGCACGCTTATTTAACAGAAAAGACGGTGAAAAAGTGACTTTCGAAGATGTAGCCGGCGTAGAAGAAGCTAAAAAAGAGATGATGGAGATTGTAGACTTTCTGAAACACCCTCAGAAATACAGGAAACTTGGCGCCCGCATACCTAAAGGTGTCTTATTGATCGGACCGGCAGGTGTGGGAAAAACTTTACTGGCTAGGGCAATTGCCGGGGAAGCCAAGGTGCCTTTTTTCAGTGTGGCCGGAAGTGAATTCATGGAAATGCTTGTGGGTGTGGGTTCCGCGAGAGCACGAGATTTGTTTAAAGTGGCTAAAGCCAGCCAACCCAGTTTAATATTTATTGACGAAATTGACGCTATTGGTAGACAAAGAGGTATGGGAATCGGCGGCGGACACGATGAAAGAGAACAAACTTTAAATCAGATTCTTATTGAAATGGACGGTTTTGATCCTAGAGCTAATGTCATTGTTTTGGCCGCTACCAATAGGCCGGATATGCTTGATCCTGCTTTAATTCGTGCCGGCAGATTTGATAGACGAATTAATATTCCCTTGCCCGATCTAAAAGAAAGAGAAGAAATTATGAAAATTCACATGAGAGGCAAGCCTTTTGACGATGACGTGAAAATCGAGAAAGTAGCCAAGAAAACTGTTGGTTTTAGCGGTGCCGATATAGAAAATATGCTTAATGAAGCCGCGATTCTGGCTGCTCGAGACAATAAGAGTAAGATTACCGACTACGAATTAGATGAGGCGGCTCTTAAAGTGACTATGGGTAGTGAAAGAAAAACTTTGCAAACTGAGCAAGAACGCAAAATGACCGCCTACCACGAAGCCGGACACGCGCTGGTGGCAGCTAATTTGCCTGATATGGATTCGGTGCATAGGGTTTCTATAGTGGCTAGGGGAGGAACTCTGGGGCATACCAGTATTGCACCTTTGCGGGATAGGTACAACGAAACAAAAACAAGGCTGCTAACTATGATTACTACTATGCTGGGTGGACGTGCTGCCGAGGAGCTGGTTTTTAACGAGCTTACCATTGGCGCTGCAGATGATATAGACAAGGCCACTAGATTAGCTAGAAAAATGGTTACTCAGTTTGGTATGAGTAGTTTGGGCCCAATATCATACTATAGCAAGGGTGACGAATTTATGTTGGCTCGTGAGCTGGGATATCATGGTCCTTCCCACGGCGACGAAATGGCTTCCAAGATAGATAAGGAGGTAGAAAAGATAGTTAGCGACTGTTACAGCAGGGCTAAAAAGATTTTGGGTGAAAAGAGAGCTAAGCTCGATAAGGTCACCGAGGTCTTGTTGGAAAAGGAAACTATTTACGAAGATGAGTTCAAAGAGCTAACCTCCTAATTTGTATATTACCAATGAAAAAAGTCGTTTTGATCGATACTTTTAATTTTTTACACCGTGCATATCATGCTCTCCCCGTTACCTTGACTGATAAAAACGGTGAACCTACCAACGCAGTTTACGGAGTAACCAGCATGCTCATAAACCTTTTTGATCAGCTAAAACCCGATTATGTGGTAGCAGCATTGGATGATATTGAACCAACCTTTAGGGTGGAAGAATTCACCGGTTACAAAGCTCATCGAAAACCCATGGAGGATGATCTTTCATCGCAAATACCCAAAGTTTTTGAGATCATTGATGCTTTTGGAGTAGCCAGGGCTAGTTTGCCCGGGTACGAAGCGGACGATGTTATTGGAACTATGGTTGAAAAGTATGCAGACGAGGATGTGGAATTTGTTATCGTTTCTAATGATCAGGATCTATGGCAGCTGGTGGGTGACAAAGTGAAGGTTATGAGCCCGATGGCTAGAGGAAACGTTGATTGGATAGGCGAAGAAGAGGTGATGGCCAGGCATGGATTTACACCACAACAAATTCCTGATTATAAGGGATTGCGTGGAGATCCTAGCGATAATATCCCCGGAGTTTATGGTGTGGGTGATAAAACAGCTAAAAAATTAATATATGAGTACAAAAATATTGAGAATATCTATAATAATATTAATAAAATAGAGCCGGAATCCCTTAAGAACAAGCTAAAAGAGAGCTATGAGCAGGCCTTGATGAGCAAAAAACTGGCCACTATTATTATGGACGCTCCCTTAGATCTGGAGCTTAAAAACTGCAAGTACTCAACTTTTAACAAGGGAAGGGTAAAAGAAACTTTGGAAAAATACAACTTTAAGTCTCTGATCAAGCGTTTGGGGTTTGAGGTGGGTGGTAGCAAGAAGAAAAAAAAGAGAGAAGTACCGGAAAGCCAGCTTTCATTACTATAATTTTTTAAAATTGAACGTACATCTGCTTTGTTGTATACTTTCCGTAACCCATAGAAAAATAAAAGAGGAGAGTAATCATGAAAAAAACCATTGTGGTTATTGATGATTCTGCAATAACTCTTGAAGCAATTGTCATAACGTTGAGGAATAACTTATCTGATTACGATATCGTAGGTATTCAGGTGAGGGATGCGTTTCCGGAAAGTATTCCGGAGCAGGTAGAGGTCTTCTTTGTAGATCACAACCTGGGTTGGTTAACAGGTTCGGATGTGGTTGAGAAGATCAGACCTAAGTACCCAAACGCCAGGATCGTTGGTTGGTCGAATACTTCCCTGAAGCAGATTGATGTGGCTAGGTTCTTGGGAGCGGGAGCTGATATTACCTCCATCAAGCCTGTAGATGAGAAAAAGATCGTCAAGCTTGTGACAGAAGATCCTAATTAGTAGCCCGTGTGGCAAAGGAGATTTGCTATGACTATGAAAGTTGTCATCCTAGACGACGACGCGTTTCTGTTGGTTAATGTAAAGGATGCTTTCCGGATCAATGCTCCGGATTGTGAGGTTACAACGTTACGAATGCCCCATGCGTACCCGGAAAATCTTCCTGAGGAAGCAGATATCTTCTTTGTGGATAACCGCATGGGAGAACTAAAAGGTCCGGAAGTGATCAGGCAGCTAAGGGTTAAATACCCGGAAGCGCAAATTGTCATGTGGTCAAGCCAACTTGATGAAAAGACCAGACGAGAAGGTCTTGAAGCGGGTGCCGATAGGGTTGAGGACAAGAGAATGTCTTCTTCCCAAATTGTGGAGCTTGCTACGAAACTTCTCTGGACTTAGACCGCACATATACCCTCTGGGATCTCCCGTTTCAGAGGGTATAATATTTCTTATGAACAATATCCAAAGAGCCCAAGAAACAGCAAAATTACTAAAAAAAGAACACCCTCAGCCAAAAACAGAGCTTGTGCATAAAAACGAGACCGAATTAGTGGTAGCTGTAATGCTTTCAGCGCAAACGACAGACATTAAAGTTAATCAAGTTACCAAAACTCTTTTTAAGAAATACAAAACTTGGCAGGACTATACCCAAGCAGATTTAGAGGAGTTGCAAGCTATTATTCGAGAGGTAAATTTTTATAAAGGAAAAGCGGAGAGATTGATCAAAGCGGCCAAGGTAATTTTGGCTGATTTTAACGGCAAAGTACCAAAAACTATTAAAGAGCTGGTCACTATCCCTGGAATTGCCAGGAAAAGCGCTAACGTCATCTTACAGGAGCTCTGGGATATAGCGGAGGGCGTGGTAGTGGACACGCACGTAACCCGCGTCAGCCAAAGGTTGGGACTAACCAATCACAAGGATGCCGTAAAGATAGAAAAAGATCTCATGCAAGTGCTACCCAAAAGTTCCTGGAGGAATATCTCCGGAGCATTGGTTGTGCATGGGAGGTATGTTTGCAAGGCAAGGAGTCCACAGTGTGAAAAATGTGTGCTTAACAAAATCTGCCCTTCGGCCTTCATTTTTTAATTGTTGGTTAATTATCGGGTAGAAGTTGTTCCAGATCAGGTGGTAATTTATTCACAAAGACGCTGGCTCTGGTGCTTGAGCCCTCGTTTTTATAGGTCCACAAACCGCTTTTTCGTAAAGCAAACCTAAATTCAAAGGTTTCTCCCGCCTCAACCAAAAAAGGTTCCGATAGCTCTTCGTATCTAGGCATAAGCTGAACAAAAGTGAAATCTTCAGATGTATTGTTTGTCCAGACGACTTTTTGTCCGGCATATCCTTGAGTATTTCTTGGTGAAAAGCCTTCGTCGGAAAAAGCTATTTCCAGTGTGCCAAATCTCTGGTCTATAGTTTGGTGAATGAAGGTTAGCGGTTCTGCTGGTGGAGCTTCCTTTTCTATTGGCTGTTCATCTGTGGTTGTATCCTGCACTTCCTGTTCTTGTGCACCTTCTTGATTGCCAGCTGCAAGTTGTTCGTCAATCAGATTTCTAAAATCATCCAGCCCGGCTGGTCTTACCTGCTTACCGTTGATGAAAAAAGTAGGTGTGGCGTTTATCCCGATTTTCCTGCCGAAAGTAACATCTCCAGTGACTAGGTCCTCTATAGTTGGATTGTCGTAATCTTGTTTAAATTTTTCCACATCCATGCCCAAAAAGTCCGCGTACCCTAACAGGTCTCCTTCCGAGAACTTGTTTTGATTTTCAAAGAGAATATCTGCATACTCCCAAAATTTATTCTGCTCTCCCGCAGCTTGCGCAGCCATGGCAGCCTGTTCAGCATTTTTATGACTGGGTAAAGGAAAGTGCCGTACACCCCATCTTATCTGCTCGGGGTATTCTTCGAGCAGTGCCTTTACAATTGGGTGATAGGATTTACAAGCAGGACAACCAAAATCGGTGAATTCTACCAGAGTAATGGGTGCGTCAAACGGACCTTTTACATATGTATGAGGTGCAATGAGCTCTTGGGCATTTGCTTCAATTAATTCCGGCTCGCTAGTTGGTGGTCTTTTTTGGGAAGTTATAATGATGAAAAAGAATATGAGTACTGTTACTCCTCCAATAAGTATTACAGGCATGTTTCTTTTGAATAGCTCACTCATTTTCACATTTTATCACATTGTAGATGCCAGTTTTTCCATTTCATTTTTAGATATTAAACCGTGTACAGCACCTATTTCTCTAATAACACTTGAGGCATTGATTGAGCCCCAGAGGAGCACTTCCTCAATAGGTTTGTTGTGACTCAGGGCTGCCATAGCACCTGAAGCAAAGGCATCTCCGGCTCCGGTTTTATCTATGACCGGTTTATTAATTTTGTAGGCCTCGATTTTTACCAATTGCTTTCCGTCGTGGGCTGAGGCACCCTTGTCCCCTTCGGTAACGAAGGTAAGTTTAGGACCAAGCTTTTGTAGTTTAAGGTGTAAGTTTTCTAGATCGTGCTCACCGACGAACATCACAGCCTCGTCTTTATTGACAAATAGCACATGCGACACGGAGAAGATGTTTCTCAAACCATGCAAACCAGCTCTTAGTTGAAATGTACCCGGATTAAAAGCCACGCCAATTTGCGGGTTGTTTTTGAAATATGCAACTAGTTTTTCCTGGAATTTTTCGAAGCCGGGGGAAATGGAAGTGTAATATATCCACTTTGGTTCAGGCCAATCGAGCAGTTTGTAATTCCGTTTCTCGTGATGAGAAAAGATAGTTCTTTCACCCTCATAGACTATTACCGGATGGATGCCCGTTTGGGTACCTTCGTTTCTTCTCAAAAATCTAGTGATAATGCCTTCTTCGGCAAGTTCTTTTTCTATCCTATCTGCTTCTTCATCATCTCCCATTTCAGAATAAATAGCTGCCGTTAACCCGAGCTCGTTCACACCCAGAGCAACATTAACTGCATTGCCGGCAATATTAGTTTTTACGTTTCGAACAGGGATTTTACTACCGTGATAAAAGCAGATCTTGGGATGTTTAGGATCTTTATCCTTGGAAACTTCTTTACCTTCCACTTTCATATAAAGGTCTATGGCCACGTCCCCGATAGTTAAGATGTCTATTTTTTTATCTTTTTCCATGAGCAGTTTTTTGCCAAATTACCACTTTTTTCTTGATATAGTCCTTATTTAAGTGATATTTTTCCAATAATTCCTGGTACTCTCCTGATTCTCCGAAAGTATCTTGAACACCTATTTTATGCACATAGGTAGGAGATTTTTCCGACAACAGCTCAGAGACAGCGCTGCCTAAACCCCCGGCTGTTTGATGTTCTTCAATGGTGAGCACTAGTTTGGTTTTCTTAGCGGATCTCACAATAGTTTCCTCATCGAGGGGTTTGATGGTGTGGCAGTTAACAACCTCCGCACTTATCCTCTTTTTGAGTTCCAGTTCCTTGGCGGCTTCCAAAGCAGTATATACCAGGGGACCGCAAGCTATCATGGTAACATCCTCACCTTTTTTCAATATCTGCGCCTCGCCAATCTTAAAGGGAGTTTTTGAGGTGGTAAAGATGGGGGTTTCGTTTCGGTTGAGACGAATGTAGACCGGTCCTTGGTGCTTTAGTGCTTCGGTTATAGCCTTTTTGCTTTGTTCATAGTCAGCGGGCTCAATAACTACCATATTGGGCAGCACCCTGGTGAGAGCTATGTCCTCCAGTCCTTGATGAGTAGCCCCGTCCTTATTGGCAGAAAGTCCTGAATGAGTACTAATTATTTTTACATTAGCTTTGCTAAAGCAGATAGAAACCCTGATTTGTTCCCAATTCCTTCCCGGACTAAAGGTGGTAAATGAAGTCATAACAGGTAACTTACCGCTTAGGGCCAGTCCGGCAGAAATGCCAGCCATATTTTGTTCGGCTATGCCTACTTCTACAAACCTTTCCGGGTATTTTTGCGAAAACATATCAACTTTTGTGGAGTCTGTAAGATCAGCGGTTAGAACAATCAGCTCAGGGTATTTTTGAGCCAATTTGACCAAGGCGTCACCAAATCCTTGCCTGTTAGATTTATGTTTTACGTTGGCTGTTAAGGCATCTTCGCTTAAATACAGATCTTTGTTAAGCATTACTCACATTCTTTAACTTCTTTTACTCTTTCAAAATCTATGAACCTGCCCGTTTTGCTGATAGCCACCAGGTCAACCGTGGTATTTTTATTTTCCTCGAAGAGGCAAGTCTCCCCGGGTTCCGTTTCGCGTATGGAGACAATAAGTTTATTTTTGTCCTTATCCTCGTAAAGTTTTCTGATCTTGATCTTGTAGCCTTCTCCGGGATTGGTGCTGGAAGAAACTCCTAACAAAAATTCTTTATTAAAATCTATATCTTCACGCATGATCAAATAACCGGATTCGTCTACATAGTTTAAAAAACTAGCTAACTCTTCGTCGCTGGTAATAACCAGCCGTTTTTTTTCAAGTTCTTTTTCGGTGTAAGCCACGGTAGGGAATCCGTTTATTCTTCTCACTTCAGGCGCCCGGTCTATTTTGATCAGTTCGGTGTCGCTTAAAAATAAAAAATATACCACTACCAAAATAGCTATGAGAATAAAAAGTGGTATGAGATTAATATTGAGTTTAACAGATCTCTTAATCATAAGAATGTCTAATTTTGCCTTCAAGCGTTCTGAGCTGTTTTAATGCTTTCTTGGCCTCCTCTTTATTAGGAGACTTGCCGTGCCAGGCAAATTTATACTCCATAAAGTCTACACCTTTGCCGGGTATAGTGTGGGCAATAATAGCCGTTGGTCTTTGGGAAACTGATCCAGCCATATCAAAAGCGTTAATTAATTCTTCTATATTGTGCCCGTCCACTTCGATGACAAACCAGTTAAAGGCTTCCAATTTTTCTCTCAAGTTTTCCAGAGGCATGACATCTTCAGTATGACCGTCAATTTGAATATTATTTCTGCTGATGATCCAAACTAAATTATTGAGGTTGTGATTGGGCGCGAACATGGCCGCCTCCCACACCTGTCCTTCGTTGAGCTCCCCATCTCCGGTTAAGCAGTAAACTCGGTAAGATTTTTCGTCCATCTTAGCAGCTAAAGCCATGCCGATTGCTTGAGAAAAACCCTGTCCTAACGGCCCACCGGAGTTCTCAATTCCCGGCAGTGAGTTATGTTCGGGATGTCCTTGCAGTTTTGAGTCTATGCGTCTAAGCGTACTAAGATGGTTTTTTTCGAAAAAGCCTTTTTTGTAAAGTGTGGCATACCAAATAGGGCAGATATGTCCGTTGGAAAGCACAAATCTGTCTCGATTGGGGTCGTTGGGATTTTTAGGATCAATGTTTAAAACGTGAAAATATAGGGCCGCGAAGATATCAGCGGCACCCAGGGAACCGGCACTATGGCCAGATCTAGCTTTGAGCAACATGTCTATGACGAGTTCTCTGAGGTCGACGGCCAGGGTTTCCAGTTTTTGAAGCGGTACTTTCTTGGGCATTAGAGTTAGTATATCAGAAGTACCAAAGAGGAGAACAAGGGTAAATTACTATAAGTTGACACAATTTAAAAATAGGGTTACAATACTAGTTACTTCCCAAATACGACGAGCTCCAGAAAGGGTGTACCAAAATGAGGTACTTTCTCTTGACCCATGGGTCTGGATACTACGTCGTGATACGGTGCCGCTCGCCGGCTCCCGCCTAAATCAGGTGATGCCGACTTCTGCGCCGAGGATGATGCTTGTTCGAGGGCGATAATCGCCGTACCCGCGCAAACGCGTAATTTCCACTCTCGAAGCCCACGAGCAGGCAAGAGCCGCGCCACTTGAGGATTAATAATCCAACAACAGTGTGCGCGGCTTCTTTTTTTCTGTGGGAAAAACTACCTGTTAAAACTCTCTAAAAACTCCAACACCTCTTGCTCAGACTCGCATATTTTCATCATCTTTTCCTCACCCTTGTCCAGTAACATATTCCTTTTGATCTGATCAATATAATCCAGCCAGAAGGGTCCAAAAAGAACAATAGGTTTGCTATTAGGAAAATGGATCCAGGAGCTGATCCAGGTCATACCCAACTCACTCAAGGTGCCTATACTGCCGTTAAAAACTATATGGGCATCAGTGGTTTCCAGCATGACTTTGGTGCGGTCAAAGTAGTCTAGGGTGACTATTTCATGATCAAAAGGATTGTCTTTGTCTACCCCTTCATAATGTCTTTTTATTTTGTTTGGTCTGTAGGTAATAGCTACAACCTCCCCTCCTGCTGCCTGTGCCCCTAAAGTAGAAGCTCTCATCACGCCGGGACCTCCGCCATTAATGATCCTAAAACCATTTTCGGCCAGCAACTTAGCAGTATCGTACGCTCCTTTGTAGGGAAGATCACCTTCTTTCCAACCGGCGCCTCCTAAGAAGGCTACGGTTTCGATTTTGGGACTCATGGGTTTGATATCAAACATATCACCTAAGATATTAACCTTTAATTTAACAATAACTCAAGCCCCTCTTTTTTAGCTGCAGGATTAGAACTGTTAAAAATTGCCGAGCCCACCACAAAATGGGTCACACCCAAAGGTTTTACAAGCTCAATGGTTTCCTTGTTCATGTGCCCGTCCACCTGCATTGGTACTTCTTGGTGCCTTAATCTAAATTCCTTGATCTTCTCCAGAATTTTTGGTTCAAAAGGCCGCCCCTGCGCTCCCGGTACTACGCCCATAAACTGCACATAATCCACTAAGTGTATGAAAGGTTCGAGTTCATGATTTGGCGTGTCGGGGCTGATGGAAATGCCTAGATCAAAACCTAGCTGCTCCGCAAGTCTTAGAGATTCCTTAACATTATCAGCCTCAACCTGCAGGATGAACTTTCTAATACTAGTCATGGAGTAGTCAATGTAAGAAAGAGGATTTTTTACCATGAGATGGATCTCAATATTTACTTTGCTTTCCAGAGCATCAATTTTTTTAACATCCAAAAAGCTTTCTCCGTCCACCAACACGCCGTCCGCTAAGTCTATTTGTATTGTTTCTGAGACGTTTTCTACTAGGCTTATTTTTCTGGTAATTTCACTGAGCGATTTTTCTAAAATACCCGGAATAATCATTTTCCTTTTTACTTTGCAAAATTAATCTTTTCTTCCAGCTTTACCTTTTCCAATCTCCTTTTATGCCGTTCTAAATCACTGAAAGGTGTTTCCAAAAAAGTATCTACGATCTCTAGAATTTCCTCATCTGAAAGATAATCGGTAGGCAAGCACAAAACGTTAATATCATCATCATATCTGGCAGATTTTACGTGTGTTTTGTTAAAGGAAAGCGCAGCTCTAACACCTTTAAACTTGTTTGCCAGCATGCTGGCGCCCACGCCATTGCGGCACATGAGGATACCCTTAGTCTTAGGTTCATTGGTAAGCTTTTTTATTGAGGGAATAATAAAATCCGGATAATCATCCTTGGCGTTGTACTTGGAGGGGCCCATATCGCTGACATCGTGCCCTTTCCCCTTAAGATATTCAATGAGTCCGTGTTTTATTTCGTACC
>VAPB010747206.1_pt1 | contig 10682 bp, 8 predicted proteins | sample 3395101 | NCBI WGS metagenome assembly VAPB01 (sample SAMN08290433, study PRJNA428436) | hydrothermal vent metagenome | isolation source: Deep-sea hydrothermal vent chimney | place: Indian Ocean: Southwest Indian Ridge | reverse complement strand
GTTCCGGCTGCAGGGTCGGCTCCCGAGTCCGGATGCGCGCGTCGGTGCTGTGGGATGACGCGGAAGTCGAGGATGGTGTATTTATCGCCGGCAGTGTCCTCGGCGGTAGAACCAAAGTCAAGATGAGGGCAAACATCGAGGAGGGCTCTATCCTCGGTGAGGACTGCATCATCGGGCGGGGCAGTATCGTCAGGGCGGGTGTTCGTGTCTGGCCGGACAAGGTGGTGGAGGACGATGCCGTTCTCTCCACACACTTTGTCTGGGGGACAAGGTGGAGAGGGACCCTCTTCACCTCTGGAATTATCAGAGGATTGTCCAACAAGGAGATCACACCGGAATTCGCGGCCCGGCTCGGAGCCTCCTTCGGGGCGACCCTGCCCGAAAAATCCGTGGTTTCCATGTCGCGCGGAATGCACCGTGCCGCACACATGATCAATGAGGCTTTGTCGTCCGGGGTCCTTTCCGTCGGGGTTGACGCTCAGGATTACGGCGTCACTCCAATTCCGGTATCCCGCCATCAGATGGCAGGCCAGGGAGCCGTTGGCGGCATACATGTCCGCAGATCTCCCTCAGACCCGGAGACCATGGAGCTGCGTCTTTTCAGGGAGGGTGGCCGGGAATTGACAACCGCTGAAAGAGACGAGGTCGACCGCCTGTTTTTCAGAATGGATTTCCGCCGAGCCAACACGGAGAACTCCGGGGAATTGACCCATCCGTATTACGGGATCGATTCCTACGTGAAAAGCTATCTCAAGATGCTGGATATAGCTGCTATGGCCAGGGCAAGCATGCGGGTGGTTGTTGATTATTCCAACGGCAGCACCCTCAAGGTTTTGCCCTCCCTTCTGGGGAGGACGACGGCTGATATTATCTCTCTCAATGCCCATCTGGATGAGGAGAGAGAAATACGCACCACCAAGGAGTTCGACAGGGCTGTCAGGCACATTACAGATGTCGTAAAGGGTCTGAAGGCCAATCTGGGTGTTATGATCAGCGCAAGTGGAGAGAGCATGTTTCTCATCGATGAAGGGGGAAGATGGATCGATGGAGGCAAAATGCTCCAGGTCATGTCGCTCCTGGTCTTCATGACCGAGAAGAACGGACGAGTGGCCGTCCCCGCAAGCGCCAGCGGAAATCACGAGAAGATCGCCGCTCAGAACGGGGGAGTTGTCATTCGTACTCCCATTCACCCTGCCGCCATTCTGGATCGTGCCGTTGAGGAAGAGGCCTTCATGGCCGGGAACACAGAGGGAGGGTTCGCCTTTCCCGATTTTCATCCCTCATTTGACGCCATGTTCAGCCTTGGAAAGCTTCTGGAGATGCTGGCAATGACAGGCAGCTCTTTGGGTGATCTCGTGGATTCCCTTCCGGATGCTTTTCTCGAACACAGTATCGTGCCGTGTGCCTGGGAAGTGAAGGGACAGGTCATGAGGCGCCTGGTCGAGGAACTGGGCGAAAAAGCCAAGGGGATCGAGGGGGTCAAATTCGATGATAACGGCGGGTGGATCCTGATCTATCCCAGCTCCAATCACGCCTGTTTCCATATATTCGCGGAAAGTTCCGGTTTGGAAAATGTGCGGGAGGTCGTTCGCAAGTGGTCCAGAAAAGTCGAGGAGATGCAGTCTTGAGCAGGACTACCCGGAGGGTGCTCACATTTCTGGTCATTGCCGCGTTGACAATTGGTGCCTACAGTTTTGTCGGCGAACGGGGATTTTACCGGCTGGTTAAAATGAAGCAGCGCCGCAACAACCTCAACGCCACGGTAGACTCCCTCCAGAAAAAAAATACGGAACTGGCCGGAGAGATAGACAGGTTAAGATCCGATCCCGTCACTCTGGAGGAGCTGGCGAGAACGAAACTGGGGATGGTGCGTCCCGGAGAGGTCGTGTACATCTTCCCCGAGAAAACCGGAGACGAATAGAAGTGAGAGCCGCTGTCAGGTGGCCTCAGGCGGGTGATGTTCTTCGCCTTCTCCTCTTTCTGCTGTTTGCCTACCTGGTTTTTCCCACCCCCCTGGATGGGTTGGATTGGCTGCCGCTTCATCTGACCGCCGCCGGTGCCATACTCATATTGGCCATTGCTGTCGATGTCAGTCGATCCGGCTTCAGATCTCTGAAGTTCTCACAGACTTTTTATATCACACTCTACGCCGCCGCCGGACTGGCTGTGAAGATCGGCATGGATCATGTAGACTTTATTCCCCTCATCTTTTTTGTAGTCTTTCCCGTCACACTATTCGCTCGCGATTTCAGATATTTCTGGATACCGTCCGCTGTCCTTGCCGGTGTCGCACTGGGCCGTTTTCTCTTTCTTTCGGAAACAGCCCTGCTCTCCTGGACAGGCCTGTTTTTTCTATTCAGCCTGATCCTTGGACGGATCATGTCCCGGGATGCCCTTCGTTTCGATAATCTGAAGGAAATCCATCAGCGTCTTCTCGACGATGCAAGGGATATGGGGTGGCGGATCAGGGATCAGGACGGGCTCGAGGTTCTTTCCCGGCGCAAGCAGATGGAGATTTCCGCGGCCCTGGAGGAGGACGCACTGCTCCAGGGATTCATGAGAATGGGATGTTACCTGATGAATGCTGTGTCCGGGATCCTGCTCATCCCTGACGAGCACAAAGGATACAGGATCAGGGCCGCCACGGTATCCAGGCTGTACTCAAAATCGGTAAAGAGCGGCTCTGTTTCCGGTGAAAAGGGGATCATCCACCTTGCGCGCGAACACGGCGGTTTGCTGATCCAGTCGGATCTGAGGCCAGGAGCTGTGACGATCCCGTTTTACAGTGAGGAAGTTCCGGTGCGTTCCATCCTGGTGAGGATCGTGACCTCGCCGTCCACCGGGGAGGAACAGGCGGGTGATGGGGATCAGCGGATTCAGGGCGTGGTGTATTTTGACAGTACGGAGCCTGATGCGTTCGAAAAGAATGAAGCCCTGATCAGCCGTCTGGATATTTTCTGCGAGATGCTGTCACAGGTGATGGATACAGGGTCCCTGCTCAGAAGAGTTACCTGGGATGTGCGATCTAAATTAGCCATTGCAGGATATGCTGAAAAACTCACCAGGACCCTGGATCCCCTGATGATTGCCAGGGAAGCCGTTGACACGATCATCAAGGGTGTTCCCAAATGCGATGGGGCCGTGTTTCTTCTCTATGATGATGGTGTTAAGGTTGTCTACTCTGAGGGAAAATCAGTCGAGGGGCTCGAGGGAACGGTCATTCCCGGGGACATGTCGAGTCAGATCGGGCTTCTCATCAGGAACAGGAGTGAAATTGTTTTCGGCCGGGTGCGCACTAAACCGGCTCCGTTTTTTCACCGCAAGGAAAGCCTGGGGCGCATCGTCTCCTTTGCCGCCATACCCAGTCTGACGGAAAAGGAGGGTGAGGATCAATTGATGGCAGTCCTCGTGGGTGTTTCATCAAATCCCGATGTGTTCAACGCCGACGCAGTGAAAGACCTCAGGGTTATTGCGGATATAACAGCGCAGGCCGTGGATAACGCAATGGCTCACAGGGAGGTTGATCGGATGTCCAGGCTGGACGGTCTGACCGGTCTGTATAACCACAGAACCTTTCAGTGGATCCTCGATCAGAGGATCGAGAGGATCGGACGTGATTACGGAAAGTCCCTCGCGGTAATCATGGTGGATGTGGACTTTTTCAAGGATATTAACGACACATATGGTCATCCTGTAGGGGATGAGGTTCTACGGGGTCTGGCCGACAGACTGAAAGATAGTGTCAGGGATCTGGACCGTGTCGCCCGGTATGGTGGAGAGGAGTTTGCCGTTATCCTTGACAATGTGGATCTGAAAGAGGCAGATAAGATCGCTGAGAAGCTGAGGTCGGTTGTGGAGTCGTCCGGAATCAACACCACGTCGGGGCCCCTCTCTTTGACGGTGAGCATGGGCTATGCCATTCTGGCGAAAGGTGACAGCACGAGCAAGCAGGAACTCCTGGACAGAGCCGACAAGGCTCTTTACCAGGCCAAGAAACAGGGACGGAACCGGGTTGTGGGATGGGATGAGCTTGTTTAGTGCGAGGGGGCGGGGTTGAGTATCGAGGTAACGAGGTGTCGAGGTAACGAAGTGGCGACCGGAAGAAGTCATTGCGAATCACGCCGTTGGCGTGATGAAGCAATCCCGGCAAGCTGAGACCGCCGCGGTCGCGGTGCTCCCTGGGATTGCCACGTCGGCCCTATAGTACTGGCCTCCTCGCAATGACATGCGCTTAATTTTGGATTTTGGATCTTGGATTTTGAATTCAGATCTGAAACCTCAAACCTCAAACCTCAAACCTTGAACCCGGAACCTTGAACTTTATACCTTGACCAACGGGAGGTACCAAACATGCTCAAAGCCGCAGCCATTCAATTTTCCAGCAAGGGAGATTGTGAGGCCAACGTTGATAACGCACTGGAACTTGCGGATCTCGCTGTCGACAGGGGTGCTAAGCTTCTGGCATTCCCGGAGCTGTGTACGACCAGATGGTTCGCCTATCTCATGCGTCAGGGCAATTTCGATCTGGCAGAGACGGTCCCGGGTCCGACCACCGATCGGATCTGTCGTTTCGCCGAGGAAAAAGATGCTGTCGTCGTCTTCCCTTTGTTTGAGAGGGGAGGCAAGGGAAAATATTACAACAGTGCTATGGTTGTCGATGCCAATGGCGCTCTTCTGGGTGTGTACAGGAAGAATCATGTTCCCAATGTGACCGGATGGCATGAGAAGTTTTATTTTCTGCCGGGAGATCTCGGATTCCCTGTTTTTAACACGAAGGTAGGCAAGATCGGGGTGCAGATAAGCTGGGATGTGTTCTTCCCTGAGGGTTCCCGGATTCTTGCCCTGAAAGGAGCGGAGCTTGTTGTGGTTCCCACGTCCAGTGCACACGCCAGCCATGACAGATGGGAGAGGATGATCGCCGGCAATGCCATTTCCAACGGGATGTTCTTCCTGAGGGTCAACCGTGTCGGCAGGGAGGATAAGCAGTCTTTCTATGGAAAGAGTTTCTGCATGGATCCCCACGGTGAACTGATTCACCGGCCGGCGGGTTCGAGGGATTCGGTCCATCTGACAGAGGTGGATCTCGATTTGGTCAGGAAGACGAGAAACGAATGGGCTTTTTTCCGGGACCGAAGGGAGAAGATCTACGAGGGTCTGGGATCCCGTCTGAAAGGCGCCGACAATCTGGGGCTGCCGGCAGTAAACTACTCCGGTAAAAAGAACTGCGACTAGGAGCCAGCTGGAGAACCTTGAAACGCTGCGAGGAACCTGTGTGGGGTTCCCGGACAGGCTCCTGGGGAAGGAGGTGGGATAGTGATCATTGTCGCCGCGGACACTTCAACACAGGCCGGAAGCGTCGCTCTCAGAAAGAGCGGGGGAAAGGTGCTGGAGGAGCCCCTCCCAAAAGGCCGTCCCCACAGTGAGACCCTGCTCCCGGCCATAGATGCTCTCCTCGCAGCTTCCGGTGTGAAAAGGCGTGACGTGACCGCCCTCGCCGTCGGGGTGGGACCGGGAGCCTTTACCGGCCTGAGGGTTGGCCTTGCGACTGTCAAAGGATGGGCTATGGCCTCCAGTCTCCAACTGGCCCCCGTACCCTCTCTTGATGCCGTTGCATTTCCTCTTCTTGCCAGGGGCGAAAGTGTCCTGGTCTGCGGTGATGCTCGAAAGGGGGAACTGTACGCGGCTTTCTATCCGGGGATGGACGATGATGGCCTGCCCCGATGTGAAGGTGATGTAGCCCTTATAAAGCCCCAGTCCCTCCTGCATTTTTGCCGGGAGCGATCGGTAAGGGATGTTGCTGTGGTGGGGACGGGGTTGGACCTGGTTCGGGAAACAGTAAAAGAGGTGGCAGGTCTGACGCCTGGTGACGATGCCTATGCCCATCCCGGGGCGTCTGCCGTCTTGTCACTCGGTGAGAGGCTCCTTTCCCTCGGGCGTAGTGTCGAACCTTCGCAACTTGTTCCATGTTATGTGAGAGCTCCGGATGTTGTCGATACGTCCCATGTCCCCTGACGACCTGGTGGATATCCTCCGCATTGAGAGGAAGTCCTTTTCCCATCCCTGGACCAGGGAGCAGATTCTCGATGAAGCGAGCAGAGCGGACATTGCGAGGTGCCTGGTGGCCGATCAGGAGGCCCCTCCCATGCTTTGTGGTTACATCATGGCCTGGCTGGTCGCTGATGAGCTTCACATCACCAATATGGCGGTGGACCCTGATTCCAGAGGTCAGGGTATTGCCGGGACCATGTTGCGTCACTTACTCAGTGACGCCGCTGATGAGGGAACCAGTTGGTGTGTTCTTGAGGTCAGGCCATCCAACGGTACGGCACGCTCCCTCTACGAAAAACACGGATTCAGAACAATAGGCCGTCGCAGACGATACTATCAGGATGGAGAGGATGCGTTGGTCATGGGGGTCGAACTGGGGAAAAACCCCTTTCGACTCTTGACAAGAGACTGAGGATAAACCTATAATTGCCGATATTTTTTTCCAGAAGGGACATGATGGAAAGGGACAAAGAGCTTATTGAGAAGCTCCTCACGGAGAACGAGGAATTCAAGGCGCTTCGTGAGGAACATGTCGAATTCGAACGAAAAATAGAGGAACTGATGAAGAAGAGGCCCCAGACCTCGGAGGTGCACTTCGAGATTGAGACCCTGAAGAAGAAGAAACTGCAGGGCAAAGACAAGATGGAAAGGATCCTTACTAAACATCGCTAACTGATGCCATTGGCTTGTTATAAGGGCGAGGCCATTGGCCTCGCTTTTTTTTCATGGGAACTTAATGAGGGTTTCACGGTAAGTTATAGTGTCATTGCGAGGAGTCACGCCAGCGGCGTGACGACGTGGCAATCTCAGCCAAATGAGACTGCTTCCGACTTCGCTCCCTCGGAGCTTCGACGGACAGGTCGGTCGCAAACCACCTCGCAGTGACAGTCGCGATTAATTGTTCTGGAAGCCCTTAGAGGACTTGAGCGACTGAAGGGAACGGGCGAGAGGAAAAAAATGACAAAAAAGATGACCAGTGACCGGGTTAAGAAAGGTCCAGAGCGAGCTCCGTCCAGATCGCTCCTGTACGCGACGGGCGTGACCCGGCGCTCAATGGATCGTCCTCACGTTGGTGTATTCACCAGTTTCACCGATATCATACCGGGGCACACCGGGATGAGGGAACTGGAACGGTCCATAGAAAAGGGAGTCCACTCCGGCGGTGGTGTTTCGTTCCTGGTGGGGATGCCGGGGGTATGCGACGGCATCGTCATGGGTCATGAGGGTATGCGCTACAGTCTGCCGACGCGGGAATGGATCTCCGATCTGGTGGAAGCCGTCACCATGGGGCATGCATTCGACGGCATCGTGCTTCTTACAAACTGCGACAAGATCTCACCGGGAATGCTCATGGCTGCAGCCCGGCTGGATATACCCTCCATAATAGTAACGGCCGGTCCCATGCATTCGGGGATGTATAAGGGCGTGCGGCGTTCCCTGGTCAGGGACACCTTTGAGGCAGTGGGACATTATCAAGCAGGTGAAATTGACGAGACGGAGCTCGAATGCATGGCTCTGGAAGCCTGTCCCGGTCCGGGATCGTGCCAGGGAATGTACACAGCCAACACAATGGCGTGCGTCACCGAGGCCCTGGGCATGTCCATGCCCGGATGCGCCACCGGCCTGGCCGGCGGCGCCGCCAAGAAGAGGCTGGCTTTTGAAAGCGGTGAGCGGATCGTTGAGATGATCGATGAAGGGCTTGTTCCATCCCGAATCCTCACTAAAGAAGCTTTTGTCAATGCCATCGCTGTCGATATGGCGTTGGGCGGATCCACCAACACGGCTCTGCATGTCCCGGCCATCGCCTATGAGGCAGGGGTCGAGGTGGATCTGGATCTTTTTGACGAGATCAGTTCCCGGACACCCCACCTGGCCAACATCAGGCCAGGCGGTGAACACTTCATGGAGGATCTCGAGTACGCAGGCGGCGTGCCGGCTGTTATGAACCGCCTTTTGCCGCTGATTTCAGGATCCATGACCGTTTCCGGGCTGGATATTCTAAAAATCGCATCCTCAACCGAGGTGAAGGATCCTGAGGTCATCCGGTCCATGGACAACCCCTATCATTCACAGGGAGGTATAGCCGTTCTAAGGGGCAATCTTGCCCCGGACGGCAGCGTCGTCAAACAGACTGCCGTGGCTGACGATATGCTGGTCTTTGAAGGTCCCGCCCGTGTCTTCGAATGCGAGGAAGAAGCCATGCGCGCAGTCATGGACCGGCAGGTAAAGGATGGTGATATTCTGGTAATCCGCAATGAGGGGCCCAGAGGAGGGCCGGGAATGAGGGAGATGCTGTCAGTGACGTCAGCGATCCATGGTATGGGTTTGAAAGTTGCCCTGATCACCGACGGCCGGTTTTCCGGAGGCACGCGGGGGCCGTGTATCGGTCACATATCCCCCGAGGCGGCCGCCGGTGGGCCTATGGCGCTGATTATGGAAGGTGATGTGATCACCATTGACATCCCCGCCAGGAAGCTGGACGTGCGGCTTTCGGATGATGAGCTTTCCAGGCGCAAAGCATCGTGGCAGCAGCCGGAACCCAGGGTCAAGAGAGGAATCCTGGGCCGGTATTCCCGTTTGGTGGGCTCGGCCAGTACCGGAGCCATCCTGGAATAATGATACGATATTCATAACGTTACCGGTAAGGAGAGCAGCGATGCAGATGACAGGCGCAGAGATACTTGTAAAAGCCCTCCAGGACGAGGGGGTTGAGATTATCTTCGGCTATCCGGGTGGAGTTCTCCTCGATTTCTACGATGCCCTTTTCAAGTCTGGTATGAGGCATATTCTGACCCGCCACGAGCAGGCCGCTGCCCACGCCGCAGACGGGTTTGCCCGTTCATCCGGCAAGGTCGGGGTCTGTATGGCCACTTCCGGACCGGGAGCCACGAACCTCGTGACAGGCATCGCCACAGCCCAGATGGATTCGGTTCCCCTTGTGGCGTTCACCGGTCAGGTCCCTACTCACATGATCGGAGGAGACGCGTTTCAGGAGGCCGACATTATCGGAATCACCCGCCCCATTACGAAGCACAGCTACCTGGCTCGTAGTGCGGCTGAACTGCCGAAGATCATTCAGGAGGCTTTCCACATTGCCTCGACCGGAAGGCCGGGTCCGGTGGTGATCGACCTTCCCAAAGACGTTTTTCAGGATAAGGCGAAATACGACAGACCCGAAGCAGTCAATATAAGAGGGTATAAACCCAAGGTGAGGGGACATTTACCCCAGATTAAAAGGGTCATGGGTGAGATCAGGAAGGCCAGGAGGCCAGTGATCTATGCCGGCGGTGGAATTGTGATCTCCGGGGCAACGGCCGACCTGGTCAAGTTTGCGGAAAAGAACATGATCCCCGTGACCAACACCCTGCTGGGCCTGGGTGGATTCCCGGGGGATCATCCCCTGTTTCTGGGAATGCTGGGTATGCACGGGACCTACCAGGCCAACATGACTATTCACGAATCGGATCTGATCATTGCCATTGGTGCCCGTTTCGACGACCGGGTCACCGGAAACGTGGCCAAGTTCGCACCCAAGGCAACGATCGTGCATATCGACATCGATCCGTCTGCCATCAGTAAAAATATCAAGGTCCACATACCTGTCGTGGGAGATGTCAAAGGTGTCTTGAAGGAGATGAACAAACTCCAGACGGGCGAGAAACCCGTCTGGAAGGAAATACGGAGCAAATGGCTCGAGACGGTGAAAGAATGGGGAGAGGAAAGGCCTCTGACCTACGATGAAAAAAGCAGAGTAATCAAGCCCCAATATGTCATCGAGAAGCTCTGTGAACTGACCCCTGATGATGCCATCATCACTACCGAGGTGGGACAGAACCAGATGTGGGTAGCCCAGTTCTACAAGTTCATGAAACCTCGCACCCTCCTTTCCTCCGGCGGACTGGGTACCATGGGCTATGGTTTTCCGGCGGCAATGGGCGCCCAGTTTGCGTTCCCGGACAGGGTTGTAGTGGGCGTGGCAGGTGACGGAAGCATCCAGATGAACATCCAGGAACTGGCCACTGTCGCGCAGCACAACATTCCGGTGAAGATCATTATTCTGAACAACTGCTTCCTGGGTATGGTCAGGCAGTGGCAGGAACTGTTCTACGGTGCGCGGTACTCGTCCACATGCCTGAGCTCCAATCCGGATTTTGTCAAGGTCGCCGAGGCATTCGGCGTCAAGGGTATCAGAATCACCGAAAAAACAAAGGTTGTCGAAGGGCTCAAGGAGGCCCTGGAACATCCCGGACCTGTCCTCGTGGACTGTCAGGTAGAGCGGGAGGAGGGGGTTTATCCCATGGTACCGGCCGGGGCGGGCTCCGCCGAGATGATCTTCGGGCCGGAGGAGAAAAAAGAGAAAAAGCTCAAGGCCGTCAAGTGAAGACGAGGGGTGGAGGTTGCGATTGGGCGCATGGGAGAGTGGGCGAGGGGGCGAAGGATAGACACGGGGACGCGGGGGAGATCGCTCGTCATTGCGAATCACGCCGTTGGCGTGATGAAGCAATCCCGGTAACGGAATCGAGGTATGGATGTGTCGTGGTAACGGGGTAACGAAGTGGTGACCGTGCGACCATGCGGAGTAAATCGCTCAGTCGTAAAAGTCTCCAGGTCGCAAAGTAGTGACTCAGTAAGCT
>VAPB011065668.1_pt1 | contig 10706 bp, 7 predicted proteins | sample 3395101 | NCBI WGS metagenome assembly VAPB01 (sample SAMN08290433, study PRJNA428436) | hydrothermal vent metagenome | isolation source: Deep-sea hydrothermal vent chimney | place: Indian Ocean: Southwest Indian Ridge | reverse complement strand
TCAAGGAGACGTCATAGCTATCTCGATTATGTGAGTCCCCAGGCGTTTGAGTTAGCTGGAAGTGGAAGCAGGTGAGTGTCTACAAAAGCGGGGGAACTCCACCTGTCGGCGGGGTAATATAAACATCGGTTCTGTGCCTCTGGATGTTGTGCCGGAAAAAAGATATCCATTTATTATCAAATGAAAAACTCGGGAAATATCCATCATCTGATAATTTAATCATTTCATCATTATTAAAAGGCGAAGATACATATATGCCACGACTTGTACCATCCTTTCTTTTAGGCGCAAACGCCAGCAAGTCTCCCTCTAAATTAAAATTCATACATACTCCACCAACAGGAGCGACTTTTTTAACATCAGAGCTATTTAAACCCGCAAGATATAACTGCCCAAAACCTTCATTTTTATCATCATCTGAAAAATAGAAAACAGAACTCCCATCACCGTTCCAGCACGGATTAATACCTGTATGACTAAATTGTTTTGATTTAAGAGTGTTAATATTTACAGCAAATACACCATTGCCCGGTCTTCCCTGAAGGTCTGACAGATAAAAAGTAATCCACTGGCTGTCATTAGACCATTCAGGCATCTGTACCTTATTGTCAGGATATAAAAGTTTGGGTTGTAGTGGTTTATGAGGAGATATTATTCTAAGACCAAACCTGTCAACATAAGCTATGTATTTTCCATCAGGAGACCATCTTGGAAACCTTACACCACCATTTACAATCCTTCTTTCGTTTCCTGAACCAGCGCTTGAAATTACAAACAGACCGCCTTTATCTATATAAACGATCTCTTTGCCGTCTGGAGACCAGAAGGGAGAAGTGCCTGAATCTTTGACTTTCACTATTTCTATTTTTAAGTTAGATGATGACTGTTTCTGCTTTTCGCTGGCATACACAGAAACATTCTGAAAGATTATTGGCTGAATTACTAAAGAAAATATTGAAATTATAAGGCCTAAAAGTAAAAAGCGTGTTTTCTTCATAAACTCCTTTCTAAGAAGGTTAAAACAGCTTTTAAGGTTAAAAAATTATAATAGACTATACAGAATTGACTTCATTTGGGAAACTTATGATGCTTTTTTATCATATCGCAAGTGACATGTCAAGTTTTTTTTAATATCATTATAAGGTCGATAAATATTACTTATAGCTAACAATCTCATAAAATACCTTATATTAAACTAAACAACTTGTTGTTTTTTATAATTTTATATAAAATCAAAAATAGCTCAAAAAGCAGAAGAATTTTCTGAAATTATTAAGTTTGTTTTTTCCTAATATCATGTTTTAACATCCTCTCCTTTGCACGCAAAAACAGCTTTGCATGTGTTCTGTAGGTATTTATAAAAATCTGAGCATACTTTTTTGTACAAGATTTGATGATGGATAAAACAAGACATGAAAATATTAAGCCGCGGATTTACGCGGATAAAACCAACTCGCAACCTGCCACACTACAAGGCGGGCAGGCCCGCAACTATCTTAATGTCAGTGCCAGTAGTCAGTGTCAGGATAATCAGTGTCATTTAAAGGATTTCTTACACAGGCACTGTATTTTACTCGTAACTCGTAACACGAAACATGCCTACGGCATGCAGGCTCGCAACTATCTGTGTATCTATGACCCTTTTCTTTCCAATGACCCTTTTCTTTCCTTGACAGAAACATAGGTGTTCGTCTATTATAAATAAAATTAACCTTTAAACTGGTCCTGAGAGACTGGAAAGGGAGTCTGAGTTGCACAACACATCTTCCAATACGCTTCAAAAAAAGACCATAGTTAAAATCCTTTTTCTCTTGCTATACAAAACTCTTTTGGTGAAGCCAGATAAGCCCGCCTTTGTCCTGCTTTGCAGAACTTCGGCGACCCGTTCAGCTTCGCCGACGCGGCAAGGAAAGCGGTTTTTTTATGTCTAAACAACTACTTGACAGCAAAGAAATCAACAGGGCGCTTACGAGAATAGCCCATGAGATTATCGAAAAAAATAAGGGCATTGAGCACCTTTGTCTGGTCGGCATACAGAAAGGCGGCGTTATTATAGCCAAAAGGCTTGCTTCTGAAATTGAAGCTATTGAGGGCGTTCAAATAGAAATCGGGGCACTCGATATAACCCTTTACAGAGATGACCTCAACTCTAAAAAGGAACAGCCCGTGGTAAAGGCTACTGACATCCCGTTCTCAGTCACTGATAAAACAGTAATACTTGTAGATGATGTGCTCTTCACGGGCAGGAGCATCAGGGCTGCCATGGATGCTGTGATAGATTTCGGCCGGCCCTCATCAATACAGCTTGCTGTGCTTGTAGACAGAGGTCACAGGGAACTGCCAATAAGAGCCGATTACGCGGGCAAAAATATCCCGACTTCTTTTAATGACAGTATAGAAGTGCGTCTTGAAGAAAAAAACAGTACTGATAAGGTTGTTTTGATAAATGGACAATAAAAATACAGGACCAGCCTTCAGGTTAACAAATGTTAAAGAGAAAAAAATAACCCCCCTCTCCTGTTTAAAGAAGAAATCTTATGTTTAAATCAAAGGACCTCCTTGGGATCAAGGAACTTACACCTGAAGAGATCAACCTCGTTCTTGATACTTCTTCCGGTTTTAAGGATGTTCTTGAAAGAGATATTAAAAAAGTCCCTCCACTAAGAGGCAAAACAGTCGTAAATCTCTTTTTTGAACCATCAACAAGGACGAGGACTTCCTTTGAACTCGCGGCCAAAAGGTTAAGCGCGGATGTCCTGAATTTCTCAGTTCCAACAAGCAGTCTTGTAAAAGGCGAAACCCTGAAAGATACGGCTCTTACAATACAGGCTTTAGGGACTGATTTTGTAGTCATACGGCACTCCTCAGCAGGTGTCCCGCATTTCCTCAGTAAAATACTCGATATATCCGTAATAAATGCGGGTGACGGATTAAATGAACACCCAACCCAGGCCCTGCTGGATCTATTCACAATAAGGACTCATAAGAAAAAAATTAAAGGGCTCAATGTTGCGATAATAGGTGATATTGCCCACAGCAGAGTAGCCAAGTCCAATATTTACGGACTGACAAAGCTGGGAGCAAAAGTCAAAGTAATATGTCCCCCTACTTTAATGCCGGCCGGTATTGAAAATTTTGGAGTAGATGTCTTTGATTCTGTAGATAAGGGGATTAAGAATGCTGATGTCATTATGGCTCTAAGGCTTCAACTGGAGCGCCAGAGCAAAGGGTTTCTCCCTTCTTTAGAAGAGTATTTTAATCTTTACGGTCTTACCGCTAAACGGCTGAAACTGGCAAAAGATGACGCAATTATTATGCATCCCGGACCCATGAACAGAGGGGTCGAGATAGAATCAGGAGTTGCTGACGGTCACCAGTCTGTAATTCTGGAACAGGTAACAAACGGTCTTGCCGTAAGGATGGCGGTCTTATATCTTCTTGCAGGAGTGAAAAAATGAACCCCATTAGACCTTTATGGCATTATATTTATGTTTTAAAAAGTAAAACGAAGGAGAACTTCTATACCGGTACTACAAAAAATTTAAAACAACGGTTTAAACAGCATAATGATGGATTAGTCTCCTCAAGTAAACATATGCGACCCCTACAATTAATATATTTTGAAGCTTGTCTGAATAAAGACGATGCTTACCGTAGAGAAAAATATTTACCCCGTTTAGACTTTAGTAATATCTGGCGACGAATGAAATCAATTAATTGGTTAATCGTTCTAAATTGGGAAAGTCTAACGGGGTTTAAATCAGGAATGGACAAACGATATATTAGAAATCACCTAAGGGGAGGTCTAACGGGGTGAATTGCCTTATTAAAAACGGACATGTAATCGATCCCCTTCAGGATATTGATGAGAATCAGGAAATCCTTATACAGGGAAATAAAATTCAGGGCCTGTACCCCAGGGGCAAGGGGCCAAAATCAGACAGGGTTATTGATGCTTCAGGCTGTATTGTTACACCGGGCTTTGTAGATCTGCACACACATCTGAGGGAACCAGGTTTTGAATATAAGGAAACAATAAAAACAGGCACCCTGGCCGCTCTAAAAGGAGGGTTTACCTCTGTCTGCTGTATGCCCAATACAAATCCGGTTAACGACACAAATACCGTTACAGAATTTATCCTTGAAAAAGCTTCCAGGGAAGGCTCATGCGCTGTGTACCCTATCGGGGCTGTAACAAAATCTCAGGGAGGGGAAGTTTTAACCGAGTTGGAAGCACTCAACAAGGCAGGCTGTACAGCCTTTTCCGATGATGGAAGACCCGTAATAAACAGCCTTATCATGAGACGGGCGCTTGAATATTCAAAAATACTTAATGTCCCGATAATCTCCCACTGCGAGGATTTGAAACTATCTGAAGGCGGTATGATGAATGAGGGTTTTATTTCAACTCTGCTCGGGCTGAAAGGAATTCCAAAAGCTGCTGAGGAAATAATGGTCGCAAGAGACATTGCACTATGTGAGCTTACAGGAGGAAAGCTTCACATAGCACATGTATCAACTGAAGGTTCGGTAAAACTGATCAAAGATGCCAAGGCCCGTGGAATAAATGTTTCATCAGAGACCTGTCCTCATTATTTCTGTCTTACTGATGAGTCGATCAAAAACTATAATTCTAATCTAAAAGTAAATCCTCCCATTAGAACGGAACAGGATATTGAAGCTGTTAAACAGGGGTTAAAAGACAGCACTATAGATATAATAGCCACTGACCACGCCCCGCATCACATAGATGATAAAAACAAGGAGTTTGATGCTGCAGCTTTTGGAATCTCAGGCCTTGAGACCGCTCTTCCCCTAGGGCTTCAACTGGTTGAGCAGGGAATTTTAAGCTTAAAACAATTTATCAGCAAAATAAGCCTAACTCCTTCAAAAATAATAGGACTCAATAAGGGCACTTTGATGGCCGGGGCTGATGCCGATATTGCGATAATAAACCCTGAGAAGGAATTTACAGTCGATTCATCTACTTTTTTGTCTAAAGGGAAAAACACCCCTTTTCATGGGTGGCACTTAAAAGGAATAGTCATAAAAACCATATGCAAAGGAAAAGTTTATGAATGGGAGTAGATATATTAGTTCATGGTTCATAGTTCATGGTTCATGGTTCATAGCAACGGACAACAAACTAAAAAATGAATACTAAAAAAGTAAAAGCACTGCTGGTTCTGGCTGACGGAACCGTATTTGAGGGATGGAATTTCGGTTCTATAGGCGAATCTGCAGGTGAAGTAGTCTTTAACACCTCAATGACAGGTTATCAGGAGATACTTACTGATTCTTCTTATAAAGGCCAGATTGTTTTGATGACATACACTCAGATTGGAAATTGCGGTGTTAACTCTCAGGATATCGAGTCAGCCGCTCCTAAAGTTGAGGGGTTTATTGTTAAAGAATGCATCGATTTTCCAAGCAACTGGCGCTCTGAAATGAGTCTTGACGAATATCTGCAAAAAAACGGTATAGTCGGCATTGACGGAATAGATACAAGGGCGCTTACCAGGCACATAAGAGACCACGGGGTACAGATGGGCATTATATCCACAGTCGATTCAGATCCCCGGAGCCTTCTGGAAAAAGCAAAGAATCATCCCGGAATTTCTTCAACTGATCTGGTAAAAGAGGTTACAACAAAAAAACCGTTCAAATGGAAAGAACATCCCTGGAAATGGCAAAACCAAGAAACACCTGAAAAAAGAAATAAAAAATCTGACGGGCTGAAAATACTTTCTTTATTTAAACGTTCTTCTTCACAGCCAATGAAAAGAGTAGTAGTATATGACTTCGGAATAAAAATGAATATACTGAGGCATCTCGCTCAAGCAGGCTGTGATATTACAGTAGTGCCTGCTCAAACACCTGCTGAAGAAGCCCTTGAAAAAGCTGACGGCATTGTTCTGAGTAATGGCCCGGGAGACCCTCAAACAGTCACATACGCTTCAGAAATAGCAAAAAAATTAATTAACAAAAAACCGATACTCGGTATCTGTCTCGGCCACCAGATATTGGGACTCGCGTTTGGAGGAACGACATATAAACTGAAATTTGGACATCATGGAGGCAATCATCCCGTTATGGATTTATTAACCGGAAAAGTTGAAATAACATCACAAAACCATAATTATTGCGTTGATATAGAAAGTCTTAAGGGACAGGTAGAATTAACACACAGAAATCTATACGATGGGACTGAAGAAGGGATGAAACATAAAGACATGCCGATTATGTCAATCCAGTACCACCCTGAAGCAGGACCGGGTCCGAATGATTCAAGCTATATTTTCAGAAGATTTAAAGAGATGTTGGATAGATGGTAGAGACAAAACTCGAAGTACGAAATACGAAATCCGAAACAATATCAAATGATCAAAACAACAAACACTTACGACAAGAAAATATATTTTGAATTTTGAACATTCGGATTTGTTTAGTATTTCGATATTCGAATTTCGGATTTTAACAGCAAATGAACAACAGCAAAAATTATAATATTCAGGTTGAAGAGAATAAGCTTATCTTTTCCACTACTTCTTTTAAAGCGGAAAAAACGAGCCTTCTTCATAAAGGGATATACAATAAAGAGTTTTCATCCATGATGCTTGCTTCCGCAGCATGCATAATGGCTTATACTGCTATGTCATACATGAACATAGTATTTATTCGTCAAGGCGGATTAATCCAATTGTTTGTCATTGTTTGCATATTTATACTTGTCTTTGTAATCGCCAGAAGGTATCTATTCTGTGATAAACATCTAAAGATTGTCTTTAATAAAGAGTCCAATACTGCAGGTATTTATCGTCACGGCCCTGTTAAAAAAAGTTTTGAGGAAATACCTCTCGATAGTATTGAGTCAATTGTAATAGGGAGCAGAAAGTTCACTCCTCAGAATATTGACGGTATAAGATTTGTTGAGAAGATCTCGCTGCAGCACGGAAACTTTGTCCCCGGTTTAAGCGATGAGGAAGAATTCATAACGCTTTCGCTGAGATTGACCGATGGATCAGAACGAATTATATATGCAGGGAATACCGGGGAAGAACACCCGATTCCGATTCAGGAATTAGAACACTTTCTAGGGAAAAAAGCAGAAATAGCAAAATCAAATGCCTAAAAGAACAGATATAAAAAACATCCTTTTAATCGGTCCCGGTCCCATAATTATTGGACAGGCATGTGAATTTGATTATTCAGGCACACAGGCCTGCAAGGCGCTTCGTGAGGAAGGATACAGGGTAATACTTATTAATTCGAATCCAGCCACGATTATGACTGACCCTGAAATGGCCGATGTCACTTATATTGAACCGCTTACAGCCGAAGTTCTGGAGATGATAATTGCAAAAGAGCGGCCTGATGCTCTGATCCCCACAATGGGCGGTCAGACCGCGCTGAATTTAGCTTTAGAAATATCTGAAAGAGGAGTGCTGGATAAATATAATGTGGAAATGATAGGGGCAAAGCCGGATGCGATAAAAAAGGCTGAAGACAGGGAGCTCTTTAAAGAAGCGATGTCTAAAATTGGGCTGGAGACTCCGAGGAGTATGCACATCGGTTCTATTGAGGAAAAGGACAAAGCTATTGAGCATGCAAAGTTTCCCGTAATATTAAGGCCTTCCTTTACACTCGGAGGTACTGGCGGAAGCATCGCTTATAACATGGAGGAATATAACAAAAATCTCCGGAAGGCGCTTGAACTGAGTCCTGTCCATCAGGTCCTTATAGAGGAATCCGTCGCCGGATGGAAAGAGTTTGAACTGGAAGTAATGCGCGACACTAAAGATAATGTTGTCATCATATGTTCAATAGAAAACCTGGATCCTATGGGCATTCATACCGGAGACTCCATTACGGTTGCACCGGCACAGACACTTACTGATAAGGAATACCAGGTGATGAGAGACGCCGCCATAGCGATAATACGCGAAATAGGCGTTGACACCGGCGGTTCAAATATTCAGTTTGCAATAAATCCTGATAATGGCCGTATGGTTATAATCGAAATGAATCCAAGGGTCTCAAGGAGTTCAGCGCTTGCGTCCAAGGCAACGGGATTTCCAATAGCAAAGATAGCTGCTAAACTGGCTGTCGGACTGACTCTTGATGAAATCCCTAATGACATAACCAAAGAAACCCCCGCATCTTTTGAACCCACGATAGATTATGTGGTTGTAAAGTTTCCAAGATTCGCTTTTGAGAAGTTTCCCGATGCTGACGCAACCCTTACAACCCAGATGAAATCAGTTGGCGAAGCAATGTCAATCGGCAGAACTTTTAAAGAGGCTCTCCTCAAAGCCATTCGCAGCATGGAAATAGATAAATACGGATTTGAATCAGTAAAAGCCGATATTGAGGATATTAAGGCAAAACTGAAAATTCCAGCGTGGGACAACCTGTGGTACATCGCACACGCACTAAGACTAGGGATGAGTACAGAAGAAATTTATAAACTAATTTCGGTTGACCCCTGGTTTCTCCATAATATCAGGCAGATAATAGATGTGGAGAACGAAATCAGAAATATTGCAGCCGGCATAACAAAAAGTAAAAGCCTGAGTCTTGCCCCTTATTTAATGCCTAAGGAACTGTTAAGAAAATCAAAGGAGTACGGTTTTCCCGACAGGAGAATAGCCGATCTGCTCAATATAGACGAAAAAGAGTTAAGACTCATCAGACATAATAACGGAATCAAACCAGTCTTTAAAATGGTTGATACATGCGCTGCTGAATTTAAAGCATATACACCCTATATGTATTCAACTTATGAAAAGCCGTTTTATACAGTAACGGGTAACGAGTCACAGGTTACGGGTAAAAATTCCAAACCAGAATCTTCGGACCCTGAGCTAAACTCGTCACTCATCACTCGTCACTCGTCACCGATGGTAGAGTGTGAAGCCAATCCTACTGACAGGAAAAAGGTTGTAATCCTCGGAAGCGGGCCTAACAGAATCGGCCAGGGAATTGAGTTTGACTATTGCTGTGTTCACGCTGTTTTTGCTCTCAAAGAACTGGGTTACGAAGCAATAATGGTCAACTGCAACCCCGAAACTGTCAGTACTGATTATGATACGGCAGACAGGCTGTACTTTGAGCCTCTGACTCTTGAAGATGTTCTCAATATAATAGAGATTGAGAAACCCGAAGGGGTGATAGTCCAGTTTGGAGGGCAAACACCTTTAAAGCTCGCTGTACCGCTGGAGAGCGAAGGGGTCAGGATTCTCGGCACCTCCCCCGACTCAATAGATATGGCTGAAGACAGGAAACGGTTTAAAATGCTCTTGCATAAATTAAACCTGCGGCAGCCTGAAAGCGGAACAGCAATGTCAGTCGATGAAGCAATTAAAGTGGCAAAAAGCATCCATTTTCCTGTTATGGTAAGACCTTCCTATGTTCTTGGCGGACGGGCAATGGAAATCGTATACGATGAAAAGAGCCTGAAAAACTATATGAAAAAAGCTGTAAAAGCATCACCCGAACACCCTGTCCTGATAGATAAATATCTCGAGGATGCTATTGAAGTTGACGTCGATGCCGTTTCAGACGGAAGCAATGTCATCATAGGCGGTATAATGGAACACATAGAAGAGGCCGGCATCCATTCTGGAGACTCAGCCTGTTCTCTTCCTCCCCATTCACTGCCCGCTGATATCGTGGATAAAATAAAAATTCACACAAAAGCCATGGCAAAAGAATTAAATGTTATAGGCCTCATGAACGTACAGTTTGCTGTTAAGAATGATGATATCTATATTCTGGAAGTAAATCCGAGGGCGTCACGCACAATTCCCTTTGTTAGTAAAGCCACGGGCGTTCCACTGGCAAAAATTGCAGCAAAAGTTATGACAGGAAAATCCTTGAAGGAAGCAGGGTTTACATCTGAAATTGAATTACCCCATGTGGCTGTTAAAGAAGCCGTATTCCCTTTTGACAGATTTACAGGTGTTGATCCATTATTGGGGCCTGAGATGAAATCAACCGGTGAGGTAATGGGCATTGACACAGATTTTGGCAGAGCATATTCAAAAGCCGAGACAGCATCAAACAACACTATGCCGACCAGCGGAAAAGTTTTCATCAGTGTCAAAGACAAGGATAAACCCACCCTGCTCCCTATGGTAGAAACTCTCATATCACTCGGCTTCTCAGTAATTGCTACCAAGGGGACAGCGTCTTTTCTCAGGAAAAACGGCCTTAAGGTAGAAGCTGTAAACAAGGTCGCTGAAGGACGACCAAACATAGTTGACTATATAAAAAATAAAGAGATAAATTTTGTAATAAATACAGTTACGGGTGCCAAAGCGCAAAGAGACTCTTTTTCAATAAGGGAAAATGCATTATATCACAAGGTCACATATACAACTACTATATCGGGGGCAAGAGCAGCAATAAACGCGATAGAAGTAACACTCAAAAAACAGATAAACATAAAATCTATTCAGGAATATCATAATATGGTGAATAAACCGTAAGCAACAGAAACTCCCTGAAAGACTGTTATTAGTTATCTGTTATTCAAGAAACTCTTCGAGTCTTAGACAAATAATGATGTTTTACAGGGTTTACATCATCTGTTACAGGTTGTTAGAATGAACAGCGAGCCGAAGGTGAGCGAATATGATAATAAGCAGTTCCCTGCATTCAGATTTCCGAAGGGAAGATTGAATGAACAGCGAGCCGAAGGTGAG
>VAPB011214897.1_pt1 | contig 10734 bp, 7 predicted proteins | sample 3395101 | NCBI WGS metagenome assembly VAPB01 (sample SAMN08290433, study PRJNA428436) | hydrothermal vent metagenome | isolation source: Deep-sea hydrothermal vent chimney | place: Indian Ocean: Southwest Indian Ridge | reverse complement strand
AGCAGGCAGACCCGTAACCCGAAAACCAACAATCCGGATTACAAAGATAATACTAATTTTCTACTGACAACTGGCTACTGACATCTGAAAACTAACTTAATTGACGTCCAATTTATTTTTTTTTATTATACATTAATGTGCGACTTAACTATAATACAAATAAACGAAAATTACTCTTCGGAGTCTAATCATTATATGCAAAAAAACGATTATTCAGTAGTCAGTGTAAACCTGAAAAGATCAAAGGCTAGATACCAGATTGTTAAAAAGATTATTCCCTAACAACTTAATGAAACGGCTGGGTATATTATTTTCAGTCATATTTCTTATCGCCCTTGTGTTTTTCCTTCTGAGGGGGCCTTATTTATCAAACTCAATTAAAAGAGTAATCCTTCCTGTCCTTGAAAATGCAATCGGAGAGAGAATAATCATTAACAAGGCTGTTATTAATCTTTTCCCTTTTTATATTCAGACTAAAGGACTTAAGGTTTTTGATGAAGACAGCAACAGATTATTACGGATTGAAAAGATGAGGGTTTATATTGATATAACAGGGTTACTCTCGAAAGAAATCAGAATAAGACGTTTGACAGTGAAAGAGCCTAAACTTTCTGTTGATAGAAAAATACTGGAAAAGATCATCAGGACAACAGAACGGTACGCTAAAAAAGACGGTAGTGATAATTACACCATCAACTTAAAAAGCGTCAAAATAACTGATGGGAGATATATCCTTACTGATAAGGATAAAAAGACAAGTTTTTCAGGAACCGGACTTTATGCAGAAGTTCTCATAAAGAATAATGTTGATATTGATATATCTCTTAAAGAAGGTGTTTTAGAGCTTCCCGGCATGCCGGTGCTTAAAGCCGGATTTGAAGGGAGAATAAATATAAACGGAAAACAGATCAAAATACCAGAAGCTGAGTTTTATTCCTCCGGCTCATCAATTAAGGGAAAAGGCGAGTTGTATGTGGGTAAAGATGGTGAATTGGATCATGGCGGGTATTCCGGTGAGGCTAACATACTGGCAAAGACTGTCAGTAGTATATTCGGACTTAATCAGGACAGAGACGGAGTGTTGAGTTTTTCAGGTTCAATCGACCTTGTTGCAAAACAGGATTCTAAAATCAGTCAGGCAGGGCCGGAAGTGAAGATTGATTTAAAGACAAAGGGATGGTTTTATCTTGAAACATTAATGGGGATCTTAAAAGTAGATGAAAACATTACCGGACGTATATCATTAGACGGTAGAATTCACGGCGTTTATCCCGAATTAACAGGGGAAAGCAAGTTAGAAGTTACTGATATTGTGCTGGATACCCTGCAGCTTGATGACATAAAAGGAGAAATAAAGTATAGAGATAAAAAATTCACCATTGATGATTTTATGGCACATACATATGGTGGAGAACTCAAAGGCAGAGCTTTTCTGGTCATACCTGATGGAGACTACTTTGTTGATGCCTCGGTGGAAGATGTTAACAGCAAGCAATTCTTTAGATTTATAGAGTGGGAGCCGCCATTTCCCGGAGGAAAAGTCGGGGGGACATTTACATTAGATAAAAAGCATGACAAAGCGATAAAGCTTACAGCTAAAGCTGCCTACCTGAATACGTCAGTAAATATTGATAATCTTCTTAACGACAGATTAAAGACTATTAAGACGGAGCTGGATATGGAAGACAATATCCTTACTTTCAGAAATTCTATACTTTCTACAGAACTTTCTGATCTTCTACTGAGTGGAACCATTGATCTTAACAGCGATATGCTGCATCTGAACCTGCAAATACAGGGCAGTGACGTTCAGGACTTTACAGGTCCTTATTTTACAGGCTTGAGTGTCCCTGTAACATTCACTGGTAAGGCAACAGGCTCTTCTTTAGCTCCTGAGATCAGCGGAAACATTAAGGCAGGTCCCGGGACTATTAATGGTGAACCAATAACAGAGATTACTGCTGATCTGACATACCTCCCTGAACTCCTTATTGTAAGACAGTTAAAATTGAAGCAGGAAGGGTCAACTTATGATATATCAGGTTCAATTGCTTTCAGGAAGTCAAGCGGGCTTTTTATGTTTGATGATCCTTATTACAGTGCGGAGGCTCTAATAGAAAATGCAGATGCAGAATCATTAATAGCTGCTATACATGAGAAACTTCCAATATCAGGCCTTGTCAGCGGAAATTTATCGTTTAAAGGCGATAGCCTGGACTTTAAAGGAAATGGGGATATAATCCTCAGAGAAGGGATGGTTTTTGGGCAACCTGTTGAAACTGCCGTAATAGAAGCTGAACTTCTGCCGGATAAGATACATTTTTCTGCAGTTGAAATCCATAAAAATAAATCTGATATTAAAGCCGTTGGTGATATTTACTTTGATGAGAGATTTAATGTTTCCGTATCATCAGATGTATTTAACCTTCAGGATCTGGCATTTTTTGATAAATATCCCTTTGATGCAAATCTCACTATAGATATTAGAGGTTCAGGAACCTTTAAAAATCCGGATGTACAATTTTCCTTTGATATTCTGGAGAGCTATTTGGGAGGGGCTTCAATAGGCAGGGGAAATATAAAAGGGGGCTTGAAGGACAAGAAGTTTGCTGTTAAAGGGGAGCTTCCTGAAGGTGTAGCTGCTTTTAAGGCAAATGCTGTTTTTTCAGAATCTCTGCCCTGGGATGCAAGTATTGAATTTAAAAAAGGCAGATATGATTTTTTACTGGCAGGTTTTCTGGATGATGTACCAAGAGATGTATCAGCCTCGATCGAGGGATATGTGAGACTGAAAGGGAAAAACAGGAAGTTCACCATGGATTCAAACTTAAGTTCACTAAGTTTCAGTCTCTATGGATATAATTTTAAAAATAAAGAAAACATTGTTCTGGAACTTACCGAAGATACTTTCTGGATAAGATCTTTGTCTATCAGAGGTGGAAATGGAGATATAACAGCTTCAGGTTTTGCAAAGATAGAGGATAATTATGATCTGAAAATAGACGGCAAGATTAATCTTACACCATTAAAGGCAGTAACTAAAAAAGTTGAATCCTTGAAGGGTTCCGGGAGTTTTTCAGTTGCAGTATCGGGGCCGTGGGATTCCCCTGAATTAAGAGGAAAAATAAGTATCAGGGGAGGCAGCATACTTTTGGCGGGGTTACCATACGGGATAAGCTCTGTTAACGGCGATATTTTCCTTGACAAGGACAGGATTACTTTTGATTCTTTTGGTGCTGATTTTGCAACCGGCAGGATTTCTGTTTCAGGTTCAGGGCGTTTAAAGAATTTAGTCCTGGAAAGATTGTCACTCTCTTCTGAAATGGAAGGGATAAAGCTAAAGCCTTTTGAGGAAGTGGATCTAACATTTGATGGAAGATTGTTTTTTGAGAGGTCACCAGATAAGCAAAACCTGATAGGTGATATAAATATAAAGAGAGCGAGATACGCTAAAAGGGTAGAGTGGAAGAGTGAACTGCTTAAACTTGGACAGACAAAAGAGGTTTTGATTGAACGACCGTCGTTTTTGGGTAAGACATCACTTAATATCTATATTACAGGGCGTGAAAATATTTTGATAGATAATAACATTGCAAGAACTCCGGTTAAAATTGACGTCAATATTCAGGGTACTATGGATCAGTACGGACTTGTAGGCAGATTAGATACGGATGAGGGTAAAATGTTTTTCAGAGGTAATGAGTTTGAGATTATTGATGGAAGTGTGGATTTTGTTGAATCCAACAGGATCGTTCCTGTATTTCATATCCAGGCAGAGACGTTTGTTAAAGGATATCGTGTAAGGCTTAACCTTGATGGCCCGTCAGAAAACTTCACGTTGTCTCTCTTTTCAGATCCTCCTCTGGATAATTTTGCAATAATGACTTTACTTACGTCCGGACAGATAAGCAGGGAAAAAGATGGGATAGAAAGCGGAATAGGTGCTGGTGAGGCAACAGCCTTTCTTACCGGAAGACTTCAGGATGTAATGGAGGAGAGGTTCAAAACTATTACAGGGTTTGAACGTTTTGAAGTTGATCCTCATACTACTTCTACTGGAGCTGTTAGTTCAAAAATTACAGTAGGAAAGCGAATGCTTGATGAAAAACTGATAGGCACTTATTCTTCATCGATCGGCTCAACAGATCTGGACGAAATTAAACTTCAGTATAACCTTACAAAAAAGTTTTCTATTATAGGGTCAAGGAACGAAATAGGTAGCGTTGGAGCAGACTTTAAATACAGGTTTGAATTTAAATAAACAGGAACAGGGGAGAAGGTCATCAAAAAAATAGCGCTCGTTTGTTTTCTGATCTTTGTTTCGCACTTCTTTTTTCTATTTGATGCTTTTGCATCAGAAACAGAAGGCATTATCAGGAAGATCGAGGTTGAGGGACTTTCCCGTATAAAGCAGGAAGAATTGATAGAAATGATCTGTTTTCACGAGGGAGATAAGATTGACAGGTCTGAATTAAGTGCTGGTATAAAAAGGGCTTTTAAAAAGGGTATTTTTCTTGATATCAAGGCGGTATCAGAGCCATATGAAGAAGGAATAAAGCTGAAATATATTGTAAAAGAGATACCAATTGTCAAAAAAATAAATATTGAAGGTAATAAGAAAATAGCGGGAAGGAAAATTAAAAAATCTTTCATTTTTAAGAAAGGTGAGTATTTTAGAGATGAACTACTTGATAAGGCAAAAGCAGAGCTGAGACATTTCTACTACCGCAAGGGTTTTCCGGATGCTGATATCAAAATATCTGCTGATGAAGACAGTAATGCAGGAATGGTTGATATCAATATTACAGTTAATGAAGGCGCTCCTTTAATTATCAGTAATGTGAATATACGGATCTTTGAAAAACACCGGATCAAGATATCACCAGGCGATATCTTTGACAGAGACATTGTGGATAATGAAATTAAGAGACTGGAAGAATACTTTAAAAAGAAAAATTACATTAAGCCCGTTATAGGCCCATATAAATTTGAAGCTGGAGAGTTGGTAATTACTGCTGTCCCTGGCCCCAGACTTGAAATTGGTTTTAAAGGTAATAGAGCCATAAGTTCAAAAAGACTTCTTGGCGAAGTTCCGTTTCTCGAGCTTGAAGAAGTTACAAACGAGCTTCTTCGGGAGAGCATAATCAGAATGAAAAGACTTTATCAAAAAGAAGGGTATTACAACGTTCAAATATCGGGTGGAATAGAACCGGGAGAAAAACTGATAAAAGTTATTTATTTTATATTTGAAGATAAAAAAGCAGTTTTAAAGCAGATGAGATTTGAAGGTATCAGTATTTCTCCGGAGGCTGTCAAAGCTGTTATCCCTCTGCAGGTAAACGAGGCATTTAACAGGAGACTGTTAAATACGGCCAAAGAGTCTATAGAAAGGTTTTACAATGCGTTGGGTTATATATATGCTGAGGTCACAGACATTAGAGAAGAATTTCACAAGGAAAGCAGTGAAGTAAGCCTTACATTTTTAATTGATCAGGGCACTCAAATACTGATTGGAAAGATTGAAATTATCGGGAACAGGATTGTCAGTACTTCGGAAATAGAAAAGGTCCTTAAGATAAAAAAGCAGGATCCTTATAACCAGATTGATATAGATGATACACGAAACAGGATCCTATCAGTGTATAACAGCCTTGGCTATATAAACGCAGAAGTTACTGTTGAAAGACGTATAGATTCTGATAAGGCTTCAATAAATTTTAAGATAACTGAACGAGAACCATTTATTTTTGGAAAAATAATCATTAGCGGTAACAAAAAAACAAAAAACAAGATAATAAAAAGAGAATTTGATATCAGGGAGGACGAGCCTTACAATTATGCAGCAATTTTCAGTACAAGACAGAAACTTTATAAACTAGGTATTTTTAGTGAAATTTCTATTGAACCTATAGTTACATCTGATGAAAAAAAACACACTGATAAAGGCATTAAAGCCCATACACAGGATCTTCTTGTAGAAATAAAAGAGGGGAATCCAGGTGCTATTGAGGTAGGACTGGGTTATGGTGATTACGAACGTCTGCGCGGATTTTTTGATATAAGTTATAGAAATCTCGGCGGATATAACAGGCAGGTCGGCTTTAGAACTGAGTTAAGCTCTATAGAAGAGAGATACATGTTAAATTATACTGAACCATGGCTTTTTAACAAACCTTCATTGCCTCTCAATATATCTTTAACAAAAGAAAGAACCCAATCAATAGATATTGATAAGAGAGAGGTAAGATATAAAATCGACAGGCTGTCTTTTGTTGCAAATGTTGAAAAAGAATTTTCCGTGCATTTAAAGGGAAGTTTAAGCTATGAGTACTCTATTGTAAAGACTACAGATATAGAGCCGGGAATAGTTTTAACTAAAGAGGATACAGGAACGCTTGCAATAAGCAGTATCTCTCCGTCATTATTTTATGATACCCGTGATAATCCCTTTGACCCGCAATCAGGTTCTCTCAAAGGCATTATACTGAAGGTTGCTTCAAAAGCTCTTTTGTCTGAATCGGAATTTATTAAGGCTACTCTTCAGAGTTCCTGGTACTTTAAATTAAGAAAAGGACTTATTTTTGCCTTTGCCCTGAAAGGCGGAATAGCGCACGGGTTTGGAGATACAGGGGAACTGCCTATAATCGAGAGATTTTTCTTAGGGGGCAGAAATACTGTAAGAGGATATGATCATGATGAACTCGGGCCTAAATCGTTTGAAGACAGTTCAGAGGGCACTACGACCGGAGGTAATGTTTTTGTCCTCTCAAATGCTGAGTTAAGGATATCTCTTGGAAAAGGCTTTGGCCTGGTTGCGTTTGTTGATGCGGGAAATGTCTGGCAGGAGATAAATGACTTTGAAGCGAAACTTCGCTATACAACAGGACCGGGTTTGAGGTATAACACGCCGGTCGGCCCTTTCAGGGTAGATTATGGATACAAATTAAACAGAGAAGAGGGAGAAAGTGCCGGTGAAATCCATTTCAGCTTTGGACATGCATTTTGAAACAGTGAGGAGTGAACAGTGACGGGTGACAGGTTAAGAAAAATATATTTTGTGCTTTTATTTGTTACTTGTTATTTGTTACTTGTCACCGTCGTTGGCGCTGAAGTTCTGGACAGGGTAGTAGCAATTGTCGATGATGAAGTTGTTATGTTAAGTGAACTTAATGAGACCTTTCAGGGGACCTTAAACTCCGGGATAGATGTTACAAGAGAAGAAATTTTAGACGGGTTAATAAACAGAATACTTCTTCTGAAACAGGCAAGGAAAATAAAGAGGATGCACATTTTTGAAACACAGACAAGAATGGAAGACAATCTTCTTATTAATGAATATATTGAGAAAAGAATAAAAGCTTTTATACGCATACCACTTAAAGAAATAGAGAGGTTCTATGAAGAAAACAGGGAATATTTTTCACACGGAGACGGATTATCAGGTAGTGATAATGGAGATATATACAGTGTAAGGAATAAAATTGAAATATACATGACAGAAACAGAATTGAACAAAAGATTAATAAGCCATTTGGAAGAGTTAAGAATGAATGCCAATATAAGGGTGCAGTTGCAGGAACGTGATGAGTGATGATAGTGTACCGAGCCCACCTTCAAAACCAAGCCCACCTCGAAGGTGGGCTCATGGGTTATCGTATTATCTGAGAGTTTTAATCACAGCTACTTCATCACACTGCGGGAATTTCGGGCATTTAAGACAGTCACCCCAGATCTTTTGAGGCAGCTTATCCTTGTTTATATCCCTGAAACCCAGTTTTTTGAAAAAGTCAGGATTATATGTAAGCACAAAAACTTTTTTGACACCAAGGGATTTTGCTTCATCTAAACTCTTGTCTATAAGTTTTTTCCCAAGACCTTTATTGCGGTATTCTTTCAGGACTGCTATGGACCTTATTTCTGCAAGATCTTCCCACATTATATGAAGGGCGGATGTACCGACGATTTCCCCTTTATGTTCACATATAAGAAAATCGCGTATATTTTCATATATCTCATTTAAGGAACGTGGCAGCATCTCGTCCTTTTTGGAGAACTTATTAATGAGAGATTGTATAGCTTTTACATTTTTTAAAGCTGCTTTTTTAATCTGCAATTTTATAAACCTTATAAAACTATAAATTTTCCAGACGGTTAGTTCTACACACTATGAACAATGCCGGCTATTCCACTTTTGAATGCTTTTTCGTTTAAGGGAATTATGTGTTTACGATGCTCTGGGGTTATTTGTTTTAAGGCTTTAAAAACAGTGACTGGTTTAACAACACCTGTTTTGGCAATAAGTGCTCCAAGCATTACAAGATTTGCGACCTGGAAATTTCCAAGTTTTTTGGCAGTATCTGTTGCATTTATTTTGACTATTTCTATATCTGAACGCTTAGGGGATGTTTTTATTAAGGAGGTGTTCATTAAAAGCAGTCCATTGGATTTTAGCTTAGGTTCAAATCTTTCCATGGAGTTATTGTTCATAATTAGTATTATGTTTGGTGTACGGACTGCCGGAGAACCGATCATATCATCTGAGATAATTACTGTACAATTTGCAGTTCCGCCCCTGATCTCAGCCCCGTAAGAGGGAAACCATGTGACATGTTTGTCTTCCAGCATGGCTGACTGAGCAAGCAGTTTGCCGGCAAATAAGATACCCTGGCCTCCAAAACCTGCAATTATTAATTGAAATGAACCGTTATTCATTTTGTATTAATAATACAATATTAAGTATTTATCAGACAATGCTTGATAAATAAACTATAAGTTCAAAGCCTGCCTGAAGGCAGGCAGGCACGAAATACTAAATAAATTCTAAAACCTAAACTCTAAATTGTTTGAAACATTGGTGAATTGGAAATTATTTATGATTTGGAATTTCTGGTTTAAGTTTTTTGTTTAGAACCGTATTTATCCTTTATTACACCAAGTGGAAAAACAGGCATCATCTTTTTCTTCAACCATTTTAAGGATTCTTCAGGGCTCATCCACCAGACAGTCGGGCAGGGTGAGAGCACCTCAACAAGATTAAATCCCTTGCAGTCGAGCTGATACTGAAAAGCTTTTTTTATGGCTTTTTTTGTAGACAAAACATTTTTGGGAGTATCAATAGAGGTACGGCATATAAAACTTGTTCCCTCCAGTGAAGAGAGCAGTTCTGATACCTTAATAGGATAACCTGTTGTTTTTTCTTCTCTGCCTTTAACTGTAGTAGTTGTTTTTTGTCCTAAAAGGGTTGTAGGGGCCATTTGTCCTCCGGTCATTCCATATGTCGCATTATTGATAAAGATTACGCTGAAATTTTCACCCCTGGCTGCAGCGTGTATTATTTCCGCTGTGCCAATAGCAGCAAGATCGCCGTCTCCCTGATATGTAAAAATCAGTCTGTCCGGAAGCAGGCGTTTAATAGCTGTAGCTACAGCTGGAGGCCTTCCATGGGGAGCCTCGATAATGTCAAAATTAAAATAATCATATGCGAAGACAGCACAGCCTACAGGAGCAAAACCAATTGTTTTTTCCCGCATGCCAAGCTCATCGATAATCTCAGCAACTATTTTATGCAACAGGCCGTGACCGCATCCTGAGCAGAAACGGAAAGGCACTTTTTTTAGACTCTCAGGCCAGCTGCTGATCTTTTTCATCTCTGATTTGCGCTCTTTTGTGGAACGCCTTGTTTTGCTGGTCTTTTTTTGTATAGTTTTCATATTATCTTTTTTTACTTTGATCTATTGTGAAGATCCAGAAGTATCCCTTCCCTTAAACCATAATCACTTACTAAAAGCTCTTTAAAATTAAAAGTTTCCATTATATTAAGAAGTATAAGCGTGCCGGGCACTATAATGTCAAGTCTGCCCGGTTCCAGTGCATAGTATTTTGCCCTCTCTTTCAGGGTAATGGTTGATATATTATCAAAGATCTTTTTTACTTTTTTAAATGAGATCTTTGAATTATGTATTTTATTATGATCGTATGTTTTAAGGTGCAGCGATATAGATGCAAGTGAGGTAACTGTGCCGGCAGTTCCTACAAGCACGGTTTTTTCAGTAAAGGATCTCTTCAGGGGTTTAATTAAGGTGTTTATTTTATTTGATATCTCATCGTGCATTTTTATTAAATCATTGTTCAAAGGAGGGTCATTTTTCATATATGTGTCAGCAAGGTATACAACGCCGAGTTTCAGACTGTTAACGGACAGGAAGCTTCCCTTGCTGTTAAATATAATCTCAGTGCTTCCGCCCCCTATATCCGCCATAAGAGCAGACTCAGGAGGTTCAATATCTATCAGCATACCTAAAGAAGTGATTCTCGCCTCCTCTTCACCGCTGATGATGCTTATCTCAAGCCCGGATTCTTCTTTTGATCTGTTCAGAAAAGTATCTTTGTTCTCAGCGTCTCTTAAAGCACATGTCGCTAGTGCAGATGTTTTGAGAACCTGATGATGAGAGATCTTTTCAGAAAAGCTTTTCAGGACAGCTACCCCTTTTTTTATGGCGGCTTCACTGATCATACCTTTTTGAGAGATCCCCTGTCCAAGACGTGTTATTATTCTTTCAGAGTAGACCTCTTCAATACTGTAATTGCCTGTTTTTGGATCAAATCGTACATAACCAATAAGAAGTCTGAATGTGTTTGTTCCTATATCAATGGCTGCAATGGGTCTGGATTTCACAATAAAATTATAATCTAAAATGAGAGGTTTTGCTAAGTTGTATTTTTTATTGCGGGGTT
>VAPB010696533.1_pt1 | contig 10747 bp, 10 predicted proteins | sample 3395101 | NCBI WGS metagenome assembly VAPB01 (sample SAMN08290433, study PRJNA428436) | hydrothermal vent metagenome | isolation source: Deep-sea hydrothermal vent chimney | place: Indian Ocean: Southwest Indian Ridge | reverse complement strand
GATCCGGCGTCGTAGCCCATATTTTCATTGATAAAACTGAAGCGTTCGATGTCGAGCAACAGGGTCACCGTGTCGCCATTCGAATTCTCGGATTCGTCGATCAATGCCTGCAGTTCGTCCAGCAGCAAAAGTTGATTCGGCAAGTCCGTCACCGGATCGTAGTACGCAAGCCTGTGCAGTGCAGCCGTCCGTTCATCGACGCGAAGTTCCAGATCCTCGTTCGCTCGCCGCAGCGCCATATCCGCATGCCACTTTCCGCACAAGGCGGCCGCGAGTTGCCGACACTCGATGGCATGAAATGGTTTCTTGAAGAAAAAGATCTTGTCGGGTGGCTGAATGTCTTTGATCAGATTTTCGGCCTCAATACTCACGGAACCCGTAACGACCACGATATTTACGTTCGGATCGAGTTCACGAATCCTGTGGGCAGCCTCGATACCGTCAATGCCCGGCGGCATGCGAATATCGATGAACACAATTGAGTATGGGCAGCCGGTTTCGACTGCGTTTTCGACTGCGTCGACAGCGGTCTCACCCTGGTTGCGGGAGTGAACATCGAAGCGCGCCGCGCCACGATCGTCCGTTTCCTCGCCAAACAGCACCTTTTCGAGTTCTGTGAGAGTTGTCGTCGCGCTATCGGGCTCGAAATCCTCGCCCAGGCAGCGGACATACTCACCGATCATCACCGCGTCGTCATCGACGACGAGCACACGATTCGTTGTTGTCTCAGCCAGGTTTGTCATAAGCGCATACCTTTAGTGTGCCTTCACAAAGGTCGCGACGTCCTGTGCGAGTTGCACAAACGATAGCGGCTTATTGAAATAATGCAGCTTCATTGGTGGCGGGACGCGTCGCTGCAGCTCTTCGAGTGGCACATCGGAAAAACCGGTTACGAACACGATCTCGACGTCCGGATCCATCGCACGAATCCGGCTGCCAGCCTCGACACCATCGATTCCAGGCGGCATGCGCACGTCAAGAATCACGACATCGAAAGGAGAGCCATCGTCCGCGGCCTCCTGCGCCAGACTAATCGCGTCATCGCCCTGGCTGCAGGCCACAATCTCGAACCTGGGCTGATCCACGATATCGGTCACGGGTTCGAACAACTCTGCCGAAAGCGCATCGAGTACTTTCATGTGATTCGTCGGCTCATCATCATTGAATGCATCCCGGTAACACTCGAGGACATGCTCATCGTCATCGGCAACGAGTACCCTGATGGACTGCTGGTCCGCGTGTGTGGTCATGCTCAACCTCCCTGTGCCGCTGGTAGCAGCACATGAAACTCCGCGCCCTGCCCCTGGCCCGGGCTTTCGGCGACGATTCGGCCGCCCATTCCGGCCACGGCATTGGCGCACCAATGCAAACCGAGGCCACTGGTATTGCGTTCTTCTTTGGACGTAAACCCGCGATGAAAAATACGCTTGCCGATCTCCTCGTTAAATCCGCTCCCGTTGTCCCGTACAGTCAGACGAATCATCGGCTTGTCATCAAAGGTTGCTTCACTGGCTTTCAACAGGATCTCTCCCGCGGTTATTTGTTCACGTTGAATGGATTCGAAAGCATTCAGGATCAGGTTTCCAAGCACCTGCAGGAGCCCTGTCCTGTGTGCCCGAACACGAAAATCAGCGAGGCTGTCGTCGATGTCAACCTGCACTTTCGAATCGGCACTCTTCGGAATTACGTGTGCTGCCTCGGAAACGACCTCGTCAACAGGCAGATTTTCGATTACCGGCGAGATGTTAGCAAAGCGTTCCTGATCGAAAAGAATAGCCTCGACCTGCTGCGCCTGGGATGTCACGACAGTTAAATCCTCCGCCGCGCCGTTATTGGTCTGTTTGATGTGCTTGAAGGACATCGCCAGGTATTGCAGGAATTTTTCGCGACGCTCGAGCGGGCATTCGGCATTCGCGAGTTGTGCAAGGGCCTCTTCGACATGCAGCTTCGATGCGACTTTGAACGCGCGCGACAAGCGATCGAGGCCGTTAATCATCGGAGTCATTGCGTTTCGTATGTTGTGCAATACCTCGGCCGCCGTATCTGCCTTGCCTGCCTTAAATGATTGATCAAGCAACGCTTGTCGGGCGTCGTGAACCTCTGTGGTCATGTGGTCGAACTGTCGTGCAAGCGTGCCAATCTCGTCATTGCTAACCAGTCCGGAGCGATGCGTCAGGTCGCCGCTTTCGCGAATTCGGTCAATATGAGTGGTAAGTGCCTCGAGCGGCGCCAGGATCGTTCGACGCAACAGAAACCAAATGACTATTGTTACAAGAATTCCAGCGATGCCGAGGAACACCAGTCCGGCGTTGACAGTTTGCGTGCCAAGTGCGGAAATTTTTCGCGGCGTTGTCGTTTGCACCAAAAGAAGCGCTTCGCCGTTGATGTCCGGGAACATTTTGTAACTCGTGATTGCTGCGTCAGAAATCAGCATGCGCGTTTCGCCGAACAAGAATGTCGCGAAATCCGGATGTTCCGCGGCGGCCTTTGGATCGTCAGCGAAAAGCCATGAAACGGCAACCTCGGTTCGTTCACGCACACGCTGCAATCGGGCATCGTCAAGAAACTGGCCCATCACCATCGCCCCGGAGACGGGCCCCGTATCATCAGAGCGCACAATCGGCCGCGAACTAATCAGCGCCGGGCCGAGGCCGGTTTGGACGATGCCAACGGTTCTGCTGGCCGACGTATCGTGCATCGTCAGTTTGGCCGAGCCTGGGTCATCCCGATTGAGAATGCCAAGCTCATTTATCGAGTGTTCCTCGGCATCGATCAGTACTTTGCTCCACATTATCGTACCGTCCAACCCGAATACGACCATGATGTCGAGATCGAGATTCTCCAGGGTCGGTCGATCAAGGTTGGACTTACGAAATGCCGGGTTCTCGCCCCTGACATAGAAGTAGATGTCGTCCCAGGGCGCCCAGTCTGCCGTGATCGCCGCGAGATTGTCGATATCCGTCTGCATGGCGCCCTCGGCCCGCACAAGATCCGTCGCAGCCGCTTTCATCTCAAGGTCATTAAAAGCCGGCGCAATGACCGTTTTCAGGATCACGTAGCTGAGTACCGTGAAACCCGCAACGACGATCAACAGCGTCAGCGACACCTTGGTCTGCAACGGCAACGATCCGGTTTTCCTTGACATGCTAACCCGCTCATCCTGGATGGGATTCCGGAGAATCAGTCGAAGTGTACGAGCTGGCCACCGTTGCAGATGTGATGCAGCGCAACTTCTGCGTCCCGAACGACAAACGGCACCTGAAAATGATGAGCAAATGGTCAAAAGTGGGACTCAGCGCTCATCGCAGCTAATTGATGGGCATAATGTCGCAGACGGCTAATGACACTCCGGGAGCGACTCATGCCAGATCTCTTCGACAACCCGATGGGGCTCGACGGCTTCGAATTCGTGGAATTCGCAGCAAGCGACCCTGAACAACTCGCAAAGGTATTCCACGTTCTCGGTTTCGAGGCAGTAGCGCGCCATCGCTCCAAGAACGTCACCCTGTATCGTCAGGGGGGCATCAATTTTATTCTCAACAACGAGCCAAACAGCCATGCGACTTATTTTGTGCAGGAGCATGGCCCAGCGGCGTGTGGCATGGCGTTCCGCGTCAAAGACTCTCATGTTGCCTATGAACGCGCCCTTGAACTCGGCGCACAACCGGTCGAAATACCGACCGGCCCGATGGAATTGCGGCTTCCGGCCATCAAGGGAATTGGCGGCGCACCGCTGTATCTGATCGACCGCTATACGGAAGGCAACACGATCTACGACATCGATTTCGAATTTTATGACGGTGTCGAGCGTCGACCTGAGGGCTGCGGCTTTAAGGAAATCGATCACCTGACGCACAATGTATATCGTGGTCGCATGGAGTACTGGGCGAACTACTACGAGAGCCTGTTCAACTTTCGGGAGATTCGTTACTTTGATATCAAGGGTGAGTACACGGGTCTGTTATCGAAAGCGATGGGCGCGCCTGACGGGCGAATCCGGATACCACTCAATGAGGAAGCCTCGAAGCAAACCGGCCAGATCGAAGAGTACCTGATGGCCTTCAACGGTGAAGGCATTCAGCACATCGCACTGTCTTGCGATAACTTGTACGAGTGCTGGGACAGGCTCAACGCACGTGGCATGGAGTTTATGACCGCGCCGCCCGAAACTTACTACCAGATGCTGGAAGAACGCCTGCCCGGGCACGGCGAGCCGGTGGCGGAACTGCAGACACGTGGCATATTGCTCGACGGCTCGACCGAGAATGATGACCCGCGTTTGCTGTTGCAGATTTTCTCGAACAACATGGTTGGGCCGACGTTCTTCGAGTTCATTGAACGCAAAAAGGATGAAGGCTTCGGCGAAGGAAACTTCACGGCGTTGTTTGAGTCGATCGAACGTGATCAGCTCGCACGTGGCGTAATTAGCGAATCGAATTAGGCGAGTGGCAGCAGGAGATGTCTGTGAAAATCGAACGAATTCACCATGTGGCGTATCGCTGCAAAGACGCGAAAGAGACTGTCGAGTTTTACCAACGCGTACTGAACATGGATTTTCAAATTGCGTTTGCCGAGAACCAGGTGCCTTCGACGAAGGAGCCCGATCCATACATGCATGTGTTTCTCGACGCCGGTATGGGTAATGTGCTCGCTTTCTTCGAGCTACCGACCAAAGAGCCAATGGACCGCGACCACAACACGCCGGAGTGGGTGCAACACATCGCATTTGAGGTAGAGGACGTCGCCGCGCTGACTGCCGCCCAGGCGCATATAGAGGCTGAAGGCCTCGATGTCATAGGACCGACCAATCACGGTATTTTCCAGTCTATTTATTTCTTCGATCCGAGTGGCCATCGTCTGGAGCTTGTTGCGAATACGCAAACGCAGGAACAGATCGACGAGCTCAAACGCGTCGCCCCGGCGATGCTGGAAGAGTGGAGTCGGACGAAGCGCGCGCCGCGGCACGCCGCGTGGCTGCATGAGCTCGAATTTACCGGTAGCGCTTCATGAAGCTCGCCTCTCTCAAGAGCGGTCGCGATGGTGAACTGGTCGTCGTATCGAGCGACTTGTCACGATATATCTCTGCCAGCGGCACCGCAGGGACAATGCAGGCAGCGCTCGATGACTGGCCGGCGGCTGTGCCCGGGCTGGAGGCGTTGTCTGCCACGCTCGAATCTGGCGGCGGAGAGGCATTCGATCCAAACAGCGTGGCTTCGCCGTTGCCGCGAGCCTATCAATGGGCGGACGGATCAGCCTACGTCAATCACGTCGAGCTGGTGCGCAAGGCGCGTGGTGCCGAAATACCCGACAGCTTCTGGACCGACCCGCTGATGTACCAGGGCGGCTCCGACTCGTTTATCGGCCCGTGCGAGCCGATTCGCGCCGCCGATGAGGGCTGGGGAATCGATTTCGAAGCCGAGGTTGCCGTCGTGACCGGCGATGTTCCGATGGGTGTTAACGCCGAAGACGCTGCTGAGTTTGTTCGTCTGATCATGATCGTCAACGATGTCTCGCTGCGCGGACTGATTCCGGGCGAACTCGCCAAGGGGTTTGGATTTTTTCAATCCAAGCCGTCGAGCGCGTTCTCGCCCGTTGCCGTCACACCGGACGAACTCGGAGATTCGTGGCGCGATTCAAAAGTACACCTGCCCCTGTTGTCTTTCGTAAATGGCGAAGAATTCGGCAAACCCGAAGCCGGCGTCGACATGACTTTCAATTTCGGCCAGCTTATTGCTCACGCGGCGAAATCACGACCACTCGTGGCGGGCTCCATCGTCGGTTCCGGAACCGTATCAAACAAAATGGACGGCGGCCCGGGCAAGCCCATTAGCGATGGCGGCCGTGGCTATTCCTGCATTGCCGAGATTCGCATGATTGAAACGATCGAAACAGGCGCGGCAAAGACATCATTCCTGAACTTTGGCGATCGCGTACGAATTGAAATGCTCGACGTGAGCGGTGAATCAATTTTCGGCGCTATCGACCACGCTGTCGAAAAGTACAACGGCTAACGACACGATGAGGCCGAAACTGTATACGTATTGGCGTTCATCCGCCGCTTACCGGGTGCGTCTCGCGCTCGAGCTGAAAGGTATTGAGTTCGAAGCGGTTTCAGTATCGCTTGCACCCGGTGACGCCGAGCACCGCAAGGACGCATATCGCACCCTCAACCCGCAGATGCTGGTGCCCTTCTTCGATGATGGAGAGGTCGCGACCGGCCAGTCAATGGCGATACTTGAATACCTGGAAGAGGCTTATCGCGACGTACCACTGTTGCCAGCTGACGGGCTCGCCCGCGCCCGGGTACGCTCGTTTTGCCTGTCGATCATCTGCGACATTCATCCACTCAACAACTTGCGCGTGCTGCAGTACCTCAAGGGATCGCTGAAGACGAACGATGAACAGTTCGATACCTGGTATGCGCACTGGATTCACGAGGGGTACCGTTCGGCGGAACAGTTTGCCAAAGAACATTCCTCGGAGGGTCGATTCGTATTCGGCGACGGCCCGAGCCTGGCCGATGTCTGCCTGATTCCGCAGACCTACAATGCGCAACGGTTCAACGTGCCGCTGGATGAATTTCCGACGCTCGTCTCGATCGTCGACGCCTGTAACGAACTGCCGGCCTTCCAGGCCGCCCTGCCAGAGGCACAGCCGGACGCCTCCTGAGAATGGGCGCGCTAAAACTCGTCGCTTGCGACCATGCTGCCGTGGCTTTCAAACCAGATGCTGACCCTGCCGTCGGCTTCGATAACCTCATCTGCGGACAGTCGCGTGGCCTGATCTTCGCGTTTCGGCCCCGCATTCAGGTCGCCCAGTCGATCCGCGACGCTGAACCACTTGTAGGCTTCTAACTTGTCATAAAGTGGCGAATAATCGGCGGCATAGATCAACCCAAGCGCGATCTGCGCTTCGGTTACACCCTGTTCGGCCGCCAGCAGGTAAAACCTGGTGGCCTCCTCCTCATTCATTGGAACGCCCCAACCGTTCAGGTGCATGACCGCGAGGTTGCACTGGGCATCGGCATACCCCTGTTCCGCGGCACGGCCATACCAATGCAGCGCCTCCTCATCGAGCATTTCCACGCCAAATCCATTGCCATACAGCAGGCCAAGCCCAAACTGGGCCTGCGCGTCGCCCGCGTCGGCGAGTGGCTGCCAGGTGCTGAGTGCCTTCGCGTAGTCCCCTACGTCATAAGCGTCGCGGCCGGTTTGATAGTCATTGGACCAAGCCGCAGTCACCAGAAACAGTGTCACAGCAGCGAGCAAGACACGTGAAAACGTGTTCATAACTATGCTCCTCCCTTATCGGCGCCAAGCGCCGGAGCCCGGTATTTATACCATATTCGACGAATTGTTCGATGCCGGGAATTCGGGCTTTTACCTACCCAAAGCGCGTTGCCGTAACGGCAAGGCGCGATATCGGGCTGCAGAACCAGGACCGTCATCAAAATGTTAGCGGGGATGGAGTATCATGCGACGTTGTGCAAACCGGCACCCGAGGCGTTGCCCTGAAAAAGATGGATTCGAAACAGCGCCTACGTGAAAAGCTCACAAAACTGGACGAAGAATTTCTGCGGCTGGTTGCAGAACGTCTGGACACGGCGAGGGCCATCGGGGAGTTAAAGCGTCAATCGAATGAGCCTACCCGCGACTTCGAGCGAGAAGCGGTGGTCTTGAAGCAAGGCCGGTCTATTGCCGCCGAATTAAACGTCGCACCCGCGCTCGCCGACGAGTTGCTCGGAGCGCTCATACGCGAATCCCTGACTACCCAGGAAAGCCTTCGCGTTAGTGCCGAGGCTCGGGGCAGCGGACAGCGTGCTCTCGTAATCGGCGGTTCAGGCAATATGGGCGATTGGTTGGCTCGATTCCTGTCCGCCCAGGGTTTCGCCGTGGAGGTGGCGGACCCCAGCCCGTCGCCCTCCGGGCTGCGCCGCTGGGAGCGTTGGCAGGAGGCAGGACTCGATCAGGATATTATTGCGGTTGCCACGCCGTTGCGAACCGCCGCGAAAATTCTGAGCCAGCTCGCCGAAGTAAAACCGGCCGGCCTGATTTTTGACATCGGTTCCATAAAGCTCCCGCTAAGAGAACCGCTCACCCGGCTGCGGGAGGCTGGCTGCTCGGTGGCCTCGATTCACCCGATGTTCGGCCCGAACACCCGGTTACTGACCGATCGTCACGTGTTGTTTGTCGATGCCGGAGACGCCGAAGCCACGGCGCAGGCCAAAGCGCTGTTCGCGAGCACCATGGCCGAACTGGTCGACATGGGCATGGAGGAACACGATCGCATGATCGCACATGTCCTGGGACTCGCTCATGCGCTAAACCTTACGTTCCTCAGGACGTTGACGGAGTGTGGAATAGCGACCGATGAATTGCTGAAAATGTCCAGCACCACTTTTGACAATCAATTCACAGTCGCAGCCCTGGTGGCGCACGAAAATCCGCATCTCTACTACGAGATTCAGCACCTCAACGAGTACGGTGCCGACGTATTGAGAGGATTGGTACGCGCGGCGACGAAAATTGCCGACACGGTCACGAGTGGCGATGAAGCCGGCTTCGTCGATATCATGAAGGAAAGTCGCCATTTCATCGATGGCCGCACCGTAAAGTAGATCCCTTCCGGCGATCGCGCAGGTCGATCATCAGAAAAAATCGTATTGTTTCCCTGTAAAAATCGGATTTTCCTGCGTAAGACCTTGCGCTAAGGTCTGCCTTGACGGCGCCTGGATATCGGCAGCCGTACGCACTTACTCAATAGCGACTTCCGCCACGCTCCAACGACGACGTCTCTCCCCCGTCGCTAACGTTGCGCGGCAGAAGTCGCAAAGGACCTGATGCCAGTGATCAGTTTATCGGAACGTGAGGTGCATGGCCGGCAGGGATGCCGTTCGTTGCCACAGACCGGCAATGAATTGTCTCGGGGGCCATCCCGAGTTGGGCTTGCGATACTCCTGCTAGTGAACCTGCTCATCTTTGCTGGAATTATTTACAGCATTGCTTAGGGCTTGATCAGCTAAGCAGCAACGTACGAGCGGCCGCTACTACCGTGGCAACGACGGGATGCACAACCCTGCGCTCGGCTGATATAGCGTAGAACCGCTCTTTTACCTCGTCAACCCGGCCAATCGCGGTCACCTGGTACTGCCGTTCAACCTCGGCTTTGATCGCTGACGGCGCGACAAAGATTCCTGCGCCCTTTTGCCCGAAGGCCTTCATCAGCGCGCTGTCATCAAACTCGGCAATCGTGCGTGGCCGGATGCGATGCTTGTCCAACCAATGGTCAATAGCGGAGCGCAGCTGGTTATCGTTGCTGGGCAGCAGAATCGGCGCACCATCCAGGCAGTGGGGAAAAACACCCCTTAAGTTCCTCTTGATCTTCCCGGTGGCAAAAAAACTGACCGCGCACTCACCAAGTTTATGACTGGAACCGCGCATGCTGACGGCAGCGGGAATTGGGCGGTCAGCCAGCAGCAGATCCAGACGGTGCACAGCCAGTTCGGCCAGCAGTGTGTCCATACCCGCCTCACGGCAGATCATTCGTACCGGCTCCTTCATGTTCAACGCGGGCATCAGGAATCGGTGTGCGATGGACTTCGGCACGACGTCAACGACCCCGACCCTGAACACCTGAGGGCGTCCGCCAGGCAGCTGATGGACCGCCTCTTCCAGCTCGCCGCCGAGCGAGAAGATGTCGTCGGCATAACTTAGTACCAGCCGACCGATCTCGGTGAGTTCCAGGTTGCGTCCGACCCGCGCGAACAGCTCCGTACCAAGATACTCTTCCAGCAAACCCAACTGTCCGCTGATGGTTTGCGGCGTTACGTGCAGCCGTTCGCTGGCGCGGGCGATGCCACCTTCCCGGGCCACGGCGCAAAAGTAGTGCAGGTGTTTGTAGTTAATCATTGGCTTGTCATTACTTCGTAATTTTCGATGAATATACCCATTATAATCGACTTATCTTGTCAATCGAAGCTGCCTAGAATATTGATCCTGGTGTCAGGACAGATGACCGCGGAGGACCCCATGCAGATCGTCATCCATGCACTCGACTTTGGTTTGACCGACGCCTTGCGCCGCCACGCCGACCGGCGACTGCGTTCCGTGCTGACGCGTTACGACGAACATATTCAACGGGTGGTGATGCGGCTGTCCGCCTGCAGTGGTCCGCGCAGTCGAGTGGACAAGTGCTGCCATGTACAAGTACTGCTGGCCGGCCTACCCGACGTGGTGGTTGAAGATTTCGAACCCGATCTGTATGCCGCGATCAGCCGCGCCGCCCATCGCGCCGGACGCACCGTTAAGCGCCGGCTGGCGCGACGACGCGACAAAGCGCTCACGTCCGGCCGGGCTGGCGCGATTTCGGTTGCCGAACGATCAACAACCACCTGGACAGGCTGACAATACGCCACGACGACCGGTGATATCCGAGGGACGGGCCTCTGTCGGCGAGGGGCAAGCGCTTGCGGCCTTAAACAGGCGATGAGGACGAGCAACGCCGGGCCATTTTGATCATCCTCGTCGCCGGCTTCCATATCTTCCCCAACCAAAGCGATGGCGCTGCCGCTGCTGTACGAGCTGGGTTAAACTTTTTGCGTCCCGCGCCGGGACCTTATGGGGTGAGTCATGCAGGTTTTCATTGCTGCGGTATCCGTGGCACTTATCGTTTCGTTTTTGTGTTCGATATTCGAGTCAGTTCTGCTATCCATCAATCATGCGCAGGTCGAGTCGCTGGCTCAGCAGGG
>VAPB010027743.1_pt1 | contig 10750 bp, 9 predicted proteins | sample 3395101 | NCBI WGS metagenome assembly VAPB01 (sample SAMN08290433, study PRJNA428436) | hydrothermal vent metagenome | isolation source: Deep-sea hydrothermal vent chimney | place: Indian Ocean: Southwest Indian Ridge | reverse complement strand
TTGCGTACATCGACGCTGATAGCAACAGCAAGCCGACCAGCAGGTAGAAATACGGCAAGCTCTCGTAGATCGGTTTCGAGACCCACATGTCGTTTGTTCCCAGGCTCCGGGCAAACCATTGTCCATAGCGGCCAGCCCCTCGTCCAGTACAACCGGTCAGTACCGCAATGCCAAAAACCCGGCACCAGGCCGGGTTTCGTCATCCAGAAATGAACCTGCTGGCGGCGTCGGGCCTCAGGAACCCCTGCTGCCGAACAATCCGAGGAGACGCGAAAGAATCGATTCCGACATGCCATCAACGACAAGATCAGGCTCGAAATCGGCGCTATCGCCGCGCAATCCCTGCTCAATATTCCGTGACGCCGGGTCCATGTCGAGCTCGGTTATTGTGTTTTCCATTGCCATCGATCGAATCCTTTCGTTTGATGGCCATACCCTACCGTAGGGATATGATCAACGCCGTGTCGTATCTCTCACCCTGATCCTTGAATCGCACGCCCAAATTATGTCGAATCGTTGCAGCCCGGATTGACGCGTGCTCCTACGCAGTTCCGCCTACAGTCAGCTCGTCGATCTTCAACGTTGGCTGCCCGACACCCACCGGCACCGACTGCCCGTCCTTGCCACAGGTACCCACACCGGAATCGAATTCCAGGTCCTTGCCAACCATTGAGATCTTCGTAAGCGCATCCGGCCCATCGCCAATGAGCATGGCGCCCTTGACCGGCACCGTCACTTTGCCTTTCTCGATCAGGTAGGCCTCACTGGCGGAAAATACGAATTTGCCAGACGTGATGTCGACCTGACCGCCGCCGAAATTCGGCGCGAACAACCCTTTGTCGACTGACGCGATGATTTCTTCAGTTTCATGCGGGCCGGCCAGCATGTAGGTATTGGTCATACGCGGCATCGGCACGTGGGCGTATGATTCGCGCCGACCATTGCCGGTCGGCCTGACGTTCGTCAGACGCGCATTGAGCTTGTCCTGCATGTAGCCGCGCAGAACGCCCTTCTCGACGAGTACGTTGTATTGTCCGGGTGTGCCTTCGTCATCGATCGCGAGCGACCCGCGGCGGTTGGGGATCGTGCCATCGTCAACGATGGTGCAAAGCGATGACGCAACCTGTTGCCCGAGTCTGCCCGAGAACGCCGAGGTGCCCTTGCGATTGAAGTCGCCTTCGAGGCCGTGGCCAACGGCTTCGTGTAACAAGATGCCTGGCCACCCCGCGCCGAGCACGACCGGCATCGTGCCCGCCGGCGCCGGCACAGCCTCCAGTTGAACAATCGCCTGCCGCACTGCCTCGCGCGCGTATTCCAGCGGCAGGTCGCCGCTCAGGAAGTAGTCAAGATCCGAGCGTGCACCACCGCCGAAGTACCCCTGTTCACGACGGCCGTTTTCCTCGAGGATGACGCTTACGTTCAGGCGAACGAGAGGCCGCATGTCGGCCGCAAGCGTGCCATCGGACGCCGCAATGAGTATGAGGTCCTGGCTGCTGCTCATACTGATGATCACTTGCTCCACGCGCGTGTCCAAGGCGCGCGTCGCCTCCTCAAGCCCCGCGAGCAGCTCTGTCTTTTGCTTGTCACTGATACTTGCGGTCGGGTCGGTAATTGGATACAGCGGCTTTGAATTGCCGCGTTGCCACGCTGGAAGTGCCTTGCTATCACCCTGCCTCGCGATAGCCCGAGCCGCGCCTGCTGCCTGCTCCAGCGCCGGAAGCAACAGTTCGTCAGAATAAGCGAAGCCGGTTTTCTCACCGCTCACGGCACGCACACCGACGCCCTGATCATGACTGAAGCTGCCCTCGCGGATGATGCTGTCCTCGAGCATCCAGCTTTCCTGACGGCTGACCTGAAAATACAGATCGGCGTAGTCGATCCCTCCCTGCATGATCCCGCCCAATGTTCGATTTAGGTGCTGCTCCCCAAGACCCGCAGGCTCAAGCATGCGGGACATAACTGTCTCGATCGTGTCGTTCGTATGTCCCAATTACCGTGCCTCCTTATAGTCGTCGATTCTTGAGAACTGGAAATTCGTTCCTCAATTTCTCAAGTTTCGCTGTGTCGATATCGGCCACCAAATGACCGGCACCATCGGGTAGCTCGGCAAGCACCTTGCCCCAGGGGTCAACAATCAGGGAGTGCCCAAACGTGGTGCGGCCATCCGGATGTTGGCCATACTGACCAGCCGCGACCACGTACGCAAGGTTTTCGATCGCGCGCGCGCGCAACAACGTGTGCCAGTGTGCGATGCCGGTTACGTTTGTAAACGCGGCCGGAACCGAAAACAGCTTGGCGCCACCGTTAACGAGTTGCCGGAACAGCTCCGGAAAGCGCAGGTCGTAGCAAATCGTCAAGCCGAGGATACCGGCAGGTGTCTCGACAACTATCGGATCGTCGCCCGCGTACATGGAATGAGATTCTCGATAGGACTGGTCACTGTCGGGAAGGTCGACGTCGAACAGATGAATCTTGCGATAAATAGCGCGCTTTTTGCCTTCCTGATCAAAAACCGGACAGGCTCCATACACACGGTCTGGTTCCGGCGAGACGAGCGGCATACTTCCGCCAACGACCCAAAGCTTGTGGCGACGAGCCACGTCGCCGAGGAACTCCTGAATGGGACCCTTGCCAGGCTCCTCTGCATGCTTCACCTTGTCCCGGCCGCGGGCCGGCATGAGCGCGAAGTTTTCGGGGAGAACGGCGACCGTGCATCCGTCCGCCGCAGCGTCGCCCAGAAGTCGCTCCGCCTGCGCCAGGTTGGCCGCGACGTCCGCACCGCTGTTCATCTGTATAGCCGCAACTCGTGTCATCGCGTTGCTCCTCCGGAACGATCAGGCTGAATACTACTCTGAGTCATCAATACAACGTGCCAGTCGAGCCGAGGCAGCAAAGGCCTCTGCATTGGACGATTCGACATCCGGTGCGTCCCAGGAACCGGACACGTTGTAGTAAACCTGGCCCATGTCCTGCAACGGCTTCTTGAAAATCTGTGAGAAAAGCAGCAACGCAGCAGCCACCTGCGGCGTCGCTACAACAGCAGCGACTATGGGCAGCGCATTGCCGACGTTCGCGCTAACCACCGCTGTCTGTTCATAGTCACGACCAACGAGATCCGCCCGGCCAACGATTGCGATCGCCGCTGCCGGTCCTTCCAGCGACAAATTACAGGTGTACGCCTCGCCGTCGTCAATGCGAAATGCGCCTTCGATCTTGTCAAAGCCGAAGCCACGCTCGAATACATCGCGAAAGTCCAGCGACAAGCGCCTTGGCAACGCGGCGATACTCATCAGGCCAAACATGCGCCCGGCGCCTGGCTCTACCTCGTCAAGCTGGCCGGTTCCGAAGCGCACCTGCACCTCTCCATCCAGCGTGTCCATAAAGTCCATCCGCGGACCGCCTGACCAGCTGATGTCGATCAACATGCCCATGTCGTCGCTGACGATCCCGGGTTGGTAATTCAGACGTCGCATCGTCTGGACGACATCGTTGCTGGTAAATGTCGCCGTCAGGAAGCTGCGATAACCACTCGGATCATTTTCATCCACAACCCAGCGGCCGTCGCCTACTATTTCGAAACTCGGGTCGCGGGCGATGATGCTGCCGGCGACCAGGCCTTCAGGCGTCTGTGCAAATTCCGCCTCGACCACGCCAAACATGCGCTCGCCGATCCCGAATTCCGCGGCCTTGACCGAGATCGATGGCAAGCCGCGCGGATCTATCGGCGTGTGGTTCGCGATTGGCACCGATTCCTCCGACGCATGGTCACCCGGCAGAATCAGTCGTTCCATGTCGAGTTTCAATTGTCCCGTCACGGTGAAATCATACGGAACGAACACGGAGCCTGACACTTTGTCGCCGTCGAACTGCACCAACCAGTCACGCGCACTTCGATCTACCCGGACCCGATGATCCAGAAGATGCTGCCCAAGCAGGTGCAGGTCGGCGATACCGAGATCAATTGAACGGATACGCTCCGCTACTCCGAGCTGCGCCTCCCCATACCGCGAAAATCGCAACCAGTCCTCCAGCGTGAGCTCACCGGCCTGCCCGCGAATATGAAGACCTCGTACATCGGGCTCGGTCATCTGCCCGTCGCCCAGAACGAGCACGCCCCGATCAAAGTCCCAGGCTTCGGCCTCTTTCACGAAGGCAATATCCCAGGCAAACGCACCATCAGTTTTGCCCCGGCTTTCGATTCGTTGTCCGCCCGGCATAAAATCCAGCACGCCGGCAAAACCGCGTGCTTCCTCGGCCGGCTTGGTGAACGGCATCGGCAAGTCGAGTTTCATTCCTTGCAGAACCGATTTTACGCGCACGCTAAGCGGCGCCGGTGCTTCGATGCTTGCCCGCGGAAAGAATATGTCGACCGTGTAATCCGTCTTACCATCGAGTCTCCCGGCGAGCGGCACACCGAGTTGCTCAACCAGGCCCTCCGCAGTCGCGACGCCGCTCGCATGCGCGACGATCTGGTAGGCTGGATCGGCAGGCGACGCATTCATCAACTCGATCGCAACGGGCTCACCCATGAAACGCCCACCCAGCGACTCGCTACCGATCAGGTTTTTTTCGATAGTTACAGCGCCGCTCAGGTCCGTAATCGGCGGATTCAGCCCTTCGATCGCGAGTGTGCCGTTGTTGCTTCGTACGTGAACTGTGTATTCAAACGACTGCCAGTCCAGGATAGGCACCATGAGGTCAAGTGAGAAAGACGCATCTCCCGATACCGTCAATCGATCCAGCTGTCCGCCGAAAACGGCGCCGATCGGGCTGCTCGCGCTGAAGTCGCGAATTGTCTCGAGCGTGCCTGTGGAGAAGGCATTTACGGTCAGAACCGGCCGCCGCATGTCTGGAATTTCCACGACAGCGTCCACAATAGAGTTGCCGTGATGGACTGATCGATTGCTATCGCTGAAGAACCGGGTGTTATCTACAACGACCTCAAGGTCGCTGAACTCAGCGGCCGGATACTGTTTCAAATACTTCAACGTTGTGTTTTGAAATGTCGCTTCGATGAGCATCCGCCCCTCACCGCCGTCGAAAGGAAATTTGTCGAGTGGCCCGTTGAATCTCGCCGTGGCTCGCGGTATCTGACCCGAGACGAGAGCGTCCTGAAACCACATGTAGAGTTTTGGCTTGAGGATTGCCCTCGGGATATAGCGCTTGGCCGCACTGAGGTCCTCAATGCTCAAGATACTCGCAAGGTCGATCACCGGAGACGCATCACCATCGATGACGATCTCTATGTCGCTCTGACTGTCGACTACTGAGTTCCGCACTGAAATGCTGTCGGACAGGATCGTCGTGCGCTGACCGCTTCGGCGCCAGATGACAGTACCATCGGCGGCGTCGATATAGACCGGCTCGCTCAGCCACGCCGGCAGGCTCAGGCTCAGGTAGGCCGACTTGATCTCGAGCAAGCCGCTGGAATGATCTGCTCGAACGCTGCCTGAGAATCCGCGTATCCCGGGTCTTGCTCCGCTCGCGGCGAATCCGATTTTATCCAGGTCTGCGGCGACCGCGTATCTCGGTATATCAGTGTCCAGGTCTGAAAGCGTCGCTTGCGCATTGCGAACGATACCATCGGGGCGAAACTCATCGAGAAACTGGCGACGCTCGTCGTCAAGCCATTCCACCAATAACTCGTAATCAGCCAGATTTAAGAACGATGCGCGCGCATCCAGCATGATGATGTCGCCTTCGTGACCGGTACTCGCCTCGATCCGTAACGACGATCGTGGCCACTCGCCCGACGGCGTTGTCATTCGTAGCTCGTCGGCGGCAATCAGCCAGCCGTCGACGTCGTTGCTAACGTCGAATCGCCCGCTGATGTCGAACACGGGACCGTCGCCAAGCGACAGATTCTTGAAGTCGACGCTCGCCGTGGCGCTGCCGACGCGCTCGTTGGCATAAGCGAGCGCCAGACTTATGTCGCCCTGCCCGGAGCCAAAGCGGTAGTGCTCATCGCGCAGCAGCCCCGACGCGCCGGCCAGGTCGAGGTCGTCGGATTCAATGGATACGTTCCACGCACGCTCGTCGCCGGCAAGAATCTGCGTTGCCGATACGGTCGCCTCCCGGCCGATTTCTTCGGGCAGGCGAATATTGGCATCTATTGCGATTCGCATATCGTCACGACGCAGTTGCACGCGGGAAATATTGAAGAACGTCGGGCGTTCATCTCCGGGCCGAATCAACTGCAGCTCAATGTTCACGCCATCGACGTCGATCGACCCAATGCCTCCCGAATCGGCCGGGCTCACACTCAACAAGTCGCGGGGGTCGGATCCCTGGATCTGCCAACGGCCATCGCTCAACTGCCTTAGTTCGACGCTCGTGTCCCTGACCGTTACCGTATCGACGACCAGTGTCCGGTCTCTCATCAGGCGGATGAGCGAAACACCAACATCAACCTCCGCCGCCGCAACGAGCCGCACCTGGCTCCCGGGACGGATTAGTTCCGCGTCGTAGAATTTCAGCTGCGGGCCGCTCAATCCCCATCGGGCGTCCATTCCCGTGAATTCCACCTGCAAGCCGATCGCGGCACTGGCCCAGCCCTTGATCTCTTCCTGGTACTCGGGCAGTCGCGGCAGGAACAGTCGAAATAACCCGACGGCGACCGCGAGTAATATGACAACCGCTGCCGTAGCGTAGGCCGCGAATTTCAGCAAACGTTGAATCAGTTGTCTCATCATCCGGGTTTCAGCCATTCCTGCGGCAACTACACCAGCACGACGTCAAATTGGTCCTGCAGGTAAAGCGACTCGGTCTGTAACCGAATCGACTTGCCGGTCTGCTCCTCGAGGTCCGCCAGGCTTGCTGCCTGCTCGTCCAGCAACAGCTCGATTACATCCTGGTGCGCGAGGACCAGCGCCTCGTCGAAATCGAACTGGCGCGCCTGCCGGATTATCTCGCGAAATACTTCAAAACAAACCGTTTCCGCCGTCATTACGAAGCCACGGCCGTTACAGCCGGGACAATCCTCGCAAAGAATGTGCTGCAAGCTCTCGCGTGTGCGTTTGCGCGTCATCTCGACAAGCCCGAGCGGCGAAACGGGCGTAATCTGATGGCGTGCATGGTCACGTTGCATCGCATCTTCCAGCGCATGCAATACGCTCTCACGATGCCCGGCCTCTTCCATGTCAATGAAATCGATAATGATGATCCCGCCCAGGTTACGGAGGCGCAGTTGTCGCGCAATCGTCACTGCAGCCTCAAGATTGGTTCGGTAAATAGTCTCCTCGAGGTTTCGATGGCCAACGTAGCCACCGGTATTGACGTCGATCGTTGTCATCGATTCTGTTTGGTCGAATATCACGTAACCGCCCGACTTGAGTGGAATGTTCCGGTCCAGCGCCTTTTGTATCTCGTCTTCGATACCGTGCAGGTCGAATATCGGCCGGCGCCGCTTGTACAGTTCGAGCTTTGACTCGACCTCGGGCAAGAACGTCTCCGCAAACTCGCGCATGGCATCGAAGTCCGGCTCACTGTCGACGAGGATTTGCTCGACATCGCCTGTGACGAGATCCCGCAGGACGCGCAGTGGCAGCGGCAAATCTTCGTGTATCAACGTTTTTACCAGCTTCTTGCTGCACCGCTGCTGAACGACCTCCCACAATCGAACGAGGTATTTCAGGTCTGCAGCCAGCCCTTCGCCGTCACTGCCTTCAGCCATCGTCCGAACAATGGCGCCACATTCAAGGCCAGTCTCGCCAAGCAGGCCCTCCACAAGACCTCGCAGCCGCTCGCGCTCCTCATCGTCCTCGATACGCGCGGAGACACCGACACTCTCGCTACGGGGCAACAACACGAGATGCCGTGCCGGCAGCGTAATGAACGTGGTCAGGCGAGCACCCTTGTTGCCCAGCGGGTCTTTAACGACCTGTACCAACAGATCGTCGCCTTCCTTGACGAGCTCGCGAATGCTCGGTATTTCGTCTTCCAATGCATCATCGGAGCCGTTGCGGCGAGCAATATCGGATGCATGCAAAAACGCCGTGCGCGCGAGTCCAATATCAATGAAAGCAGCCTGCATGCCCGGCAATACCCGCGATACCCGGCCATTGTAAATATTGCTGATCAGTCCGCGCTTGGCGGCCCGCTCAACGAAAACCTCTTGCAAGACCCCATTCTCAAGCAATGCCGCACGCACCTCGCTGGGCGTAACATTGATCAGAATTTCTTCTTTGCTCGACTCGTCGCTCATGCGCCACTCTTGGTGTCCGGCCGCAAGGCTGGCAACGTTTCGAAGCCAGCCTCACGAAGCAGGCGAGCTGTCTCGAAAACAGGCAGGCCCACAACGGCAGTGTAACTGCCCATGATAGCCTCAACGAACACACCGCCGCGCCCCTGAATCGCATACCCGCCAGCCTTGTCGTGGGGTTCGCCACTTTGCCAGTAGCGGCGGGCCTCGTCCGGATCGATCTCCCGAAATCGAACGTCTGTGACCGACAAAGCGGAGTTCACTGCGCCGACCGTGGCTACCACCAGGCCCGTCAGGACCTGGTGGGTTCGACCGGAGAGTCTCGAGAGCATGTCGAGAGCTTCATCGGCATCCTCGGGCTTGCCGAAGATTTCCTTGCCCAGGACGACAGCCGTGTCTGCGCCGATGACTATTTGCCCCGGCTTTACCGCGATCGCCGTGGCTTTTGCGGCTGCAAGTCGCAATACCATATCGGCGGCAAGCTCCCCCCGCAGACGCGCCTCGTCGATCGCTGCCACTCGAATAGTGAAGTCAACGCCCATGGCCTCCAGAATTTCTCTGCGGCGCGGCGAGGATGAAGCCAGTATTAGTGATGGCCCGGACATGAGAGATTTCGGCCCGCTCAGTCCCGATGGTATGGGTGACCAGACTGCAACGACCAAGCGCGATACAGCTGCTCGGCCAGCAAAACGCGGGCGAGTCCATGCGGCAGCGTCAGGTCCGACAGAGCCCAGGTAAAATTAGCTCGCTCATGACAGGCGGCGGAAACGCCATCGGGTCCGCCGATGACGAAACTCAGATCGCGGCCATCTGACTGCCATTTGGACAGGCGTCTCGCGAGCGCTTTGCTACTCAAATGTTCACCTCGTTCATCGAGCAGTACAACATGCTCGTCGGCCCCGATGCTGGTAAGCAACAGCTCCCCTTCTTTGTCAATTGCTCGTCTCGCGGCTTCATTTTTCGATCGCCTTGCCGTTGCAATTGTGTCGTGACGAAAGCGCCACTCGCGGGGAAACCGGCCCGAATAAGTATTGAATGCGTCGTCGACCCAGCCCGGTTGCCGCTCGCCGACGGTCAGAAGCCTGATGTGCACGGACTAACCATCGGTCGCCGCAACGGTCACGGCACCGAACGACCATAACTTCTCCAGGTTATAAAACTCTCGCACTTTGGGCAGCATGACGTGCACAATTACATCGTCGAGGTCGAGCAGAACCCACTCTTTCCCGTCCTCGCCTTCCAGTCCGATGGGTTTGCGGCCGGCCTCTATTGCCTTCTCGGAAACGTTGTCGATCAAGGCCTTTACGTGTCGGTTCGACGTTCCGCTTGCAACGATCATGTGGTCGGTCACGGTCGTCATCTCACGTACGTCAAGCACGACAATGTCCTGTGCCTTGATTTCATCGAGCGCGTCAACGACAAGTTTGCTTAGCTGTTCGCTGTTCATGCGCGCATCTCTTCGGTCATAGATTGTGTGTCTCCTTTCATGTCGCCCGTATGGCGGGCTCCTACGGGTGTATCGCCTGCGTTTGTAGAACTTCATAGCATTTTGACGCCGCGATCACATCGCGCACGGCATCGGGCATAAGAAACCGTGGATCACGGCCCGCCTCTACAAGCTCGCGAATCTCGGTGGACGATATTTCGAGCTGTGTTACGGCGTGTATATGAACACAGCCATGCGTCTGCTCGTGTAAATCACTAATGCGATGAGTGCCGCACTCGGTCAGCATATCGCCCAGCGGGCCGATATCCGGAGCCCGCCAGCCCGGCCTGTGCGCAACGATTATGTGTGCAACATCAAGAATCTCGCGCCAGCGATGCCAGGTCGGCAGACCAAGGAACGCGTCCATACCCACAATGAGACTCAGTGAGCGCTGCGGAAATTCCCCGCGCAACATCAATAATGTATCAATCGAATAGGAAAGACCGTCACGCTGGAGTTCCCGGTCGTCAACAACGAAACCCGGCAGCCCGCCAACCGCAACCCGAACCATTTCGAGTCGCTGCCCGGCACTGGCGTAAGTCGCGCCGCGATGCGGCGGATCGCCGCAGGGAATGAACCGAACCTGATCGAAGCGCAACGCCTGCAACATTTCGAATGCCGTTCTCAGGTGCCCATAGTGAATGGGGTCGAAAGTGCCACCGAAGACACCGATGGGCTTCATGCCGCCCTTCTTCCGCCGACCGACAGGCCAAGGATGATATCGGCGGCAAGCTGCCATGGATCGCCCGCCGCCTGACCTTTTGCGGCCGCGTCCGCACGACCCGTCGCTTTGAGCAGGCGATACAAATCGATGTGCTGATGGCGGCCGATGCAAGCGCGAACCATGGCCTGGCGACTACTCCAGACACGCTCCTTTTTCATCGCAGTGCCGAGGTCGATGCATTGTCTGACCATATCCGCAAGCCTGGCCAGCGAGCGTAGTTCCCGGGTCAGCGCCCACATGACGATTACTGGCGTCAGACCTTCGGCCCGCAATCCGTTTAAGATTTTCATCGCCCGGCTTCCGTCACCGTCGACCGCCGCGTCTACGAGTTTGTAAACGT
>VAPB010004804.1_pt1 | contig 10756 bp, 6 predicted proteins | sample 3395101 | NCBI WGS metagenome assembly VAPB01 (sample SAMN08290433, study PRJNA428436) | hydrothermal vent metagenome | isolation source: Deep-sea hydrothermal vent chimney | place: Indian Ocean: Southwest Indian Ridge | reverse complement strand
TGCTCTCTTGCCTCCGAAGGCTGGTCGGCGCCCGGGCAGAACAAAACCGTGGGCTGATGGGCGAGATAGGACTCAAGCAGCAGCCCCAGGCCGACGGGTGCGCCGTCTTCCAGCGACAACAGGCTGGTCACGTTGCCGGTCACCGTATAGAAGTTCGAGCCCGTGACCGGCCTACCTGCCGGTCCGAAGGGAATTGTGTTCGCGAAGTCATCGGCGTATATGTGGATCGCCACGCCGACCTGGCGGAGGTTGCCGGCACAGGCCGTCCGACGCGCCTGATGCCTGGCTTGACTGAGCACCGGCAGCAGGATCGCCATCAGCAGCGCCAGAATTGCTATCACGACCAGCAACTCCAGGAGGCTAAAGCCAGCCGGCTGCGGTTTTCCGGTTCTTGATGGATACCTTACCGTGCGCATTTGCCACTGAATACGTAACCTATTATGCCCGGTTCGCTGGAAAAAAGCATCTACTCGATGTCGGTCAGCGCCGGGCCCAGACCAATTTGCGACTCTTCGAGGCGGACGTCATCGATATCCCAGAATCCACCTGGCATCCCAGCCGAGCGAAACGCCACGCCGATAGCCTTGCCCACCCAGGCGTCGCCGGCCTGCACGGGCGGCAGGCGCAGCGAAAAGCCCGCCAACGCCGTCGAAGACAAACCTGTTGCCTCGACTTGCTGCGTCACGATATCCACCACATTGGTCCCGTCGAGATAGTAAAGGACGAGTTCGAGCCTGTCAACCGGTTCAGTCACTGACGGCGGGAACATCCCTGAAACGCCGACACCTGCGCTGAGGCGGTACTCGCAGTCAATCTTATACGTCGCAGCAAGGTCCTGTTCAATGGCGTTGCCGGTTCCCGAGCCCAGGAAGGCCAATTGTTTGCCATCGACGTAATCCAGCCGGCCGGGATTGCGCCAGGGCGGATTAGCAAATACACCCGTGTTCGTGCTATTTTCGGCATCAAGATCGATCTCTGTCCAACCATCGACAAAAGGCAGGGCGGAGAAGCCGTTTGGATCCACGATCGGGGTCTCAAACGAAGCGTTTTCAATCGGCACGGATTTGGGTAATGACTCGATAAGACGGACATTATCAATGTCCCAGAATCCACCGGCCGTTCCTGCCGCGCGCAGCGCTACACCTATGGTCATGTTGGACTGAAAGTCAACCAGGCGGCCTAAATCTGCCCATGGCAGAAACAACGAGAAATCCTTCAATTCGGTCGAAGACAAGCCTGTCGCTTCGATTGCTTTGCTTGCAATGTCGGACACCTGATCCCCTCTGCGATAGTACAAGACCAGCTCCAGAGTGTCGACAGGCTCGACCGCCGATGGTGGGAACAGCCCGGAGACACCCACACCCACTGTCAGAAGGTAGTTCCGGAACGCCCGGTATGTTTCGGTCAACTCCTGCTCGAGGGCGTTGCCTGTCTCGGAACCGAGGAAAGCCAATTGACTGCCATCTGCATTGAGCAGCCTGCCCGGGCTGCCTTCTGCAGGATTGGCGAACACGCCCGTGTTGGTGCTCATCTCGCTGTCGACATCAATCTCGGTCCACCCGTCGACAAAGGGCAGAGCGGAAAACCCGTTCGGGTCCACAACAGGGGTCTCGAACGAAGCATTGTCGATCTGAATAGATCCCGACGACGACTCGAACAGACGCACGTTGTCGATATCCCAAAACCCCCCTGGCATCCCCGCCGCACGCAGGGCAACGCCGATAGTCATTCCCGCCCAAGGGTCATCGGATCGCACCATTGGCAGGCGCAACGAGAAATCCTTCAACTCGACGGAGGACAAACCGGTTGCTTCCACCGTTTGCTGCGCCACGTCGACGGACTCTACTCCGTTGAGATAGTAGAGAACCAGTTCGAGCCCGTCGATAGGCTCGTCTGCCGAAGGCGGGAACAAGCCAGATATTCCTACGGCGACGGTCAGGCAGTAGTCGAAGCCAACTCGATAGGTCGTGATCAGGTCCTGCTCAAGAGCGTTGCCGGTCTGAGAACCCAGGAAGGCCAATTGATCGCCGTCGGCGTTGACGAGGCGACCCGGACTGCCCTCGGCAGGATTGGCGAAAACACCTGTGTTCGTACTCATTTGAGCGTCCAAATCGAGTTCCGTCCACCCTTCGACTAAGGGCACCGCAGAGAAGCCATTGGGATCCACAACCGGCCTCTCGAACGATGCGTTTTGTATCCAGATCGACACGGGTGCTGACTCGATGAGACGTACATTGTCGAGGTCCCAGAAGCCTCCCGGCATTCCGGCAGCTCGCAGGGCCACGCCGATTGCCTTTCCTGCCCAGGCATCGCCGGGCTGCACAGGCAGCAGGTACAGCGAGAAATCTTTTAGCTCGGTCGAAGACAAACCGGTAGCTTCGATGCTTTGCCTCGCGATATCCACTGCTCCGGTGTCGTCACGATAGTAAAGAACCAACTCGAGCGCATCAGCCGGCTCAGTCATGGCCGGCGAGAACATGCCGGAGACTCCCACTCCCACGACAAGCTGATACTCACAGCCCGGCCGGTAGGTATCTATCAAGTCCTGCTCGATAGCGTTGCCTGTCTGGGACCCCAGGAAGGCCAGTTGGTCGCCATCGGCATTGATGAGCCTGCCGGGGTTGCCGGGCGCCGGATTGGCGAAGACGCCCGTGTTTGTGCTCATTTCACTATCCAAATCGAGTTCCGTCCACCCGTCAACGTAGGGCAGAGCCGAAAAGCCGTTCGGATCAACCACCGGGCCCTCGAATGAGGCGTTATCAATCGGGATCGATGCCGATTTGACCGGGGTGACGGCCCATGAACCCATTATTACCAGTGCACTTAGACAGATTACCCGACTTAACATATTCGCTTCTCCTCCGAGTTGTATCGGTTCAGCAGTTAGACCGGCTCAGCTACATCGCCGAGCCTCTTTTCCAAGTATACTACCAAGTTTGTCCGGAAAATTCAAGGCTTTCTTTCGGCGTGCAGCACTTTTGCAAAGCGGGGAGAGAAGGGACGTTGAGCTTCAGTCATGGCAGGTGGCTCATGAGATGGCAAACGCCCCCGGTACGTAATCCTTTCACCGACGCCCTCCACGGCCGCCACGGTCGCCGCGATCGCCACGGTCACCACGGTCACCACGGTCGAAACCGCCGCGTCCGCCTCCCCCGCCGCCGCGACCACGTCCCGAATCACGTCCGCCGCCTCTGCCTGCGCTGGCGGGAGCAAAGCTGGTTTTGGCCCGTCCCTCTTCGACCTTGATCGCGCTGCCCCCCAAATCTTTGCCGTTGAGTCCGCTGATCGCGGCCTGGCCCTCTTCCGACTCCGCCATCCCGACGAACCCAAATCCATTTGACTCGTCCGTGGCCCTGTCTTTCAGGATCTTAACGGACGTGACTTGGCCGAAAGCTTCAAAAGCCTGGCGCAAATCGCCTTCGGTCGTCTCACGGGACAAATTCCCCACATAGATATTCATTTCGATTTCCTTCTCTAATCCCCAAATTCTCTCAGCTTCAATAATTATGCCGACGTCTCGGTAGCCATTGGTCGCTGTCTCGCCACGGCCGCATATTCTGCGACCAACGTTTCAATGAGTTCCTTAACGGGGACGATTTTGTCCGCCCTGTAGGCGTTGGCTCCTGCAAAGGCAAATCCCTCCCGGAGGTTGCCCTTCTTGGCATTAGTAAGCGCCTTGGCAATGCAATAGGGCACATTTTTGAAATCGCAACTTTTCAGACACTTCCAGGGACATGTAAAAATTTCCCTGACCCCTGATGAGACCCGTTCGAGAAACTCGTCCGTGATTGCTCTTCCGGGCAATCCAACCGGGCTATCGATTATAACAATGTCTTCCTTCTTGCAGTTCAGGAATGCATTCTTAAGCTCCACATCAGCATCACATTCATCAGTTGTGACAAATCTGGTCCCCATCTGGACAGCCTGGGCCCCCAACTGCATGATTTTGTGAATGTCGGCGCCGGTGTAAATCCCGCCCGCGGCGATTACCGGAATGTTCTTATCGGACTGTTCCCGGTAGGGTTCTATCACGGAAACTACTTCCGGCAGGATCTTTTCCAGAGCATAGTCAGGATCGTCGATGTGCTCTCTCCTGAAGCCGAGATGCCCGCCGGCCAACGGGCCCTCTACCACCACTGCATCGGGCACATAAGCATATCGTCTTGCCCATGACTTGAATATAAGCCCGGCCGCTCTGCCTGAAGATACTATGGGAACAAGCTTGGTGGCGAGTTGCTCCAGCTTCTGCAGCGGCAACGTATCGGGCAGCTTCAGAGGAAGCCCCGCGCCGAGGAAAAGCACATCCGCCCCTTCATCCACGGCACTTTGAACGAGGTCGTCGAAATTCGACAGGGCCACCATAATATTTACGCCGATAGGCCCGCTTGTTTGGGCCTTTGCCTTCCTTATTTCTTTCCGCAGGGCCCTGCTGTTTGCTTTTATGGGATCTGTGTCCCAATCGGGTTCGAACTGGCCGATTCCAGGCGTGGCGATAACCCCGATACCACCGGCATTTGCCACCGCCGAGGCCAGGCTTGATAGAGAAATACCAACACCCATTCCTCCCTGGATGATCGGCAAATCAACTTCCAAGCTACCTATTCTAAGTGTTGGCATCTTCTCAAAACTCATACGTTACTGCCCCAGCCTGATAATCCCGTGCCCGGCAGAGCGCCGAGCATCTGAATTTGGTATGAGTATATGGTAAGACAGTCCTCTTGGGAAGCTAATAATGTGCGAAAGAACAATTTATGCTTCGAAGATACGTTTTGGACAAATTAGAGCATTGAACTACACTATTTTTTTTCGTCGGATGAGGAGATCATCCGTCATCGTCCCAAAGCAATCGGGGCCTATGCCGAATCAATCAGCATAGGCCCCAGATTCTTACAAATCCTTCCACCGTTACGGCACAAGCTGCACCGTCCCGGTCAATGTCAGAACGGTTTGTCAAACGGCTGAGTCCTGCCGGCAAGCCCGGCGATCTCGGCAAGTGACAGAGGGCGATCATAGATGCGGACGTCATCGATCGTACCCGTGAAGTATTGATGACCTGTCCACGCTCTGGCACCCAATGAAATCATCCTGCTCGTGGCATAATTATCGTCATTTGTGTTGGAATCTGAGTTCCTCAAATATCCGTCCAGATATATCTTGTGACCCGTTGAGTCTTTAGTCCCGGCAACCATGTGCCACTCATCCGAAGACCAAACGGTCTGAGCCACACCTACTGCGTGGAAGCTCGCAGCGGTGTCATAGTAGTGTAACGACAGGTCTCCGTCTGCACCGACACCATCTTCCACCCCAAAAACAAGGTCGCTTCTCGAACCGATACACAGCAAATACTGAACACCGCTATCGCCGTCAATATTTTGGCCGACCTTAAACCACGCAGTGTAAGTATAATTGTCAGGTATATACAATTCGGCTGGTGTCCCCAGATCAACGTGATCATCTGTGCCGTCGAACTGCACCGCATTGCCTGTTTTTCCAACTACCCATTGCGGGCCGTTGGCCAGCGTTCCATCTCTACCGTTGCCGGAGCTGTCTTGAGTGGTTGTGCCCGAGCCCTCATCAAGCTCCCAGTGGCCTACCAGACCGGCAGGGTCGGGCTGCACCGGTGTGATCAGCTCGCGGGGGTACTGATACAGCCTGATATCGTCAAGCAACAGGGTGCCCGTGGCGCCGAAACCTTCAACGCCGATAGTCAGGCTGCTGACACTCTGCAGATTCAGGCCTGACGATACAAGGTCGATATTCCATACTTGCCACCCTGCCATCGCTAAGTTACCGGCATCACGATCGTATGGAATCTTGGTGCCGTTGACCTTCACGTACAGTTGTGCGGGCGTATTGGCCGGATCGCCAAAGAACCACAGAGACAGCGTTCGAATGCCGTGGTCGGTCCAGTTTTGCGAAGCCAACGTTCGTGTGACCTCTGAAAAAGCTGCCGTGGTGTTGTCGTACGCCATTGGCGCCGACTGATTCCCATTGTGCACGGTGCCGGTCTCCATCGTAGGCTGGAACGCTACGGTATAGCCCATGGCCGAGCCGTTTGTCGTGGTCCCATATCCATCCGACCACGTCTCATAGACCAGGTTGCTGCCCTCTACTCCGGCTTCGACGTCGTTGTAAGACTCGAAATCATCGACGACAAGATATTCGAGCGTTGAAAAGCTCCAAATGTCACCCTGCCACATTGCGGGCGTCTCGACTGCGTTGACCTCATCAACCCGCCAGTAGTATGTGGTGCCCAAATCGAGGGGTAAGGGGCTGTAGCTCGCGTCGGTCACGGTTTCAGCCGAGGTGGTCCCGTCTATCACGGCCTGCTCGTCGGCGCTCAGGTACACATTGTGCGTGGCGGCCTCCCTGCCCGCTCGCCAGCCGAGGATCACATCAGGATGCACATCGGCAGCTCCGGAATCCGGGGAGGGTTCTCTTGGGTTCACAGGCACGTAGAAGAAGCGAACCTCACTGAGACCATACTGGTTAAGCCAGCCTCCCAGGTTCCAGTTGCCGTTAGCTGTAAGCCTGACGTACTTTGCGGTCAAGCCACCAAGATCGACAGTCGTATCGTGTTCATTGTCAGGCACGCCGGGCGCCTGGGCAAACTCATGGGTAGTTCCCAATGTCGTATAGCCGATGCCGTCAACCGAGTACTCAATGGAAACATCTCTGAATCCGTAACCGATTGCGCTCTCAGTCACCTGATTCTGATTCCAAACCCACATTTCGCGGAGCTTGTAGGCCTTATCGAACTGATATTCAATCCAGGCCGGCTGCGGTCCTGCGGTATTGGTCAGCCACATATCCGCCAGATTTGTCGAATGCAAGTCGCCGGCGTTCAGGCCCGAGCCATCGATGGTCTTCTCAGGCCCCGAAGTGTCGAACACTGAGGACGCCGTTGCGGCGATGTTCGCACCATCGATAGGATAACCAACAGGCTCGGTCGCAAAACTCCAAACCTCACCTGGGTACACCGTAGAGTCCGGCGGGGCGTTGACCTCATCGACACGCCAATAGTAAGTCGTTTCGAGCTTAAGGCGTTGGGCCCGAGCGTAGCTGGCGGCACTCTGGATGATACCGCCAATGCCGTCGTTAACGTCGTCGAAGCTCTCGCTGAAGTAAACGATGTGCCCATTGACCGCCGGTGCAAATTCTCCCGGCGTCCAGCTCAGGACCACATCACGCAGCACATCCGTCGCTTCATTGGCCGGGCTCGGGTCGACCGCCGGGCCTCGCAGGACAACGGGCTCGGCACCGAAATACACCCGATCAAACCAGACCTTCTTATTCAGCGCATCCCCTGCTATGGTCCACCAGGCACCCTTTAACATCAGATATATAGTAACGGTTTCCCCGGCATCATCTCCCAGAACGTCGCCGCTATGGGTGTATTCGAACTCAAATTGCTGCGCTTCGGTGGTGAGTTGGAAATTCTGGTTTACCTGCGTGGGCCAACTGGTGCCGTTGATGTCTGTCTGGACCAGCAGGACCATCTCTCTGTTCTCCTCCGCTCTGGCAGTAAAGCCGATCGGATAGGTTACTCCCGGCTCAAGCAGCAGACCACCTTGGGACAGGCCAATAGATGCATTTGCAGAGGCGTTAATCACATCCAAAACGGCCGCATTGGCGCCTGACAGACCTGCACCGCGCACGACCTCAATGGTGAAACCGGCGCTTACCCCTCCATCATAACGCCCCCAGGCATTGAGACCGTCATCAAATTCGGGGTTAACGATCTGGTTTTCCTGGCCGGAGGCGATCGAACCTAAGAATCCGAAAGCCACGATAAAAGAGACCAGACAAATAACTGTTTTGCACATAGTGATCCTCCTTCTAATTAATGGTTAACAATGACTCTTACATTTGCCACAAGATTGGTTTGTCCTTGGTCCAAGACAACTCTCAACGGTTTGTCACTACCTTCCTTCCAACGTCGAATATGAGCGCTCAATCAGACGCCTGGAATCTGCGGCGAACCGGAGAAACTTCACCTTCCGAAAGATCGAAACTCCACAGATCCTGATTATCCCCCTTATAACAGATTTCCCACCTGCCGGTCAAGCAAAATCTTGACGCTATTATATGAGCGAATACTATTCTTGCGAGACGTCGGTCGTGAGAGATTTCAGTTGATATTTCAAGAGACGCAGGACGGCAAACTGAACTGACAGCAGTGCTTGAGTGGGCCGGGACAGATTTCTCCGGGAAGCAGGGGCTTGTTTCTTGACCGGCGTCCTTTATTAACCGCCGATGTTCGGGAGTATCTCGAGACCGAGTAATGTGATGTCGTCAATCTCGTATGGCGCTATTTCTTGATTCTTCATAAGGGTGTTGAGCGAGTCCATGACCTCGACAATCGGCAAATCGGTGGTCTTGCAGAACTCTTCGTAAAATTCGAAACGCCCCTGGTCGTTGAAACTGCCTATGAAAGGCTCGGCCCCGTCGGAATACAGCAGCAGTTTATCGCCGGGTTGAAGCTGCACGGTCTCCTGAGCATAATCGGCCTGCTCGAAAATCCCCAGCAGCGGGCCCCGCACTTCCAGTTGTCTCGGCGGCTCGCCCAGCCTGATGACGATCGGATAGGGATGACCCGCACGTGCATAGGTCAATTGCAGTGTCTTTATGTTCAACAGGCAATAGCAGGCAGTGGCAAACTGGTAGCCGGACAGCTTCTGCGCGGTCATTCGCAAATTGAGATTCTTCACTACCTCGACTGGCGAGAACACACGATAATTGTTCGCAACCGTCTCTCGCATTACCAGGGCCTGCTTGAGAAAAATCGTCAACAGCGCTGCGGGCATCCCGTGTCCTACGACGTCGGCCACGTAAAAGCCGATATGTTGCTCGTCGACCCGGACTGCGTCGTAAATGTCACCCGAAACCCATTCGGCCGGTAAGAACACCCTCGCCCACCGCGTCTCATCGGTATTGGGCAGTTTCTTGGGCAGAAAATCCTGCTGGACAAGACTGGCCAAACGAAGCTGCTCGGTCAGGTTATCCACTAGCGCTTTTGTCATGTCAAGTTGCTCCGCCAGTTTATTCTTGAAAATTGTGTGTACAGGCCTTTGTGGAAGCACGGGTTCAACCGCCATTGCCGATGCGCCTTTACGGCGCGCCAGGTTGAGGCTCACTTGTGTCCACAACTCATTTGTCGAAACACCATCAGTTGGGCTGCTCAAACAGAAGCTGGTCTTCGTCGGTGACAGGGAAAAGTTCCTCATGGGCGTCTTCATCGGACCTGTGAGCAGAACCACGCCGATATGTTCGGTCTCCAGCGATTCGATTATTCGGGCCAGTTGCTGCTGGGAAGTCACGGAACCTTTGGTATCGATAACAACGGTTCCTATCAGATCCAATCTCTTGCGCGCTTCGCCGAACCTTTCTACCGGAAGAAGGCGGTAGGAGAGGTTCTTTTGTTTGAACAGCCGCCTTATTTCAACTGGAATCGAGTCCTGATCGGTCAGATACAGAACATCTGTAAAACCCGTGGGCACCTCAATGGCGTTCAATGATCCTGCTGTTTCCATCCTGATAGCTTTCCTTGCCTGTACTTATGGGACCGTGCGCAAATACTGGCCTCTCAAACGAACACACTTCAATTTCGGCGTATTACCGGGGCTACTTTCCGTTTTTCGGACATTTTTCCAGTATTCCCCGAGATGGGCAGGACCGCTGTGTATTAGCCGATGTGGTGTCTGACAGGCGCAAACAAACACCATCTTCATCTTCGGCAAAACGGCAAGGCTGGCGGAAGAGTTCAGATTTGATGCCGGAAACAGGCTGGTGCCGTCTGCCGGATGGTCCGGAGCGGTTCTATATCAGCCGGCGAAGATTGCCGAGCCGATGCGGAGGATCGTCGCCCCCTCCTCGATTGCGACCTCGTAGTCCGAACTCATGCCCATGCTCAGCTCAGTAAACTGGGGACCGACAATTTTCTCGCCCCGCATCTCGACAAAGAGTTCTCTCGCTCGGATGAAACAGGCTCGAACAATGTCCTTATTGTGGGTCAGCGGCGCCATTGTCATCAACCCGGCCAGTTGCAGATTGGGCAGGCTTTCTATCTGCTCGGCCAGATGTGTTGCTGCACCGACGGGGACGCCGTACTTCTGAGGTTCGTTGGAGGCGTTGATTTGCAGAAGCACTCTGGGCTGTAAGTTAAGTCTGGCCCCCGCAGTGCTTATCTCTTCGGCCAGTCGAAGCGTATCCACCGAATGCACCAGAGCAGCCAGAGGCAGCGCTTGGCGCACCTTGTTGCGCTGCAGATGGCCTATCAAATGCCAATTGACCTTCTTGGGCAGGGCTGGGTCGCCGTTGGATTCCTGCAGGAAATCTGCTACTTGAGCAGAGACCTTCTTCAACTGCTGGACGCGATTTTCTCCCAGCTCGGTGAAACCCAGACGAATGACCTCTTTTACGGCTTCGATGCCGGCCGATTTGGTCACGATGACGAGCTTAACCTCGCCGGGCTCTCTGCCGGCACCGACACAAGCGGCATCGATGGTTTCCTTCATGTATTTTATTCTTGTGGCAATTCTTGTCATAAGGTAACAAAACAAGGAGCAAAGATCAAAAAGTCCAATCCACCATTGTGCATGAAAACGGTCAAAATATCAAGCTGACAACTTTGTTTCCAGCACAATAATGGTATGTACGCAAATTTCAACGTTTTTTTTCATGTGTCAAGCGAATTCTCGCCGGGCGGTGCTTCTCTGACGGTCCATCTTAACAAATGAATGTTAGCAAAAAAAAT
>VAPB010388389.1_pt1 | contig 10791 bp, 13 predicted proteins | sample 3395101 | NCBI WGS metagenome assembly VAPB01 (sample SAMN08290433, study PRJNA428436) | hydrothermal vent metagenome | isolation source: Deep-sea hydrothermal vent chimney | place: Indian Ocean: Southwest Indian Ridge | reverse complement strand
GTACATCAAGTGTCTGCGTTGGTGCTTGTGATTTTAAGTCAGCCATAATTGCCTCCCTGTTTATTTATTCGGTTTTAAAAGAATAAAAGATGGTTCATTTCTCCCATCATCTTGTTTATATCCCCATAAGGTACAACATTGATCTTAAGGTCAGCCCCGAACTCCTCGGCGTCTATTACAATATCGTTCTCGGTAAGCCCGAATTTATCAAGGTCTTCCTTGCAGACATATATATTCAGGTCAACAAGAAGCCCCATTTTTATGTGGGATTCAGTGCTGGAAAGATCGTATAGCTCCTGCGCCTTCTGGTCTTTTATACAATTTAATACACCGTCGCCGATAAATGCCACATCCGCTGTAACAAGGTCGCCGTCATTTAAATAAACTTCAACACTCTGAGAAGCTATTGCATGAGTGAGAGCAAGCTTGGGGTTTTCACTCTTATATGGCGGTCTCTGAACGATAAATCCAAGTTTGGTGGTTGCCATTTCTACTCACCTCCTATATGAAGTACCCTGTCGGCATCAAAAGCGCTTGCAAGGTACCAGTCCATGCTGTGTCTTTTAAAGCCTTCCATTGTGTTGTCTTTGTTGTAGCCTCTGGCCTCTGCGCAGGCCTCGCACGCGGTTACGTTGAGACCCTTGTCCATGAGTTCCTTTAAGGGCTTTTCAAGGGCTGAGTAATCTTTAAATGCCCTCTGGCCCTTGATTGACAGCATTGTTGCATTGCCTGAGACCCAGAAGTCGACTTTATGCCCTTTGTCAATAGCAGCGCCGGCAAGTTTGACGGCAAAGTCAAGAGTCATTGAACCGACAAGTGATGAAAAACAACCGATCGTAAGTTTTCCCATTATCTATATCCTCCTATAGCCAAGCTGTTTTTTCGTAATCATTGAACATCATGTCAATTATATCGCCATAACTTATCACTTTGACTTTACTGTCAACAGTCGAGCTGTTCAGCCCCCTTGTTTCAAGGTCGTCTGACAGGGCATAGAAGTCAGCGGATTTATCTAACAGTGCGGAAGCGTTCCCTTTCTCCTTTACGGATGCGTGATAAACACCATTTCCAACAAGTATTATGCCCAGTTTATCAGCCTGCAGCCGATCAAGAGTGTCAACGTTAAGTCTGAAATCACTAACAAAAACTGCCAGTTTCATAATTATACCTCCCGGAGTGGAATGATTAGAAGCAAGCAAATTTTATCCGCTGAATAAGGTGTTTGTCAAGGGATAAATGGCGTATAAACAATCCTTATATTCAGAATAGCTTATGAGTGATCATTCCCTGTTATCAAAGCTGCAAGGCCGGCGCCCAGAAAAGCGCCGAGAGAATCAGCGGCAAGATCAGCTAAGCTGGCATACCTGCCCGGCACATAGATCTGGTGTAGTTCATCGGTAATGCCGTAAGCCGCTGCAATAACAAATGACAAAAGGAAAACATTTCTTTTAACCATGCTTTTTATTGAACAGAAGATCAAAAAGGCCAGGATTGCAAACTCTGCTGTATGCAGAACCTTGTCAAAATTTCGGGGGAGTTCAGGCAGGCTGGACATCTCCATTGAGGAAAGATAAAAGATTATGCCCATATAAAGCAGTGTAATAAACCTGTAAATTATGCGAGTTTTTTTATGTCCCCTGTCTGCTGTTATCATTTGCGCTAAAGAGAGTTCAAGGCATTAAAGATATAATTAAGGCTCTACAGATTTTTTGCATGGGAAATTGCACGTAATATGCTTCACTGTTCGTCATTCCCCGATAAACCGGGACAAGCCGGCAGAGTCATAATTAATTTAAAATGTTAATTGTTAATTTTGAATTATGCAATGTCCTGAGTCTTTAGCCAAAGATATTTAGCCATTGAAGTACATGGTGGAGCAGTCCGCCGACAAGGAAAGAGAACGGAAAAACAAATGCCGTTATTATAAGGGCTGTCTTCAGTCCTCTCTCTTTTATTATTACAAAAAGGTTTGCTATGCAGGGAATAAACAGGGTAATTGTCGTCAGGCTGACTACGACCTGCTCTGTTGAAAGCATGCCCTGCTCCTGCAGTGCAAACAGGCCGGCGGCCCCGTAATCTCTTCTCAGGAATCCGATAATAAAGGATTCTGTAGCCTTGGCCGGCAGCCCAAGGAAACTTACTACCAGAGGGGATGCCGCTTTTTCAATAAACGGCAGGACCTTGAGCTTGTCTGCAGTGAAAAGCAGCAGCGTCCCCAGGATGAACAGAGGGACCGCTTCCTTAAGATACCACTCTATGCGCCCCATGGTCTTAATCAGGATATTTGAGAGTTTTGGAAGCCTCAGCGGAGGGATCTCCAGAATGAAATCAGAGTCCCGCCCCGGCAATATCTTTGCCGCCAGATAACCGACAAATATCATAACTCCCACAATAGTGCCGACCCAGATAAGGAAAGCTTCAAAGGGCTGTTTTCCAAACATGCCGAGAATTACTCCCAGTTGAGCGGAACACGGCACACCTAGAGCAAGAAGAATGGTCACAATCACCCTTTCTTTTCGTGTATCGAGTATTCGAGCCGTAAGCGTTGCCATGGTGTCGCACCCCAGTCCGAGAACCATCGGAAGGACAGCCTTTCCGTTCAGTCCGATGGCCCTGAACACCTTGTTCAGCATTGCGGCAAGCCGGGGGAGATAACCTGAGTCTTCCAGTATGGCAAAGGCAATGAAGAAAGTCGCGGTTATGGGAAGGATGATGGCAAGTGCGTATGTTATCGCCACAGTTATGATCCCGTATTCTCCGATCAGCAGATCCTGAATAAAAGCCACAGGTATCAGGGCTGTTATGATATTCGACGCGATAGGGTTTAAATATTCGCCGAAAATGACGTCTTCAATAAAATCGACAAGTATTCCGGCGCCGAATACTCCTACAAATTCATACAACCCGAATAAAACAAGGAAGAGGAAAGGAAAGCCCAAAACAGGATGTGTCGTGAGTTTTTCCAGCACAGGGATTAATCCCTTATGGCTTACCGGAGTTTTTATCAATGTTTTTTCAGCAATATCATCGACGATCTTCAGGCGCTGCCGGCTGATTATGTAATTCAGGGGATGAGGATACTTCTCAGCTATGCTGTCTCTATATTTTTCCGCCTGTTTCAACTGGTCATCGCTCAGGTTCTGAAGGAGCCAGTTTTTTAATGTCTTGTCACCGGAGAGAATCATTATGGCTATCGAACGTTTTGAAATATTAGAATCCGGGATCAGGCATTCGATTTTGGCGATATACTCTTCGAGCTTCCGGTCATAAGAAAATCTGTAATTTGACACGGATGCTGATTGAACGGTTTTTCTGAGAGTCTCTATTCCTTTTTTCTGCACAGCGATGGTCGAGACGATCTCAATGCCGAGAATCTCTCGGAGAACGTCTTCTCTGATCTCAATTCCTCTGCTTAAGGACTCGTCTCTCATGTTGAGATCAAGAAGCATGGGGAGTCCCATCTCAATAAGCTGAAGGGTCAGCAGCAGCGATCTTTTCATGTTCTTCGCGTCCGCGACCTGTATGACTGTATCTGTTTTATCTTCAAGCAGGATGTCCCGGGTGACTTTTTCGTCTTCACTCATTGGAACAAGACTGTTGACCCCGGGAGTATCAATAACCAGATATCTTTTTTTACTAATAGTCGTGTTGCCCATTGTGACTTCAACAGTTGTGCCCGGATAGTTGGATACTGCAGCGTAACGGCCGGTAAGCAGTGAGAAGAGCGCGCTTTTACCGACATTAGGATTGCCGACAAGTGTTATTCGCGGCATTTCCCCCGCATTTTTTATTTTTTTGTGATGTTCGTGCATGATATTGCTATAGCCTTAAGGCGAGCTTCCGGGACTGCCGGACGTGCAATTTCTGCAGTGTCCGTAGAGTTCCATTTTGTGCGCGACAGTTTTAAAACCGATATCGCTTGCAATTCTCTCCTGCAATTTTTCTATCCGGGTGTTTTCAAATTCTGTTATTGCACCGCATTGTAAACAGATAAGGTGGTCGTGATGTTCTTCTGCGGTCAGCGGTTCATATCTTGTGAGATTATCAGCAAAAACCCTTTCAGCGGCAAGCCCTGATTTTGTAAGGAGTTTCAATGTCCTGTATACAGTTGTGAAGCCGATCTCTTTGTGTTTTCTGCTGATCTTTCTATACAGGTCTTCCACTGTTATGTGTCTGCTGGTTTTAAGAAATTCAGTCGCAATGATATCCCTCTGCCTGGTCGACTTGAAGCCCTTCTCTTTCAGGAAAGTTTTCAAGCGTTCTTTTTTCTCTGAAACGTTCGCTGTCTTAACCGGTTTATTCATTGGATGCCTACATTTTAGACAAATGTAACGACTGTTTTATTTATTACCTGCATTTTAAACATAATGGAGCGGATTGTCAAGGAAATTGAAATTCAATTTCAATATGATACAGAAGGGAGCCGGCTGGTATTTATACGGCGGCGGAGCCTGTTATACGGATTATTATTCGATTACAACTAATGAAAATACCCTGTTAAATATCCGTATGGATATTAACAGGGTATTGATTTTTTAATCAGCGGAAGCCTTATTGTTATTCAATGGTTATTGCTTCTGACGGGCATGTGTCGGCAGCTTCCTGACAGTCGCATGTATCGCACTTGTCTTCAGCAATTACATATGCTTTTTCGTCATCTCTGAGCTCAAAAACCTCAGGACATAGCTCGACACATGTGGCGCATCCTGTGCATTCATCAAAGTTAATGACTGGTTTTCCCATGAGGACCCTCCTTTTCAAAAATAGTGATCGCTATTGTAACATATTTTATTTCAAAGTTAACAGATAAGAGATATAAATAATCTTAATAGGCGGATTTATGCTGTTTTCTACCCAGAACTGTAAGACTGTTTCTTAAAAAGTACTACGGTGGATAAACAGGGCAACTGCCTCCTGATTCCCATAATCGACGAAAAATTACATTTTGATTAAGCCTTTCATTTAATAGGTTTAAATAAAATGCCTCGGCGTCTTTTGTTAAATGTGTCGCATGGGCATCAGTCGCCAGTTTATCCGCCTGCCTGAGGCATGTAAACCTGGTAGTGCTTGCCTGCCAGTTTGTTTGGCATGGTGGCGGGCATTCATCATCAGCCTCACAGTTCTGAAATTTGATAGATGAACATATTTTTATCTTCTCAACTTCCGTCAGCCCTCACGGCTAATTTTGCGTTAGCAAAATTGTGAGGGTCAATTTCTCACCCTCCTAAAAGACCGGCGGGCAAGCTTCTTAACCTCTCAATTTAATCAACAGGTGTGACGATTGCCATCACTACCATTTTCTCTCCCTTGTCTGCGGCAAATCCATGCGGAACCATCGGGTCGCAGAGGATTCCGGTTTTTTCATCAGCTTCAATATTTTCATCGCCGACTGTAATCGTGCCTTTGCCTTCAACAACATACATGAGCAGTCTCAGAGGCGCCTTGTGAGGTTCAAGTTTCTGTCCCGGCTCAAGGCACATCAGGGCAACTCTCATCTCAGGCTTGTCGGCAATCATTTCCCTTGATATTTTGTCAGGTTTGAATTTGATCAGTTTCTTTAAGTCAAGTATTTCCATCTTTCCCCCTTCTGAAGATCAACATCCATTATGGTTTGAAGTTATATGTAATATACACATTGTCAGGTTATAAAGTGTATGAGATAAATCATAATTCTATTGTTTAATTATGCATTCCGGACAGGCGGAAGAATTGCTGCCTTTGCATAGCCCTGATATTCCATGATGGCAGAGCGCAAAGTCATACTTCAGGGGGTCTTCGGGGTCAAACTTCTTAAGTGAGGATGTTATTTCCTGCGCGGTTTTCCAATCAGAAGAGGTTCTTTTTGTCAGTCCCAGGCATTTTGAGATCTTTGCTATATGCGTATCCAGAGGGATTATAAGCTTTGAAGCAGGCATGTTATCCCAGATACCAAGGTCTATGTCTTTTGTCCTTACCATCCATCTTAAAAAGAGGTTCATGCGTTTGCAGGCGCTTCCTTTTTTAGGGTGAGGGAAAAGCTGAATAAATCCCGGCGGTTTAATGTTTCTTCCATAAACAGGAGAAGTATCGATGCCAAGAATAAAATCAACAAAGCCGGACAGGGCCGGCCTTATGTTCTCATCCTCTTTGCTGTAAGAGTTATGAAACAGACTTTTAAAAGAGCCCCATTTTCTTATAGTCTTACCTGCTGTATGAACAAGGCAGAGGATATCTTTTTCTGTATTAAACCGGTATGTTATACCTTTAAAGTATTTTTTGTCCTTTTTCAGGTCAAGGTCTGCAAAAAAACCGGCAGGATGTTTGCCCCCTGGTTTCAGCATCTTTTCAATAACAGGTTTAAACAGGTCCACCCTGCCGTAGGCAAGACAGGCCGAGATAAAGCCCGCAACTTCGATGTCTTCAGGCCTTGAATACCTGCGGGGAAACTCAATAGGGTCGTATTTGACGCGCTGTTTGAAATCGAATTCTTTGTAGAACCGGTCAAGAGTTTTCTTTAGGCGAAGTTCAGACATGACGCGTGACCGGCTGCGCCGGTATTTTAATTAAGTGTATATTATGGGGAAAAATCAGGCAGGAATGTTTATGCAGCATCCTGCCCCTGAGAATTACAAATATTATTTACAGGATCTAAATGCTTTTGTTGATCATTTCTCTTAATTCTTTTCCGACCTTAAAGTAAGGTACTTTCTTGGGCGGTACGTCAACGGATTCACCTGTTTTTGGATTCCGTGCTTTTCTGGCTTTTCTGCTGCGGAGTTTAAAGTTTCCAAATCCGCGAATCTCGACTTTTCCACCGTTTGCAAGGGTCTCTTTGATGCTCATAAAAACAGTTTCAAGAATAACTTCAGTCTGTTTTTTTGTAAGGCCTTTGACTTTTTCCGCTATTTTCTCAATGAGCACTGATTTTGTCATAGATTTCTCCTTATTTTTCGTTCTGCAATGTTCAATTTTTATTTATCAATTTGCATTTTGGACATGCAATGTCCGTTAAGGCGTAAGTATATACTTAAGACTGATTGATTGAAATCTGTTCTTTATCAGTTCATTAGGAAGAGTCCCGCCGGACAAGAGGTCCCAGAAGCTTAGTTTGTCCTTTTTGGATATGACCTGGGGCTCTCCCTTGATCCCGCTCAGTTTACCTGCCAGCTTGATAGCATACTCCAGATTGCCCAATTCATCGACGAGACCCAGTTCTTTAGCTTTTCTGCCTGTAAATATGCGCCCGTCGGCAAGTTTTTTTATTTCTTTGTAATCCATATCTCTGCTTTCTGCCACAGCCTGGATAAACTGGTCGTGAACGTCATCCAGCAGGGCCTGAAGTATCTGTTTTTCCTCTCCCGTCATTGACCTGAATGCAGACGTAATGTCCTTGTGTTTTCCGCTCTTTATGATCTGCGATTTAACTCCGATCTTTTCCATCAGGCCTTCAAAGTTGGGAAGTTCCATGATCACTCCTATGGATCCTGTCAGAGTACCGGCGTTCGCCACTATGCTGTCAGCAGGGCTGGAAATGTAATAGCCTCCTGAGGCTGCAACTGAGCCCATTGACACGACAACTTTCTTCTTTTCCTTTATTTTAATAATTTCGTCGAATATCTCCTGAGAAGCAGCCACCCCGCCTCCAGGGCTGTCTACCCTGATTACAACCGCTTTTACGGAAGAATCCCTGGAATATTTTTTCAGCTCTTTTATCACGTATCTGGAATCCAGTATCGCGCCTTCCACTCGAATGACGGCGACCTTTTCTCCGATCGAAACCCGGCCGTTACGCAATAGAGTCAGGACAAGACTGAGGAGTGCTATCAATACAATACTGATGAGTAAAAAAATCAGGATCTTCTTCATGATTTATAATTAGGCAGATGTTACCATGCTGAGACCTATCTTCCTTTCAGACGTGTCAACTTTTATTATTCTCGCTGTCAATTCCGTGCCGATTTTGAATGTTTCTTCAATTTTGCTGTTATCAATGTTTTCAATATCAGCGGAATGTATGAGTCCCTCTATGCCTTCTTCGATCTCAACAAAGAGGCCGAAGTTCGCTATTTTGACCACTTTGCCCCTGACATGGTCACCCAGCCTGTATTTGCTGGAGATATCTTCAATCCAGGGATCAGGTGTAAGGTCTTTAAGTCCGACGGCTATCCGCTCTTTTTCAACATCAATGTTCAGTATCACAACCTCAATTTCCTGTCCTTTTTTAAGTATGTCGATCGGCTGCTTTACGTTTTTTGACCATGACATATCAGATATATGGAGCAGAGCGTCTACACCTTCATCAAGGCTAATGAATGCCCCAAAATCAGTGAAGCTCTTTACTATACCGGCAATCTTCTGTCCAGCAGAGTATTTGTGCCTGAAAAGCTCCCACGGATTTGGTTTCAGCTGTTTAATGCTCAGAGACGCCCTTTTCTCAGCGCAGTTTACATTCAGAACAAGTGCTTCAACAGTGTCTCCTATTGAAAAATACTTGGAGGGATTCTTTATTTTTTCCAGCCAGTCAAGCTCTGTTATATGGATCAGACCCTCAAGCCCTTCCTCAAGTTCAATGAATATACCGTATTCAACAATGTTTATGATTTTTCCGGTTATTTTTTCCTTAGCCGGGTATTTTTCTTCCGCTTTCGTCCATGGATCAGGATTTTTCTGTTTGTAACCGAGAGTAACCCTTTGTGACTCCGGCTCGAACTTAAGAACAAGGACATCAATTTTGTCGCCTATGCTGAATAATTCGCCCGGGTGACTGATCCTTCCCCACGACATATCTGAAATATGGAGCAGGCCGTCGACTCCGCCGAGGTCAACAAATGCGCCGTAATCCGTTAAGTTCTTTACAACCCCTTCGATAATCTCGCCTCCCTGAAGATGGGCAAGGGTTTTTTCCCTGAGCTTCTCTCTTTGTTCTTCAAGTATGACACGCCTTGATACAATTACATTCGACCTCTTGCTGTTTAATTTAATTACCTTGAATTTGCAGACCTGTCCAAGGAGATGGTCAGTGTCCCTGGAGCTTTTCAGGTCAATCTGGGATCCCGGAAGAAACGCGTTGACATCAGCAATTTCCACGGTCATCCCGCCTTTCACTTTTTCAACTATTTTTCCCTCAACATCCAGGCTTTTTTCAAAAGCCTCTTCGAGTATTTCCCATGTTTTTATTCTCGCGGCCCTTTCTTTTGAAAGATGCACGAAATCATCGAAGTTCCTGGCATTTATTACATATACTTCTATGTCATCACCCTGTTTCAGGCTGTTTCTTTCGTCGGGAGAGAACTCAACAGCCGGGATAAAGCCTTCACATTTGGTGCCGATATCCACTATTATCCCATCCTGCCTTATCTGTACTATCCTGCCGTTAATGATCTCGCCTTCCTGCAGGCCCTTAAAAGAATCGGCGTAAAGTTTTTCCAGTTCTTCCTGTTGTGGTTCCATGACTTTATATTATATTACCTCTCGAGAGAAATTTCTCTAACTTTTTTTACTACGTCATCAATGATCCACTGTGGGGTGGAGGCCCCTCCGGTTATTCCGGTCTTCACGATCCCATTAAACCATCTGTTTTCGATCTCATCAGCAGTCTCTATATGATATACTCTATCACAAATACTTTGAGAAAGGACGGTTAGTTGGGTAGTATTGGCACTGTTCTTTCCGCCGACAACTATCATCAGGCCGACTGATTTTGCGAGTTTTTTTGTCTCATCCAGCCTTAATGAAGTTGAGTCACAGATGGTGTTATATACTTTTACCTCTTTTGCGGTATCAAGGATACTCGCGGCAACTCTTTTAAGGGCTTCAAACGACTGGGTCGTCTGAACTATTATCCCGACTTTGCCTTTAAGGGGCGGAACCGGTTCTTTGCTGCTTACCACTGAGACCCTATCTCCTGCAAATCCTATTAATGCCTGAACTTCAGGGTGTTTCCTGTTGCCTACTATAAGCACCTGATAGTTTTCCTGCTTAAGAGTTTGCACGTGCTGCTGAGCCTTTTTTACGAACGGACAGGTCGCATCAACGACTTTGTAGCCTCTACTGGAAATTTCTTCGTATGCCGAAGGCGATATGCCGTGAGTTCTGACAATAAGGGTTTTTATGTCCTGGCATTGTACATTTTCAATAGGAGCTATTCCGTCTTCTTTGAGTTTATCGATTACCTGTGGATTATGAATCAGGGGCCCGAAGCTGTACACTCCTCCTTCCGGATTTTTTGCCAGTTTAAAGGCGATGTCTATGGCCCGTTCAACCCCAAAACAAACCCCGGCCCTTTTAGCCACGATTATCTGCATAACGTTTCTTTATCTCTCCTATTGAACTCATGATCTTTCTGGTAATTTCTTCATTTGAACTGTTTTTATCTACATATAATGTAGAGGGAGAGAGGGGATTGTCAAATACTATTGAAATCCTGGCTCTCCTGGGCCATCTTGCTCCTACGGGAAGGGCCCTGTCGGAACCTGATATAAGCGCCGGCACTATAATCGCCTTGCTGAGGCCTGCGATCATGCCGACACCCCTCTTTCCTTTTTGCAGTTCACCTGTCTCGCTTCTCCTTCCCTCAGGGAATATTATCAGCAGTTCACCGTTTCTCAATCTTTTTACGGCTGATTTTATTGTGGATGTGCGTGTTTTCTCTCTGTCTACGGGGACAGCGAAATATTTTATAAACGAGCCGAGAAGAGGAATCGTGAAAAGTCCTTTTCTTGCCAGAAAAGTTGCTCTCCTCGGTATTACAGCACCAATAAGGGGAGGATCGAGATAGCTTGAGTGGTTCGATGCTATTATTACGCCCAGATC
>VAPB010029516.1_pt1 | contig 10791 bp, 7 predicted proteins | sample 3395101 | NCBI WGS metagenome assembly VAPB01 (sample SAMN08290433, study PRJNA428436) | hydrothermal vent metagenome | isolation source: Deep-sea hydrothermal vent chimney | place: Indian Ocean: Southwest Indian Ridge | reverse complement strand
CCTCATACCCGGAAGTCCCGTTGATCTGGCCGGCAAGATAAAGTCCGGCAACCTTTTTTGTCTCAAGTGTAGGTTTGAGCTGGGTGGGATGAACAAAATCATATTCTATCGCATAGCCCGGCCTGGTCATCGCGGCGTTTTCAAGGCCGGAGATATTTCTGACAAAATTCATCTGAACTTCCTCTGGCAGACTTGTAGAGATACCGTTGACATAATATTCACTCGCCTCGCTGAGTCGAAGCGGGTCGGCACTGAGCCCTTCAGGTTCAAGAAAGACCTGATGCCTCGGCCTGTCCCTGAATCTCATGATCTTATCTTCTATTGAAGGGCAGTATCGCGGGCCGATCCCTGTTATTCTGCCGCTGTACAACGGGGAATGTTTGATATTATCAAGAATGATCTTATGTGTGTGTTCGCTTGTATATGTCATATAACAGGGCATTTGAGGGTTTGTGATCTCTTTTGTGAATATGGAAATGGCAGGAGGCGGATCATCACCAAGCTGAATGCTCATTCCCTGGAAATCAATACCTTCAGCCGCAAGACGGGGCGGCGTACCTGTCTTTAAGCGTCCTATACTGAAACCAGAATCACGAAGGCTCTGCGACAGGCCGGTCGACGGCGGCTCATCCGCCCTGCCTGCCGGAAAGTTCTTCAGGCCTATATGGATCAGTCCGTTCAGGAACGTGCCTGTTGCAATTACAACCGCGCCTGCGATGTAATTGTTCTTCTTTGTCTCTACTCCACAAACACAGCCGTTTTCAATAACAAGGTTCTCAATACTTTCCTGTTTGATATCCAGGTCAGACTGTTCCTCAAGGGCCTCCCTCATATACTTTCTGTAAAGCGCCCTGTCTGCCTGTACCCTTGTTGACCATACAGCCGGCCCCTTACTCTTATTCAGAACTTTAAACTGTATCCCTGCCTTGTCCGTGACCTTTGCCATCTCACCGCCGAGAGCGTCTATCTCCCGTACCAGATGGCTCTTTGCAAGGCCTCCAATTGCCGGATTGCATGACATCTGCCCGATAGTATCAAGGCTCATGGTGAAAACAGCTGTTTTCAGTCCCATCCTTGCCGCTGCAAGCGCCGCCTCACAGCCGGCATGCCCCGCGCCGATAACAATGATGTCGTAATCACGTTTTTCTTTCATGAGTTGATCCAGTTGAGTATTAAGACCATCGGCCTACTGCTTAATTTCTCTTTTCAGACTGTTAATTATCGACCTGATATCCTGCTCCTGCGATTCAATGCTCTCTGTCAGCCTGAACTGAACAAGAGCCCGCATAAGATTATCCTCTTCTTTTATTACCTTGAAATATTTGTTGCCGGCCAGGTAATCAGTAAAAAACCTGATCCCCAGTTCAAAAGCGATCAGACGGGCTGAATCATAAATATACTCGTAATCATTTTCATTAAGAAAACTGCCTGCCACTGATACGTAACCCTGCAGGATCGCCCTGCAAAGATCGGTCCTGAAATAAATGTCACCTGTATAATTAGTATCTTCTCCAAGATTATTACAGCAGGACCTCAGGCAATCACCAATATCGTAGTGGATCAATCCCGGCTTTACTGTATCAAGGTCTATTATACTGACCGCCCTGCCTGAGTCATCAAACATGATATTGTCTAATTTCGGATCACCATGAATAGGCCGGAGAGACAGCTTTTTCCCTTTTTTGGCGTCTTCAAGAACAGACGCCCATTGTCTCCGCTCGCTTATAAAGTCTGTACAGAACGAAAAGTCTTTGGATCCATTTTTAACATTCCTTTTTTCAAGGGCACTATCAAACAAACGCAGATATTCAGGTGTGATATGAAACCCTTCGATAGTATCATAAAGCCTGTCTGCTTCCAGATCACTTATGAGACTATGAAATATGCCGAGTCCATAGCCAACCTCCCGGGCGTGGGCCTCATCCCTGATCTCCTGAAAGGTAGCGGCATTGATAAATCTCATTACCCGCCAGAAAGAGTTATCAGCGTCAACAATATAATCTTTTCCGTCTTTTGCGGAAAACAGGGTGGGGACTTCCCATCTCCGGCCTGAAGTTATTCTATTTTTCTGTTTTAGCCTGTCTTTAATATGGTCCGTAACAGTACGGATATTTGACATGACCCATTCGGGATGAGAAAAAACCTCTCCATTAATGCGCTGGAGTATAACTTTATTGTTATCCCAGGCCTGCATGGTCACAAGATATGTATCGTTTATCCTCCCTGAACCGTATCGCCGGATTTCCGAGACAGTTCCTCCCAGTTCAAACTTTCCTGCAATATCAAAAAGCTTATCTTTGGAATAGTCCATAAGGATCCCCTGTATCCGGAAGTATATTTACCGGCGACCGCTCTCTTTTTGGGCCGGCTTGCCCAGGCGCAAATACTCAACTCCGCCTATCAGACTGACAAGAAAAATTGTCAGGAAAAGAAGTATTGAAAGGCTGACCGCCTGGTCAGAGCTTACCCCGACCTTATCAAAGACTAATTTAAAAAGCGCTGCAAAACCGGTCTCCCTGATTCCAAGTCCCGCAAATGAAACAGGAATTGCCGCGAGCGCGTTTACGATCGGTACAAAAATAAAAAAATAAATGATCGGGACGTTAAGGCCTATCGCGATCGAAAGAATATATATGCAGATTATGCCAAACAGCTGAACAACCGCTCCCAGCAGAAGTCCTTTGTATATTTTCTGCTTTTCAGACCTGAATTCCATAAGAGGTGTATAAAAAGGATTGAGAAATTTTATTTTTCCCCAGTTAACACCCCACAGGACAAGACTCGCCACAATAACTATCCCGCAGAGAATCGGGATAACCGGTACTACTTTAGTACCCTCAACATACGAATAACCGGCTATTAACGCAACCAGCGCGATACCTGTCATTGCAATAAACCCCAGATAACGGTCCATAAATACCGAGGCAAGTGAGCCGCCGCCCCTGCCTTTACCCATATCTTTGTAAAGATAATATGCTTTTACCGCGTCCCCTCCCACGAGACCGGGCAAAAAAGTGTTGAAAAAAGACCCGATAAAAAACAGCGAAACAAGCCTTGAATATTTCATGTATACCGGAATAAAAAGTGACCAGCGCGCGGTGGAAACAAGAGAGGCGCAGACATAAGCAAACATGGCCAGTATTAATACCGGCACCCGCGCGTGTCTGATGGTCTTAAACACCTCATGCACATCAACAATACCGGAGAAATAAAACAGGTAAAGAAGAAGTGAACCGCTTACAAGGAGTTTTAGGGCAAAACTAAGGGTCTTTTTCAATTTCAGGACTCTTTGGGACGTCAAGAGAATCTACGCCCTTTAATACATATATTGGCTTTTTCTGGCTCTCATGATATACCCTGACGAGCATTTCTCCAAGAAGCCCCATGCCTATAAGCTGAATGCCGACTATGATAAGAAGTGTGCCGAACAAAAGTAACGGCCTGCCGCCGATTGATTGACCCAATATTTTTAAAACAACAAGATAAAGGTTTATCACAAAACCACTAAACCCGCATAACATGCCTAATGGGCCGAAAGCCTGAAGAGGCCTTGTTGAAAAGCTCTGCAGGAATTTGACTGTTATCAGGTCCAGCAATACTCTTATTGTCCTTGATATCCCGTATTTTGAAGTACCGTACAGCCTCGGATGGTGAATTGTCTCTACCTCTGCTATTTTTACTCCATACAAACTCGCAACTGCCGGTATAAACCTGTGCATTTCACCGTAAAGATTGATATTCTTCACAACATCCGCTTTATAAGCCTTAAGCGTGCACCCGTAATCATGCAGTTTTACACCTGTAACAACGCTTATGATCCAGTTGGCAATGATCGAAGGAAGCCTTCTGTTAAGGAACGGGTCCTTTCTCTTCTTCCGCCACCCGCTGACAATGTCATATCTCCCGATACGGGCGAGAAGTTTCGGAATGTCTTTCGGGTCATTCTGAAGGTCGCCGTCAATCGTCACTATTACATCACCCCGGGCGTGATCAAAACCCGCGGCAAACGCGGCCGTCTGTCCGAAGTTGCGCCTGAAGCTCAAGACTTTAACCCGTTCATCCTCAGATGAAAGTTTTTCAAGGCGCTGGAAGGTACTGTCCGTACTGCCGTCATCTATAAAAAGCAGTTCATAGTCACTTCCTTCGTCATCCATTACTGATTTGATCGCTTTGTAAAGCGGTTCTACGTTTTCTTCCTCGTTAAAAAACGGTGTTATTATCGTGACTAACAAAATGCCTCCTCTTTAATATATAAACAAGTCATTAAGCAAACAGGTCATTCAGTAATTGAGTCATTGAGTTATTGTAATGACTTAATAACTAAATAACTTAATAACTTTCGGTTTTTCTCAGTTCAAGTCCTTTAAACCCGTAGCATTTAAATATAGAGTATTCCCTTAATACCCTGTCTCCTTCCATTACAGTGAATTTTCCTTTTTCATGTGAATTAAACGCCTCCTTAAGCCGTTCAGGCAGATTGCCATCCCCTATTGTAACAAAGATCGCGTCAAGACCCAAAAGGTTATTGAGACCGCCCCAGATATCATACTGGTTCATCCTCCTGCCAAGGTTAACACTGTAAGTCACTGGATGACTCGGCATATAAAAGGCAAGCTCACTTGATACCTGATATTTATCTGAAAAAATAAATACCTTGCCTGCCCGTGACAATGACATCTCATTATAAACATCTTCCACTTTTGTTCCAAGTTCCTCCCATCCCCGCAGACGGGAAGATGGATCTGTTTTAACCGGCAGGTTTAATATCTTTGGATAGTGCATGACAGCTGTCATTGAAAAGGCAAGGCATAAAGCAATAACCAGAAATACCCTTGCCCATTTTTTGTATGCCTGATTATCATAGAAATAATCCGAAGAGGCAATGAACGCAGTTATATAAGCCGGTGTGGCCCAGTTTGCCTGCACCTTGCCCTGAATACTTTTTAACAGAAAGAAAGCCAACACCGGCATCCAGAACCAGAACAAATAACGATTGACGACTGACGATTGACGACTGACGAATGCTTTTACTGCACCGTAAATCACGGCAAAAAATAACAGGGGCGAAAGGACACCTATTTGGGAGCCTATAAATTCCAGAAAATCCTTGACTGATATTCTCAGCCCCTCAGCAACATTCGCGTGGCCGGCAGTATGTTTCAGGGTCACCCAGTCATGACCGGCGTTCCAAATGATCACAGGGCTGAACACAACAAGGCTCAGTACAAGGGCAAAATAAGGCTCTTTCCTTATAAGCCAATGTCTGTGTTCTTTTGAGGAAACAAGAAACAGAAACGCGCACAAATAGAAAAAAACCATTGTATATTTCGTTAAGAGCCCATGTCCGACTGAAAGGCCGAGCAGATACCACCACAGGAAACCGGAGATCGTGAACAGCGAATATTTGATCGAGGTGTCCACATGTATCGCTTTCCAGAATAAATAAAGCGACAGAACCCAGAAGAAAATAAACGGCGCATCAATTGACATCACAATACCAAAAATAGAAAAAAGCGGGGCCAGCTGAATCATCATTGCAGACAGGCATGCCTTTCTGGTGTCATTGAACATATTCATTGCAAGTTTGTAGGTCAGGATGGAACTCAGAAGGAGAAGTATTGGGGCAAAGAACCGGACTCCAAAGACCGTGTCCCCAAAAAGACGTGTTGAAAATGCTATAAGATAAGCTATTACCGGGCCCTTGGAATAATAACTCAGGTCCAGCCTGCGAGACCACTCCCAGTAGTGGGCCTCATCCGGGCCGATCCCGACGGGCCCTGTAAAGAGATAATAAAAGCGAAACAGAGTTAGAGCGAGCAGGCTGATGATCATGACAGTTGTTTCAGGCTTTTCCTTATATCTCTCTGTGGACCACTGATACAGGAAAATGATAAACCCGGCTGTAACTCCTCCCAGGACAGCGCCTGCAAGCACATCTGAGGGATAATGGACCCCCATATAAACCCTTGAAAGCGCCACAAGTACAGCGATCATAAACATTGGAACAGCCGCTTTTCTGAAATAATGGCTGAATACGGCTGCTACTGAAAAGGCAATAAGCGCGTGATTGGACGGCAGGGCAAAGGACCCGCCGCAGCCGCTGCCCACAAGTCTCACACTTTCAAGAACAAGACACGGCCTTGGGCGCGCAATGAGATGTTTAAGCACATTACCGCCTCCGTCAGCGACTGCCGCAGCTATCAGGCAAAGAACAAAAACCATTATGCCCTTCTTCCGGTCCTTCATGGCTGATATAAATGCAACAACAATGGCAAGCAGATACCACTTGCGGGATATAAGAGGCATTAAGTAATCAAGGAAAGAGTTCTGGAGACCCTGGTTTATAAAGATAAATAAGGATGTATCCATCGGTTAATTATGTGGTCGCCCTGCGGGCAAGCACAATGTATGGATTTACGTAATTTATTGTATTCACTCGCTAACCACTCGCTGTTCATTTTAAAAGGAAAAGGATGTAATGTAAACCCGGAATGTATTTAGTCGATTAAAACCAATGACACTTTTTTTATTTTTGCAATTCGTGGAAGAGGCTGAACAGCAGATCCCAGATACGTCTGTCATTGGGGCCGCGAATTTTTTCAACATCCAGAACGCTCTCCATGTCAATGCCGTCGGGTAATTCAGCCGACTTATATATTTGATCTTTCGGCTGTCTGTTTAATCTGGTCCATTTTGCTTTTCCATTTACGGCTGTGTTAATCATAGCGGCCGCGTGTCCATAATAATATGCCAACTCATGGTCATTTTTCGCCTGTACGCGCTGGTAGGCCCCTTTAAAGTTCCCGATAAAATTAACAGCGCACCTCTCGCTGAAAAACTCGTCTGTTGTCCGGTAATCCATGCCTGCTCCTACCTTTGCATTAATAACTTTGTTCCTCCATATACTTTTAATATCCCTGGTATGAGGCTTTATGTCCGGAGCGTCTATCAGATCTTTAGGGCAGTGAGGCCCTTCGTCATCAAGAAGGAAAATAATTTTTTCGCCAATTTCTTTATATTTTTCTCTGCCCAAAACTCCTGATGCCAGAGTAATCCCGTTTGAATGCGACCAGACGCCCACCATATCAGGATCAACATTAGGATGGTTAAGAATACTTGCCAGTACAGTAGCTGCATCATCCTGGTCCTTAAACCCGTTATAATCTCTTATCCTGGATCCTGTTTTTTCTTTCAATTTAGGCTCTGTATCAAAAGCCGCGATGATCAGTCCGTCTGAAGCCGCTTTTTTTGTCAGCCTGTTATTCAACAGAAATGTGCTGGTGCCCCAACCTCCTGCTATCCGCAAAACTGTTGGAAAGCGTTTTTCAGGATATTTTGAAAACCTGGGCCTGACAGAACGAACACGTATGTTGTAACCGTGCCTGCTTTTCAGATTAAAAGTAACGTCTTCTGTCTCAAAATCATTGTCTTTGCTTAATTCAATCTTTGCCGGGCAATCTCCGCAATCCGCCTCAGACCCTGAAAAAGCAGGTTTTTGAAAAACAAAAAATGCGGCAATACCTGCGGCAATAATTGAAATTAAAAAAAATTTGTTCATCCCATTAGATATCTCCGTATCCATTTGATTCCCGTTAAACAAGGTTCACATTGTTTAGTATAATATTTTAAGTTTTTATTTTAAAATTGGCTCTTCACTTCCGGCTTCCCCGGTGCCAGCCTCCTGTTAAATCCTGCTGATTTATTGAGGGGATTTTATATCATGGTCATTCTGTTGATTTAGAAGATTCTTCCACTATCCGGGAAATCGTCCTGGCATTTTTCATCCCAGGGTCTTGCTTATTCAGAAATTCAAACCACTCTTTGTATAAATCAGGGTTTTGTTTGTAATCTGCTGCGTGGGCATTAAGTCCAAATTTCCCTTCTTTTTCTGATAAATATTCATTTTCCAAATCATCTACAGTGATTAATTCTCCCAGCACTGTCTCTCCAGGTTTAAGAGGCGCAGAAGACAACTTATAGACTTCACGGCCATTATAAATAACCAATTCTGGTTCAGAAATTGCTTTTTGAAGACGTCTGCCCCCTGCAGAATAAAGAGCGCCTTCAGGCCAGTCAACATCTTCGTCGCTCATAGTAAGGGTCCTTGTCTGTCCAAGATCGCTTAACAGGCTAATATAATCATCCATATCCCCCAGATATTCCTCCTGCCCTCTCACGGATTCAGGACAGGGCACGTTGTTTTGTCTGTTTTTAAATTCCTGGCTGTTGACATCCAAATCAGTATAACCGTCCCAGGGGCAAACACTCGGGCCGTGATGGTGTCCACCGACTTCATGACCGTTTTCCTGCCATTGTGACAATAAATCTATCTTATTGCCATCACTTATAATCATTTCCATCCACGGAGGAGTAAATAGTAAGGTTAATTTAATATTGTATCGGTCCGCTAAATCGACAAATTCCAACAAAGCATTAAACATATCTTTATTTGCATTCAGAGGCTCTAAATGTATTTCAAAGAATGAATCGCGGATTTTACCATTATTATCTCCGTTTGTTTTCCCCCTAACACTACTACTGCTGCTGTCTCCACAGCCCAACACCACACTGAGGAGGAAGACACATAATATGCTTTTCCATTTGATTCTCTTAAATCCCACTGTATCGCCTCTACAAATACCGGGATTCCCTCAGGTGTTACTGTTAGCTCCCGTTAGTTACCGGCCAACTTCTGTCTCAGGAAAATCAAAAGAACTTTTAATTGCAGGTCAAGGATTTTCAGCTTCAAAAACAGCAGCCAATTCCATTGGAGTAACAAACTTCACATTCGCGCCATTATTAACCAGTACCTGTATGGCATCCATGATCGACTTCAACCCAAAACCCTCTCCTTCAAAAGGATTTCCGCCTGCAAGCAGGTTGTAATCATTCCACACTCCGTTTGAGTGTTCTGCAAAGGCAAAGAAATAGATATTCCTGCTGTCAGCATCTAAAGACCGTGCATGGAGTGTATTATTAAACCTTGCAATGGCTTCCTCAGGTGTTTCGCACCTCGGCGTATTCCCTTCACATCGCCCGGTAATAGTGCCGTTCATATCAATCTTGATGATCTGCACACCGTCATCATAGACTGCACGATAAACATAATAGGACGGCCGGGAATTATTGATACCAGAGGGTTCATCCTCAACGTGTGCGTCATGGTCCTCAAAAGCAACGCGATATCCGAGGGCATATGCTTCATGGTCAATCACATATTCCGCATAGACGTCCCCCAGGACGTCTTTTTCCAGTTTCCAGCCTCCGGTATAAGTCTTACCGTTATTGACCTTTAGTCCATTATGGAATGCCTGCTCTGCAAAATAGTGCATATCCTGGAATTTCCTCCTGATCCCCTGTTCCGTATGCAGACTCTGGTACCAGCAAAAACTGTTTCCCGAGTAATAAATTGCATGCCCCTGAATGCCGAACTCATTCTCAAGGGCCAAATAATTATATTTATTAAATGCCTTTCCACCATACATTTGGTCAGCATACGTCTGCCACCACTCCCCTGTGGGCTCGATAAAGAGTTTTGGCTTTTGACCGCGGGAATCAGCATAATTCAGCAGGATTTCGTATATAAGGTCATTCCCCACAACATCCAACGAGTAAGAGGGAGTGGCTGAACTGCCCGCGTCCGGCAGTGGAAGTGTCTGATATATGGTTGAGGTCAAACAGACAGGGTCACCTTCAGGAAAACCTATATCTCCCTCGACATGGTTCATTATGACAACATAAACAGGCTCTAAAGTATCAGCCCGGGTCGTGTTGTTACCGCTTCCGCCTTCGCCTCCACAGGAGGTTATTATAATGAGTATTGAAGCTGCGGTTATTTTTATAATATCGAACATAAATTCTCCGGTTTATACTGGTTTTATCTATGTATAAAAATCTGTTCCTTGTCTATTTAGACCAATAAAAATTTAAAAGGTTTACCCCGTTTGAAAAAAGTCCCGCCTTTTTCACTTTCGTCGCCTGAGGCGGGTCTGACAGGCAGGGAGAAAAAAATACATGCTGAAAAGGGAAAGTCCGGTAACCGCGTTAGTTGATCAAGCCGCTTCCTGCTGCAGTTATATCAGTTCTCAATTACCATTAAAGGATTTTCCCCGACGGAAACAGTGACTTCACCACCCACAGCATTAACGTCATATTCATTAGCAAAAATACCGGATTCATTGACATCGATCATGTCAATCACATGAACTGAACCGGCATTTACGCTAAAGGTCAAATCCTGGCTGTCGACTTCTGTCCACAATACAAAAACATGCCGCCGGTCTGCTTTAAGCCGGTATTCATAACCCCAGCGTTTTGCGTTCTCATCGGTAAGGGACATTTCTCCGATCTGAACAGCAACAGTTGAGTCTGTTTTTTCAGCAAGGAGCTTATATGCCCAGTAGATATTTCTGCGGGCATTAAAACCGTCAGTTACGCCTTCCGGTATCGGTTCGTTATTCTGCTCTCCATCGCCAATAAGGCCAATGGAGTTAAAAAAGCTGTCCGGCTCTCCCATGAAGGAATACCTGTCCATTAGCAGGCTCCAGAAAAACCTGCTCAGTCCGTGTGAGCGGGCCCAGCAGATTCGTTTAACAAGAAAGCGCGCCTGTTCTTCAAGTGTTTGATAAGGTCTTGGCGCCGGAGTGCCCGGCTGGCCGGTATGCGTAGCATCTTCACCTGTCCAGATCTCAACATCACTCATGCCGTTTGCATCAAGGAAAGCACGGGCCTCTTCCACGTGTGTCATCTTCCAGTCAGGGGCATCGCCCCACTCGTGCAGATCAACCGCAT
>VAPB010243806.1_pt1 | contig 10793 bp, 9 predicted proteins | sample 3395101 | NCBI WGS metagenome assembly VAPB01 (sample SAMN08290433, study PRJNA428436) | hydrothermal vent metagenome | isolation source: Deep-sea hydrothermal vent chimney | place: Indian Ocean: Southwest Indian Ridge | reverse complement strand
GTTGTCCCCCACAAAGTAAGACCATATTGAATGGGAACAAACCTAAACGAGCTCCTTTTGGTATCACATCTTTGGGTTTTACTAATGTACCATTAAGAAAGCAATCTCCAATGTCTGACTGTTTTAGTGCTAGTCTATCAATTAGTCCCTCAAATGTTTCATTTTCAACGTACTCGAGTGTTTGAACTGTATCCTCATCTGGACGACTACCTTTGATTAGCTTGCGTAGACGACCATAGAGGTGGATTTCGAGGGAATCTGCACTCAATATGAATCATTCCTAGGGATGAAGGATGCACAGATAATCCTAATGGTATGAAAAAAACCAAGGGGGGAAGCTTAGTCCCCTTGGATTTCAATTTCATATATTTTTGTAAACCTCATCTAGTTCCTCGTCTGGCACATCGAAGACCACATTGTGCGGTGGTAGGGGCTCTGTTCTGAAGAACTCCGGTAGTCTATCATCCACTTCAGTGAAACCAGCTTTCTTGTTGAACTCCCGCTCCTTCCTAAGTATGTCTTTGCCATAACTAGCAACATCAATATCCTGTCCTAAGAATGAATCAACTGTGTCCTTCATAGCATTGAATCCATCATCATCATCGAGTATGCAGAACGCTATGAATAGACAGTAGCCAATTGAATCTATGTAAGCTGTGGTTGCTTGGAACGCTTGAGATAGTTCAGCCTTCTTCAAATCACGGGGATCAGTCACTGTGCCTTTGATTCCTAGAATCTCAGCAGCAACAGTGTATCCAGCAGTATGATCAGCACCCATCGGTGTTGTGGCATAAGTCACACCAATTCCTTTGATTGGTCTAGGATCGTAAGCTGGAAGAGCTTGACCTTTCACCACAGGGATTCTTGTAACTCCTAGTGCTTCACCAGCTGTTTGAGTTCCTGAGCTGACGAGTTTTCCTTCAACAGAACTCTCATCGTAGGCTTTCTTCAACAACTCAATAGCTTTCGGACCATCGCCATACGGAATGAGTCCAGCCTCCATGAACATAGCAATTGTATTTCCTACCTCAATTGTATCAAGCCCAAGATCGTTGCATATACGATTTAGCTCAGCTATATCATGAAGCACGCCAATTCCGAGGTTTGCACCAAGTGCCCATACTGATTCATATTCCAGAGGTGAAACATGCATTTTACCCGTGTCCTCGTAAGGGACAACATTGGAACAAGCAATGACACAACCTGGATGACATGAATGCGCATACTTTCCTTCTGCCTTGTCACCAAATTTCTTCTTTGTCCTATCCACGAGATCATGTACAGCCTCGCCTGATATTTTCGCAGCTTTATCGAAACGCCCAGAACTAAACCCTTTCGTCGGAAGTCCTCCCCCTTCATTGAGGATATTCAGAAGAACGTTGGTTCCATAGTTCTTGAGACCGCCAAAGGGTTCGCCTTTATCATCGCTCAACCTGCCTGTCACAGCGTGAGCCTGCAATGATTTGACGAAGACTTTTCTTGCTGTGTCGAATTTTTCTTGGTCTTTTGCTGCAGGTCTGGTTCCTCCAGTCCCGTCGCTGATTATAGCCACGATTCTTTTGGACCCAAATACAGCACCTAGTCCACCTCGACCAGCATATCTGCCCGGATCTGAGTTCTCAATATTATTACCAAAAACTCCCGCACATTTCAACAATCTCTGCCCGGCAATACCTGAACCAATGATTCCTGGTTTTGTTGGATAATCTTTCCAGACTTTCCCTATCAACTCGTATAAACCAAGTCCAGCATAGTCATTTGTTTCGATTATCTCACACTTGTCCTTACCAACCAGAATGCTATACCAGTCTTTGGAATCTGGTGGAGTGCCTTCAATTATTATCCCCCTCACACCAAGGTTGCCTAATTTTGTACCGGTCAATCCTCCAGCATTTGCTTCCTTGATTCCTCCAGTCAACGGCGATTTTGCTCCCACACTCAGTCGACCTGATGATGGAGCTAGAGTCCCCGCAAGTAAACCGGGTGAAACAACAATCTTGTTTTGCTCTCTAAGTGGATGACAGGTGGGATCCACTTCCTCTGAAAGAGTTGTTGAGGTGAATGCCCGACCAGCGTATGTTTGGTGTTCGGGTTTTACATTCTCCCATTTGTGTGAGAGATTTTCCATATTAATACGAAGTACCTTGTTCATTGTAAACCCTCCATGTTTGCTGAAACTATACAAGAACCTCCTTATATGCGATATGTCCTCCTGATTCATATCGTTATGTTTGATTGTTCATAACGAAGCGGTCTATGAACATCATGTCCAAATTCTGAAATCCTCTACTACGAAAAACATTTAACTATGGTTAACACGAGAACGAATCACATACTGAGGGAAGGTCTTTTATCTTCCACATATTGGAATTCAGCAGGTTTCATTGATGATAGGTGAAGGAAATGAATAGAGAACTGACGAAAGGCGTATACTTTGTAGGCGTTGATGATCATCATACTGAGCTATTCGAGAACCTTTGGGACATTCCATTCGGCGTGTCTTACAATAGTTACTTGATTGTTGATGAAAAGATTGCAATCATTGAAGGTGTGAAGGGACCATGGGCTGACGAATGGTTGGACAACATTAGAGAGCTTGTAGACCCCTCAAAGATTGACTACATCATTTTGAATCATATGGAGCCTGATCACACTGGTTCTTTACCAGACATTGCCAAAGTCGCTCCTAACGCGAAACTGGTATACACTCAGAAAGCATCTGCAATGCAAAAGTCATTCTTTGATTTGAATCTTGAAGAGATAATCGTAGATGACCTCCAAGAACTCTCTCTTGGAAGCAAGACTCTACAATTTGTACACGCGAAATTCCTTCACTGGCCTGAAACAATGATGACCTATATCAAGGAGGATGAGATTCTTTTCTCATGTGACGCCTTTGGAGCCTTTGGAGCTTTGAATGGCTTGCACTTCGATGATGAGATCAATATGGAGATCATTGAATGGGAGGCCAAACGATATGTTGGTACAATAATCACTGCCTACTTCAAATTCGTTCAGGCCGGTATTAAAAAAGTGAAAGCCCTAGGAATTGGGATTAAGATGATTGCTCCTAGCCATGGTCCAATCTACAGAAAGAACCCAATGTGGATCATCGAAAAATATGACGAATGGAGTGGACCCGAACTTGAGAAGATATGTACCATTGTCTATGGCACGATGTATGGTTTCACATTCCGGGTTGCAATGAACTTGAAAAAAGAGTTAGAGGAACTTGGGGTAATAGTCAAGATGTTCAACATTTCGTATACTGGTCTCAGCAGGATCATCACTGAAACAGTACGTGCTGGAGTCATCGTTCTAGGAACGCCCACATATGACGCATATCCATTCCCGAAGATATGGAACTTTGCGAATGAGATTCAAGGGAAACGTTTCCCACCCCGACCCATCGGCCTTCTTGGAACATATGGCTGGCAAGGCGGTGGTGTTGAGAAGATCACAAAGCAATTGACAGATGCACGATACGAGATCCTTGAACCCATTGTTCACGTAAAAGGTCGCCCCACAAAGGAACAGAGTGCACAATGTACAAGCTTGGCCAAAGTTATAGCTGAGCGTCTGAAGTAAATCCTCTGGAAGTTGAACCCCCATAAGAACAGTCTTATTAACGAGTTGAAGTAGGGTTTAGTATTCTCGCGAAAGCGTAGAAACCCTGTGGAGGAGATTCTCCACTTAGAGAGTTGAGAAACATGAAACTAAAGGGGACCCAAACTGAAAAAAATCTGTTAACATCTTTTACTGGTGAGTCGCAAGCACGCAACCGATATACTATGGCTGCAAAGACTGCCAAAAAGGAAGGCTATGCGCACATCGCTGCAATTTTCCTCGAGACTGCAGGTCACGAAAAAGAACATGCGCAGAGATTTTTCAAATTATTAAAAGAAGGTGGAGCAACTGAAGTGCTCAAGGTAGAATGGGATTTTCCAACTAGCGGGTCATATGAGAATACTGAGGAGATTCTCAGACATGCAGCTGCTGGTGAGAAATTCGAATTCACTGAGATGTATCCTGGATACGCGAAGGTTGCCGAGGAAGAGGGCTTTCCAAACATAGCTCATACCTTGAAAATGATTGGACATGCAGAGTCTTGGCATCACGAGCGGTACCTCGCGTTAGCAGACCAGATCAAAGATGGAAGCATCTTCAAGAAGACTGAGAAGGTTCAATGGCGCTGCGATAATTGTGGTTACATCCATGAAGGTGAGGACCCCCCTGACAAGTGTCCTGCCTGTGTTCATGACAAGGGTCACTTCATGGTTCACTTTTCAGAATATTAGATGAAACAAAGAGACCCATTACTTAACCATTGGGTCCTTTCTTTTCTTTTTTTCAATTGTGCGATAGACTCAAATCCATGACAGATTCCCGTTTCCATGTGAATACAATGAAGAGTCTGTACGGACGCGATCTGATAACAACCCAAGATTGGAGTGTTGAAGAGCTCGAGAAAGCCCTCGACCTCTCATTTGAGATGAAGGCAAATCGTTACGATCATCCCTTGAACAACTGTCTGGATAGACGGACATTCTTCATGTTCTTCTATAATCCAAGTGTCAGAACCCGACAGTCATTCGAGGCTGCAGCCACTGAGCTTGGTGGCCATGCCCAGTTTTTGGAGCCAAAATCGATGAGACTCAAGTCAGCAAAGTCAGCTGGCGAGACCATCGAGGATGCCGCTCAAGTAATGAGCCGTTATGCTGTAGGGCTTGGAATCAGAATTCTAGAAACCGCTCTCGAGTACTATGGTCAGGGAGATGAAATACTCAGACAGTATGCTGAGAATGCTACTATTCCAATAGTGTCAATGGCTCACGACAAGTTCCATCCCTGCCAAGGTCTTGCTGATGTCATGGGTTACAGAATGCATGCAGGAAAGAACCTCAAAGGCAAGAAGATAGTACAGGTCTGGGGTAAGGGTGAATTGGTACGTTCATGGTGTAGCGTACAAGAGAGCATCTTGATCAACTCCCGACTTGGAATGGATGTCACACTTGCTCATCCACCTGGCTATAACTTAGACCCCGAAGTCATCAAATGGTGTGAGGAAAACGCTGAGGCTGCTGATAGCACCTTTGAAGTAGTTCACGACATTGAAGAAGGATACAACAATGCTGATGTGGTCTATTCACGAAACTGGATGACGGCTGGCTTCTATGAGGATATGATAAAGAGCGGTGTCGATGAAGCCAAGAAGAAGGAGATTGCGATTGCAGCCAAGTTCGATGACTGGATTGCGACTAAGGAGTGGATGTCCCACACAAATGATGCCTTCTTCACACATTGCGGTCCAGTAGATCGGAACGCAGAAGTCACAGATGAGGTTTGTGACAGTCCTAAGTCCATTGTCTATGATGTGGCTGAGAATAGACTCCATGTTCAGAAGGCAATCATGGCACTGACTATGGGCAAACAGTAAGTGAGGTTTCTCCCCTGACCTGAATCTGGGGAGTACCTTACTCAATGATGAGTATAATTCAGTCATTTTTAGACGCACCTGCTCAAAACGCATTCTGTAAAGCTTGGTGCCTATCTCCAGCAGGCGGAAGAATATTATTCTAGATAATGCAACTCGATAATGTAACTCGTCAGAGCTGGGAGGATATAGTCAATTAGAAGGATGCGGGACTGTCAAGTGGTTTTTTGCAGGTAATCATGGTAAGCTACTTTCAATTCCAACATTACCTATTGATGCTCAGACTTGGTTTAGGAAAACTCCGTGGGCGTCTAACGGCGCTCACACTTTATTCTTTTTCGATATCGCCCCATCTGTGACATCGAATGAAATGGTCAGGCTGGACCTCTCGGTACTCTGGTATTTCTTCTTTGCAGATATCAATTGCATATCGACAACGCGGATGAAATGCACAACCATTTGGAATATCGCATAGATCTGGAGGGTCTCCTGGAATCCCTCGGAGTCGTGGCTTCTTGCCTGCTCGCATTTGCATCATCGCAATGGTTGGAAAACTTGACATCAGTCCCATTGTGTAGGGATGTTGTGGTTCGTGAAATATGCTCACAGCACTTGCATATTCAACAATCTTACCAGCGTACATGATTGCAACTCTGTCTGCCATTTCAGCAATTACACCCGCATCGTGACTGATGAGAAGAAGTGAAACATCGAAATCATCACGCACCATCTTGAGGACATTCATTATCTGTCGTTGAACTGTCACATCAAGAGCTGACGTTGGTTCATCAGCTATCACCATATGCGGTCCTGTTATGAGAGCCATGGCAATAAGTATGCGCTGAGATTCACCACCACTGAAATTTGCAGGGTCCATAACGAATCGCAGATTGGCATCAGCAAGTTGTACAAGACCAAAAAACTCGAGAACCTTTCTCTTCAGTTCAAGTAGTCTGATATTCTCATCATGCACCTCAATTGGTTCGGCAGTCTGGTATCCTATGCTGTGTTGAGGATTAAGCGCATGACCAAGTCCTTGGGGGATGAGTGAGATTTCTCGTCCTCGAATTGCAATTAGCTCTTCTTGCGAGAGTTTAGTCATATCCTTTCCCCTGAAGATGATACTTCCCCTAACACCTGGCATATCTTTAATGCCGGGTAGCCCCTTCTCAAATGCTCTTTTTAGATCAGGATCATTTGAAGCACCTGCCGAAAACCGTGCAACTCTTTCAAAGAGTCCCATTATCGCAAGCGCCATGCTGCTCTTCCCTGAACCGCTCTCCCCTAATAGTCCGACACATTCTCCCTCTCTTACTTCTAAAGAAACATCATCAACGGCTCGGACTAACCCTTTCTTGGAAGGATAGTACGCCTTCAAGTTTTTCAGGATGAGCAGTGGATCACCTTTGGCCATACTGACACCATAACCGGTTTGCTAGATTTCACTAATAAAACATATTGAATACGCATAGACACTTGGAGAAATGATTAATTCTTACTAAGCACCAATTTGAACTTCAAATGATCTCAGAGTTAGATACATTATGGGTGCAGTGAATACATCAATTGTGCCACTTGTTATTCTTGCTCATTTCCTAACCGGGGCAAGAATGATTTGAATGACAAATCATGTCAAATCAGCATATCTTTCACTCAATTATAGGGGATGATAATTCATGTCATAACAGTAAGTCTTAAACGAGAGCAAAAACGCATCTAAGAAACATACAGCTGATGTTCCAAATCTGTCCTGAGGTTTTCTTCATCATTGTATTATCCAATCGAAATCACAATTGAGGACTATTGCTATGTCAAATCGTAGAGTATCATGGATTGACCTGGCAAAGACTCTGGCCTTGGTACTTGTGATAACTGTACATAGTCTTGAAATTAACATGTTCTCAGCAATTCTAACTGGGGTTGCGATCCCTGCTTTCTTCATCTTGTATGGTCTTGCTCATAATAACGAGAAGCATCGTTATAATATAAAGAATCTACTGCGCGCTCGGTTCATGGCGTTGATGATTCCTTATTTTATATTGTCAATAGCCATGCTTCTGATTTATACCTCAACGTATTCAATGTTTGACTTGGGACTTACTCCCGGAGAATTTGCATTTTGGACAATTTATGGAAATGGACCAATCCAAAGAGTCTCTCACCTTTGGTACCTGCGGACCATGTTCTTTGCTATAGCATTATTATCCGTTTTCGATAGATACTTGCATGACAAACCAGCGGCTCTTAGAATTCTAATTGCTTTGAGTTTACCCGCCTTAGGAGTTTTTATCAAAACGGTTGCAGGTGTAGAACTTCTCCCTTGGTCAATCGACTCAGTACTGATAGCATTATCATTCATGGTCATAGGCAACGAAATTCGAAAGTATCAGGACCTTTCGTCATGGGGGATAGCCCCATCATTTGATGCAGTTGCTCTAACATTGTCATTAGTTCTATTCGTCTTACTAACAGCTTTTAATGGGTATGTCAACATAGGTATGAGCCTTTACGGTTTCTCAATCTATATCTATATGGCAACAGGACTATTAGGTACATACTTTCTTTCTGTTCTATCCTATCATGCTTGCAACAACTTCGATATCGCATTGAAAATCTCCAAGTTCAACAACTACTCTCAGGAAATATATGAGATTCATCCACTGATGATTGAGCTTAATGTTCAGCTTGTTGGAGGTCTAGCCATTTGGAATGCCTTTCTAATTTTTCCAGATACACCATTATTCCTAATCAATCTTCTATCTGCTGTATTCGTATCATGGTTGCTAGCTTCCAAGATTATTAGTAATTCAAGAATTCTGAAGTTTGTGTTTCTTGGACGGACAAAACCTAGAACGCTATCACAGCATTCCTCTCCTGCAATTCAGAGTACAAAAGGAGACATTGATGCTTCATCTCATGAACCTGTTCGTAGTTCCGAGCTATGATAATCATCATCATTAGCCAATTGTTATTTAGTGGATTGTCTTTACAGTTCTTCTGAGGTTTAATAGATTATGAACTCAAAGGTCTACTTTACTGATAGGCAGACACGAACTGATTACAATATGATTGACAAGTTGGAGCATATCTTCAATGAGCTAAGTCTAGATAAGGCAATCAAACCTGGAGAGAAGGTTATGGTGAAGACCCACTTTGGACAGTGGGGCAATACCAACTATTTACGCCCAGCATATGCAAGAAAGATTGTCGATCTTGTTAGGGGAGCTGGTGGGGAACCATTTGTCACTGAAACTACTGGATTAGGGTATGGAAGTGGAGGTGCATATGGCGGTCGAACAACTGCTACCGAGTATTTGGGGATGGCCATGCTTCATGGTTTCACCGCTGCGTCAGTAGGAGCTCCCCTCGTCATTGCAGATGGATATTGGGGAACTGATGTTTTTGATGTTCCAGTTGATGGAGAATTCATTGAGAGTGTAGACGTCGCGACTCCCCTACTGGATTGTGACAAAGTCATAGTCCTGACTCATGCAAAAGGTCATGGTCTAGGCGGTATTGGGGGTGCTATCAAGAATCTTGGAATTGGGCTTGTAGGCAAGAAAGGTAAAGCCGCAATGCATTTCATGGGTGACATAAAGATCGATCCTGAAAAGTGTCTAGGTCCAGAATGTTCGAAATGTTTGAGTGTGTGTCCAACTAGATGCATAACAATGAAAGAAAAGGCAGAAGTTGATATCTCGAAATGCATTGCGTGTCATCACTGTGCCGATGTATGCTCTCGAGTTGAAGCCAAAGCAGCAACTCAGACTTGGAGACCAAGCCACACACAAGGACCCATCTTTGTTGAGAACGCGTCAGGAGTCATCAACTCTATTGGAGCTGACAAGTTCTACTACATTAACATCGCAATTGACATTTCAGACAAATGCGATTGCTGGAATTATGGTGCTCCTCTACTATTGCATGATATAGGAATCTTCGGTTCCAGAGATCCCCTTGCAATTGACGAGGCGACAATGAAGGCGATAAAGGATGCTCCAGCGAATCCTGATTCAATGGTTGGCGACATTGAATGTGGTGATTGTAAGTTTGCTATGGCTCATGCATGTAAGGATCCTGAGACTGGAGAAATACTTGAGCTTGCGGAAAGACAATTGTCACATGCTGAGAAAATGGGCATTGGTATGAGAGAGCACGAGTTCATCACATTAAAGAAGGATCCGCCCAAGAAATGACAATATTAATTCTTCAGAGCTTCACAATAAGGTTAGTGACAAGACATAGGATGCGAGATAATCATGACAGAATGGATGCGAGAGGCACTAATTGATGCCCACCTGAAACAACGTACTCATATGTATCGTATTATTGAAGGGTTTGCACCAGCTGCAAAAAAACTTGGACGAAGTTGGACACTCCTTAGGTAGTTGTTTGAGAGAATTTGTATGAGTTTATATACCACGATCCTGTTTCTCTATTCTGAGGTTGACCTGACACAATTCTGACCTCACAGAGTCGTTCCCAGTGCCGCTCTTGGGAGGACTTCACTCTGGTGTCCAAGAATGTCCAACTAACAATGAACGGTTGACACAAGATATCCTGATGAAAGAAATATCCGATGAAGAGAAGCATCCTCACATGCTGTCCCTGATTTGGCATGTCGGAGGAGCTGAAACATATTGGTTCCACCGTGCTGGTCATGACATTGCCCCCCGATTCAAAATTGAGAGTTTTGAAGACATTCGGGAAAAACTGGAAACAAATACAGAAGGTGTCAAGAGAGTACTCCGTGAGTGTGATGTGAAACAACTACAGATTATTCCTCCATCCGACGAAGGAGGTCCAAGTGTTGCTAGGTGCCTTCTTAGAACCTATCAACACGGTCTCCAACATACTTCTCAAATCTCAAAAATCCGACATATGATTGGAGCTCCTCCTCTCTCAAGCGATGAAGACACATGGAGCCCAGCTACTGATGCAATTATTGAGATTCTTATTAAACTCTGGAATCCCGAGTGATGACTACCATTCTGGGAGCTCTTCGTACCGGTGGCACAAGATCCAATGGTCTTTCTCCACTTCACGATATTCCGGTATCTTCTGCTTACATATATCCTGAACGAACTCACATCGTTCATTGAATGGGCACCCTGGAGGAAGATTAGCTGGATCCGGAAGTCTCCCTGGAATCCCTCGTATTCTGAGACCCTTCTCTCTAATCTTTCTGATGACTTCCATCGACGGATTGCTCATAATAAAAGCACGTGTGAATGGATGGCCCGGTGCATTCATGATCACATCTGTGGCTGCAAACTCAACTAAGTGTCCAGCTGTCATCACTCCCACCTTATCACATGTTGCTGAAATAGTTCCTTGATTGTTACTAATGAGAAGCATT